>Ga0302279_10000092_pt1 | contig 119157 bp, 109 predicted proteins | sample III_Bog_N3_3_FD_194541 | JGI IMG/M metagenome (GOLD analysis project Ga0302279, IMG submission 194541) | Peat permafrost microbial communities from Stordalen Mire near Abisko, Sweden - III_Bog_N3_3 | ecosystem: Environmental > Terrestrial > Soil > Wetlands > Peat | place: Sweden: Abisko...
AATAGTAACGAATGGAACTATATCTGGCAAGCCCCTGTTGCCGGAGGGGCTCATTGCTCCGGCAGGCGAGATGCCGGCGCGGGCGCATGTTCACGCGAGGGGCTTGGCACGCCTCGAATCGCGCCGGGCTGCCTTGACTGTTGCGACCCGAGGCCAGGCCTCCGCGCGATCCGGGCAGCGATGAGGAGGCTCGGCGCAAAAGAGAAGGGCGCGTGCCCCTTCGAACACGCGCCCTTCAGGCGACCTTCAGGCCGCCAGCGCCTCGCGCTCGCGCGCCGGCGCCACGTCATAGTGGCTCATCTGCATCGAATACTGCGCCCGGCCCGAGGTCATGGCGCGCAGGTGACCGATGTAGCCGAACATCTCCTTCAATGGCACCGTGGCCGTCACGACGGACGCGTTGCCGCGCTGCGTCTGGCCCTGCACCTGGCCGCGCCGGCGATGCAGGTCGCCGATCACGTCGCCCAGATGCTCGGTCGGCGTGATGACCTCGACGGCCATCACGGGCTCGAGCACCAGCGGCGTCGCGCGGGCGGCGGCCTCGCGGAACGCGGCCGCCGCGGCCAGCTCGAAGGCCAGCGACGACGAGTCGCGTTCGTGGAAACCGCCGTCCAGCACGGTCGCCTCGAAGTCGACGGTCGGGAACCCGGCGGCCACGCCCACTTGCGCGGCGCGGCGGATGCCAGCCTCGATCGCGGGAACGAACTCGCGCGGGATCGCGCCGCCGACGCTCTGGTTGGCGAACTTCAAGCCCTCGCCGCGCGCCAGCGGCGCGAGGCGCAGCTTCAGCTCGGCGAACTGGCCGGGGCCGCCCGTCTGCTTCTTGTGCACATGATGAACCTCGCTTTCATTCGAAATCGTCTCGCGCCAGGCGACCTGCGGCCGGCCCACCGACACGTCCACGCCGTGCCGCGCGCGCAGCTTTTCGACCGCCACCTCGAGCTGCAGCTCGCCCATGCCCGAGAGGATCGTCTGCCCGCTATCGGCGTCCTGCCGCAGCTTCAGGCTCGGGTCCTCGCGCAGCATCGCCTGCAGCGCCTTGGCCAAGCTCTGCTGGTCGGCTTGCGTCCTGGGCTCGATCGCCACGTCGATCACGGGATCGGGCACGCTGATCTCTTCCAGGTGAACCGGATGATCGCGATCGGCCAGCGTGTGGCCGGTCAGCGTGTCCTTGAGCCCGACGACGGCGGCGATGTCGCCCGCCACGAGTTCGGTCTTCTCCAGATGCTTGTCCGCATGCACTTCGTACACGCGCGAGATGCGTTCATTGCGGCCGGTGGCCACGTTGAACACGCTCGCGCCGCGCGCCAGGCGCCCGCGGTACACGCGCACGAAGGTCATCGCGCCGTGGTCGTCGGCGACGACCTTGAACGCGAGGGCCGCGAAAGGCGCATCGGGATCAGAGGCCAGTGACTCGGCGATCGAAGAGACCGGCGGACGCTGCGCTGGGCCGCTCCCGAGCAAGGCCGCCTGCCCCCTCGGGGGGCTGTCCGGCGTACTTGCCGGACGGGGGCTCACCTCCCCAGGTCGGGGCAGATAGTCCACGACCGCATCGAGCAGCGGCTCCACGCCGCGGTTCTTGAACGCCGAGCCTGCGAGCACCGGCACGAAGGCCGCGGCCAGCGTGCCCTTGCGCAGCACGGCTTGCAGCGCGTCGATCGAGATCTCTTGGCCGCGCAGCCACGCGTCCAGCGTCGCGTCGTCCTGCTCGACGATCGCTTCGACCAGGCGCGCACGTGCACGCCGCGCTTCGTCCAGAAGCTCGGCGGGCACCTCGGCCTCGCGTGGCGGCGCGCTCGCGTCGTCCTTGTCCCAGACGAGCGCGCGCATCCGCAGCAGGTCGACGACGCCGCGGAACTCGGCCTCCGAACCGATCGGTAGCTGGGTCGGCAACGCCGTCACGCCCAGGCGCTCTTCCATCATCGCGACGACGCGCGCGAAGTCGGCGCCGGTGCGGTCGAGCTTGTTGACGAAGGCAATGCGCGGCACGCGGTACTTGTCCGCGAGACGCCAGTTGGTCTCCGTCTGAGGCTCCACGCCGGCCACGCCGTCGAACACGACGACCGCGCCGTCGAGCACGCGCAGCGAGCGGTTGACCTCGATGTTGAAGTCGATGTGCCCGGGCGTGTCGATCAGGTTGATCTGCGTGCCGTTCCAGTGCACCGTGATGGCAGCACTGTTGATGGTGATGCCGCGCTTGCGTTCCTGCGGATCGAAGTCCATGCGCGTGTTGCCGTCATGCACTTCGCCGATGCGATGGTTCTCGCCTGTGTAGAACAGGATGCGTTCGGTGGTCGTGGTCTTGCCCGCGTCGACGTGTGCGATGACGCCGATGTTGCGCAGGTTGCGAAGGGGAGTGGGGGTCTTGGACATGTTGGATCTTTCGTCGGCGCGGCTTCTTGTCGCGCCGCCAGGGGTGTGCTGCCTCGCAGCCGCCGCCTGGCGATCCACCAGGCCGGTCAGCTGCTTGTTCGAGTCCCGTGGCCGGAGCACGGGCGTGGCTCTGCCACGTCCCGGCGGTCGGGAATCGTGGCGATCAGCTTGTCGTACGTGCGCATGGCGAGCCTTGCAGTTGAATTGAGCGAGACCAGAAAGACGAAACCCCGGGAGACTTGCGCCTGCCGGGGTTGGTCGAGTCGGCAGGCGCTGCGGCCCTCCGACAAAAAAGTCGAAGAGCACTCAGGTGGCGAGCGTGGCCTTGTTCACTTGGCCCACGCGGGCGATGAAGGGGTGACTGCTTTTCATGATGGGTGTCATTGTCTCGCGGAGGCGATAGCTCTACAGGCAGTGATGGCTTTGCGGCGTGGCCGCGTCGAGTCGCAAGATCCTAGGCAAGCGTCGCGCCCCGCGGCGCGGTTTCCACGGCCGGCTCGGTGGTCTTGACCGTCGTGTCATGCCGCTCGTAGGTGCCGATGATCATCCCGCTGGCGATCGCGCGGGCCTCGAGCAACTCGACCAGCGCCTCGCGCCCGGGCGATTCGAGGAGGGTCCCGTCGCCGCTCAGCGCGAAGACCTGGAACGCGTAGCGGTGCGGGCCGTGCCCCGGCGGCGGATCGGGCGGCAGCCAGCTGTGCTGCAGGTAGGAATTTCGGCCCAGCGTGGCGGCCCCCGGCGCGACCTCTTCACTGGCCAGCGCACCGCCGCGCAGCGACCCGTCAGCCACGGGCAAGTCCACCGCGATCGCGTGCACCAGCGGATGCGGCGTCGGCGAGTCGGCGTCCTCGACGATGAGCACCATCGAGGTCGCCGTGGACGGCACGCCCGACCAGTGCAGCGGCGGCGACACGCCTTCGCCGTCGGCCGTGCAGGCCACGGGCAGCGGGCCGTGGTCGACGAACACGCCGCTGGTGACGGCGATGCCGCCGTGGCCGTCGCGCAGCGGCAGCCGGTTGAACACGATCTGTTCCAGGCCGGCGCGCTGCTCGCGCAACGCGTGGCCGACGAGGTCGGGGAGGTTTTCGAGCATGGCCGGTTTCAGGCAAGCGACGTGCGCGCCACGGCCGGGCGCGCGTCTTGCCGCCCCCGCGCATCGTCCAACGGAGTGCACCGATGCAGCAAAAGAACCTGTTCGAAGACGGCAGCCTTTCGCGGGCGGCCGCGGCCGCGCTGGCGGCCACCGCGCTCGTCGCGCCCGCGCTGGCGTCGCTGAGCGACAGCCCGTCGCGCTCGCTGTCGACCAAGATCTGGTACGCCCTGCTGCGCAAGCCGCGCTTCAATCCGCCCAAGGCCGTGTTCCCCATCGTGTGGACGGCGCTCGACGGTGCATTGGCCGTCGGCGCCTACCGGCTCGCGCGCCAGCCGTCTACGCCGCAGCGCAACCGTGCGCTGGGCCTGTTCGCCGCCAACGTGGCGATGATCACTGGCTGGTCGCGTTTGTTCTTCGGCCGCCACAACCTGGGCGCGGCGGCGGTGGGCTCGGCCGCGATCGCCGCGACCGCCTCGGCCTACGTCGCCGCGGCCCGGCCGGTCGACAAGCCGGCCGCCGCGACGGGCGTGCCGCTGCTCGCGTGGGTGGCGTTCGCCACGGTGCTCAGCACGGCCGTCTGGAAGATGAACCGGCGCTAGACGCTGCGGACTATCGCGCCGAAGATCATCCCCATGCCGACGACGCTGATCGCCCACACGCCCGTGCGAGCGACCGGGATGCCGATCATGTAGATGGGGATGTAGACGAGCCGGGCCCAGTAGAAGATGCGCGCGCCGAGCTCCACGTGCGGGTCGGTGACGCCGCCGACGCTGGCCACCAGCGCGAGCGCGGTGAACAGCACCATGTTCTCCAGCATGTTCTTGGCAGCGCGGTCGGTGCGGGCGGGCAAGCCGGAGCAGTCCGGTTCGGTTTCGCGATTGCCCATTGCCGCGATCAGGCCGGAAGGTTTCCAGGCCTTGGCCTTGATCAGGCTGGCCACCACGATCAGCGCCCAGTTGATCACGGCCAGCTCGGCCACGATCATCAACGTCTTGGTCATCGTCATGGCGGCAGCCCGGCAGTTTGGAGGCCGCCAGCATACTGCGCAGGCGTTTGGCGCGTGCTCAGGCCTGCCAGACGCCGTAGCCCGCCTCGCGCAGGCCGATTGCCAGCTCCACTTCCATCTCGCGCGCCGCTTCGTAGGGCATCGGGTTGTAGACGGCGTACAGCGCGGGCAGCAGGCGCAGCCCGTACTCGAACACGAAACGGTTGGCCTGGATGCCGGCCTTGTGCTTGTCGAAGCGCAGGTCGGGGTCCAGGCCCGTCATGCCCACGTAGACGAACGGGCGGCCGAGCGTGTGGTCGGGGTTGGCCTTGCGGAACGACGGCTCGTTCCAGACGCGGTCGTCCAGCAGCACCACGTAGACATGGTGGGACTGGCGAGGCGGGCGGCGGGTCGGCATCGTGAAGTGCCGATTGTCTGCCGGTGTGTGGCGCGTCCATGAAAAGCAAAGGGCCGACGTCGGTCGGCCCTTGCAGTCGGCAACCGGGGAGTCGCTGCCCCGGTCTTCAAGTCCGCTTCATCCGGCCATCGGGCCGGAGGACAGCTTACTTGCCGCCCTTCTTGTCGGCGGTGGCTTCCGGGCTCGACGCAGCCGAGGCGGCGTGCTTGACCTTCTTCACCTTCTTGGCCTTGGCGACCTTGGTGGTCGGTGCCGAGGCGGCAGCGGCCGGCGCCGAAGCCTGGGCGAACGAGACCGCCGCGAAAGAGGAGAGCAGGGCAGCAACGATGAGGGTCTTGGTCATTTTCAGATTTCCAGTTCAGACGAGATTCGCTTTTTGCTCCGACTCTCTCGAGCGGGCCCGACGTCGGCCGGGCTTGGACACACAACGGGACGTCGATGCACGCGGTTGACACCCGGTTGGCGAAAATTGTTGCTTCGCATCATCGGCCGCCGCGACCACTCGCCTCGTGGAAAGCCCTGCCGCTTCCGTGCGGAACTGTCATCTGCCATGGCGCATACTGTGCATCTCTACAGCCAGGAGCGGCGATGGACACGACACGGGTCTTCAAGTGGCAGAACTATGAGCTGCTTTGCAGTGCCAGGCCTGTCGATGCCGGACGCTTCGCGCCCAACCTGATCATCTCCAAGCAGGTGTGGCCGACGCGTCCGCGCGAGATCGCCGTGCCGCGCGGCCAGCACCTGACCGAGGACACCGCCATCGACGCGGCGTACAGCTCGGGCGTGGAGTGGATCCGTAACTACGGTTGAGCTGACGGGCCGCCGGCCCTCACGCCAGCGCCGCCAGCACGTCCGCCGTCCGGCGCACGCGACCCAGGCGCGGGAACACCTTCTCGAACGAGTTCGCATGCATCGCGGCGTCGGGGCCGCTGGTGGCGTCTTCGGCAAACACGATCTCGTAGCCCAGCTCCCACGCGAAGCGGGCCGTGGACTCCACGCCGATGGCCGTGGCGATCCCTGCCAGCACGATGGTGCGGATGCCGCGGCGGCGCAACTGCAGGTCGAGCTCGGTGCCGTGGAACGCGCCCCACTGGCGTTTGACGATGTGGATGTCGCCCGGCTGCGGCGGCAGCTCGGGGGTATCGGCCAGCCAGTTGGCGGGCGGCGCGCCGGCCGGGTTCGGGGCGTCGACCAGCGACTTGAGCACGTCGCCGCCATCGGCGGAGAAGCCCACCTTGACCAGCACCACCGGCGATTTCGCGGCGCGGAAGGCGTGCGCCAGCGGCACCGCGTTGGCCAGCACGGCGGCGCCGTCGTAGGGCGCCTTGGCATAGGGGAGAATGCCTTGCTGAAGGTCGATCAGCACCAGCGCCGTCGTGGCAGCATCCAGTTTCAGGGGATTGGCAGTTGTCATGGCGGGATTCGGGATTAACATGAGGAAATCCTCATTTATAAGTTTATGAGGAAATACTCATAAATGTCCAGCGACCATTCACCTTCGACCGAGACGGCCGTGGCCAGCGCCCCGCGCGCGCCGCGCCGCGCGCGCGGGCAGCTGCGCGTGGAGGCGCTGCTTTCCGCCGCGGCCGCCGTGTTCGCCGCCAAGGGCTTCGACGCGGCGACGATGACCGAGATCGCCGCGCAGTCCGAGTCGTCCATCGGCTCGCTGTACCAGTTCTTCCGCACGAAAGAGGCCGTGGCCGACGCGCTGGTGCGCGCGCAGGTGGACGCGTTGTGGCAGCGCCTGGACGGCATGGCCGAACGCGCCGGCGCACTGGCCACGCCGGATCTGGGGCATGCGTTGGCCGTCTGCTTCGTCGAGTTCCGCGCGGATCATCCGTCGTTCGCGACCTTGATCGAACGTCCCGGTCCGCCGTCGCCGTTCGTGGCCGGCGTGCGGCGCAAGGTGCGCGAGCGCGTCGAGGCGATCCTGGTCAGCCACGCGCCGCACGTCGACCGCAAGACCTTGCGCGCGATGGCGCCTGTCGTCCAGCACGTGATGAAGTCGGCGGTGCAGTTGCGAGGCGATCTTTCGGGCGCCGAGCTGAAGGCCGCGGCGCGCGAGCTCGACACGATGCTGGCGGGTTACCTGGTGGCGCGGCTGCAGGCCGTCGCCTAGCTCATCTGCTGCAACACGTCGCGCACCCGGTCCAGCGCCGGGTCGATGTCCTGCGCGGCGATGATGCCGAAGCCCAGCATGAGCCCGTCGCGCGGCGGCGCCGAGTGGTAGAAGCCGGCGACCGGATACAGGCCGACGTCGACGCGGCGCGCGAGGTTGAACAGCGTGGACATGTCCAGCGGACGCCGGGCCAGCGCGGCCATGTGGAAGCCAGCGGTCGTCGGCACCAGCTCGAACCATGGCGCGAGATCGCCGGCGAAGCGTTGGCGCAGCCGTTCGCGGCGCTCGGCGTAGGCCGCGTGGCAGCGGCGGATGTGGCGCTGCAGGTCGCCGTCGGCCATGAACTTGGCCAGCGCCAGCTGCGTCTGCGTGGGCGTGTGCCAGTCGACCAGGTGCTTGACGTTGGCCACCGCCTGCGCGACCGCGGGCGGCGCGATCAGGTAGCCCAGCCGCAGCGAGGGCGAGACGGTCTTGGAGAACGAGCCCACCAGCGCGACGTTGCCGGCGTCGTCCATGCCCTGCAGCGAGTCGGTGGGCCGGCCTTCGTAGCGGAACTCGCTGTCGTAGTCGTCCTCGACGACGACGGCGCCGATCTCGGCGGCCCGCGCGAGCAAGGCGCGCCGGCGTGCTTCGCTCATGGGCATGCCCAGTGGGAACTGGTGCGACGGCGTGACGTAGATCAGCCGCGCGTCGGCGGGAATCGCATCGACCACCAGGCCTTCGCCATCGACCGGCACGCCGACAACGCGTGCGCCGTTGGCCGCCAGGATCAGCCGCGCCTGCGGATAGCCGGGATCCTCGACCACGGCGGTGTCGCCGGGCTCGACCAGCACGCGCGCCAGCAGCGCCAGCGCCTGCTGGGCGCCGCTCGTCACCACCACGTCGCCCGGCGTGCAGCGCACCCCGCGCGCGAAGCCGACGTGACGCGCGATCTGCTCGCGCAGTTCGGGCTGACCTTCGGCAGGGCCGTAAAGCGCGCGGCTGCGGGCGTTCTCGCGCAGCGCGTGCAGCGTGCAGCGGCGCCAGTGGGCATGCGGGAACAGCTCGATGGCCGGCGAGCCGCCGATGAACTCGTAGCGCGCGCTGCCGGCCACCGGCGGATGGCGAAGCGGCAGATCCAGCGCACGCCATTTCTCGACGGCCGCGTGGCTCGCGAGGGGTCGCGCGAGCGCGTGACGCGCGCGCGCGGCCGCCTGCGGCGCGACGAAGGTGCCGATGCCCACGCGGCCTGCCAGCAGCTTCTCGAAGGCCAGGCGCGCGTAGACCTCGGAGACGGTCTTGCGCGAGATCTTCAATTGCGCGGCCAGCAGGCGCGACGGCGGCAGTTGCTCGCCGGCCGCCAGCCGCCCGCTGCGGATCGCGTCGTGCAACTGGCGGTAGAGCTGGCCGCCCAGATCCTTGTCGCCGGTGATCACGACATGCAGTTCCATGCGCCGATTCTCGGCCATCAGCGCGGCAGTGGCCTCCTCGTCTTGGTCCGGATTGGCCGCCTGCGGGAGACCGCGGCGCCTCTACGATTCATCCATACCGCAACCAAGGAGCACGCACATGGAACCCCGTCTCGATTTCTACAAGGCCTCGCCCGAGGCGATCAAGGCGATGCTGGCCTTCTCGGCCGGCGTCGAGAAGCTGGGCCTCGAAAAGCCGCTGCTCGAGCTGGTCAAGCTGCGCGCGTCGCAGATCAACGGCTGCGCCTTCTGCGTCGACATGCACGCCGCCGATGCCCGCAAGGGCGGCGAGACCGAGCGCCGGCTGCATGCGGTGCCGGTCTGGCGCGAGACGCCGTTCTTCACGCCGCGCGAACGCGCCGCGCTGGCCTGGACGGAGGCGGTGACAACGATCGCCGACGGCGGAGCGCCCGACGATCTCCACGCCGACCTGTGCGCCCAGTTCACCGAGAAGGAGCGGATGGACCTGACGCTGGCGATCTCGATGATCAACTGCTGGAATCGGCTGGCCATCTCGTTCCGCAAGATGCCCGACGCGTGAACTGCCGACCCTGGGGGGGGGGCGGCACGCTGGTACGCCCCTTGCCAATCCGCACGGTGCGCGCGCGACTGGACGTGCGCACCCACACGCGGAGAGCCACGATGCTACTGGAAGGATCCTGCCACTGCGGCGCGGTGTCGTACACGGTGACGGCGCACGAGCCGGTGCCGTTCATGCGCTGCTACTGCTCGATCTGCCGCAAGACCGCCGGCACCGGCGGCTACGCGATCAACCTGGGCGCCGACCACCGCACGCTCAAGGTCAGCGGCAAGGAGCACCTGGGCGTCTACCAGGCCCGGCTGGAGGACGGCCACACCAGCACCGGCCAACGCAATTTCTGCAAGCACTGCGGCACGGCTCTGTGGCTGTACGACCCGACCTGGCCCGACTTGGTGCATCCGCACGCCGGCTCGGTCGACACCGAACTGCCGCGGGCGCCCGACATCACGCACATGATGCTGGAGTTCAAGCCCGAGTGGGTCGACGCGCACGTCCGCCCGGCCGACGACACCTTCGACGACTATCCCAAGGAGTCGCTGGCCGACTGGCACAAGCGGCATCGCCTGGAAAGCTAGGGCGGGATACGTCCTGCCGTACCGGCTGTCGCCCTGTCCGCGCCCCGTCGACCGTGCCGCAGGGCCGGTCGATGCCGGTTCAGGCGCAGGCCAGCGACTCGGTTTCCTCGGCGCGAGCGAAGAACTTGAAGCCGCGAATGTGCGCGATCAGCGCTTCCTCGTCGTAGGGCTTGCCCATCACCAGGCCGACGCCGGCGCGCAGCGCCTGCTCGCGGTGGCGATCTTCGGCCGAGGTGATCATCACGAGCGGGATGTGCTGCGTGCGCGGGTTGGCGCGCAACGCGTCGACGAGGCCGAAGCCGTCCATCTCCGGCATGTCCACATCGGTGATCACCAGGTCGGGGCAGCAGTTCTCGAATTGCTTGAGGGCATCGACGCCGTCGATGGCGGTGACCACCTGGAAGCCGTGCGAGGCCAGCAGGCGGCTGGACTTGACGCGCACCATCTTCGAATCGTCGACCAGCAGGATCAGCGTCTGCTCGACGGTCTTGTGCAAGGCGGACGCGGTGACCGGCGCCGGACGCAAGCCCGGCGTCGTCCTTTCGGCCGCGGCGGCGGTCAGCGGCGTGACGATGGGCGGCTTGACGAACACCGGCGCGGCGCGCTCGACCTTGGGCAGATGGGGGGCCGGCAGCGTCGCCGCAAGCGTGGCTGCGGCCTCCGCGGCCTTGGCGGCGCGCCGTTCGGCTTCGACGCGGGCGACGTTCTGCGCCTTCTGGATGGCGGCCTGGCGGCGCGCCTGTTCGGCGGCGATCACGCGCTCGGCCTTGGCACGCGCCGTCGCGCGGGCGGCTTCGATGTCGACTGGCGCGGGGGTCGGTTGCGGCGCGGGCCTGGCGGCCTGCCTGGCCGCTTGCGCCGCGGCGTCGCGGGCCGCCTGTGTCTGAGCCGCTCGGCGGCGGGCGATCGCGACGCGCCAGGCCGCGAAGCCGGCGGCGAGAGCGACGAGGAGCGCGATGAGAAGGGAAGTCATGGAGCGACGACAGCGTGGAGCTTTGCTATGCGTCGAGGATAGAGGCAACCGGGGCTGCTGATCCGTGGAAACGCTGACGCAATCCGAGCCAGTTCGTGAACTCGGCCACGCGAAGCCGTGCCGCGATTCGGCGCGGCGTGCGGTGCACCGAAAACGCGCGCAGGGTCAGTCGTCAGCAAGCGTGACTTGCGTCACGGCCGCGGCTTGCAGCGCGCGCCAGGTCAGATACAGCCGCGTGTCGAACTCGACCTGGTGGTAGTCGGCCAGCATGTGCTCGCACAACGCGTAGAACGCCTTGTCGTGGTCGCATTCCTTCAGGTGCGCCAGCTCGTGCACCACGATCATCTGCAGCATGTCGGCAGGCGCGTCCTTGAACACCGCCGCGACGCGGATCTCGCGCTTGGCCTTCAGCTGTCCGCCTTGCACGCGCGACACCGCGATGAGCGTTCCCAGAGCGCGCTGGTCGATCTGCAGCCGGTTGTCGAAGGCCACCTTGGACAGCAGGGGTGCGTTGCGCAGGTAGCGCTGCTTGAGTGCCATCGCGTGCTCGTACAGCGCGCCGTCGTTGCGCACTGCGTGGCGCTCGGGGTAGCGGCGCGCGAGGTAGTCGCCGAGCTTGCCCCGCGTGATCAGGTCGCGCACCTGCTGCAGCGTCGACTCGGGGTAGCCGCCGAGGAAGCGGAGATCGTGCGGATCGCGCGCGGTGTTCATGCAGGCGCGTTCACAGTCGTGCGAACCAGTGCGGCACGTGCGCGATGGCGTCCGCCAGCGAGTCGATCACGCCGTGCGCGCGCGCCGCGACGTCCTCGGGCGGATGCTTGAGGTCCGGCACGATGACCACGCGCACGCCGGCCGCCTGCGCGGCGCGTGCGCCGTTCTCGCTGTCTTCGAACGCGATGCAATCCTCGGGCGCGACGCAGAGGCGCGCGGCCGCGAGCAGATACAGCGCGGGGTCGGGCTTGCCGTGCGTCACCTCGTTGCCGCCGGCGATCGCCCTGAAGTACTTCAGCACGTCGACATGGCTCAGCCGATGGCGGATCTCGTCGACGCTGGACGACGAGGCCACCGCGCACGGAATGCCCGCCACGCGCAGCGCCTGCAGCAGCGGCAGCGCGCCGGTCTTGAGCGGAAACACCGGGCCGCCGTCCGCGTGCGGCAGCAACGCGCTCGCCTTTGCGGCCGTTGCCCGCATGGCCTGCTCGCTGCCCATGATCTCGATCAGCATGGCCGTCGATTGCTGCGCGGCGGTGCCGATCACACGCACGAAGTCGGACATCTTCAGCTCGAATCCGAGCTCGCGGGCGCCGGCGAGCCAGGCCTGCGAGATGGCGCGCTCGGAGTCGATCAGCAGGCCATCCATGTCGAAGATGGCCGCTTTGAACACGCCGGCCTTGATCACTGCATGTGCCAGCCGTGCGACACGGTGATCGATTGCCCGGTCAGCGCGTTGGTCGGGAACGCCGCGAGGAACACGGCCAGGCCGGCGACGTCCTGCACGGTCGTGAACTCGCCGTCCACCGTCTCCTTGAGCATCACGTTCTTGATGACGTCGGCCTCGCTGATGCCCAGCGCCTTGGCCTGCTCGGGAATCTGCTTTTCCACCAGCGGCGTGCGCACGAAGCCCGGGCAGATGACGTTGGCGCGGATGCCGTCCTTGGCGCCTTCCTTGGCCACGGTCTTGGCCAGGCCGATCAGGCCGTGCTTGGCGGTGACGTAGGCCGACTTCAGCGGCGAGGCCTCGTGCGAATGCACCGAGCCCATGTAGATGATGGAGCCGCCCTTGCCTTGCTTGATCATCGCGCGCATCGCGGCGCGCGTGGTCAGGAACGCGCCGTCGGCGTGGATGGCCATCAGCTTCTTCCAGTCGTCGTACTTGAAGTCGACGATGGGGCTGATGATCTGGATGCCGGCGTTGCTGATCAGCACGTCGACGCCGCCGAACTGCTCCACCACCTTGGCGGTGGCCGCGTCGACCGCGGCCTCGTCGGTGACGTTCATCTCGACGGCCATGGCCTGGCCGCCGCTCTTGTTGATCTCGTCGGCGGTGGCCTGCGCCGCGGGCAGCATCAGGTCGGCGATGACGACCTTGGCGCCCTCCTTGGCGTACTCGAGCGCGATCTCCTTGCCGATGCCGCTGGCCGAGCCGGTGATGATGGCGACCTTGTCCTTGAGTTGCATGGTGTTCTCCTGTGGAAGTGGTAGTCAGGCCAGGTAATCGTGTGCGACGGTGCCCAGCGGCAGGCAGAGGTCCGCGACGATGTGCACCGTCGACAGGATCTCCAGCACCGGCAGGTCGGCGATCGGCGCCAGCGCGTGGTGGCGCAGGTCGAGCCCGCCGGGGCCGGTCCAGGCGCCCTTGACGGTGACGTCGGTCAGCGAATACCTGACCAGTTCGCAGATGCGCGGCGTGCCGTCGACGTGCGGGATGATCTTGAGCAGGAAGGCCGGCGCCTCGAGCGCGGCCTTGGCCACGTCGCGGTCCATGTGCCTGTGCTTGAAGCCCATGGTGCCGGTGGCGATGCGGAACTCGCTGTAGTCCAGCGTACCCATCAGGGTATCGGTGTGCACGCGCAGGTCGGGCTGGCCCAGCTTCTTCGGGAAGCCCCACAGCTCGCGGCCGGCGGCGATCGGCGGGTGGTCGTTGAGGAACATCGACAGCACGAAGCCGCCGTGCTCGCCGTTGAACGTGACCGGGATCACCTGGCCCGATTCGGTGTAGTCGCCAAAGCCGGTCGAATCGGGCATGCGGATGAACTCGAACTTCACCACCGGCTCGGCCAGCTCCAGCGGCGCCGGGATCAGCGCGCGCAGCGCGTCCGGATCGGTGCGGTAGGAGATGATCAGGTACTCGCGGTTGACGAAGCGGTACGGCCCGGGCGGGAACGCCGGATTGTGCAGCGGCATCGCGAAGGCGCGCTGGCGCACCTCGTCTTCGGTCATGGCGGGCTTTCGGCGTTGCGGTGCAGCATTTCTACCAGACTCTGCTGAAGAGTCGATGTCAGCAGCCGGATTTTCCTCGTGCCGGCCTTTCAGGGCCAAGTCGGCACCGTGCTCGGCGGTGAGAGAATTCCGCGGCGGCCGTGGGGCATTCTGGATGCTGACATGAAGCCCCTTTCCTCGTCTTTTCGCGCTATCGCGATGCGTCCGGATACGGGATGCTTGCGGGTGACAGTCGATCCAGGCGTGCCTCAGGTGCGCGTGGGCCGGCCGATTCGATCAACGAAGAAGCGCATGCCCCGTTTTCCCTCCGCTTCGGCTTCGCGCCGCCCGGCCGCGCCGTTGCGCGCCGCGGTCGCGCTGGCCATCACCGTGCTTGCCGCCCTCTGGCCAGGGGCAGCGGCCGCCGTCGACGCGCTGCGCATCGCCGTGTCGCGCTCGCCGGTGTCGCTGCCGCTGTACGTGGCACAGCAGCGCGGGTTCTTCGCCGAAGAACACCTGGATGTCACCGTCATCGACTGCATCGGCGGCACTCGCTGCCTGCGCCAGTTGCTCGACGACAAGGCCGACCTGGCCACGACATCCGAGATGCCCGTGGTGCTGCGCGCCTTCGGCGATGCGGACGCGGCGATCATCGCGACGATGGCGCACGCCAACGACAACCTCAAGCTGATCGCCCGCAAGGCGAGCGGCGTGACGCGCAGCGAGCAACTGGACGGCCGCAAGGTGGGCGTGATCGCCGGCACGGCAGCGCAATACCTGCTCGAGACGCACTTGCTCAACGTCGGCGTCGACCCTTACCGCGTCACGATGGTGCCGCTGCAGGCCGAGGAAACGGTGCCGGCGCTGCAATCGGGCCGCATAGACGCCATCGCCGTGTGGGAGCCGTATGGCTACGCCGCGCTGCATGGCGCCGACGCGGTCGGCCTGCGCCTGCCGCTGAGCGGGGGCTACATCGAGAGCTACGACCTGGTCGGCCGCCGCTCGCGCCTGGCGCAGCAGGACGCTGAACTGGTGCGGCTGCTGCGCGCCATCGACCGCGCGGAGCAGTTCATCGCCGCGCATCCGGCCGAGGCGCAGGCGATCCTGCGCGAGCAGCTGAAGCTGGACCAGCATTTCGTCGACTGGGTGTGGAGCGGGCTCGGCTTCCGGCTGTCGCTGGACCAGGCGCTGCTGACGACGATGGAAGGCGAGGTGCGCTGGGCGCAGCGCGAGGGCCACGTCGCCGGCGGCACGCGGCCCAACGTGCTGACGCTGATCCACGCCGGGCCGATGAAGATCGTCAAGCCCGCGGCCGTCGGAACGGGCGGCTAGCCACCATGCGCATCCGCACCCAGCTCCTCGCGTTCGTCACGGCCTCGGCATGCACCGGCATCCTGGCCGCGGCGATCGTGTTCGCCGCGGGACGGCGCGAGGACGCGGCCGGCGACGCGCAACTGCTCGCGCAGACGACCGAGCACGAGGTCGCCGGCCTGCTCGCGCTGACCCAGGAGTACGCGCGCTACGCCGAGCCGCGCGCCGCCGAGCAATGGCACCTGCGCCACGCGGCGATCGCCGCGGCGCTGGCCCAGGACCGCGCGCCGGGCGCCGACCAGGCGCTGGTCGAGCTGCGCGACGTCACGCAGGCGCTGCCGGCGCTGTTCGCGCGCCTCGAGGAGCTGCCGTCCGGCGCTGACGCCTTCACGGCGCGGCGCAAGGAGGCGCTGCTGGACCAGCTGCTCACCAACACGCAGTCGATGAGCGACTACGCCTACCAGTGGTTCCAGGACTCGGTGGCGCAGCGCCGCGCAGCCGAGAGCGAGTTCAAGTGGATCGCCTTCTCGGTGCCGTGCGTGATGCTGCTCATGCTGCTGGCCAGCGGCGGCGTGGTGCTGCGTCGCGTGCTGCTGCCGATGCATCGCCTGGACCAGGCCGCCGCGGCCATCCGCCGCGGCGACATGAGCTTTCGCCTGGACAACACCACGCAGGACGAGTTCGGCGACCTCTCGCGCCAGTTCGACGCGATGACCACCGCGCTGATCGACAGCGACCGCCAGCGCGACCGTTCCGAGCGCCAACTGCGCGACATCACCGACAACCTGCCCGCGCTGGTCGGCTACATCGACCCCGAGCACCGCTATCGCTTCGCCAACGAGAAGTACCGCGAGTGGCTGGGCCACGATCCGTTCAGCATGGTGGGCCGCCACGTGGCCGAGGTGCTGGGCGAGGGTGCGTACGCCGCGCTCAAGGGCAACCTGGACAAGGCGCTGGCCGGCGAACGCGTGCAGTGGGCGCGCAGCATCCGCCGCGCCGGCGCCGAGCGCCACCTGCTCGTCGAATACATCCCCGACCTCGGGCCGAACGGCGCCGTGCGCGGCTGCTACACGCTGACCGTGGACATCACCGAACGGCGCGCCGCCGAGATCGAGATCTCGCGCAGCGAGCAGCGCATGGCCGACCTCACCAACGCGATCCCCGCGATGGTGGGCTACTTCGACATGCAGGAGACGTGCCTGTACGCCAACGACGCCGGACTGCGCTCGCTGGGCGTCAATCGCGCGGCCATCCCCGGCCTGGGCATGCGCGCCGCGCTCGGCGAGACCATCTACGCGCAGCACGAGCCGTTCGTGCGCGAGGTGCTGCAAGGCCGGCGTGCGCGCCTGGAGGGCAAGATCGCTTTCGCCGGACGCCAGGCGCACTTCCAGGCCCACCTGATCCCCGATCGCAGCGACGGCGGCGCGCAGCGCGGCTTCTACCTGATGACCTTCGACATCACCGCGCTCAAGGAAGCCGAGTCGCGGCGCGCCAAGCTCGAGAACCAGTTGCGCGCGATCACGGACAACCTGCCGGTGGCCATCACCTACCTCGATGCCGAGCAGCGCTACCGCTTCGTCAACCGCACCGGCCTGGAGTGGCTGTGCCGGCCGGCCGACGAGGTGATCGGCCAGCGCATCGGCGACATCCTGCGGCCGATCGCCTACGAGCGCCGGCGCGAGAACATCGAGGTGGGATTGACCGGCAAGCGCGTCACGTTCGAGGCGGAGTCCATCACCGGCGACGTCACGCGCATCCTGCACTACGTCTACATCCCCGACATCGAATCGGACGGCCGCGTCGCCGGCCTGTACGGCCTGGCCACGGACGTATCCGCGCTGAAGAACGTCGAAAAGCAGCTGAGCCAGCTGGTGCGCTCGGACGTGCTCACCGGCGTGGCCAACCGCTACTACTTCAACGAGGCGTTCCCGCTCGCGCTGTCGCGGGCGCGGCGCGCGATGTCCGGCCTGGCGCTGATGTACCTGGACATCGACCACTTCAAGAGCATCAACGACAACCTGGGCCACGCCGCCGGCGACGAGGTGCTCAAGGCGTTCTCGAAACGGCTGCAGCAGAGCGTGCGCACCACCGACACCGTCGCGCGCCTGGGCGGCGACGAGTTCGTGATCGTGCTCGAGGGCGTCGGCCACGTCGACGAGACGCGCATCGTCGCGCGCAAGATCGTCGCCAACGTCCGCCAGCCGCTGGAGGTCGAGGGCCGCACGCTGACGCTGACCACCAGCATCGGCATCGCGTTCCGCCGCGACATCACCTCCGCCGACGCGGCCACTGCCGAAGCGCTGATCGGCCGCGCCGACGCCGCGCTGTACGCCGCCAAGAAGGCTGGCCGCGACACCTGGCGCGCGATGGCCGAGGACGTGCTGGTCGAAGAGGAGGGCCAGGCATGACGGCTCTCGTCCGCCGGTTCGCGCGCGTGGGCGCGTCGCGTCGCACCTTGGTCTGCGCGATGTGGACGCTCGCGTGGACGATCGCCTGGGGCGCCGCGCTGCTGATGTTCGCCCACAAGGCGCAGGCGGCGCCGTTGACGCTGGCGGTGTCGTCGGGCCCGGTGTCGCTGCCCATCTACGTGGCCGAGGCACGCGGCTACTTCAAGGACGAAGGGCTGGATCTGACCCTGCGCGAATGCGCCAGCGGCCGCGAGTGCTACCGCTGGCTGGGCGACGGCAGCGTGGACGTCGCCACGGCCGCCGAGCTGATCGTCGCCACCGGCGGTGCGGCGCACCGCGAGCTCGCGATCATCGCCACCATCAGCACCTCGTCGTACCAGATCAAGCTGGTGGCGCGCCGCAGCGCGCAGATCGCCGAGGCGCCGCAGATGCGCGGCAAGCGCATCGGCACGGTGCTGGGCAGCTCGGCGCAGTATTTCCTGGACAACTGGCTGGTCTTCAACGACATCGACCCGGCGGCCGTCGCCATCGTCGGCCTGTCGCCCGACAAGGTGGTCAAGGCGCTGGAAGCGCGCGAGGTCGACGCCATCGCGATCTGGGAGCCGCTCGCGTCCTCGGCCGCGCTGGCGCTCGGCGGCGACGCCGTCACCTTCGCCAGCCCGCGCGTGTACACGCAGCACTTCAATCTCGTCGCCGCGCGTCCCGTGATCGAACGCCGCGACGCCGACATCGAGCGCCTGCTGCGCGCGCTCAAGCGGGCGCAGCAGACGATACAGGCCGAGCCTGAAGCCGTGCGCGCGCTGCTCGCCCAGCGCCTGCACCTGGCGCCCGCGCTGGTGGCGGCGGTGATGGACAACCAGGACTACCGCCTGCGCCTGGACCAGTCGCTCGTGACGACGATGCAGGGCCAGGCGCGCTGGGCCGCGCGCAGCGCCGGCGGCGGACACGTCAACGTCGACGTGCTGCGCACCATCGATCCGGCGCCGCTGCATCGCCTGGATGCCGGCGCCGTGGGGCTGGTGCAATGACCGTCGCCTCATCCGTCGAAGAGTCGCGGCGCCTGGCCGCGCTGCGCGAGCTGGGCGTGCTCGACACGCTGGCCGAGCCGGCATTCGACGCGATCACGCGCGCCGCGGCCGAATTGTGCGGCGTGCCGATCGCGCTCATCTCGCTGGTCGACGCGCAGCGCCAGTGGTTCAAGTCGAACTTCGGGCTGCCGGGCGCCAGCGAGACGCCACGCGAGGTGGCCTTCTGCGACCATGCCATCCGCGACGAAGCGCTGATGGAAGTGCCCGACGCCACCCGCGACGAACGCTTCGCCGACAATCCCTTGGTGACCGGCAACCCCGACGTGCGCTTCTACGCCGGCGCGCCCATCGTGCTGCCCGACGGCGAACGCATCGGCACCGTCTGCGTGATCGACCGCGCTCCTCGCCGGCTCGACGACCACCAGCGCACGATGCTGCAAAGCCTGGCCGCCATCGTCAGCGCCATGCTCACCCAGCGGCGCCAGCTGCTGACCGCCACCAGCCGGCTGGCCGAGAGCGAGCTGCGCGTGCGCCGGCTGTACGAGGCCACGCCCGCGATCCTGCATTCGATCGGGCCGGACGGCCGCATCCTCAACGTCAGCGACCGCTGGCTCGCCTTGATGGGTTACGAGCGCCACGAGGTGATCGGCCGCGCGTCGGCGGACTTCCTCACGCCCGCGTCGCAGGCCCATGCGCGCGACGTCGTGCTGCCGGCATTCTTCCGCCTCGGTCATTGCGATCGCGTCGAGTACCAGTTCGTGCGGCGCGACGGCACGCCGGTCGACGTGCTGCTGTCGGCAGTGCTCGAGCGCGACGAGAGCGGCGCCTCGGCGCGTTCGGTCGCGGTGCTGGAAGACGTCACCGCCACCAAGGCGTTGCAACAGGAATTGGGCCGCACGCACGCGCACCTCGACGCGGTGGTGGACAACATGCCGGCGCTGGTCGGCTACTGGGACCGCGACGCGCGCACGCGCTTCGTCAACCGCGACTTCCAGGCCGCCGTGGGCCTGCCGACCGACCAGTTGATCGGGCACCGGCTGGGGGAGATCTTCTCGGCCATCGACGCCGTCGGCTACGCCACGCTGGAGCCGCGCATCGAGGCCGTTCTGGGCGGCCGCCGCCAGGAGTTCGAGTGGGCGATGCTCACCACCTCGGGGCTGCGCCAGCTGCGCGTCACGCTGGTGCCGGCCCGGCCCTACGACGACGAGGTGGACGGCTTCTACGGCACCTGGTTCGACATCACCGGCATGAAGGCGCTGGAGCTGCGCCAGCGCAACAGCGAGCAGCGCTACCGGCTGCTGTTCGACCACCTGTCCAGCGGCCACGCGCTGCACACGATCGAGGTCGACGAGGCCGGCACGCCGGTCAACTACCGGTTCCTGGCGATGAACACGGCGTTCAGCGATTTGCTGGGCATCGACGCGTCGACCGCGGTCGGTTCGCGCGTGACCGACGTGTTCCCGGGCATCGCCAGCGACCCGGCCGACTGGATCGGCCGCTTCGGCCGCGTCGCGCTCACCGGCGAGCCCACGCGCTTCGAACAGCTCGGCGCCTCGGGCCGCTGGTGGGACATCGTCGCCTACCGACCCGTGCCCGGCCAGTTCGCCGTGATCGCGCAGGACATCTCCGAGCTCAAGCGGCTGGAGCTCGAGGTGGCCGCGCTGCGGGCACGCGTGGGCGAGCGCTGAAGCGCTGCGCGCCGTCAGGTGCGGCCAGGCGCCTGATCGACGTCGTCCGCGGACGAGACGGCCCTGCAGACCAGGCTGTGCCTCTGCGCGTGCGTCGCGCTCGCAATTGCCTCCGCGGCCGCCTCGGCCGACTTGCGATCCGGCATCGAGACGAGCATCCCCCCGCGCTTGTGGATGTCCAGCATCGATGCAATGGCGGCCTCGCGGCTCAGCCCGGCATGGCATTCCAGCATCTCGACGACGAACTCCATGGGCGTCGAGTCGTCGTTGAGTATCTCGATGCCGTCGACGAAGCCTTCGGGCACCAGTTCCGCGATCGTCAGCAGCCGCCGCGTCGGCTCGAATACCGGCGACGCCGCCAGCGCGGCGGCCAGCGGGTGGGGGCCATCCAGGTACAGGTGCCTGGCCATGCCCCAGAGCATGCCGCCATCGGTCAGCAAGCCGCGCTGGCTGCGACCTGGAGCGAGATTGACCAGGAAGAGCACGCCGTTGCCCCAGGTGAACATGGCGACGACGGCGGCGGCGAACGGCGCGCGAGGCATCCCGAAGATTGCGACGGTGGCCAACGTGGCGACGAGCAGAACAACCTGGGCGATCAAGCCGGCCGAGTAGACCAGCAAGGTGTCGCGCGTGCTTCGCGGCACCTGGAAATGGCACAGGCCGCCGACGCCGGCCAGCTCGATCGCATGGACCCGGATGCCAAGTCGGCGTGCCGTGGCGGCATGAGCCAGTTCGTGCAGCGCGATCAGCGCGGCATACGCGAGGCCGTATCCGGCGCCGCTTTCCAGGTCATCGGTCGCCACCAAGGCGATGGCGCATCCGCCGAGGGGAAAGGACCAATGGACGAAGACGGGCACGCCGCGCACCGTCGCGATCCGGCTGCCTCTGCGGCGCTTGACGGTTGCCGCCGCATCGGGCGCATTCGCGGCGGCCGGCGGCCGGCGGGCGCTGCAGCTCCACTCCCTTGGACCGGGGCAGCATGCCGAGGGCGCTGAACACGAGCGTCAGGCCGGGCTCAGGCCCGGGCGGACGACGTCGGCGACACCCGCTCATCGTGCGGGGTCGTCCGTGCGATGCGTGCCTGCTTGCGATTCACTCCGCGTCGGCCGCCTTGGTCTTGCGCGCAGGCCGCGCCGCGGCCTTCTTGGCGGCGGGCTTCTTGTCCGCGGCGGGCGTCTTCGCGGCGGCGGTCTTGCGAGCGCGCGGGGCTTTCGGCGCGACGGTGGCAGCGGGTTCCGGCGCGGACGCCACGACCGGGGCCGAGACAGGTGCCGGCGTTGGCGCTGCGACCGGCGCTTCGGCGGCGACGGCGGGCGTCGCATTCCTGCGCGCCGCGTTGCCACGCCCACCGCGTCCTCCGCGATTGCCGCGACGCGAGCCCGGCTCGCGCGGCGTCGCGTCTTCGGCGGACGCGTCGCTCACGTAGGTGTCCGCGTCGGGCGCCGGCTCGCTGGTCGGATTGACGTCGCGCGAGGCCTGCGACTGGCGCGCGGCGTCGGCGAAGCGTTCAGCCGCGTCGTCGTCTTCTTCCCCGGCGGCGTACGGCAGCGAGGCCTGCGGCGATTCGGCGGTCACGGGCGCCTCGAAATCGTGCCGTTCGGGCCCGTTGCGGCGTCCGCCGCGCGAACGGCCGCTGCGGCTGCGCGGCTCGCGGGCGTCGGTCTCGCTGACGCGATGCGTGACCGGCAGCACCTCGGCGGCAGCCGGCGCGGCGTCCGCGTTCGCCTGCGCATCGGCGCCGCCGTTGCGGAACACGAAGGCGTTGGACTTCTCGTCGCGGCCCATCTTCAGGAAGCCGCGCGCCTGCATCTCTTCGAGCAGGCCGCCGAAGCTGCGGAAGCCGTAGTACGACTCGCTGAAATCGGGCTTGCGGCGCTTGATGGCTTCCTTGAGCACCGAGGCCCAGATCTTGCCGCCATCACTGCGCTCGGCATACAGCGCCTCGAAGGTCTGCAGCGCCATCTCGACGCCCTTGGTGCGGCGCGCCTCGGCTTCCTCGCGGCGGGTGTTCTCTTCGGGATTGGCCGCCGGCGCGGCCGGACGGCGGTTCGCGGGCGGCGCCGGGCGCGACTCGCGCCGGCTCGATTGCCGGCCGCTCTCGCGCACCAGGTCGTCGTAGAAGATGAACTCGTCGCAGTTGGACGTGAGCAGGTCGGAGGTCGACTGCTTGACGCCCACGCCGATCACCTGCTTGTTGTTCTCGCGCAGCTTGGAGACCAGCGGCGAGAAGTCGGAGTCGCCGCTGATGATCACGAAGGTGTTGACGTGGGACTTGGTGTAGCAGAGGTCCAGCGCGTCGACGACGAGCCGGATGTCGGCCGAGTTCTTGCCCGACTGGCGCACGTGCGGGATCTCGATCAGCTCGAAGTTGGCCTCGTGCATGGTCGACTTGAAGCCCTTGTAGCGCTCCCAGTCGCAATACGCCTTCTTGACGACGATGCTGCCCTTGAGCAGCAGGCGCTCGAGCACCAGCTTGATGTCGAACTTGTCGTGCTGCACGTCGCGCACGCCGAGCGCGACGTTCTCGAAGTCGCAGAACAGCGCCATGCTGGTGACGTCGGGGGAGGTGGTCATGTTGTTTTCCGTTCTTGGATGTTCTGGGGTCGCGCGCAGCGCAGCGAACTCGGCGGCAGCGGCCGGGGCGATGGCGCCTGCAGGCGGCGCGAAGCCCCGCATCTTCACACGAAAGCGCCGCGCGCTCGCGTCACCCGCGCGGGCGCGATTCCGGCCAGGTCGAGAAGGGCGCGGCCGCCAAGCTGGAATTGAAGTAGCGCGGATCGTGCGTCACCTCGGCGCCGAGCCACGGCGGCGCCTCGAATGGCGCGTCTTCCGAGGGCAGCTCGATCTCGGCGACCACCAGGCCCGCGTTGTCGCCCTCGAACTCGTCGATCTCCCAGGTCATGCCCGCGTGCACGACGACGCGGCGCAGCTTGCGCACCAGCGGGCCGTCGCACAGCGCCAGCAGCTGCCGGGCGTCGGCCACGGGGATCGCGTACTCGAATTCCGCGCGCGTCGCGCCCGAGTTCGCGCCCTTGACGGTCAGCCACGCCTGGTCCCGCACGATGCGCACGCGCACCGTGCGCTGCTTGTCGCGGTTCAGGTACCCCTGCGCGTACGGCGCGGCCGGCGCCGCGCGCCAGTCGTCGCCGACGACCAGGAACTTGCGTTCGATCTCCAGGCCCATCCCGTTGCTCCGTGTTTGCCAGGCCCGCATTGTCGTGGGCTTCGTCGACGCGGTGTTCGGCACGTGCGGGCGAGCGGACCGACGCAGGTAAACGCCGAGGCGGCGCGGTGCCGCGGACGGGCAGAATCGTCCGCATGACGATCCTTCGCCCGTTCCTTGTTGCTGCCGCTGCCGTTCTCGCCATCGCGCACGCGCAGGCCACCACCGTCAAGGCCGGCAAGCCCGCCGCCTCGCAGCCGGCCGCGTCCGCCTGGGCGACGCGGGCGCAGCTGCGCGATTGCCTGGACACCGAGGCGGCCTTGAAGGAGCGCTTCCGCGTGATCGAAGCGACCACGGCCGCGCACGAGAAGTTGTTCGACCAGATCGAGGCCGAGAACACGCGCCTGGAGCAGTTGCACGACCAGCTCGACCACGACAGCGAGGTCGCCGTCAAATCGTTCAACGCGCTGGTCAAGGAGCACAACGAGCACGTCAAGCAGATGAACCAGGACGCCGTCGACGCGCGGCCCGCGGGCGACGCCTACAACGCCGACATGGTCGCCTTCAACCACAAGTGCTCGGGGCTGCGCTTCCACGTCGAAGACATGGAAGTGGTGACGCGCGAGAGGCAGAAGGCGGCGGCGCACGCGGCCGCGGCGTCGGCTTCCCTCTAGAACGCCAGCGTCATCCGTGCCGTGTCGCCCACGCGCAGGCGCGCGCCCGCGGCGCCGCGCGCGTAGACGCCGAACACCGTGGCGCCGCCCGGCCGGCGCTGCTGCGACAGGCGCGCCAGCGTGTCCAGCACCGCGTCGTCCACGCGCGCCGACTCGGGGTCGACGTTGGGCACGACGCAGCGCACGCACGGGGCCGTGATCTCAAGCCGCGTGGCCGCCGTGCCGGCACCCCATTCCAGCGCGGCCAGGCTGTCCTCGATGAATTCGATGGCGGCGTCGCCGGCCGGCGCCGACAGCACGATGTTGGGCCGGTAGCGGAGCGGATCGGCAGGTGCGATTCCAGCGGCGATCAATTGGTCGTCGACGGCCGCGACCGAGGCCGAGAAGACCAGGTGCAGCGCGTTCGTGCCCTCGCGCGCCAGCGCGGCCTCGCCCAGCCTGACCAGCCGCAGCGGCGCGCCGACGACGCGCTCCAGCCAGGCGGCGACGGCGTCGCCTGCATCGGCGGCGTCGAACTCGTCGTGGCGGACGGTGCGCTCGTTCCAGATCTTCACGCGGCACGGCGCGAGACCGGCGACCTGCGGGGCGGTGACCTGGTCGACGCCCGTCGAACGCAGGTTCAATGCCTCGCCTGCGATGTGCGGCTGCACCAGCGCCAGGCGCGGATAGGCGCCCTGCCAGGTGACGGCGCCGTCGGCGTCGACGATCGCCCACGCGCGGTCGCCTGCGGCGCCGCCGCGCGCGTCCAGCGCCAGCTCGCGCACCGGCATCGCGGCGCAGGCCTTGATCGGGTAGAGGTACAGGCCGGTGGCGGCGCAGTCGAGGTCGAGATCGGCGATGGAGGCGGTCATGGCGGCAGCCGGCGCGCGGGCAATGCAGGAGGCGCGAGGCCGGCCGTCCACTATGCCTGAACGCCGCTCGGGTTACAGTCGAATTTCACACCTGCCCCCGGCCTTCCCATGACTGTTCGCGTCCTCACCGGCATCACCACCACCGGCACCCCGCATCTTGGCAACTATGTCGGCGCGATCCGCCCCGCGATCGCGGCCAGCCGGCGCGCCGATGTCGACAGCTTCCTGTTCCTGGCCGACTACCACGCGCTGGTCAAGTGCGACGACCCCGAACGCGTGGAGGAATCGCGCCTGGCGCTGGCCGCCACCTGGCTGGCCGCGGGGCTCGATCCCGAGCGCGTGGTGTTCTACCGCCAGAGCGACATCCCCGAGATCCCCGAGCTGAACTGGCTGCTGACCTGCGTCACGCCCAAGGGCATGATGAACCGCGCCCACGCCTACAAGGCCGCCACCGACGCCAACGCCGGCGGCGAGCCCGACGACGGCATCAACATGGGCCTGTTCTGCTACCCGGTGCTGATGTCGGCCGACATCCTCATGTTCAACGCGCACCAGGTGCCGGTCGGCAAGGACCAGGTGCAGCACATCGAGATGGCGCGCGACATCGCGCAGCGCTTCAACCACCTGTTCGGGCAGGGACAGGCGCTGTTCACGCTGCCCGAGGCCGTCACCGACGCCCAGATGCAGCTGCTGCCGGGGCTCGATGGCCGCAAGATGTCCAAGAGCTACGACAACACGATCCCGCTGTTCGACGGCGGCGCCAAGGGCCTGGCCGCGGCCATCGCCCGCGTGGTCACCGATTCGAAGCTGCCGGGCGAGCCCAAGGATCCGGAGGGCGCGCACCTGGTGACGCTGTTCGATGCCTTCGCCAGCACCGGCGAGCGCGCCGCGTTCCGGGCCGAGCTGCGTGCCGGCCTGGCCTGGGGCGAGGCCAAGAAGCGCCTGCACGACGTGATCGAGCGCGAGATCGCGCCGATGCGCGCGAAATACGAGGCGTTCATGGCGCGCCCGGAGCTGATCGAGGAGCAGTTGCTGATCGGCGCCCGCAAGGCGCGCGCGATCGCGGGCCCGTTCCTGCAGAGCTTGCGCGAGGCCGTGGGCCTGCGCCGCTTCCAGGCGCACGCGGTCGTGGCCGCTGCGGCGCCGGCGGCCGCCGCCGCGGCGCCGCTGGCCACCTTCAAGCAGTACCGCGAGGCCGACGGCCAGTTCTACTTCAAGCTGGTGGGCAGCGGCGACACGCTGCTGCTGCAGAGCGCCGCGTTCGCGGGCGGTCGCGACGCCGGTGCGTGGGTCGCGCGCTTCAAGAAAGAGGGCGCCGCCGCGCTGCCGAGCGCGCCCGTGACGCTGACGGCCGACGACGCGACGGTGCGCGCCGCGCTGGACCGCTTCCTCGAATCGGAATGAACGGCGGCGCCGGCGCGTAAAGAATCGTCAGGGCGCCTGCACGGCGCCGCCGGAAGGCGCAATATCGTGCATGCGGCAACCATCGCCCCGGAACGGTGTTTGCCGCGGTACTGGCACAGCATCCGGTGCCGCGAGCACCAGAGAGGTCTCATCATGAACAGCCTTCATGCGCCCATCCACGTCACGCGCCTCGTGTTCGGCGCTCTGGCCGTGATCGCCTTGCTGGTGGCCGCCTCGGCCGTCGCGGCGGCCGAGCCCGCTGCCAGCGACCACTTCGCGCCGGGCTGGCAGGCCCATGCGACGCCGCTGTTCAATCTCGGTCCGGCGCCGCGCGTGCCCGGCCGCACCCGCTACGAATTGCCTGGCTCCCTGCCTCACGGCGACTATGTGGTGGTGCAGCGCAAGGGCGACAAGGCCGAATTGCTCGATACCTCGGTCATCACCGTGAGCGGCGGGATCGAGCACCACTACATCTTCCTGGAAGCGGGCCTCGGCGATGTCGAGGCGCTGCCGGTGAGCGACGTCCCGTTGCTCAAGACCGCCGGCATGCACCCTTCGCCCTGAGCCTGCCGGCCAGAGCGATCCTGGGCATGTGGCGCCATGCGCCTGTGTCCTGTCCTTGAAATACCTGGGTTGAGAACAGGCGCAAACGGGCGCGGGCATCCCGAGCCGGGCGCGTGGGTCGCGCACTCAGGAAGCAGGGCGCCGCTGCGCTGAAATGCTCTCTTGCCGTCCAACGAGCAGGTTACTGTCAATACCGCCAGCGTGTAGAGAATTGTCAAAGGGAGATTGAACAATGAACAACGTCTACGCCCCCACCCACGCCGCGCGCCTCGTGTTCGGGGCTCTGGCTGTCGTCGCTTCGCTGTCGGCCGCTTCGGCCGCGGCAGCAGCGGAGCCTGCCGTCTCGGCCGCTTCGGCTGCCGCCGCATCGCCGCCCGCCGACAGCGACAGTTTCGTGCCCGGCTGGCACGCACACGTGATACGGATTGCCAATCTCGGCCCGGCGCCCGGTGTGCCAGGCCGCGACCGCTACGTCATGGCCGGCATGCCCCACGGCGACTTCGTGCTGGTTCAGCGCGTGGGCGACAAGGCGCAGCTGCTCGACACCCCTGTCGTCAACGTGCACAGCAGCATCGAGAACCACTACGTGTTCCTGGAAGCCGGCCTCGGCAAGGTGTTCGCGCTGCCGGTGAGCGACGTCCCCGCGACCAAGAAGAACGGCGTCTAGTCGTCGCCGCGAGCCCGCGTGGCCGGCGGTTGCCGGCCACGGGCCCGATCTTGGGTATGCTGGCGCCATGCCGCTAGATACCCTCTACTTCGAGACCGGCGACGCGCCGAAGTCCGCCATCATCATCCTGCACGGTTTGGGCGCCAGCGCGACCGACTTCGTGCCCGTGGCACGCCAGTGGAACCTGCGCGCCGTCGGCGACGTCCGCTACGTGTTTCCGGACGCCCCGGTGCGCCCGGTCACGATCAACGGCGGCATGTCCATGCCCGCCTGGTACGACATCCTGGGCGTCGACCTGGTGCGGCGCGAGGACGAGAAGAGCCTGCGCGAGTCCGCCGCGTCCCTGCAGGAACTGATCGCGCGCGAGGTCGCCAAGGGCATCCCGGCGTCGCGCATCGTGCTGGGCGGGTTCTCGCAAGGCTGCGCGATGACGCTGCTGGCCGGCCTGCGCGCCCCGCAGCGGCTGGCCGGGCTCATGGGCCTGTCGGGCTACCTGCCGCTGGCCGCGACGACGGCCGCCGAGCGCAGCGACGCCAACCGCGACGTGCCGATCTTCCTGGGCCACGGTCGCATGGATCCGGTGGTGCCGTATGCGCGCGGCACCGAGACGCGCGACGCGCTCGTCGCGCTGGGCCATCCGGTGGAGTGGCACGACTACCCGATGCAGCATTCGGTCTCTCAGGAGGAGATCGACCACATCGAGGCATGGCTGCTGAAGGTGCTGGCTGCCTAGCCATCTGCGCCGTCATCCTGCGCGCAGTCGCAGGATGACAACTCTTTGCTAGAACAGCGAGTCCTGGGGCGCGACACCCGGCTCGACGACCACCGCGTCGCCCACGGCCAGCACTCCGCCGCGGATCACGCGCGCCGTCGTGCCGCCGTGCCCGCGCATCGCGTTGTAGCCGCCCGGGCCCAGCAGCGCCTCCATCTTCGAGCACGGGTCGCAGGGCCCGGTGACGACGATCAGCACGTCGGCGCCGATGCGCACCTGCAGCGGCTGGTCGGCGAACAGGGCGTGTTGCGCGAGCAGGTTGATGCCTGAGACGACGAGGTTGCGGCGCAATTGGGCAGCGGCCACGTCGCGCTCGGTCCATGCGCGGATCAGCGGCAGGTGCTCGGACTGGATCAGCGTCACCTGGCGCTTGCCGCCGCCGGGACGGCTGGCCGGCCTGGCGGCGCTGCGATCGCCTTGGAGGCCGCGTTCTGCCAACGCGAGCGCGGAGGCGACGGCCACGGCCGGCTGGTCGCGGCCGGGCCGCAGGTAGATCGCCTCGAGACGGCCGGCGCGGGGGAAGCGGCGCGTCAGCGCGCGCAGGTCGTCCATCGAGACAAAGTCGAATTGCGCGCGCCGGCACGGCCGGCGGCGCGATGGCGCATCAGAGCGGCTTCTTCGCCAGCTTGCCCTTCGGTGCCACGGCAGTCACCGGAGGCGTCGGGCGGTCGGCGCCAGCGGCCTTCGGCGGTACGGCGTCCTTCTTCGGCTTCTTGGTGTTCTTGGTGGAGCGTTGTTCTTTGGACATGAGGACCTCCGGCGGTTGGTGAGAGATATCGGCCGAAATGGTAAGGCATCGGGCGGGCGTTTCCGGGCGATGCGCGACCATTTCAGCAAACTCTGCAGTCGAGCTGGCGGATTTTGCAGGCGCCGCGTCCCGGCGCCTGGCCGCTCGACAGCAGGGCCTGCCAACTGTCGGGCACGTGACTTGCCAAATTGGTCGCCATGCGGGGAGCCGGTCAGGCCGTCTCGTCCGCTTGCATGCGGACCGGCCTTGGGTGCCGGTACCGATTCCGCTGACAACGCATTGCACGGCCCGACGACCGAACGACATGGCGCGCCCCAACAAACCTTCGAAGACGCATTCGACCGATCCGCAAACCCTGCCCAAGGCGCCGACCGGCATCCAGGGCCTGGACGAAATCACCGGCGGCGGCCTGCCGCGCGGCCGGCCTACCTTGCTGTGCGGCTCGGCCGGCTCGGGCAAGACGATGCTGGCCGCCGAGTTCCTGGTGCACGGCGCGGAGCAATACGGCGAGCCGGGCGTCTTCATGATGTTCGAGGAAAGCGCCGACGAACTCGCGCAGAACGTGCGCTCGCTGGGGGTCGACCTCGCCAAGCTGCAGCAGCAAAAGAAGATTGCCATCGACCACGTGCACATCGAGCGCAACGAGATCCAGGAGACCGGCGAATACGACCTCGAGGGCCTGTTCATCCGCCTGGGCCACGCCATCGACACCATTGGCGCCAAGCGCGTGGTGCTCGACACCATCGAGGCGCTGTTCTCCGGCCTGCCCAACCACGCCATCCTGCGTGCCGAACTGCGGCGCCTGTTCCGCTGGCTCAAGGATCGTGGCGTCACCGCGGTGATCACCGGCGAGCGCGGCGAGCAGTCGCTGACGCGCTACGGCCTGGAGGAATACGTGGCCGACTGCGTGATCCTGCTCGACCACCGCATCGCCGACCAGGTGTCCACGCGGCGGCTGCGCGTCGTCAAGTACCGCGGCACCCAGCACGGCACCAACGAGTACCCGTTCCTGATCGGCGCCCGCGGGATCTCGGTGCTACCGATCACCTCGATGCGCCTGGAGCATACCGCCTCGACAGAGCGCGTGTCCACCGGCATCGCGGGCCTGGACGACATGCTGGGCGGCAAGGGCCTGTACCGCGGCAGCAGCACGCTGGTCTCGGGCGCGCCCGGCACCGGCAAGAGCAGCCTGGGCGCCAGCTTCGTCGATGCGGCATGCCGGCGCGGCGAGCGCGCGCTGCTGTTCGCGTACGAGGAATCGTCCAAGCAACTGCTGCGCAACATGGGCTCGATCGGCCTCGATCTGGCTCAGTGGGAACGCGACGGGCGGCTGCGCATCGACGCCTCGCGGCCGACGCTGCATGGCCTGGAGCAGCACCTCGTGCACATGTACGACCTGGTGCGCGAGGTCAAGCCGTCGGTGGTGGTGGTCGATCCGATCAGCAACCTCACGATGGAGCGCGACGACCGCTCGCTCAAGCCCACGCTGATGCGGCTGATCGACTACCTCAAGCAGCACACCATCACCGCGCTGTTCACCAGCCTGACCAGCGACTCCGCGGCCGATGTCGCCGACTCGCAGGTGGGCGTGTCCTCGCTGATGGACACCTGGATCCTGCTGTCCAACCTGGCCGGCAACGGCGAGCGCACGCGCACGCTGCAGGTGCTCAAGTCGCGCGGCATGCCGCACTCGCACCAGGTGCGCGAGTTCGTGATGGACGACAAGGGCGTCGGCCTGGTGGACGTCTACCTGTCCGGTGATCGCGTGCTCACCGGCACGGCGCGCGTCTCGCAGGTGGCGCAGGAGGAGGCCGCGAGCGACCTGCGCCGGCGCGACCACGAACGCCGCATCAAGGAGCTCGCGAATCATCGCAAGGCCATCGATGCGCAGATCCAGGCGCTGAACGCGCAAGCGGATGAGCGCGCGGGCGAAGTGGAATTCGCCATCGAGCGCGAACGACTCAACGCAGAAAGCCTCACCGCGCGCGCCCGGGCGATCGCGCGCTCGCGCGACGTTCCACCGCCGCGGCCGATTGCCGCGCCAACGGCCAAGCCGGCCCGCAGGAGCGCGAAATGAACGCCCGCGCCACCACCACCCGGCCCACTGGCCGCGCTGCCAAGACGCTGGACGAGGACACGCCCGGCGTCGCCGAATGGCAGCTGCGCCTGTACGTGGCCGGGCAGACGGCCAAGTCGATGGCCGCATTCGACAACCTCAAGCGCGTCTGCGAGGAGCATCTGGCGGGCCGCTATACGATCGAGGTGATCGACCTGCTGGTCAACCCGCGGCTGGCCGCCGGCGACCAGATCCTGGCCGTGCCCACGCTCGTGCGCAAGTTCCCCGAGCCGATCCGCAAGATCATCGGCGACCTGTCCAACGAGGAACGCGTGCTGGTCGGGCTCGACGTCCAGCCGCTTCGATAGGCGCGCATGGCCGCGATCATCGACAAGCCTTTCGTCCTGCGCCTGTACGTGACCGACGCGACGCCGAAGTCGGCGCGCGCGATCGTCAACGCGCGCCGGTTGCTCGAGGAGCACCTGCACGATCGCTACACGCTGGAGATCCTCAACATCGCCGAGCACGTCGCGCAGGCGGCCGAGGACCAGATCATCTGTGCGCCGACGCTGCTGCGCCTGGCGCCGCCGCCGGCGCGCCGCATCATCGGCGACATGTCCGACGTCGCGCGCGTGCTCAAGGGGCTCGACGTTCCCGTGTCGCGCTGATCGGGACGCCGGAGAAGCATCGTGAGCGCGGACCTGCACGACCTCGGCGCGAGCTCGCACGACCGCGCGGCCGGCGACGAGCTGGCACGCCTGCGCCGGGCCCATCTCGAACTCGAGGCGCGGCTGGCCGAAGCCGAGGAGACGCTGGCCGCGATCCGCAACGGCGACGTCGACGCGCTGATCGTCGGCGAGGACATCTATACCCTGGACAGCGCCAACGCCGCCAGCAACGCGCTGCGCAAGGACGTGCTCGCGCAGATGCGGGACGCGGTGCTCGCGTTCGACGTCGACGACCACGTGATCTACATGAACCCGGCGGCCGAACGCCAGTACGGCGCGCTCGCGTCGGAGACCCTGGGACGCGCGCGCGACGAGCTGCTGCGCGAGCGCTGGCTCGACGCGGAAAGCGCGTTGCGCGCGCGCGAGGGCTTGCGCGCGCAGGGCAGCTACCGGGCGGACTCGGTGCATGTGCGGCGCGACGGACGCCAGATGCATGTCGAGTCCACCGTGTCGCTGATGAAGGACGCGGCGCAGCAGCCGCTGGGCACGCTGGCCGTGATCCGCAACATCGACGACCGCATCGAGGCGCAGGCCACGCTGGCCGCCGCATCGGCCGCGCTGACGCGGCGCGAGCGCCAGTTCGCGACGCTGGTGGAGAACTCGCCCGACATCTTCGCGCGCCTGGACCGCGACCTGCGCTACCTGTACGTGAGCCCGATCATCGAGCGCTACACCGGCGTGCCTGCGGCGGACCACGTCGGCCGCATCCGCGTCGACGCGGGCCTGTCGATCCAGACCCAGGCCGACTGGGAATCCGCCGTGCGCCAGGTGTTCGCATCGGGCCGCGTGGGCACGTTCAAGTTCCGCCTGACCGGCCCGCGGGGGCAGGCATGGATATTCTCGTCGCGCCTGATTCCCGAGTTCGGCGACGACGGCCGCGTGGAGTCGGTGCTGTCCATCGCCTCCAACATCACCGAGCAGGAGCTGGTCGACGCCGCGCTGCGCGAAAGCAAGGCGCGGCTGGAGTTCACGCTCGCGGCCGCGCGCGTGGGCGAGTGGGAGATCGACGTGGCCAGCGGGCAGTGCCGGCACTCCGACCTGTACGACCGCTGCTTCGGCTATGCCGCCCCGGTGCCCGGCTGGAACCTGGACATGCTGTTCGCGCATCTGCACCCGGACGACCGCGAGCGCGTGCGCGCGCTGGCGGCCGACGCGTTCGCCAACGGCAAGGAACTGGCCTTCGAGTGCCGCGTGATCTGGCCCGACCGCAGCGAGCACTGGATCGACGTGCACGGCAGCCCTTACGTCTCGGCGCGCGCCAGCGAGCGCGAGGCGCCGCGGCTGCGCTTCCTGGGCATCATCGCGGACATCACCTTGCGCAAGCTCACCGAGGCCACGCTGCGCGACGCCGACCTGCGCAAGGACGAATTCCTCGCCACGCTGGCGCACGAGCTGCGCAACCCGCTCGCGCCGATCCGCAACGCGGTGCAGATCATGCAGCTCTCGCGCGACGAGGCGATGCACGACAACGCGCGCAAGATCATCGAGCGCCAGTTGAAGCAGATGGTGCACCTGGTCGACGACCTGCTGGACGTCAGCCGCATCAGCCAGGGCAAGGTCGAGCTGCGGCGCGAGCAGGTGGACGTGGCCGACGCCGTGCTCGACGCGATCGAGACCAGCCGTCCGCTGATCGACGCCGGCCGCCACCACCTGACCACCAAGCTCGCGCCGCCGCGCGCGCTGCTGGTCGACGCCGACTCGACGCGCCTGACCCAGATCGTGGCCAACCTGCTGAACAACGCGGCCAAGTACACGCCCGAGGGCGGCCACATCCAGGTGCTGGCCGAGCGAGACGGCGACGACGCGGTGATCACGGTGCTGGATTCGGGCATCGGCCTGGCCCAGGACATGCTGCCGCGCATCTTCGACATGTTCGCGCAGGTCGACCGCTCGATGGACCGCGCCCAGGGCGGCCTGGGCATCGGCCTGGCGCTGGTCAAGCGGCTGGTGGACATGCATGGCGGGTCGGTGTTCGCGACCAGCGACGGCCCGGGCCGCGGCGCCCGCTTCGTCGTGCGGTTGCCGCTGGTGCGCGCGCCCGCCCCAGTGCCGCGGCTGGATGGCGGCCACGAGTTGGAGGCCCAGGAGACCGACGGCCTGCGCGTGATGGTGGTCGACGACAACGTCGACTCGGCCGAGAGCCTGTCCCAGGTCATGCAGATCCTCGGCTATCCGGTGGCCGTCGCGCACGACGGCGTCGAGGCGGTCGAGATGGCCGCGAACTGGAAGCCCGCGGTCGTGCTGATGGACATCGGCATGCCGCGCATGAGCGGCCTGGAGGCGGCGCGCGCGATGCGCGAGCTGCCCGGCGGCGAGCGGCTGTGGCTGGTCGCGCTGAGCGGCTGGGGCCAGAACGAGGACCGCCGCAAGTCGCGCGAGGCGGGCTTCGACCATCACTTCGTCAAGCCGGTGGATGTCGAGGCGTTGATCGACCTGATCCGCAACTTGCCGCGGCGGTAGGCTGTTTGTCGTCGTGTCGTCGTGCCGGCGCGCGTGCGATGGCACTTGAGCCATCCGGCGCCCGGCTCCGATCATGACAGGCTGGCGCTTCGGCCCTGAGCGGGTCTGCTCGAGGGCGAACGCGGGCGAAACCCCTCGGCTTCGTTGTCATTGGAACCATCGGCGAAACTAGCGCCATGCCCAGGACCCCGATGTTCGCCCCGCTGCCCGAAGGCCCGCTCGACGTGGTGGGCGACGTCCATGGCGAGCTCGACGCGCTGCGCGCGCTGCTGGCGCACCTGGGCTACGACGCCGACGGCGGTCATCCGGACGGCCGCCGCCTGGTCTTCGTGGGCGACCTGTGCGACCGCGGGCCCGACAGTCCCGGCGTCATCGCCCTCGTGCAGCGGCTCGTCGAATCGGGCCGCGCGCTCGCCACGCTGGGCAACCACGAGGTGAACCTGCTGCGCGGCGACCGCAAGGACGGCAACGACTGGTTCTGGAGCGAGGGCAGCCCGCGCGACGCCAAGTACGAGCCGCGCGCGCACCTGCCGCCCGAGCGGCGCGACGCGGTGATCGCGTTCCTGCGCACCCTCCCGCTGGCGCTGGAGCGCGCCGACCTGCGCGTGGTGCACGCCGCGTGGGACCTGGCCTCCATCGCGCGACTGCGCGCCGCCGATCCGGCGCTGAGCCGCGTGGAGCACTTCCTGCGCTGGGAGTCCGATGCCGAGGCGCTGATCGCGGCGCGCGGCATCGGCGCGGCGGCGCGCATCGAGTACGAGGAATACCGCGAGCGCCTGGTCGACCCGGCGCAGCCGGTGCCGGTGCTGGTCGCCACCGCGCAGGTCGACGAGATCCGGCAGATGACCAACCCGATCCGCGTCGTCACGTCCGGCATCGAGCGCGTCGCGTCGCGGCCGTTCTTCGCCAGCGGCCACTGGCGCTTCGTCGAACGCATCCGCTGGTGGGACGAATACACCGACGCCGTGCCGGTGATCGTCGGCCATTACTGGCGCCAGTTCGCACTCGTCGATCGCGCGATGCTCGGCAAGACCGAGGAGAACCTGTTCACCGACCTCGCGCCCACCGACTGGCACGGGCTGCACCGCAACGTGTTCTGCGTCGACTTCTCGGTCGGCGGCCGCTTCCTCGAACGCCCGCTGGCGGCCGGCATGCTGCCGCGTTCGCGCCTGGGCGCGCTGCGCTGGCCCGAGCGCGTGCTGGCGCTCGATACGGGCCAGATGCTGGACACGACCGCCGCGTGACGCGCGTCCGTCGCGGCCATCAGCGGCCGAAGAACTTCCAGTGCCCTTCCGAGACGATGCCGACGCGGCCATCCACCACGGTGATGGCGGTCTCGTCGTCGATGGCGTAGGAAGGGCAGTCGAGCCCCGCCGCCCAGCGCGTTGCGTCGCGCATCGTGTTCTCCGGCAGCTCGGGGTGGTCCAGGTGCGGGAAGATCGCGAAGTCGACGATGCCCAGCGCGCGGTCTTCGCCGGTGATGGACGGCTTCATCTCGACGAAGTCCTCGCCCACGCGCGGCGCCATCACCATGCTGCCGGCGCTCAGGCCGGCCCAGACCATGCCGGGCAGCGATTCCAGCAGCGTCGCGAGTCCCGACTGCCGCATCCAGTGGCACAGGTAGAGCGCGTCGCCGCCGTTGACCAGCAGCACGTCCGCCTGCCGCACCCACGGCTCCCAGCGCTCGCGAGGGATGCTGGGCAGCGCCGTGAGTTCGAGCAGTCCCACCGATTTCCAGCCCAGCTCGCACATCGGCGTACGCGGCTGCTGGCCGGCGACGAAGCGCCAGGCGCCGCCCGGCGTGCCGCGCGGATGCCCGTAGCCGGCGGTGGGGATGCACAGCGCGTGCGAGTCGGCGATCGGCTTGCCCAGCAGTTCGAGCAAGGCGTTGCGGATGCTCGCGTTCTTGATGCCGGCGGAAGTCAGGAGCAGTTTCATGGGTGTCTCCGAAGCCTGGCCGACCTGGCCAGCGTGGGAACGACGAACGGCGGCCCCCGGAATCGACACTCGCGCCTCAGCGTTTTTCGACCAGGATCGCGCGGAAATCGTTGACGTTGGTCAGCGTGGGCCCGGTGACGACCGAGTCGCCGAGGGCGCGGAAGAAGCCGTGGCCGTCGTTGGCATCCAGGCTGGCGCGCGGGAAAAGGCCCGCGGCCCATGCGCGCGCGAGCGTGTCGGGCGTGACGTGCGCGCCCGCTATTTCCTCGGCGCCGTCGACGCCGTCGGTGTCCCCCGCGATGGCGTGCACGCCGGCCAGGCCGTCGAGCGCGACGGCCAGCGACAGCAGGAACTCGACGTTGCGGCCGCCTCTGCCCGTGCCGCGCACGGTGACGGTGGTCTCGCCGCCCGACAGCAGCACGCAGGGCGGTTCGAACGGCTGGCCGCGCGTGGCCACCTGGCGCGCGATGCCCGCCATCGCCTTGCCGAGCTCGCGCGCCTCGCCCTCCAGGCTGTCGCCCAGGATGTGGGCCGCGATGCCGGCATCGCGCGCGACCCTGGCGGCGGCCTCCAGCGCGACCTGCGGCGCCGTGATCATGCGCAGCTCGCTGCGCGCCAGGCGCGGGTCGCCGGGCTTGATCGACTCGCCGGCGCCAGACTCGAGCACGCGGCGCACCGCGTCCGGCACGGCCATCCTGTAGCGATCGATGATGGCGAGCGCGTCGGCGCAAGTCGTGGGGTCGGCCACGGTCGGACCGGAGGCAATGTCGCGCGGATCGTCGCCGGGCACGTCCGAGATCAGCAGCGTCACCACGCGCGCCGGGTGGCACAGCGCGCCGAGCCTGCCGCCCTTGAGCGCGGACAGGTGGCGGCGCACGCAGTTCATCTCGGAGATGGAGGCGCCGCTGGCCAGCAGCGCCGCGTTGACGGCGCGCTTGTCCTCCAGCGTCAGGCCGGGTGCGGGCGCGACCAACAGCGCCGAGCCGCCGCCCGAGATCAGCGCGATGACCAGATCGTCTTGGCTCAGGCCCGTGACCTTGTCGGCAATGCGGCGCGAGGCGACCAGGCCGGCCTCGTCGGGCACCGGGTGCGCGGCCTGTGCGATCTCGATGCGTTCGCACGGCACCTCGTAGCCGTGGCGCGTGACGACCAGCCCCTCCAGCGGCCCGGGCCAGTGATCCTCCAACGCCTGCGCCATCGCCGCCGATGCCTTGCCCGCGCCGATGACGATGGTGCGGCCCTTCGAGGGCTGCGGCAGGTGCGCGGGCAGGCACAGCGCGGGTTGCGCGGAGGCGATGGCGGCGTCGAACATCTGGCGCAGCAGGGCGCGCGGGTTGATGGGAGCAGTCATGGCGCTGATTCTGCGCGCGGCGCGGTCTGGCGGCTCGAGCCATTGGCGAGGAACGCATCGTTCGGCGGTCCGCTTGGGTTGCCGTGCGGCCTGATCAATGCGGTCGCGGCATGCATGCCGAAGTTCGCCCCGGCAAGACGGCGATGGACGGCGGAACCTGTCTTGACTGGCGCGGCCCGCCTGCGTCTGGCCGAGGCCATCGACCTGGCGGGCGACGAACCCGGCGCGCGCGCGATGCTCGACACCCTCATCGGTGCCGCGGCGGGCCATGACGCCTGCGATTGCAAGCTCTCCCAGGCGGTCGAGGCGCGCGCCTGGTTCGAGTCCACGCACGGGCGTCCGCTGGAGGCCATTCGCGTCCTCGACGGCCCGGTGGCTCGCACGCGGGATGCGGAGTCCACGGATCTGGCTGTTGCCAGGGCATGGGCCTACGTGCAGGCCGGCGACCGCCAGGGCGGCCTGGAGCAGATGCGCCAGGCGCTGCATGCCGACCGCCTGGACGCCGACTTCCACCCCGTCCATCCATCGAGCGATGACGACGACGACTTCGAAACCTGGCGAGCGCCGCTGCTGGCTTTCGCCCTGCAGGCGGCAGATCACCGAGACGACGCCATCCGGCTTTGCCGGACCGTGGCCGCCGACGAATGCCGGGAAGACGCCGCGCGCGATCCGGGCGTCGCCACGGTCAGCGAAGGGCCGTGGCAGGCGCGAGAGGTGCGCGAGCGATCGGCTTGGCTGAGGGCGCTGCCGGGCGAGGCGTCATCCGGGCCCATCGGACCGCGTGCGACGGATTGAGGCGTGCTGCTGCGCGAAGGCGCGGCCCGTGCACGGGCCGGTCGTGGCTGACCGCACGCCCGACCGCGTGTGTCCTGGCAGACGCGCCGCCGGCATCGACGCACTTCTCAACATGGTGCAATCGCACTCGAAACGTGCAACCCGTGGGCGCATTCGGACGCGCGGCGGTGCATCGGATGGGCGCTCGTCTGCTGCGTACGAGGCGACCCGAAATGGCATGGAATCTGCTTGAGTGGTAGTACGGTTTATATAAATAGTAATACCGATCATCTTCAACCAAGGACTCCCATGCGCAAGCGCCCGTTGACGACCGTGAACCGACGTAGCTTCTCCATGCTGCTCGCCGCCGCCACCCTTTTCGGATCGGCCGCGGCCTGCGCCGCCGAGCCGCTGAAGGTCGGCTACAGCGACTGGCCGGGCTGGGTGGCCTGGCAGGTGGCTATCGACAAGGGCTGGTTCGCCCAGGCCGGCGTCGACGTCAAGTTCGAATGGTTCGACTACTCCGCCTCGATGGACGCCTTCTCCGCCGGCAAGCTGGACGCCGTGCTGGTGGCCAACGGCGACGCGCTGGTGATGGGGTCGTCCGGCGCGAAGAGCCAGATGGTGCTGCTGACCGACTACTCGGCCGGCAACGACATGGTCATCGCCAAGCCGGGCCTCAACTCGATCGCCGACCTGAAGGGCAAGAAGGTCGCGGCCGAAGTCGGGCTGGTCGACCACTTCCTGCTGCGCAACGCGATGCAGCGCGCGGGCCTGAAGGCCGGCGACATCACGATCGTCAACGCCAAGACCAACGAGCTGCCGCAGGTGCTCGCGTCCAAGGACATCTCCGCGGTCGCCGTGTGGCAGCCGGTCGCCAACGAGGCGATGAAGGCCGTGCCCGGTTCCAAGCCGGTCTACACGTCGGCCGACGAGCCCGGCCTGATCTACGACGCGCTCGCCGTCAACCCGGGCAGCCTCAAGGCGCATCGCGCCGAGTGGCAGAAGATGGTCGGCGTGTGGGATCGCGTCGTGGCCTACATCAACGATCCGAAGACGCAGCCCGATGCCGTGAAGATCATGGCGGCGCGCTCGGGCGTCACGCCGGCCGAATACCTGCCGCTGCTCAAGGGCACGCACCTGCTGTCGGTGGACGACGGCCGCAAGGCCTTCGTCAAGGCCTCGGGATACGCCTCGCTGTATGGCTCGACCGAGATCGTCAACACCTTCAACTGGTACAACAAGGTCTACGCGATCAGCCAGAACGTGAACAACTACATCGACCCGTCGTTCGTGGGAGCGAAGTGATCTTGGAACAGGCCAGCGTCGAGCCCGGCCCCGCGGTCGCCGTGCGCGCCAAGGCGTGGCGCTGGCCGCGGCCGTCGCGGGCCAGCCTCATGACCCTGGGGTCGTTCCTGCTGCCCTTGCTGGTCTGGTGCGCGGTCAGCTACGTTCCGTTCATCTGGCATCCGAAGGTGGCGGTGGAGGCGCCGGGCGGCGTCGACTACTTCCAGCCCGGCATGCTGGTCGACCGCGACGAGTACGCGCAGCAGGTGGAGGCGATGCGCGCCCAGCACCTGGCGCCGCCGCAGGGGCATCCGGCCAATCCGATCTACCTGCCCGCGCCGCACGAAGTGGCGCGCGCGCTGTTCACGGCGTTCACGACGGCGCCCGAGCAGCGCGACGCGCCCTGGCTGCACGAGAGCCTGTGGCACAGCATCCAGGTCATCTTCTGGGGCTTCGTGATCTCGTCGCTGATCGGCGTGCCGCTGGGCATCGCGGCCGGGCACTTCACGACGGTCGGGCGGCTCACGGAGCCGTTCAACGAGTTCTTCCGCTACCTGCCCGCGCCCGCGTTCGGCGCGCTGGCGGTGGCCGTGCTGGGCATCTACGACGGCCCGAAGATCGCGATCATCGTCATCGGCACCTTCTTCCAGCAGGTGCTGATCGTGGCCAACACGACGCGCAAGCTGGAGGCCACGCTGGTCGAGGCTTCGCGCACGCTGGGCGCCAAAGGCTGGTCGCTGATCGCGCACGTGGTCGTGCCGGGCATCCTGCCTGACCTGTACCGCGACCAGCGCGTGTTGCTCGGATGGGCCTGGACCTACCTGATCGTCGCCGAGCTGATCGGCACCAGTTCAGGCATCACCTTCTTCATCACGCAGCAGGCGCGCTACCAGCACTTCGAGAACGTGTACGCGGCCATCATCATCATCGGCGTGATCGGCTTCGGCAGCGACCTGCTGCTTGGCCGGCTCGGGCGATGGTTGTTCCCCTGGGATCGTTCCCGGGACGGCCGCTGAGGAACCGCCATGATTGAATCGACACGCTCCTACCTCGACCAGTCGCCGGAAGTCCAGGCGCGCTTCGCGAAGATCCGCAGCCGCGACAAGATCCTGCAGGTGCGCCACCTGTCCAAGTCGTTCAAGACGCCGCAGGGCCAGATCGAGGCGCTGCGCGACGTCTCGTTCGACGTGCATCGGCGCGAGTTCGTCTGCATCGTCGGCGCCTCGGGCTGCGGCAAGTCGACGCTCGCGCGCATCCTGGCCGGGCTGGACGTGCAGACGCAGGGCGAAATGCTGCTCGATGGCCAGCCCGTCACCGGCCCCGGCCACGACCGCGGCATGGTGTTCCAGGGCTACTCGCTGTTCCCCTGGCTCACCGTCAAGCACAACGTGATGTTCGGGCCGCGCATGAGCGGCCAGGGCCGCGGCGAGGCCGAGTCGCGCGCGCGCGAATGGCTGGCGCTGGTCGGCCTGGAGAAGTTCGCCGATGCCTATCCGCACCAGCTCTCGGGCGGCATGCGCCAGCGCGTCGCGATCGCGCGCGCGCTCGCCAACCAGCCGCGCATCCTGCTGATGGACGAGCCGTTCGGCGCTCTCGACGCGCAGACGCGCGCCAGGATGCAGACGCACCTGCTGGACATCTGGCGCAACGTCGACGTCACCGTTGTCTTCATCACGCACGACCTGGACGAAGCCATCTACCTGGCCGACCGCATCCTGGTGCTCAAGCCCCATCCGGGCCGCGTGCAGGAATTCATCGAGGTGCCGGTGCCGCGCCCGCGCTCGCTCGCGCAATGGAGCGGCGAGGAGTTCCGCGCGACCAAGCAGCGGCTGGAGGCCTCGATCGATCCCGAACGGCCGACCCAGGCTGCGGATGACGAGCCGACGGCCGAACACCTGCCGATGATCCGGATGACCGACGTCCACGACAGCGTCGAGTAGCGCGAGCGAAGTCGGGATCGAAGGTATCCTCGTGACATGGGCGCGGCTCGAACTGCGAGCCGCGCGTGTCCCGAGGTCCAACCGTCACGGCCATGAGCAAGCCTTCAAACTCGCTGGTCAGCCGCATCAGCGTCTCGATCCAGCCCGCCCTGCTGGAAGAACTCGATGCGATGGTCGCCGACCGCGGCTACGCCAGCCGCTCGGCTGCGGTCAGCGACATGGTCAACGCGCAGCTCGTCGAGTACAAGCGCAAGCTCGGCAACAAGGTGATGGTGGGCAGCATCACGCTGCACTACGACCGCACGGTGCCCGGCCTTCAGAAGCAGATCGCGGAGCTGCAGTTCGCGCACATCGACGAGGTCATCAGCTCGCTGCACGTGCAGTTGTCGAAGAACCAGGTCATGGAGGTCATGCTGGTCCAGGGGCGCGCCAACCGCCTGCAGAAGATCGCCGACGAACTGGCGACGCGGCGTGGCGTCATCTCGGGCAGCCTGCAGTTGCTGACGGCGATCATGCCGCCGATCCAGGCCGCGGAGAAGTAAGCCTACCTGTTGCGCCCAGCGTCGCGGCACGGCCCTGCAGCGCGTCCTGCCAGCGGCGTGCGAGCGCCAGCAGCGGCGCGTCCTGGTGCGCGGGCGCGGCCAGCGTCACGCCGAAGGGCAGCCCGTCGTCCAGGAAGCCGGCCGGCACCGCGACGCCCGCGCAATCGAGCAGGTTCATGAAGTTGGTGTACAGGCCCAGCTCGCTGTTGCGGGCAATGGGCGCCGCCAGCATGTCGGCAATCGTCGGATGCGACGGCACGGTGGGCAGCAGCAGCGCGTCCACCGTGCCCCAGGTCGCGCTGCTGGTGCGTTGCAGCGCCTTGAGCCGGTACATCGCCGCGAAGGCGTCGGCGGCCAGTGGTTTCGCGCCGCCCAGCGTGATCTCGCGCGTCACCGGGAACACCGATTCAGGCTGGCGATCGATGAAGCCGCGGATGGCCTGATAGCGCTCGGCGACCCAGGGTCCTTCGTACAGCAGGCGCGCGGCCTCCAGGAAGGGCTCGAAGTCGATCTCGACGATCTCGGCACCGAGGCGGCGCGCATGGTCGATCGCTTGTTCGAACGCCTGCGCATAGCCCGGCTGGATCAAGCGCAGCTGGTGCGCGCGCGGGACGCCCAGTCGTGGGCGCGCGGCGCTGCCGAAGTCCGCGCCGCGCGCCTGCGCGGGCCGGCTGTAGGCGTCCTCGGGATCGAACGCGCAGGCCACCGAGAACACGCGCGCCGCGTCGCCGGCCGTCAACGCGAAGATCGACACCGTGTCCAGCGATCGGCAGGCCGGCACCACGCCCTGCGTCGACAACAGCCCGCAACTGGGCTTGAGTCCGACCAGGTGGTTGAACGCGGCGGGCACGCGGCCCGAGCCGGCCGTGTCGGTGCCCAGCGCGAAGCTGACCTGGCCCAGCGCCACCGACACCGCGGAGCCGGAACTCGAGCCGCCCGAGATGCGCGCCGGATCGAACGCGTTGCGGCACGCGCCGTACGGCGAGCGCGTGCCATTGAGGCCGGTCGCGAACTGATCCAGGTTGGTCTTGCCGACGACGATGGCGCCGGCGTCCACCAGTCGCTGCACCACGAAGGCGTGGCGTTGCGGCACGTAGGCGTAGTCCGGGCAACCGGCCGTCGTGGGAATGCCGGCGACGTCGATGTTGTCCTTGACCGCGAACGGCACGCCGTACAGCGCGAGTCCTTCCGGCCCGCGGGCGTGCAGCTTGCGCGCGCGGTCGCGCAGGGCCTGCGCATCGATGCGATGGATCCAGGCGTGCTGCGGGTCGGTGGCCGTGGCGTCGATGACGGCCTCGACCACGTCCAGCGGCGCGCGGGCCCCGCTGTCGTAGGACGATTGCAACGAGACGATGTCCAGGGAGAACGGAACGGTGTTCATGCAGCCTCCACCGCATCTGAGTCGGCGGGCATCAGCACGACGACCTCCTGCCCCGCGCCAACCGTGCCGCCTTCCGCGCAGCGCAGCTTGAGCACGCGCCCGGCGCACGGTGCGAACACCGAGAACTCCATCTTCATCGACTCGATGACCACCAGCACGTCGCCCTCGGCCACCACGTCGCCGTCGCCGACCATCACCTTCCACACGCTGCCCGGCACCTGGCTGGCGACGCTGCGCGCGCCTGGCGCCAGGTCGCCGTCGTCGGCGGCCGCATCGTCGGCCTCGGGCTCGCCGACGTATTCGGCGCTGCCGGCCGCGCGCCAGCGTTCGCGCTCGGCCTCGAAGGCCGCCTGCTGCGTCTGCTTGAAGCGCGCGATGCCGGCCGCGTTGTCGTCCAGGAAGCGGCCGTAGTCGGACATGCTGAACCGGCCGTCCTCGATCCGGACCGGGTAGCGACCGGCGGGAAAGTCGCGCCGGATCTGCAGCAGCTCCTCCTCGCCGACCGGGTAGAAGCGGATGCGGTCGAAGAAGCGCAGCAGCCAGGGCTTGCCGGCCTCGAACGCCGCCGCGCCGCTGGCGGCGTCGCGCCAGCGGTTCCACATCTGCAGCGTGCGGCCGACGAACTGGTAGCCGCCCGGGCCTTCCATGCCGTAGACGCACATGTAGGCGCCGCCAATGCCCACCGCGTTCTCGGGCGTCCAGGTGCGCGCCGGGTTGTACTTGGTGGTCACCAGGCGGTGGCGCGGATCCACCGGCGTGGCCACCGGCGCACCCAGGTACACGTCGCCCAGGCCCAGCACCAGGTAGTCGGCCTCGAACACGATGCGGCGCACGTCCTCGATGCTGGCCAGGCCGTTGATGCGGCGGATGAACTCGATGTTGCTCGGGCACCAGGGCGCATCGGGCCGCACCGACTGCATGTACTTGTCGATGGCCAGCCGCGTGGCGCCGTCGTCCCACGACAGCGGCAGCCAGACCGTGCGCGAGGGGACGGTCAGCTGGCCGGTGTCGCCGAGCGCCGCGTCGGCCGCGGCCAGCGCGTCGACCAGCCGCGTGCGATCGAGTCGCTTCGGGTCGAAGTGCACCTGCAGCGAGCGGATGCCCGGCGTCAGGTCGACGATGCCGTCCATCGCACTGGCACGCATGGCGGCGTACAGCGCATGGATGCGCATGCGCAGCGCGATGTCCAGCTGCATGGTGCCCAGTTCGACGAGCACGTAGCGGTCGCCGGCCTGGCGGATCACGAGACCGGGGCGGCCCGCGGCCGCCGGCCGTTCCAGCAGGATGGGCGAAGCGTCCCCCGCATCATCGAAATGCGTCGCGGCCGGTGCTTGCAGCGTCTCGACCCACGCGTCCTGGCGCGCCTGCAGCGCGGCCGCGTCGGCCTGCGAGACGCGCCGGAAGCGGATACGGTCGCCCGGCCGCAACTGCCCGAGCTTCCAGCGTTCGGCGGCCACCACCACCGCGGGGCACACGAAGCCGCCCAGGCTGGGGCCGTCCGGGCCCAGGATCACCGGCATGTCGCCCGTGAAGTCGATGGCGCCGATCGCGTACGCGTTGTCGTGGATGTTGGATGGATGCAGGCCGGCCTCGCCGCCGTCGCGCCGCGCCCACTCGGGCTTCGGCCCGATCAGGCGCACGCCGGTGCGGCTGGAGTTGTAGTGCACCTCCCAGGGCGTGGCGAAGAAGGTGGCGATGTCGGGCTCGGTGAAGAAGTCCGGCGCGCCGTGTGGGCCGTACAGCACGGCGATGTCCCACTCGCGGCCCTGGCCCGCGTACGGCGGCACGGCGGCGGCCTCGAGTGCCGCGACGGGCGCTGCTGCCGGTTCGTCGCCCAGGTGCAGCATGTCGCCCGTGCGCAGCGTGCGCCCGGCGTGGCCGCCGAACTGGCCCAGCGTGAAGGTGGCGCGGCTGCCGAGATAGGCCGGCACGTCGATGCCGCCGCGCACGGCGAGATAGCCGCGGCTGCCGCCGCCGGCCGCGGCGCTGCCGATGCGCAGCACGCCGCCGGCCTCGACTTCGTGCGCCTGCCAGGGTGCGAGCGCGCGGCCGTCCAGCGTGATGGGCATCGCCGCCCCGCACACGGCGACGACGGCCGCGTGATGGAAGCGCAGCGTCGGGCCCGACAGTGTCAGCTCGAGTCCCGCCGCCTCCGCGTCGTTGCCCACGAGGCGATTGGCGATGCGGAACGCGAGCTCGTCCATCGGACCGGACGGCGGTACGCCCACGTCCCAGTAGCCCTGGCGGCCCGGCCAGTCCTGCACGGTGGTCTGCACGCCGCCTTCGAGCACCTCGAACGCGCGCGGGTGGTACGGGAACTCGGCCAGCGACCGGGTGACGATGCGTCCTTCGGCGAACGCCGGCGACGCGGCGATCGCGCGCAGGTAGCGCAGGTTGGTCTCGATGCCGGACAGGCGGGTGTCCGCCAGCGCCGCCTGCAGCTTGCGCACCGCGTCTGCGCGATCCGCGCCGGTGACGATCAGCTTGGCGATCATCGGGTCGTAGTGCGCGGACACCTCGCTGCCCGTCGCGACCCAGGTCTCGACGCGCGCGTCGGTCGCGAAGCGGACCTCGGTCAGCAGCCCGGCGCTGGGCTGGAAGTTGCGCGCCGGATCCTCCGCGTACAGGCGCACCTGGATCGACGCGCCGCGCGGCTCGGGGGTCGCGAGCTCGAAGCGGTCGCCGCGCGCCAGCCGCACCATCCACGCCACCAGGTCGATCCCGGTCACCTGCTCGGTGACGCCGTGTTCCACCTGCAGCCGCGTGTTGACCTCCAGGAAGTAGAACGCCTGGCTGTCGTCGTCCAGCACGAATTCGACGGTGCCGGCCGACCGATAGTTCACCGCGCGTGCGAGTCGCACGGCGGCCTCAAGCATGGCGGCGCGCGTGGCCGGCGCCAGGTGCGGCGCCGGCGTCTCCTCGATCACCTTCTGGTTGCGCCGCTGCGCCGAGCAGTCGCGCTCGCCCAGTGCCACCACATGGCCCATGCCGTCGCCGAAGACCTGCACCTCGATGTGGCGCGCGCGTTCGACGAACTTCTCCAGGAACAGGCCCGCGTCCTTGAAGTTGGCCCGCGCCAGGCGCTCCACCGCTTCGAAAGCCGCCGGCAGTTCGCCCGCGTGGCGGATCAGGCGCATGCCGATGCCACCGCCGCCGGCGGTGCTCTTGAGCATCACCGGAAAGCCGATCCGCTGTGACTCGGCTTGCGCGTTGGCCAGGCCGTCCAGCAGTCCGCTCCCGGGCAGCAGCGGCACGCCGTGATCCTCGGCCAGCGCGCGCGCCGTGTGCTTCAGGCCGAAGGCGCGCATCTGCGCAGCGGTCGGGCCGATGAAGGCGATGCCGGCGGCCTCGCAGGCGTCGGCGAAGCCGGGGTTCTCCGACAGGAAGCCGTAGCCCGGATGGATGGCGCCGGCGCCGCTCTCGCGTGCTGCGCCGAGGATGCGCTCGGCGTCGAGGTAGCTGCCGGCGGCCAGCGCGGGGCCGATGCAGATCGCGTGGTCGGCCTGCGCCACGTGGGCCGAGTCCGCGTCGGCCTCGGAGTACACCGCGACCGAGCGCAGGCCCAGCGCGCGCAGCGTGCGGATGATGCGGCACGCGATCGCGCCGCGGTTGGCGACGAGCACGGTGTGAAAGCGCGGCACGGCGTCGTCCGCGACGCAGGGGGTGGCAACGGAGTCGGACATGAGGGAGCTTTCCGGGGCGGGTCGTCCCGCCGGGGTGGATGACGCCACGAGTCGTCCCGGGGCGTTCGTCAGCGCGCGTCCCACACCAGGCAGCGCACCGGCGTGGGGTTGTAGGCGTTGCACGGGTTGTTCAGTTGCGGGCAGTTGGAGATGAGCACCGTCAGGTCCATGTGCGCCTGCATCTCGACGTACTTGCCCGGGCCCGAAATGCCGTCGGCGAAGGTGAGTCCGCCTTCGGGCGTCACGGGCACGTTCATGAAGAAGTTGATGTTGGCGCCGATGTCTGCCTTGGTCAGTTGGCCTTGCGGGTCGGCCGCGATGGCCGCCATGAAGTTGTCGCGGCAGCTGTGCATGAAGCGCTTGCCCAGCGCGTAGCGCACCGTGTTGCTCTCGCATGAGCAGGCGCCGCCGAGCGTGTCGTGGCGGCCGCAGGTGTCGGCCACGATGGTCAGCATGGGCCGGCCTTCGCTGGACATCAGCGTCGTGCCCAGTCCCAGGTACAGCGCGCGCTGGGCCAGGATGGTGTGCGTGGGGCTGTAGCGCTCCTGGGCGTCGTGCGCGTTGAAGAACAGCGTGTCGACGGCCTGGTTGCCTTCGAGATCGACGATGCGCAGCACCTGGCCTTCGGTGATGCGCGCGAGCCAGGGCTCGCCGGCGGCGATGGTCGTGTCGCGCACGGCATGTGCTGGATCGAGGGTGCTGGGCCGGATGGGCGGGACGCGCGAGGCCGGTGCGGCGCTGGAATGCAGGGATGCCATGGCGGCCTTCACAGGAAGCTCCGTTCGGTGTTGATGAAGCCGCGGGCGTTCTCGGCGCACGAGTGGCGCACCACGTCGTCGGCGCCGGCGGTACCCGAGCGCCAGGCCGTGAGCCGGACCGGGCCGGGCGTGTAGTCGGGCGAAGGGTCGAGCGGATGCGGCGCGGTCGACAGCACGACCAGCACGTTCATCTCCAAGCGCAGGTCGACGTGCTGTGCGGGCGCACGGCCCTCGCGCACGAAGCGCAGGGCGCCCGACTCGTCGGGGCACACGCGGCTGAACAGGTTCAGGTTCGGGTGCACGTCGCGCCGGCTCAGTCCCCACTTGTGCAGTTCGACGAGGAAGCCGTCGAGCCCGCTGCGGTGCATGGCGTTGCGGTGCTCCTGGTAGCGGTGGACGCCGTGGCGCGACTGCATCGTCGGCGTGTCCAGCACGCCGCAGACGGTGTCGTGCCAGCCGCAGGTGTCCTCGGGGATCGAGCACAGGATGCGGCCCATGTCCGAGTAGCACGCATGGCCGCGCGTCAGGAAGGCGGTGTGCTGCGCCTTGAGCGTGTCGGGCATGTTGTAGCGCTCGGTGAGCTGCTCCTTGTTGAACAGCAGCACGGCGACATTGGCCCGGCCCTCCAGGTCGGTGACGCGCAGCGTGGTGCCGCGCTGCAGGACGCCGGACCACTGGACGCCGCCGGGCATCGGTTCTTCCCACAGCACGCGTTCCTGCGAGAAGCGCGCGGAATGGAACGGGATCGCGGCGGCCGCCAGCGGCGTCGTCGAGTCGAGGAGGACACTCATGGCGTCGTGCTCAGAAGCTGTACTTCACGCCGACTTCCACCGCCCGCTTGGCGAGGAAGCGGCCGTCGGTGTCGGTGTAGAACACGCGTTTGGCGTTGGTGCCCGTGGCCGCCAGCGTGGCCGACAGGCCGTTGCCGAAGTCCTTGGCCAGCGTCAGCGACCAGTCGGTGTAGTCGCCCAGGTCGTCCACCTGGCCGGGGATGGACTGGTGTCCCACGTGCGGCGTGAGCGTGAAGCCGTTGGTCAGGTCGATGGCCGCGCTCAGGTCGAAGTACTGGCTGCCGTGGCTGTGCAGGTTGCCCATGAAGTTGCTCAGGCTGCGGTTGTACTTGAGCGTGTAGATCTGGTAGGTGACGGCCAGGTAGGCCTCCACCGTGCTCGCGTTGCCGAAGGTGCCGGCCGGCAGCGCGCCGCCGACGCCCGAGTTGTTGCCCGGGTACTGGTAGGTGATGACGCCGGCGTCGTAGGTCAGCGGCAGAGCGTCGAGGGCGCCGCGGTAGCCGCCGTAGATGTCCCACTCCACGCTGCCCTTGGTGGCGCCGTTCAGTGCCTTGACCCATCGCACGTTGGAGGCCCATGTGCCCAGGTAGAAGCCGCTCTTGTCGGCGAAGTCGATGCCGCCCTGGATCGCGGGCTTGAACGAGGTCTGCGCAATGCCGCGCACCCGGTAGTCGGACACCGCGCCGATGTTGTAGGAGATGCTCTGCTCCGGCTCGGGACCCTCGGCATGGGCGAGCCAGTGGGCACCGAGTGCCAGGCCGGCCGTCAGCAGCCTGGGCAGCAGGCGATGGAGGACAAGTGCGGATGGGTGCGTGTTCATCGGGTTCCTTGCGCTGGGCGAAGTTATTACGAAGTCAAGTATTCGTACTACTTGCGAAAAGCACGCTCCGTGCCACCTGAGATGACCACGCTGCTCGGTGAGCGTCGCGGTGCGACGCACCATCGCGCGCCTGGATCGTCGTTCGAAAGTGGTGCCGAGCGCCCAACGCTGGGGCGGACTCCGCGCACGCGCGTCACGCATCGCGCGCGCGACGCGGCTTGAAGTGCACCGGCCGGCCGCTCCCGCGCCTGTCGGCTCAGCCCGCGAGCTGCGCGTTGGTCAACGCCACGCCGCCGATGCCCCAGGCGCCATCCACGGCATGGACGACGTTGACCCAGATGCGCTCCTTCGGATGCCGCTCGCCGGACATCGCGTGAATGATGTTCGTGGCCTCCTGGACGTCGCCCAACTGGATCTCCCGCGGCGTCGCTGGTGGCCGGAGTTCGTGCGCTTCTACCTGAGCGCCAAGCGCACCTGCGACCTGTCGGAGGGCTGCACGCTGCAGGCCTTGCCGCCCGAAGTGGCGCGCTCGGACCACGCGTCGCGCATCGCCTTCGAGGCGGCATTGCGGGAAGTGGCGCAGGCCGTCGCCGACGGACCGGCATCGCCGCGTTTGCCCCGGGATGTCCAGACCGCCTGCGCAGCGCTAGGTTCGCTGGTCGGCGCCGTCACCCTGGCACGAGCGGTCGAGAGCCAGGCCTTCTCGGATCAGATCGCCGCTGCGACCGACTGCGCATTGCTCGGGCCTGCGCGTTCGAAGTAGCGTCCTACCCCAAGACTGGCGGTGGCGACCGGGGAGGCCATGATCGACAAGGCTTCGGGGCCATGAACGGAGCAGCGCCATGCTGATGGATTTCATTCGCGCCATCGCCGCGCGGGACGGGAAGGCCGCTCGCCAGCTTGAAGAGCATCCCGCATTGGCGAAGATGGCCGTCGAGATCGGCGCGACGCGCCAATCGCCGCACGACTTCTACCTGAGCCAGATCGACCGCCACGTCTACGCCGGCGACACGCCGCTGCACGTTGCCGCGGCGGCCCACTGGCCCGAGTTGGCGACCAGGCTGCTGGCCGCCGGCGCCGACATCCACGCGCGCAACCGCCGCGGGGCCCGACCGCTGCACTATGCGATGGACGGCAATCCCGACGCGACGGATTGGGATCCCGCGGCCCAGGCGGCCATCGTGCAATGCCTGATCGACGCCGGCGCCGATCCGGATGCACTGGACAAGAGCGGCGTCGGCGCGTTGCACCGCGGCGTGCGCACGCTGTTGGCCAACGGTGCCGACGTGCACCTGAAAAGCGGCAGCGGATCGACGCCGTTGCATCTCGCCGTGCAGCACACCGGACGCAGCGGCAGCGGCTCTGAAGCCGCGCGATCGCAGCAGCGCGAGATCATCCTGATGCTGCTGCAGCATGGCGCACGGTCAACCGACGAAGACAACGCCGGGAACTCGGTGCTGCGGAGCGCCCAGAGCGAATGGATCGTCTACCTGCTGGTGCAGCCGGGGTCTCATCCGCACTGAACAGTGTGCACCCGCTCGCGCAGCCGCGGCGCCGCGAAGTCGATGAACGCGCGCAGCTTGGACGTGACGCGCTGCTGGCCGTCGTAGACCAGGTTCACCGGCACGGGCGCGGGCTCGAAGGGGCGCAGCAGCCGGCGCAGCCGCTTCGCGCGCAAGGCGGCGTCGGCCTGGTACGAGAGCACGCGCGTCACGCCGATTCCCGCGATGGCGGCGTCGATTGCGGACTCCGCCGTGTTGACGACCAGGCGCGGCCGCGCCGGCGTGAACGCATACGCGCCATCGCCACCGAAGCGCCACGGCGCGGAGAACGGCGAGTCGAAGCTGATGCAGCGATGATCCTCCAGGTCGGCAGGCGCTCGCGGCGTGCCGTGCTTCCTGAGATAGGCCGGGCTGGCGCAGACGACCTGGCGCAGCGTGCCCAGCGGCACGGCATTGAGGCGGCTGTCGGGCAGCACGCCGATGCGCACGGCAACGTCCACGTGCTCGTCGATCAGGTGCGCGACGCGGTCGCCCAGCGCCAGCCGCACGTCGACCTCGGGGTGGGCGCGCAGGAACTCGGCGACGATAGGCAGCACGTGCAGCCGACCGAACACGATGGGCGCGGTGATCGCGAGTTCGCCGCGCGGGGCGTCGTACTCGCCGGCGACGGCCAGCTCGGCGCCGTGCACCTCGTCGAGGATGCGGCGGCAGGCCTGCTCGTAGCCGCGGCCGCGCTCGGTCAGTTCCAGCCGGCGCGTCGTGCGGTTGATCAGCCGCGCGCCCAGATGGGCCTCCAGCTCGGCAAGCTTGCGGCTGACCGTGGCCAGCGGCATTGCCAGCCGCCGGCCGGCGGCGGACAGGCTGCCGGCATCCACCACGGCAAGGAACACGGTCATCGCATCGAGTCGATCCATCGATACTCCCGAAAATTGGAACGATCATTCCGGGATGGACAGTCTAGTGGAAAGAGGTGGAAGGATCGACATTGGTGGCGTGTCCCTTTCCTGAAAGCCCAGCCATGTCCGCCACCGCCTATCCCAGCGACATCGTCTTCACGCCCACCGTCAAGGCGCTGCAGCAGGCGCGCGGCTCGCGTCACGCGTACGCTCGCCTGGAGCAGGGCCTGGGCTGGCAGACGGGCATCACCGACGACTTGCGCGTCTTCATCGAGGCACAGACCACGCTGTTCATGGCCACCGCCAACCTCGACGGCCAGCCCTACATGCAGCATCGCGGCGGCCCGCCCGGCTTCCTGCAGGTGCTGGACGATCACACGCTGGCGTTCGCCGACTTCACCGGCAACCGCCAGTTCATCTCCACCGGCAACCTGGCCGACAACCCGAAGGCGCAGCTGTTCCTGATGGACTACGCGCATCGGCAGCGGGTCAAGATCTGGGGCAAGGCGCGCGTCCGGACCGATCCGGCGTTGATCGAACGCCTGATGCCCGAGGGCTACAAGGCGCGTGCCGAGCAGGCCATCGTCTTCACGGTGAAGGCCTGGGACGCGAACTGCCCGCAGCACATCCCGCAGCTGGTCGACGTGGCCGAGGTCGTGCCGGCGATCGTCGAGCGCGATCGGCGCATCGCGGAGCTCGAAGACGAAGTGGCGCGGCTGCGACACGGCGCCTGAAGGTTCCTGCGACCGGGGACGATGCAGGTATCGTCCGGGACATGAGCTATCGCGCCACCATCGGTCACCAGGTGCACGCATTTGCCGACCTGCGCGAGCTGCTGGCCAAGGCGAGCCCGCTGCGCTCCGGCGACCGCCTGGCCGGCATCTGCGCGGAGACGGCGCAGGAACGCGTCGCGGCGCAGATGGCGCTGGCCGACGTGCCGCTGGCCGCGTTCCTGTCGCAGGTCGTCGTGCCGTACGAAGCCGACGAGGTCACGCGGCTGATCATCGACAGCCACGACGCCGCCGCGTTCGCGTCGGTGCGTCATCTCACGGTCGGTGGCCTGCGCAACTGGCTGCTGTCGGACGCCGCGACGCCGGCCGCGCTCGCAGCGCTGGCGCCGGGCCTGACGCCCGAGATCGTGGCCGCCGTCAGCAAGATCATGCGCAACCAGGACCTGATCCTCGCCGCGAGCCGCTGCCACGTCGTCACGCGCTTTCGCAACACGCTGGGCCTGCCCGGCTCGCTGGCGGTGCGGCTGCAGCCCAACCATCCCACCGACAGCCCCGCCGGCATCCTGGCCAGCATCGTCGATGGCCTGATGTATGGCGCCGGCGACGCGGTCATCGGCATCAACCCGGCGGCCGACAGCGTGCCGCAACTGGTGCGGCTGTTGCACCTGCTGGACGACCTGATCGCCGGCCATCGCATCCCGACCCAGTCCTGCGTGCTGACCCACGTCACCAACACGCTGCGTGCGATCGAGCAGGGCGCACCGGTCGACCTCGTGTTCCAGTCGATCGCAGGCACCGAGCAGGCCAACCGCGGCTTCGGCGTGTCGCTGGCCTTGCTCGACGAGGCGCACGCCGCTGCGCTCGCATTGAAGCGCGGGCCGCTGGGCGACAACGTGATGTATTTCGAGACGGGGCAGGGCAGCGCGCTGTCGGCCGGCGCGCACCACGGCGTCGACCAGCAGACGCTGGAGGCGCGTGCCTACGCGGTCGCGCGGCGCTACCGGCCGCTGCTGATCAACACCGTCGTCGGCTTCATCGGCCCCGAGTACCTGTACGACGGCAAGCAGATCATCCGCGCCGGCCTCGAGGACCACTTCTGCGGCAAGCTGCTGGGCCTGCCGATGGGCTGCGACATCTGCTACACCAACCACGCCGAAGCCGACCAGGACGACATGGACACGCTGCTGGTGCTGCTGGCCAGCGCCGGCCTGAACTTCATGATGGGCGTGCCGGGCGCCGACGACGTGATGCTGAACTACCAGAGCACGTCCTTCCATGACGCGCTGTTCGCGCGCAAGCTGCTCGGGCGCCGGCGTGCGCCCGAGTTCCAGGCCTGGCTGCACGCGATGGGCATCACCGATGCGCAAGGCCGGTTGCGCAGCGTCGCGGAGATGCCCGCGCTGGCGCAGGCGATGTCGCTGGCGCTGCCGCCGGGAGCCGCCGCATGACCGGGTCGCCGCACGAACTGCCCATGCATCGGGACGTCGGCGAAGCGCCAGCGCCCGACCCGTGGACGGCGCTGCGACGGCATACGCCGGCCCGTATCTCGCTGGGCCGCGCGGGCACCAGCCTGCCGACGGCCGAGGTCCTGCGCGTCGCGGCCGCGCACGCGCTCGCGCGCGACGCGGTGCACCTGCCGCTGGATGTCGACGGCCTGCTGGCCGACTTGAACGGGCAAGGCCTGGACGCGGTGGCGGTGACCAGCCGCGCCAGCTCGCGCACGGAATACCTGACGCGGCCCGACCTCGGTCGGCAACTGGCCGTCGACAGCCGCGACGCGCTGGAGCCGGACGCCGACGCCGGCCTGTGCATCGTGATCGGCGACGGGCTGTCCGCCGTCGCGGCGCAACGGCACGCCGCGCCGCTGCTCTCGGTCCTGCGGACGAACGGCCTGGACATCGGCCGCATCGTCGTCGCCACGCAGGCTCGCGTCGCACTGGGCGACGAGATCGGCGAACGTGTCGGCGCCGCGGCGGTGCTGGTGCTGCTGGGCGAGCGCCCGGGCCTGAGTTCGCCCGACAGCCTGGGCGCCTACCTCACCTGGGCGCCGAAGATCGGCTGCGCCGACAGCCAGCGCAACTGCGTCAGCAACATCCGGCCCGAGGGTCTGCCGCTGTCCGACGCGGCTGCGCGCATCGCGTGGCTGGTGCGCGAGTCGCGCCGGCGGCGCGTCACCGGCATCGCGCTGAAGGACGACAGCGACGTGCCGGCCGTCGGCGGCGGCGAACCGACTACTTGAGCGTCTTCAGGTAGGCGACGAGGTCGGCGCGTTCCTTCGCGTCGTCGTCGCCGCCGTAGCCCATCGTCGTGCCGGGCACCACGGCGCGCGGGTCGGCCAGGAAGGCATTCAGCGTCGCGGCATCCCACACGACCGTCGATTTCTTCATCGCCGCGCTGTAGATGAACCCGTCCTTGGAGCCGGCGCGGCGACCGAACACGCCCTGGAGCCCGGGCCCGGCGCCGTCCGAGGTGCCGGGGCTGTGGCACTCGGCGCACTGCTGGAAGGCCATGCCGCCGGCCGCGGCGTCCTGGGCGTGAGCGGTCGTCCAGGCCAGGGCGAACGGGGCGACGAGAAACAGGGTGCGCAACTGCATGGCGAAGGTATCTGCAAGGCAAGGCCGCCATGTTGCACGCAAATCGGTGCAGGCCTGAAACGCGGTCGGCCAAGCCCCTGCCCGGTCGTCGGACGAACGCCGCGCTATCCTCGAACGATCCACCCGAGGATTGCCCATGACGACCGCTCGTTTGCCGACCTACTTCATCTCGCACGGCGGCGGCCCCTGGCCGTGGATGAAGGAGCAGATGGGCGGCGTCTACGACCAGCTCGAGGCCTCGCTCGCGCGCATGCCGGCCGACATCGGCACGACGCCGCGCGCGGTGCTGATGTTGTCGGCGCACTGGGAGGCGGCGCGCTTTGCCGTGCAGACGAGCGCGCGGCCCGGCATGCTCTACGACTACGGCGGCTTCCCCGACTTCACGTACCGCATCCAGTATCCGGCGCCTGGTGCGCCCGAGGTGGCGGCGCGCGTGCGCGAACTGCTCGCCGCGGCCGGCATCGATTCGGACGAGGATGCCGCGCGCGGCTTCGACCACGGGATGTTCGCGCCGATGGCGGTCATCTATCCGAAGGCCGACGTGCCGGTGCTGCAGCTGTCGCTCCGGAACGGCCTCGCGCCGGCCGAGCACCTGGCGCTCGGGCGCGCGCTCGCGCCGCTGCGGGGCGAAGGAGTCCTGATCGTCGGCAGCGGCCTGAGCTATCACAACCTGCGCGCGTTCGGGCCCGCCGCGCGCGCGCCGTCGGCGGCGTTCGACGGCTGGCTGAACGACACGCTGGCGATCGCCAACCCCGCCACGCGCGCGGACGCGCTCGCCGCGTGGGAGCGCGCGCCGGCCGCGCGTGTCGCGCACCCGCGCGAGGAGCACCTGCTGCCGTTGATGGTCGCGCTCGGCGCCGCCCAGAGCGAGGCCGCGACGCGTGTCTATCACGAGCGTGAGTTCTTCGGCGGCATCACGGTGTCGAGCTACCGCTTCGGCTGAGCCATCGGCCCTGGCGTTGCCGGGATGTCGAGCCGGGGGCGTGCGCCGTCCTGGACAGGCAGTACGAGCGTTCCGTCAGCTCAGCTTCGAGTCAGTTGCATTCGGCACCCGGCCGATTGACACCCCGCCGAACCGACACATAGACTGATTTGGCAGCCTGCGTTCACGTTCGTGAAAGACAAGGCTCGCAACAACAACAAAGTTCTTTCGAGGGTTAGCGCATGGGACGATTGCATCGCCTCCTGGATTTCCGTTCGCCAACGGAAACCGCTTCGGACGACGCTCGTCCGACCGGATTGCCTGGCGATGCCGCGCGGTTCGTCGATCGAAGGTCGCGAGCATGAACGTCGCGCGGCCGTCCGTTGCCAAGGCCGAGCCCGGCGGATCGCTCTGTGGCAAGAAAGGGCGAGCATGAACGCGCGCACCGTCACCGTCGACGAACTGGCTGCCGCGCTGGCGGCCGAGTCGCCGCCGGTGCTGCTCGACGTGCGCGATCTCGTCGAATCGGAGCGCGGCCATGTGCACGGCGCGACGATCCTGCCGCGGCGGCGCATCGAGTTTCGCATCGAGGCGCTGGTGCGCGATCGCGCCACGCCGCTGGCCGTCATCGACGGTGGCGACGCCGTCGCGTCCGCCCAGCGCGATCCGCGTGCCGACCTGGCTGCGGCCACGCTGGCCGGCTTGGGCTACCGCGACGTCGCCGTGCTGGACGGCGGCATGGCCGCGTGGCGGCTCGCGGGGATGCCGGTGGTTTCGGGCACGCAGGTGTCCAGCCAGGCCTTCGGGCGCCGCGTCGGCGACCTCGCGCGCGTGCCCATGGTCGACGTGGCAACGCTGCGCGGCTGGCTGCAGCAAGGCCGGCGGGTGGCCTTGTGCGACGTGCGCAGCGCTGCCGAACACACCGAGGGCTGCGTGCCCGGCGCCGTGTCGCTGCCCGGCTTCGAGCTGGTCTCGCATGCGCTGGACATGGGTTCCGAATCGGACGTGATCGTGCTGTGCTCCAGCGCGCGCACGCGCAGCCCGATGGTGGCGCGCACCCTCATCGATCTCGGGCTCGGCGATGTGTTCGCCCTCGATGGCGGCGTGCTGGCCTGGCGCCTGGCCGGGCTGGAGCCGGAGCGGGGATCGCGCCGGCGCCGCGTCGAGCCGTCGACGCCGGCGCGCCAGTTCGCGGAACTGGGCGCGGCGCGGCTGGCCAAGCACTATGGCGTCGAGCCTGTCGAGGCCGCGGACCTGGCCGCGTTGTTGTACGCGGCCAATGGCAACTTCAACGCGTTCGACCTGCGCGACCCGGCCCGTCACGTCGCCGGGCACGTGCCGCGCAGCGTGTCGGTGGCCTGCGACACGCTGGTCGCACGCCACGAGGAATGGATCGCGACGCGCGACGCGCCCGTCGTGCTGATCGACGACGACAACGTGCGCGCGTCATTGACCGGCGTCTGGCTGCGCCGGCTCGGGCTGCCGCGCGTGCGGACGCTGGCGGGCGGCTTTGCGGCGTGGACCGCGAGCGGGCGCCCGGCGTCCACCAGCGCCGCGATGCCGCTGGGCTGGAACGAGGCCAGCGCGGTGACACCGGGGCTGGGCGTCGACGACGTGGACGGTTGGCTGGCCGCCTACGCGCCGTCCCACGTGCTGCACGTCGATACCGGGGCCTCGTATCGGCGCGGCCATTTGCCCGGTGCCGTGTGGCTGCCGCGCGGCTGGCTGGAAGCGCGCATCGCCACGGTCGCTCCGTCGCTGGGCGAGCCGCTGCTGCTCACCTGCGCCGATGGCGCGCAGGCCGCTTTCGCCGCGGCGACGCTGCGCCGGCGCGGCCATGCGCACGTGGCGTGGCTGCAGGGCGGCACGCGGATCTGGGCGTCGTCGGGCCGGGCGCTGGAGGCCGTGCCGCAGCCGCCGTGCGACGACGAATTGCCGCTGCCCGCGCGCCGCGACGAACAGGGCATGCGCGACTACCTGCAATGGGAGCGGCCGCTCGCGCCGCGCGACTGACGCCAGGTCAGGCGTAGCGGCGCCGCGCCGCGGCCTCGTGGCCTTCGCCGCGCCGCACGATCGTGGCCTCGCCGAAGGGCACCACGCGGAAATCGCTGCCGGCGGGCGAGCCGCTCAAATGCGACACGGCGCGCGCCAGCGCGTGCGTGGGGGCGTCGTAGGCGTCGTCGGCCAGGTTGAACGTTGCGAAATGGATCGCCAGCGTCGTCTGCGACTCCAGCGTCAGGCTGGCCTGCAGCGCCTCGTCGGGATCGATGTGCACGCGTTCCATGAACCAGCGCGGCGCGTAGGCGCCGATCGGGATCAGCGACAGCGTCATCGGGCCGAAGCGCTCGCGGATCGCCTGGAAATGCCCGCCCGCGGCGGTGTCGCCTGCGAAATAGACCTGGCCGCGCGGCGTCTCCAGCACGAAGCCGCCCCACAGCGACTTGTCGCGGTCGAACAGCCCGCGGCCGGAGAAGTGCTCGGCCGGCACGTAGGTGGCGGTCACGCCTTCGCAGATCGCGTGGCGGTCCCACCAGTTCAGTTCGATGACGTTCCTGGACGGCACCTTGGCGCCCACGCGCAGGCCCGTGAGGACCAGCGGGTTGTCGCGCGCGACGAGCCGGCGCAGCGTCGGGCGGTCCAGATGGTCGTAGTGGTCGTGGCTCAGCAGCACGACGTCGATGGGCGGGATCAGCTCGAATGGCACGGCCGGCGGCCGCACGCGTTTGGGGCCCGTCCATGGCGTGGGGCCGATGCGCATCGACAGCACCGGGTCGGTGAGGATGTTCAGGCCCTCGACCTGCACCAGCACCGTCGCGTGGCCGATCACCGTCGCGTGGATCGATCCGTCGTCCACCCTGGCCACCGGCGGCGCGACGGGCACGTCCTCCACGTAGGTGGGCCACGGGCCGCGCGTGCGCGTGAGCATCCAGCGCAGCACGCCGCCCAGGCCATGCGACGCGCGTCCACTGGCGTTGTGGAACACGCCGTGGTGGAACGCAGCAGCCGCGAAGGCGTCGGGGGGCAGGGGCTCTGTCACGTCGATCGGGTTTGGCAAACCCTCCGAATGTACGGCCAGGAAGGCGCCCGCTCGTGAACGGATGGCGAAAGTTGCCGTCGAGCGAGAATTCCTGCCGCCGGTTTTGTGCTCAGCGCTCGCGCGCGATGCGGGCGACCAGGCCCGCCGAGCCGCTCAGGAGCAGCGCGACGAACAGCATCGTCCATTCCATGCGGCTGCCCGGTTGTGCCGCGACGCGGGGTATGTGCACCAGGCCGACGAAGCTGGCCATCATCACGGTCTCCAGCATCGCGGCCAGGCGGCGCTGGATGCCCGACGCGATGGCCAGCCCCGCGAGCGCGTGCGCGGCGCCGGTGAAATACGCCAGCCCCACCCGCTGTGGCAGCCACGCGGGAATCATCGAGGCGGTGAAGTCGGCATAGGCCAAGTGCGAGACGCCGAAGATGATCGCGCTCAGGCCGAACGCCAGCATCCCGCCGCGCCGGATCGCGCGAACGCGGGTACCGCCCGATTCACCCGCCGCGAGCATCAGCGCCGCGCTGGCCATGGCGGTGGTCTCCGCGATGCCCAGCCAATCGCCGATCGAGGCCGGGCGCTGGACGACCGCGGGCACATGCAGCGCCGTCCAGCCGACCAGCAACGCGGCCGCCAGCCAGGCGCCCACCGCACGCAGCCGGGCGACCGCGAACAGCGCGCCGGCCAGCACCTCGAGCGCGCCGATGACCATGGCCAGCGTGGCGCGCGCCGGCACCGCGGGCGGCACCGGTTGCCACTGGAACGCGAAGTCGCCGCTGCCCAGGCTCAACGCGCCCAGCGCGGCCAGGCTCAGCGCCAGCGTGGCCGCCGCGGGGGAGGTCTGCCATGTCGGCGCGTGCGCTCGCAGGATGTTCATCTCGTCTCCGGGCTGGGCGCGATGCGCGCGTTCGTCAACCGGTCATCCTGCACGAGTCCCGGCAGCGACGCCAGTCGACAATTGCCCTGGGGATCTGCGCGTAGTCGCGGGAATCAGCCCCGCCAACGACGTCCCCGACGTGCATCCCGCGACGCCCCTTCGCTTCGCGCTGCGCGCTGGTGAGTACTACCCGCTGCCTCGCTCCACCGCTTCTCGCTGCGCTGCCATGTCCTCGGGCCGCCGGATGCCGGCGACATACTGGAAGTGCCGCGTGTTGCCGTCGCGCCGGTAGATCGAGAAGCGCGCGATGCCCAGTTGCTCGAGGTTGGGCAGGCCGGTGGTCCAGAACTGCGTCCGGCCGGCGACGACGATGCGCACCATGCCGTTGTCGCGCGCAGGCTGGAGCTGTTCGACGGCGCCGTCGCCCGACGCCTCGACCGCCGTCCTGAACTGGCGTGCGGTGACGGGCCTGGCCGTGTCGGGGATGGCGCCGTCGCATTCGCGCGCCATCGCGGCCTGTACCGCGGCCCAGCGCATCGCTGCGGTCTGCTGGCCCGGGTTGACGTCGTCGCTGCGCTGGCGCGCGGTGGCGGCGCTGTGGCGCAGGCCCTCGAAATCATCCTTGTCGTGATCGGTGTTGCGCGGCGCCGCGTTCGACCCCGGGCGCGCGCCGGAGGCCGACTGCGCGCGTTGGCGCGCCTTGCGGGCGGCCTTGGCGGCCTGGCGGGCGGCGTGCAGCTGCGCGGTGACCTGCGCGTACAGCTCGTCGAGCCGGCGCAGCAGGCGGGCGGATTCGGCGAAGACCACCGTTCGGCCGTAGCCGTTGACTTCCTGGCGCCATGAGGCCACCAGCGCGTGGGCGCGACCGGCGTGCGGCGGCAACTGCGACAGCAGGTCCTGCACTTCCATGTAGCGCGTGGTGATGCCGTTCTGCAGTTCGCCGACGGACGAGGCGCGGTCGACGATGCTGAACTGCGCACCCCAGGTGTCCCAGTCGATGTCGTGCCAGCTGCGATCGTGAAAGTTGGGCTTGGCCATGCCTGCGTGTCCGATTCCTGGGCGTCGTCGACAACGTGGCGGCGCGGGCCGGCCGGCAACGACATGGCGGCAATCACACGAACGCCGCGCGACTGCCGGTCAGGATGCTACAGGCCAATGCCCAGCGGCGTAAGACGCTGTCGAGCCAAGCTAGGGATTTCGTGCAGGGACGCGGCCGCGGCGCACAAGACGGCGCCGGCAGCGCGTCCGGCTCAGTGCGTCTTGCGCCGGCGCGCGGACGCCACCGCCAGGAACAGCACGCCCAGCGTCATCATCTGCAGCGACGATGCTTCGGGGATCACCGAGACCGGCGGCAGCGGCGAAGGCGGCGGGGTGGCGCCGTCGCCGCCGCCGGGATCCGTCGTGCCCGCGCCCCTGACGGGCAGGGCACCGTTGCCGGTGGTCGGCGTGGGAGCGGGCGTGGTCACGCCGTCCGCAGGCGCGGGGCTGCCGGTGATTTCCGGCGCGATGCGGCCGCCTTCGGGCGTTGGCGCACCGTGGTCGACGACCGGCGGCGCGTCGTTCTTGGCGACGATGAAGCTGCCCGGCGGGATGCCGCCGGCGGCCGGATTGCCGTACTTGAACAGGTCTTCGTCGTCGTTGCCCGTGACCGCGGTGGTGCTGGCCCGGTGATGGCGCGCCACCGCGCTCGCCAGCACTGGCGGCGAGCCGCCGTCATGGCGGTTGGCGGAGACGTCGGCGATGTGCACGCCGTCCGAGCCGGCCGAGCGGCCACCCGTGACCGCGACGATGGGTCCGCTGCGCGTCGTGAAGAACGCCAGGATGCCACCCCCGAAGCGCCGCCAGTCCACCGACACGGAGGCGGCGGTGCAGAAAAATGCAATGAGGGCGAGAACGACAGCGCGCTTGCGCCTAGTCTTGAACATGGGAGTCACGAGGCAAGTGGTTACCCAATGTTACAGGCAGCTGCCGAGCTTTTCGCTGCGAACGCAAGCCCGTGCGCCGTCGTCTCGCCGCAAGCGTGAATTAGTTCCGGTCTTCTGACTTCAGGCAAAGCCGATCTTGCCGAGATGGCGTGCCGCATTCGCGGCGCAGCCTCGTAAGACGGCGGAAAGCCGCGTGCGGCGACGATGCGTGCACCCGACAAACCCGCCTCGGAGCGCGCCATGAATTCCACCGCAACCACCCCCGCCGCCGCGCGCGACATCGCCACGCGCGGCGATCCCGGACTGATCGGCCAGGCCATGCTCAGGTTGATGACACACCAGACCCGCGTCGACGCGGTGCACGCGCTGTCTCGGCACTTCCGGCTGGTGTCCCTGCGCAGCGACGCGTTGCGCCGCCTCGCTCACGTGCCGGGCGACAAGGTGCAGGTGCGCGTGGGCGGCATGGCGTTTCGCACGTTCACGCCGCTGCGCCGTGGCGGTGGCGACGACGTCCTCGAGTTGCTCGGCTACGAGCGTGGCAGCGCGCCGGCCGCGCGCTGGCTGGGCGGCGTCGCGCCGGGCGACCGCTGCCACGTGATGGGCCCGCGGCGGTCGATGAACCTCGCGGCGATCGACCGCTCCACGGTCTTCATCGGCGACGAGACGTCGCTGGCCCTGGCGCTCGCGCTGTGCGCCACCTCGCTGGGCGGGCTGGACACGCATTTCATCTTCGAGGTCGACGACGCAGACGAGGTGCGCGCCGTCCTGCAGGCGATGGGACGTGGCATGCTGCAGCATGCGTGGCTGGTCGAGCGCCGGCCCGATGACGCGCACCTGGCCGAGGTCGAGGCCGCGCTGGCGCGCTACGCCGGCGCCGATTCGTACCGGCAGTACGTGATGAGCGGCCGCTCGCTGACGATCCAGCGCCTGCAGCGCTCGTTGAAGGCAGCGGGCGCGAGGCCGTCGCAGATGTTGTCCAAGGCCTACTGGGCGCCCGGCAAGATCGCGCTCGATTGAACAAGAGATTGCAATTGCCATGAACCGCATCGCCCTCGTCGAGGATCACGAGCGCCTGTCCATGCTGGTGCGCAAGGCGCTGGCCGCGGCCGGCATCGAGGTCGACGTGTTCGACCGCATCGCCAGCGCCGGCCACGCGATCGGCGAGACGCCGTACGGCGCGATCGTCGTCGACCGCGGGCTGCCCGATGGCGACGGCCTGTCGCTGGTGCGGCGGCTGCGCGCCGACGGCAACGTCACGCCGTGCCTGATGCTGACGGCGCGCGACGCGGTGCACGACCGCGTCGAAGGCCTGGAGGCCGGCGCGGACGACTACCTGGCCAAGCCGTTCTCGATGGAGGAACTCGCGGCCCGCGTGCGCGCGCTGCTGAGGCGTCCGGCCGCGATGCAGAGCCTGAGCCCGTCGTTCGGCGACGTGCGGCTCGCGCCCGACCAGGGCACGATGAGCTGCGGCGACGAGACGGTGACGCTGCCGTCGGCCGAACTGCAGATCATGCTGTGCCTGGTCAAGGCCGAAGGCCTGGTCGTGCGCCGCGCGGCGCTGGAGGCCGCGGCCTGGGGCCTTTCCGAGGCCGTCACCCCCAACGCGCTGGACGTCGCGCTGCACCGCCTGCGCAAGAAGCTGCAGGCCATCGATTCGACGCTGCAACTGGTCAACGCGCGCGGGCATGGCTACGCGTTGCGCGCCGATGAGAGCTAGCCGCTACCTGCCGCCCGAGCGCTCGCGCGAACGCGCGCGGCGCGCGTGGCGCGACAGCGACTGGCGCGCTTGGGACGAAGGTGCCGCGGGTGCGCGCTGCCGGGAGGCCAGCGATGCCGAACTGGCGCGGCGCGAGATGCGCTGGCGCCGCCGCGCCGCCTGGCACCTGGTGCACCATCGCCGCCATCACCAGGGCGGCAGCCTGGGCGGCCGGCTGCTCGCCACCTTCATCATCGCGTCGCTGCTGAGCATCGTGCTGGCCGCCGTCGTGCTGGAGACGGCGTTCAACTGGCACCGCTCGCTCGCGCTGTCGCACGGCCTGCGCGAACAGGCCGGCTGGATCGCGTCGCACCTGCAGTTCGACGCCGCCGGCACGCCGGTGGCGCTGCGCGAGCCGCCCGACACCGCATGGATCTACACGGCCGCGACGCGCGACTGGAAGTACCGCGTGGTCGATGCGCGCGGCGCGGTGCTGCTGTCGTCGGACGTCGGCGCACCGGCCTTCGCCGCGACGCCCACGGGCTTCGACGCGTCGCGCGAGCGCTTCGACGTCGTCGTCGACGGCCTGCCGCTGCACGTGGTCACGCAGGCGGTGGCGCGCGAGGGCCGCCCGGTCTTCGTGCAGGCCGCGATCAGCGACCGCGCGGCGGCGCTGTTCAGCGGTGCCGTCGTCGGGCCCGTGCTCCAGAACGCGCTGGTGATCGCCGCGATCTCGCTGGTGCTGTTCGCCATCGGCGTGCACGCGACGCTGGGCCACCTGCTGCTGCCGTTGCGGCGCGCGTCGGACGCCGCCGCGCGCATCGCGCCGCGCAACCTCGAGACGCGGCTGTCCGAACGCGCGATGCCGCGCGAGATGCGGCCGCTGATCGGCGCGTTCAACGCGGCGCTCGACCGGCTGCAGCAGGGCTATCGCGTGCAGCAGGAATTCCTGGCGTCGGCGGCGCATGAGCTCAAGACGCCGCTTTCGTTGATCCGCGGCCAGGTCGAACTGAGCGACTCGGCGGACCGCGACCTGCTGCTGGCCGACATCGACCGCATGGCGCGCCAGGTGCACCAGCTGCTGCACCTGGCCGAGGTCAGCGAGGCGGGCAACTACCAGATCGCCGAGATCGACCTGGGCGCCGTCGCCACCGAAGCCGCGACCTTCCTGCAGCGCCTGGCGCAGCGCGGCAACGTGCACCTGGACCTGCGCGTGGCGCCGGCCCTCGCGCCGCGCCGCGCCGATCGTGCCGCGGTGTTCGTGCTGCTGAAGAACCTGATCGAGAACGCGATCCAGCATTCGCCCGCGGGCGCGGTGGTGACCGTGGATGTTCGCGACGCTGGCGCGTGCATTCGCGACGAAGGCCAGGGCATCCCGCCCGAGCACCTGCCCGAGTTGTTCAAGCGCTTCTGGCGTGGCGCGTCGCGTCGCGACAGCGGTGCCGGCCTGGGCCTGGCCATCTGCGAGGAGATCGCGCTGGCGCACGGCTGGTCGCTGGTGGCGCGTAACGGCAGTGTCGGCGCGGAGTTCCTGGTGTCGTTCGAACCGAGCTGAAGCGCGGCTACAGCGCCTTGCCTTGCGGCTTCGGCGCCGTCGGCTCCTGCGCCGCGGACTGGCCTTGCGGCAGCGTCCTTGTCAGGTCGACGAACGCGCGGCCGTGACCGGCATCGACCGGCTCCGCGCCCTCGTCGGCGCCTTCCACCGGCGCGACGACGGCCTTGCCGATCGATTCGAGCACGTTGTCGTCGTTCTCGCCGACGACGCGGCCGTCGCGGCCATCGGCCAGGTCGTCACGCGTGCGCTTGTTGTCGTTGCTGGAGTTCATGGTCGTTGCTTTCCGGTGTGGATGCCCTGGTCGGGCAATCGCCATGCCGCGTGGGGCATCGAGCACAGGCATGAGGACTGCCGCGACAAGGTCGACTCGCAACTTCAGGAAAGACGACATGCAGATCCAGATCAACACCGACCATCACCTCCACGGCAGCGAAGCGCGGGAGCAATGGGCCAGCAGCGTGGTCGACGCGGCGATGGGCCACTTTGCCGAGCACGTGACGCGCGTCGAGGTTCACTTGAGCGACGAGAACGCCGGCAAGGGCGGCGCTCAGGTGCTGCGCTGCAAGATGGAAGCGCGCGTCAACGGCCGGCCGCCGCTGGTGGTGACCAACGACGCGCCGTCGCTGGACTCGGCCGTCAACGGCGCTGCGCACAAGCTGGTGCGGGCGACCGAGCACGCCCTCGGCCGCGCGGACAAGCACGCGCGTGACGCGCGCGACCCGTCCATCGCCGACACCAGCGCGGACGACTTCGTGCCGTCGACCGCGCCGTTCTGAACCGGAGCGTCAGGCGTTGGCTGGCGCGCAGACACGCCACCTTCGCCGGGGCGCGACGACCGCGAGGGGCCCGGCCGCTCTTCGATTCGCGGCGAGGGCTCGCCGCGAGCCGCATGGCATCGCTCGCGAATCGAGGCCAGGGCCTGCCCCCGGATCGCAAGCTGAAAAGGGTGCGCGCGTTCAGCCCTGGACCGGAGCGCGCGCCACGCCGCCTTCGCCAACGGGCAGCGTGCCCAGCGCCCCCTCGGCCGCCTGCAGCAACGCCATCAACTGATTGCCATGCGCCGGCGCCCAGGCAAGCCCCACGCGCGCGACCAGCGACAGCCGCGCCACGCCCACGTTGATCGGCGCGGCGAGCGCCTGCGCCACCTTGCCGGCCACGCGTTGCGCCTCCTCGGGCTGGTGCAGGTCGACCAGCATCGCGGCGAACTGGCCGCGATCGAGCCGCACCGCGGTATCGGTCTTGCGCAGCTCGAAATGCAGCCGGCCCGCGGTGGCGCGCAGCACGTCGTCGCCGACGGTGTGGCCGTACTGTTCGCACAGCGCGTCGAAGCCGGCGATCTCGATGAGCATCATCGCCAGCACGCTCTTCTGGCGCGCGGCGCGCAGCAGCGCCATCTCGGCCCGATCCTGCAGCACGGCGCGCGTGGGCAGGCCGGTGAGGCTGTCGTGGTGGGTCAGGCGCAGCGGCGAGTCCCCGGGCTGGCGATGCAGCGGCTCGACCGCGATCAGGCCCGTCACCTGGCCGCGGTGGTCGCGCAGCGCGCCCACGTTCAGCCGCGTGACGTGCGGCGAGCCGTCCTTGTGGCGCAGGACCCAGTCGTGTTCGCTGGCGACGCCGTCGCGCCGCAGCGCCGTGCCGAGCACGCCGGCATCGGCCACCACGTGTTCGCCGAGGATGGCCGACAGCTCGACGGCGCGCGCCTCCAGCTCTTCCAGCGCGATCAGGCTGCCGGCGATGGGCTTGCCGCTCAGCTCTTCGCGGCCGTAGCCCAGGCGCTCGGCCGCGACCGGATTGATCCAGCGTATTCGGCTCTGCGCATCCACGCCCAGCACGACGCCGGGATAGGCATCCAGCAGCAGTTGCTGCACTTCTCCGAGTTCCAGCCAGGTGTGGGACTGCGGATCCAGGGTGGCGTGTTGGCTGTCCATCGGGCCAGTCTCGCACCGACGACCCCGCTCCGACAAGCCCTTTCACGGGGAGGACGAACCCCATGGGCGCCGACGTCATTTGCGCGTAGCGTGCGCGCTGGTCAAATGCGTGCCATGCCCCGTCTTTACATCGTCCAAGGCCGGCCGTGACGCTGCCGTTCGTGCTCGGCCTGGTCGTCGGGCTGCTGATGGCGCTCACCGGCGCCGGCGGCGGCATCCTGGCGGTGCCGCTGCTCGCGTTCGTGCTGCGGCTGGATGTGGACGAGGCCGCGCCGGTCGGGCTGATCGCCGTCGGCCTGTCGGCTGCGATGTCCACGGTGCTGGGCCTGCGCGACGGCATCGTGCGCTACCGCGCCGCGCTGCTGATGGGCGGCCTCGCGCTGGTCGTCGCGCCGCTGGGCGTGCTGGCGGCGCGGCGCATTCCTGATGCCCCGTTGACCCTTGCCTTCGCCGCGGTGCTGGCGCTGTCGGCCGCGCGCATGTGGCTGCATGCGCGTGACGCGATGCGCGCGCGCGCGGACGCGCGCCGCGCCGCGCGGCCTTGCGTGATCGACGCACGCGACGGCCGCCTCGTCTGGACGCGCCCGTGCGCGCAGGCGCTCGCGGCCACGGGCATCGTCGCCGGATTGCTCAGCGGCCTGCTGGGCGTGGGCGGCGGCTTCGTCATCGTGCCGGCGCTCTCGCGCTTTACCGAGCTCACGGCGCGCAGCGTCGTCGCGACATCGCTGGCCGTGATCGCGCTCGCATCGATCGGCGGCGTGGGCGCGGCCGCGTGGCACGGCGGCATCGCGTGGAATATCGCGCTGCCGTTCGCGCTTGGGTCGGTGGCGGCGTCGCTCGTCGCGCGCGCGCTCGCCGCACGCGTGGCAGGGCCGCGCCTGCAGCAGGGCTTCGCAGTCGTGAGCGCGTGCGTGGCGGCATTGCTGGTCGCGCGCGGGTTGGGTTGGATCTCGATTCGTTAGCGCGTCGAAGGGCCTCGGGTCGGATTCAGCCCCGCAACCCACTTGGCGGGCCGTCCGTGCGACGATATCGGCCCTATGACGGCGCCTCTCTCGCTCGCGAACTACCCTTCGTTTCTCCGCTTCTGGATCGGCCGCGTCGCCGGCACCCTGGCCAACCAGATGCTGCTGCTGGTGGTCGCCTGGCAGATGTACGACCTGACGCACAGCGCGTGGAGCCTCGGGCTGGTCGGCCTGTTCCAGTTCGTGCCGGCGCTGGCGCTGGCGCTCGTCTCGGGCCATGTGGCGGATCGCTACGACCGCCGCCACATCGTCGCGCTGGCGCTGGCGCTGCAACTGGTCGCCGCGCTGTCGCTGCTGCTGGCCACGCATGAGCGCTGGCTCTCGCGCGAGGTGATCCTGGGCGTGTCGCTGCTGCTGGGCGTGGCGCGCTCGTTCCAGATGACCGCGCAGCAGGCGTTGACGCCGCTGCTGGTGCCCGCGTCCATCCTGTCGCGGGCGATGGCGTTCAGTTCCTCGGGCAACCAGGCCGCGATCATCGGCGGCCCGGCGCTGGGCGGCTTCCTGTACGGCTGGGTCGGCAAGCAATGGGGCGTGGCCGACGCGGGGGCGATCGTCGTCTACGTGGTGTGCGCGGTGCTGCTGATGTTCGGCGCGGCACTGGTATGGAGCGCGCGCTACGAGCACAAGCCGGCGCCGCGCGCGCCGGTCACGATGGACACGCTGCTGGCCGGCGTGCGCTTCATCCGCGCCAAGCCCGTGGTGCTGGGCGCGATCTCGCTGGACCTGTTCGCCGTGCTGCTTGGCGGCGCCACCGCGCTGCTGCCGATCTACGCGCGCGACATCCTGCACGTCGGCCCCGAAGGCCTGGGCCTGCTGCGCGGCGCGCCGGCCATGGGCGCGCTGCTGATGTCGCTGATCCTGGCGCGCTGGACGATCCGCGACAACGCCGGCGCGATCCTGTTCTCGTGCGTGGCGATCTTCGGCGTGACGACCATCGTGTTCGGCGTCTCGCACTGGTTCTGGCTGTCGATGGCGGCGCTGTTCGTCAACGGCGCGGTCGACATGGTCAGCGTGGTCGTGCGCCAGACGCTGGTGCAGCTCGATACCCCCGACGACATGCGCGGCCGCGTCAGCGCCGTCAACGCGATCTTCATCGGCGCCAGCAACCAGCTGGGCGAGTTCGAATCGGGCGCGACCGCCGCGCTGTTCGGCCCGGTCGGCGCCGTGGTGCTGGGCGGTGCGGGCACGCTGGTGGTGGTCGCGCTGTGGATGCGCTGGTTCCCTGAACTGCGGCGGCGCAAGAGCCTGACCGAAGCCTAGCAACGGCCCTGTTCGCGTGGATCTGCGACTGCGCGCAGGATGACATGGCTTGTCGTCCTGCACGCTCGCCAAGCTTCGCGGGCTCACGCAATCGATCATCCCGCGCGCGCATCCATTCGGTCATCCTGCGCGAAGTCGCAGGAGCCGCCTCAGCCGCGGATGTCCAACGGCGGAAATGACTTCACCAGGTCGTCGATCGCCTTCATCTGCGCGAGGAAGGGCTCGAGCTGGTCGAGGCGCAGCGCGCTCGGGCCGTCGCACTTGGCCTGGTCGGGCTCGGGATGCGCCTCGAGGAACAAGCCGGCCAGGCCGACGGCCAGGCCGGCGCGCGCGAGTTCGGCCACCTGGGCGCGGCGGCCACCCGACGCCGCGGCGCCGGATTCGCGCTGCTGCAGCGAATGGGTGACGTCGAAGATCACCGGCGCGTCGCCGGTCGTCTTCTTCATCACGGCAAAGCCCAGCATGTCCACGACCAGGTTGTCGTAGCCCAGGCAGGTGCCTCGGTCGCACAGGATCAACTGGTCGTTGCCGGCCTCGCGGAACTTCTCGCAGATGTTGGCCATCTGCGACGGGCTGAGGAACTGCGGCTTCTTGATGTTGATGACGCGGCCGGTCTTGGCGAGCGCGACCACCAGGTCGGTCTGGCGCGCGAGGAAGGCGGGCAGCTGCAGCACGTCCACCACCTCGGCGACGGCGGCGCATTGGTGCGGCTCGTGCACGTCGGTGATCAGCGGCACGCCGAAGGTCGTCTTGACGGCCTCGAGGATGCGCAGGCCTTCCTCGAGCCCCGGGCCGCGGTAGGAATGGATCGACGAGCGGTTGGCCTTGTCGAAGCTGCCCTTGAACACGTACGGGATGCCCAGCCTGGTGGTGACGCGCACGTATTCCTCGGTCGCGCGCAGCGCGAGGTCGCGCGACTCCAGCACGTTGATGCCGCCGAACAGCACGAACGGCGCGCTGTTGCTGACATCGATGGCGGGCTTGATCTTGACGGTGGACATGGCGTCTCCTTGGTTCGCAGCCGGCATTTTGCAACGGCGCGGAAAACGCGTTCCCCGGAACCCCGTTTGCGACTGTATGAGTGGTTCGCCGGCCAATTTCCGCGCGTGAACGTGCCGTAGTTGGCGGGCACCGTTGCCGCGAAGACACCGCGCCAGCACGACCGCAGACCTACAATCGAAACGATGAAGTTGTTCGCGACGGAGGTCGAGCTTTCGATGCTGGAGGGGGTGCTCGGCCGCCCCTGGGGCGACGAAGCGCTCGCCGCCACCATTGCGCTGGCCTGGCACCTGCGCCAGCGCGACAGCGCGCGGGCGTTGCGCCTGGTCGACGTCGCCGTTCCGCTGCTCGTGCCGCCACCGGAAGGCAGCGAGCGTCCCGACGCGCGCCGCGCGCGTGCGGCGCTCGCTGCCTGCGAGGCCTGCGCGCTGCTGTGCGATTTCGAAGCCGCCGAACGCTGGCTGGCCGAGGCGCGCCAGCATGTCGACCCGCGCGTCGATCCATTCGCCGAAGGCGACGCCTGGCTGGTGGAGTCCGTGCTGGCCAAGATGCGCGTGCAGCGCGCGCGCGAGACGGCCGCGCACGAAAGGGCGATCGCGTGCTTCGAGGCGATCGACGCGCCCGACCGGCTGGCCGTCGCACGCGTCTGGCTCAGCTTCGAGCTCGGCTATACCCAATCAGGTATCGACCATTGCATTGGCCTGGAGCCGCCGGGGGACGACTGGCCCGACGCGACCATTGCCTGGGATGCGCTGTGGCACGCCGCGCGCGGCATGGCCCTGTCGTTCCGCGACCCGGCGCAGGCGGCGTTGCTGTACCGACACGCCGCGGCGCAGGCGCGCAAGGTGGGCATGGTGCGGCTGGAGATCGTGGCGCTGATCAACGCCGGTGCCGCGATCCAGGGCCTGGGCGACCTGGACCAGGCTGCAGAGTGCTTCGAGGCCGCCGCCGCCCGTGCCAACGCCACCGGCTGGCCCACGTTGATCGGAACGGCGAACACGCGCGTGGGCGAACTCATGCGCCACCTTGGCGCGTTCGAGGAGAGCCGCAGCATCCTGGCCGAGGCCATCGTCGCGCTGTCCATCGGCGCGCCGGGCCTGCACCTGGCGATCGCCTGCGCGTCGCTGGCCGAGACGCTGCAGGCGATGGGCCGGGCCACCGAGTCGCTCGAGCCGATGCGGCGGGCGATCGCGTTGTACCGCGAGGTCGGCTACACGAACACGCTCGCGCTGAACCTCATCTTCCAGGCGCGCGGCCTGGTTGCCGCGAACCTGCCGGACGAGGCGTTGGCGGTCTGCGCCGAAGCGCGCGCCCTGATCGTCGCCAACGAGCTGCACTCGCTGCACGTGGGCGTGACCGACGTGCTGGCCGATCTCCACCATCGCTTCGACCTGCCCGCGCCGCCCGGCATGACCTTGGCCGGCGCGGCCTTGCACTATGCCGAGGCGGCGCTGGTCGAGGGCCGGCGCGTGCCGGGCTGGAAGGCGCCTGCGCGCCTGTTCACCTTCCTGGCCGAGCGCTGGGCCGAGGCCGGCGACCATGCGCGCGCCTACGACTACGCGCGCCAGGCGCTCGAGGCCAACCAGAAGGAAGCGATCCAGAAGATGAACTATCCGCTGGCGCTGGTGCGCTTGCGGCGTCGCGGCGCACTGAACGACGTCGCGACCACAGCCGGCGGCGCGACCTCCGCCGTGCAGCAGCTTGGCGACGAGGGGCTGCGCCGCCAGGCCCCGCGCACGCTCACGCCCAAGGAGCGCAGCATCCTGCTGCTGCTGGCGCGCAACTACTCCAACAAGGAGATCGCCAAGTCCATCGCCGTCAGCGACGAGACGGTGAAGTGGCATCTGAAGAACCTGTTCAGCAAGCTCGAGGCCGGGTCGCGCAAGCACGCGGTCACGCGGGCACGCTCGCTGGGCTTCATCAGTTTCGCGGGCTGAACAGCCGTTGGCGTGGGCACGCGGCGCGTGGCCCACAATCGGCGCAGAGCCTTCAACGGAACCGCCATGCGCCAGGCCATCGAACAGCTGCAGGGATCGCTGATCCGCGAGATCGCCAATGCCGGCATGGGCCGGCCTGACGTGCTGGCCTTCTGGTTCGGCGAGAGCGACGAGGTGACGCCAGAGGTGATCCGGCGCGCCGCCATCGAGTCGCTCGAACGCGGCGAGACCTTCTATTCGCAGAACCTGGGACTGCCTGAACTGCGCGAGTCGCTCGCGCGCTACGTGTCGTCGCTGCATCCTGCCGTCCGGGCGCAGCGCATCGTCGTCACTTCGGGCGGCGTCAACGGCCTGATGCTCGCGACGCAGGCGCTGGTCGACCCGGGCGACGAGGTCGTCGTGGTGACGCCCGTCTGGCCCAACCTGGTCGCGCAGCCCGCGATCATGGGCGCCAACGTGCGCTGCGTCGCGCTGGCGCCGGTGGACGGCGCGTGGACGCTGGACATGGACACGCTGCTGGCCGGCGTGACGCCGCACACGAAGCTGCTCGTGATCAACGCGCCCAACAACCCGACCGGCTGGACGCTGACGCGCGCCGAGCAGCGACGCATCCTCGACCACTGCCGCGCCACCGGCACCTGGCTGCTGGCTGACGAGGTCTACGAGCGCCTGTACTTCGAAGCGGGCGGCAACGGCTGCGCGCCCAGTTTCCTGGACGTTGCGGTGCCCGACGACCGCCTGGTGGTGACCCACAGCTTCTCCAAGAGCTTCCTGATGACCGGCTGGCGACTCGGCTGGCTGGTGGTGCCGGCCAGGTTGACCGACGCCATCGGCAAGCTGATCGAGTTCAACACGTCGTGCACCAGCGTCTTCACGCAACGCGCCGCGCTCGCCGCGCTGGCGCATCGCGACGCGATCACGCCGGCGATCGTCGCGCACCTGAAGACTTGCCGCGACACGCTGGTGCCGCTGCTCGCCGCGATCCCCGGCGTGCAGGTGGCGATGCCGCTGGGCGGCATGTACGCGTTCTTCAAGCTCGACGGCTTCGACGATTCGCTGGACGCCGCGCGGCGGCTGGTGACCGAGGCCGGCCTGGGCCTGGCGCCGGGCGCGGCCTTCGCGCCGGAGTCCGCCGGCTGGCTGCGCTGGTGCTTTGCGGCCAGGAACACGGAGCGGTTGGTCGAAGGGGTGCGGCGGCTGCGGGCGTGGCTGGCTGAGAACCGCCGGCAATGAGGCGCAGTCGCGGATCCACCCCTGCCGCTATGCCGCCGCTTCGGTCCCCAACACCCCACGCCGTATCTGGTCCCGTTCGATCGACTGGAACAGCGCCTTGAAGTTGCCCTCCCCGAACCCGTCGTCGCCCCGGCGCTGGATGAACTCGAAGAACACCGGGCCCAGGTGCGTCTGCGAGAAGATCTGCAGCAGCAGGCGCGGCGTGCCGCCTTCGGTCGAACCGTCCAGCAGGATGCCACGGGCCTGCAGCTCGGCCACCGGCTGGCCGTGGCCGGGCAGGCGCGCGTCCAGCATCTCGTAGTAGATGTCGTTGGGCGCAGCCATCAGCGGCACGCCCGACATCTGCAGCTTGTCGATCGTCGACAGCAGGTCGTCGCACAGCAGGGCGATGTGCTGGATGCCTTCGCCGTTGAACTGCATCAGGAACTCCTCGATCTGGCCCGAGCCCTTGCGCGATTCCTCGTTCAGCGGGATGCGGATCATGCCGTCCGGCGCCGTCAGCGCCTTGGAGGTCAGGCCGGTGTATTCGCCCTGGATGTCGAAGTAGCGGATCTCGCGGAAGTTGAACAGCCGCTCGTAGAAGTCGGCCCAGAACGCCATGCGGCCGCGGTAGACGTTGTGCGTCAGGTGGTCGATCAACTTCAGGCCATGGCCGCCCGGGCGGCGGTCGACGCCTGCCATGAATTCGAAGTCGATGTCGTAGATGGACTTGCCGTCCTCGAAGCGGTCGATCAGGTAGATCGGCACGCCGCCGATGCCCTTGATCGCGGGCAGGCGCAGCTCCATCGGGCCGGTGGGGATCTCGATGGGCTGCGCGCCCAGCGACAGCGCGCGCTCGTAGGCCTGGTGCGAATCCTTCACGCGAAACGCCATGCCGCAGGCCGACGGACCATGCTCGGCCGCGAAGTAGGCAGCGGCGCTGCGGGGCTCGCGGTTGACGATGAAGTTGATGCCGCCCTGGCGGTACAGCAGCACGTCCTTGGAGCGATGCCGGGCCACCAGCGAGAAACCCAGCATCTCGAAATAGGGCTCGATCAGGCCCGGCGACGGCGAGGCGAACTCGACGAACTCGAAGCCTTGCAGGCCCATCGGATTTTCAAACAGGTCATCCATGCGAGTCTCCGCGGCGATCAGGCCAGATGACGAATCATAGGGAACCCGTCCCCGCAGAATCTGCGCAAATCCGTGCCGGCGGTGGCGAATTCTTCGCCGGGCCGGGGTATCAACTCTGCGAGTCGTCAGGCGGGTCGCCGTCTGCCAGCCGCGCCATGTAGTCGCCGGTGAGCCGATAGCTCAGCCGCCCCGCCACGTGCACGGCGCCCAGCGAGCGATAGAACGACAGCGCCTGGCGGTTGGACGCGCTGACATGCCAGTCCATGCGCGCGCAGCCGTGCTCGACCGCGTGGCGCGAGACCCAGGCCATCAGCGCGCGGCCGACGCCCTGGCCGCGGCGCGGCGCGTGCACGAACAGCTCCTTGAGCAGCAGTTGCCCGCGCCGTTGCGGGGCGGGATCGATCAGCGAGTGCAGCAGCACGAGCGCGGCGAAGCCGATGGCACGGCGCTCGTCGTCGATGGCAACGACCAGGCGCATGGCCGAGCCGGGCGCCAGCAGGTTGTCGATCAGGTTGGAGCGCACGTCTTCGCGGGAGACGGGATCTTCCTCGCTGTAGAAGACGCACATCTCGTGCATCAGGTCCACCAATGTCTCGTGCTGGCTCGCATCGACCAGGTCAATGTGCATCGCTTCCCTCCGGCAGCGTCGCGCGGGCGGCTGGATGCCGCCTTTCATGCCGGCGTTATACCGGGCCGCTGCCTGCGTCGCCAGCCCTAGCTTCCTGCAACGCAGCCGACCGCTTGCCGCTTGAGCTCGAAGAAGAACGGTTCCCAGAAGCTCATCCGGCGCTGCGTCATCACCAGTCCGGCGAGTCCGGTGCCCGGCGAGATCCACCAGTGCGTGCCGGACATGCCGCCCCACTGGAAGTCGCCTGCCGAGCCGGGCGGCTCCAGACTGCTCGGCTTCAAGGTGACGGCGCCGCCCAGGCCGAAGCCCTTGCCGCGCACCGGCCCCGGCCGTGTGAAGACGATGGACTGGCCGGGTGGCAGGTGGTTGCGCATCATCAGCGCGAGCGTCTCGGGCTTGAGAAGCGTCGGGCCGCCGGGCAACAGCGCGCGCAGCAGCGCGAGCATGTCGGGCAGCGTCGAGACCAGGCCGCCGCCGGCGTCCAGCCGCGGCGCGGGCCGCAGCCACGCGCCGGCATGGGGAAAGTCGTCGTCGGGCACCAGGCCGGGCTTGCCCGGATCGAGCGGATCGGCGCCGGCGTAGTGGCGCGTCAGTCGATGCTGCTGCGACGGCGGCACGACGAAGCCGGTGTCGACCATGCCCAGCGGCGCGAAGATGCGCGCGTGGAAGAACTCGTCCAGCGGCTGGCCGGACACCACTTCCACCAGGCGTCCCAGCACGTCGCTGGCCACCGAATACTCCCAACCGGTACCCGGCTGGTACAGCAAAGGCAGTTCGGCCAGCGTGTCCATGGCCTGCGCCAGCGTGCGGCCCGGGTGCAGCACGCGGCGCTCGCGGTAGGCCTTGAACATGAGGCTGCCGGGGTCCAGCAGGCCGTAGCTCAGGCCCGCGCTGTGCGTCAGCAGGTGGCGGATCGTGATCGCATTGCGCAGCGGCTCGGTGTCGGCCAGCGAGGCCGCGCCCGGCTTGAGCACGGGCAGCGCGCCCAGTTGCGGGATCCAGCGCGAAACCGCGTCGCCCAGCCCGAACCGGCCTTCCTCGACCAGCAGCATCACCGCGCACGAGGTCACCAGCTTGGTGTTGGAGAACACCCGGAACAAATGGTCGGCGCGCAGCGGAATGCGCTGCTCGCGATCGGCCCAGCCGACGCAGGCGAGGTCGACCAGCTCGCGGCCCCGCAGCACGGCATGTGACACGCCGGCGAGCATGTCGGTGTCCACCAGGTGTTGCATTGCGGCGTGCACCGGGCCGAAATCGAAGCGGCTGGGGGTGACGTTGAGGTCGCTCATCGAAGTGCTTGTCGTGTCGGGAGTCTGGCTCGTCGCATGATGTTCTCACGCCGCGAGGCGGTCGCCTGCGATAGAGTGATCGCATGGCCGAACTCCACGCCTCCTGCAGCAACGAATTCCATGCCGTCGGCGCTCGACGCCGGGACTGACGCGGTGGCCGCGGTGGACGTGCCCTGGGTGGTCTACCTGATCGAATGCGCCGGCGGCCGCTTCTATTGCGGCGTCACCAACGACCTCGCGTCGCGCTTTGCCGCCCATTGCGCGGGGCGCGGCGCGCGCTTCACGAAGGCGTTCGCGCCGAAGCGCATCGTCGCGGCTTCCCAGCTGGCGTCGCGCTCTGCGGCCTTGAAGGCGGAGTACGCGTTGAAGCGACAACCGCGTGCCCGCAAGCTCGGGTTCCTGGCCAGCTGCGGGATGCCGCTCGATCCCGTCCAGTGGGCCGCGGCTGCAGGGCATCCATCCGACGATGCCTGACAGCGCGGGCGGGCTTCTGGCCGTAGACGCCAGGATGCTGCGCAGTTGCCGCCACGCCGGAACACGCCTTGCCGAATTCCTGGCACCGGGACGACCGTCCCTCGACAGGAGTTCGACATGGCTCGATATGGAAAGAAGGCGGGCGACAAGGTGCACACCGCCATGCACGAAATGGAGCACGGCACGCTGCGGTCGGGCTCTGGCAAGAAGGTGACGAGCCGCAAGCAGGCCGTGGCCATCGGCCTGAGTGAAGCGCGCAAGGAAGGCGGCAAGGTGCCCAAGGCCGGCCACCATTGAGCCGCGCATTGCGTCGGTCATCGGGGTCGCGGCGGCGCCCGTGACCGACAAGTTTTGCTGCCGACCTTGCTCAGCGGTCGCGCGACGAGCGCAGGGTCAGCAGCGCGGCGCCGACGACCAGCGCACCGGCGATCGCCGCGAGCGGATGCTGGCGGATCGCCTCGCGCGCCGACGCGATCCATTCGTCGCGCGTGTCGCCCACCTTGTCGACGCCGCTTTGCAGGCCGTCGGTCAGGGACGAGACCTTCGCGGCGACGTTGTCGACGGCGTCGTGCGCGCTGCTGGCCGCGCGCTGGATGAGGCGGTCGACGATGGGCGCAGCGGCATCCGCGGGCTTGGCCGTGCTCGCGCTTGCCGGCGCCGTGGCGCTGCCTGCCGCAGGAAACGGCGTGGTTGGGGTGGCCGCCGGCGGGTTGGCGGTCGAGGAGGTGGTGTTGTCCATGGTTGCGAGCAGCCTTTCGAAAGAGGGAGGGTGATCCAGGAGCGCGGCGCGCCCGGTCGTGCACGGTGCAGCAATGGGCGATCCTGGACGAGGCGTCAGCGCAGCCTTGACTCTCGCTTGCCGCGACCATGGGGTACGCATACCCGTATATCGACTCTTGGAAGCGAGCCGCCGATATCGTGGCGCGGCGGTCAGTGAGGGTTGGCGACCGGCTGGATCACGAAAGGCCGGTGCTGGCCTTCGAGCCCCGCGGCGCGCAGCGCGGCCAGGACCGCGTTGCGCGCGATGCCCATCGTCGCCCGCCAGCGCGGCCCTGGATCGGCCTCGGCCGAGAAATGCAGGCTGTCCCACTCGTCCATCCGGCGCCACGCGCCGAACGCGTCGCCGGGCTCCAGGCCTGCCCGATGCAGTGTGCAGGTGAACGCGGCAGCCGCGGCCTCGAGCTCGTCCTCGGACAGGTCGCGGATCGAGATCGTGAACGTGGCGGTGTGCAGGATGCCCATGTCCACCGGCTCCTGGCGCCCTTGCATCACGCCATTGCCGCAGCTCCGCCGCGCGCGCCGGAGAACTGCTGGCGGTCGCGCTGGTTGCACGACAGCAACTGCAGCGCGAGGGCGAGGTCGTCGTTGGCGACGAGCGAGTGCATCCTGTCGCGCCGCTGGCCGTCGTCGGCCGAGGCGCTGCGCCAGTCGAACAAGGCTCGGATGTCGTCGCCGGTGTGGTCGTTGATCACGGTGCTGCCCTTCGCGTGGATGGATCGATGATGACCCGGGCGGTGGCAACCGGCATGCCATCGATCTGCATCGAGCCTGCCGCAGCGCAGATGCGGCTCGCCGACGCCTCTGTGGGGCGAGTCTCCGCAGCCGCTAGTCGTGGCTCGCTGGCGCCGCTGCGAACGCACCGGCGTCCCAGGCCGCGGCGAACGCGCGCCAGTCGGTCTCCACGTCGTCCGAGCACGATTGCGCCAGCGCGATCAGGCCGTCGCGCCAATGCGCACGCGCTGCGCCATGCGCGATCAGCTCGTCGGCGATGGCGGATCCCTGGCGTCCCGAGGAACGCAGGTGGGCCGAAGCCATCGCCCGGCCCATCGCGTTGATGGCGCCCTTGATGGCCTTGAACGCGGTGCCTTCGAGCCCGAGGGCGACGCGGTCCTCGCTGGGCTGCAGGCCGCGCAGGATGTAGGACTTGCCGTCGCTGACGACGGCATTGAGGAAGGCCATCGAGACGGCCTGCATGCGTTGCTGGACGGACACGACGCGCTGGGCCTCGCTGGCCCATGCAGGTTGCCTGGCCTTGGACCAGCACTGCGCCTGCGACGGCAGCGCCTGTTTCAGGTCCAGCAGGAAATTTCCGTCGGGCGAACCCTTGCCGCGCACCAGGATGATGTAGCGCTCGACGCCGAGGCTGCCCGTGCCGGCGATGCGCCGCGCGACGTCCAGCACTTCGAAGAACGCGGGGTCGGGCTGGGTGGCGGCGAATTCCTCGATCAGGCGCGTGGCCTGGCCGCGTTGCACCAGCGTGACCGGCAACGCGTGCTTGGCGTCGCACACGATGCGGCGCTGCTTGCCCTTGCACACCGTCCGCCGGTCGAGGAACTCGGGCCGCTTGCGTTCGGACACGTCGTCGAGCAAGCACTTGACCAGGCCCTCGGCCGTTTCGCGCTCGACCCAGCACGCCTTGCCGGACTGCAGCGTGGCGTCGTAGGCTTGGAGGAACTCGCCGCACAGCACGATGCTTTCGTTGGCGGTCGCCCGTACCGAATCGCCGGCCAGCAGGATGCTGCACAGGAATCGCACCAGGTCCAGCGTGACGGGCGCGAGCGTGCCCTCGTCGAAGTCGTTGATGTCGAAGTAGGCGAGCCGGTTGTCGCCCTTGTAGGTGCCGAAGTTTTCCAGGTGCGCGTCGCCGCAGATCCAGGCCAGCGGCGCGCTGGTCAGCGTGTCCACGTGCGGCAGGCGTTCGTAGAACCGGTGGGCGCTGCCGCGCAGGAAGACGAACGGGCTCGTGCGCATACGCGCGAGCTTCATGGCCAGCCGCTCGGGATCGCGGCCGGCGTTGAATTTCCTCACGCGCTCCACGACGTCTGGTGCAGCCATGTCAGTTCCTGCAGTTGGCGAGTTGGAAGCCGGCCACGCGATCGCTGCCGCTCATGGCGCGCGCCAGATCGGCCATCGAGCTCTTGGCCTGTCCGCGCATCGACGTGGTGATGAAGTGCCATTCCGAATGGCCGTCGCGCAGCGTGATCGACAGCGAGCCTTCGGTCAGCAGGTAGCCATGCTCCTGGACGACCTCCCGCAGGTATTGCTCGGTCGGCTCGTCGCCGCGCTTGAACTGGACGCTCACGGCCAGGCCGGCACGCGAGGGCAGCCAGTCCTCCAGGCGATGGACCCACAGCATGCACAGCGTCGACAACGCCGCCAGCAGGATCGCGGCGCCATAGAAGCCCACGCCCACGAGGATGCCGATGACGGCCGCCGACCACACCGAGGCCGCGGTGGTGAGGCCGCGGATGTTCAGGCCGTCCTTCATGATCACGCCTGCGCCCAGAAAGCCGATGCCGGTCAGGATGCCTTGCACCACGCGCGTCGGATCGGAGGCCAGCGTCGCGGTGCCATGGCCGCCATACCAGAGCGACGGGTAGCCGACGAAGGTCGTCAACGCGGCGGACGCCATGCAGACGAGGCCGTAGGTGCGCATGCCCACGGCGCGTCCGTGATACGTGCGCTCGTATCCGACGACCAGGCCGAGGAACAGTGCGCCCATCAACGTGAGGAAGATCGCCAGGTTGGCGTTGATCTCGCTCGCGGACCAATACGCGGACAGTGTGCTGTCCCAGATTTGTTGCATGCCTATCGTTCCCTGCGATGAGGGCGCCATTGTCGCCGTGCCGCGCGGGCAAGACTGAAACCGTGCTGAATGCCGCCGCCCTGCAGCAGTGCTGTAAGCAATTTCACGCTGCAGCGACTAACAGCGAGCGGCCGGCCTGGAACGCTCGTTTACGACGATTGCCCGCGCGGCAAGGAACGATTCGAATACACCGTGGCTGAAAGTCACGGGCTTGGCCGCGCCTAGAATCCACGCCGGCACCGCACCCGATCTTGGTTGTCCAGGAACCCAATGAATAGCGAAAAAACGATGTCTTCCGCCCGCAAGCTGCTCCAGCACGCAGCCTTCTGGGTGCCCTCGCTCTACCTCGCGATGGGCATTCCCTACAACGTGGTCAACGGCACCACGATTCGCATGTACAAGTCGCTGGGCTACAGCGACAGCGTCATCACGGTGGCGGTCGGCAGCATCGGCGTGGCCTGGTCGCTCAAGCCGTTGTGGGCGGCGTTCCTGGACATGTACCGCACCAAGAAATTCTTCGTGCTGGCCATGGAATGGCTGTGCGGGATGCTGTTCGCGGCGATCGCGCTGTCGCTCGCGGGCCCCGGCTTCTTCGGCACCAGCATCGCGCTGCTGTGGGCCGCGGCCTTTGCCTCGTCGACCCAGGACATCTGTGCGGACGGGGTGTATCTGAACAGCCTCGACAAGCCTGCGCAGGCGCGCTACGCGGGCTTGCAGGGCGCCTTCTGGGTATTGGGCAAGGTGCTGGCAACCGGCGTGCTGATCTCGGTGCTCTACAAGCTCAAGCCGCATTTCGGCTGGAGCGAGATCGAGCTGTGGCGCAACGTGATGCTGACTTGCGGCGCAAGCATGGCCGTGCTCGCGCTCTATCACCACTGGGTGCTGCCCAGTGGCGGCCGTGGCAACCTGGCAGGCAGCGGGCTCAAGGACGTGACGCGGGAATTCCTGCACAGCGCCAGCACGTTCTTCCACAAGCGCGCCTTCTGGGGAATGATCGCGTTCGTCTTCCTGTACCGGCTGGGCGAAGGCCTGATCCTGATGGAGGGCCAGCTGTTCCTGCAAGGCGACGTGCACCACGGCGGCCTGGGCCTGGACGCCGGCCAGGTCAGCGAGATCGACGCCATCTACGGCACCTTGTCGGGCATCGTCGGCGGCCTGATCGGCGGCTGGTTCGCCGGTCGCATGAGCCTGCAGCGCAGCCTGTGGATCCTGGCGCTGATGCTCAACGTGCCGCACTTCACCTACGTCTACCTGAGCCAGGCCGCGGTCGGCGGACATGGCGTGGCGTACAGCACCATCGCCACGCTCGTCGTGATCGAGAAGTTCGGCTACAGCTTCGGCATGGTCGGCAACATGATCTACATGATGCAGCAGCTGGCCCCGGGCCGCAGCACGATGACGCACTATGCGTTCGCCACGTCGCTGATGAACCTGATGCTGGTGCCCACGGCGATGATCTCCGGCCCGCTGGCCGAGCACGTCGGCTTCGCCGCCTTCTTCGCCATCGTGATGTTCGCGTCCGTGCCGTCGGTGCTGGCGGCCTGGCGCGCGCCGTTCCCGCTGCCGCCGGTGGCCGATGTCGACGAAAGCGGCGTGGTGGTCACGGTGGACGACCCGTCCCAGCTGTCGCCGCGCCAGCTCGAGATTCAACGGATCGCCGGCCGCGCGTCCATCTACGCGTTGCTGCACGTGCTGGTGATCCTGATCGTCGATGCGCGGATCCTGGGCGCACTGCAGCAGTCCACCGACGGCAACAACGGAGTTTCGCTGGCGATGCTGGTCGGGTCGGCCCTGGTCAAGGCGTGGCTGTCGTGGCGTGCGTGGCAGTGGGCGGGCGTGGCGCGGCGCACGGGTGGCGGCGACGCCGACGTCGCGCCTTACCTGGGCAATGCCAGGGGCGCGATGGTGGCAACCGGCATCGCGGCCGCGGCGGGCCTCGTCATCCTGTTCGTCGGCTTCCGGCTCGCTGCCTGAGTGCTGCGGGGCGCGCGGTCAGCGCGCCTCGTCGGTGTCCGCGGCAATCGGAAGGCTGAAGAAGAAGCGTCCGCCCGGACCCGCTTCGGCCCACAGGCGGCCGCGATGCGCCTCGACGATGTTGCGGCTGATCGACAGGCCCATGCCGGCGCCTTGCGGCTTGCTCGAACGCTGGAGCTCGAAGACTCGCACCAGGTCTTCCGGCGGCACGCCCGGCCCGTTGTCGATGACGCTGACGACCACCTGGTCTTGCTCCACGGCGACGTCGACGCTGACCAGGCGCAGCGCATGCACGCCCCGGATGCTGGCCTCGACGGCATTGGACAACAGGTTGCGAAGCACGACTTCGATCTGCATCCTGTCGACAAGGACGGACGGCAAGGACCCGCTGTCCTCGAACTCGAGGATGACCCCCGCTGCGGCTGCCTTCGAGGTGCAGGAACGAATCACGGTGTGCAGCAGGGGCGCCAGGTCTGCTCTTCGAACATCCGTCGAGGGGATCTTGAAGAAGCTGAGCAATCGGAGCACGACGTCGCTGGCACGAAGCGCCTCGTTGGTCAGCTTGCGTGCGACGTCCGCGATCGACTGCGCGCCCTGATCGCCTGCCGCGTGCATCCGTTCGGCGAGCGCCTGGTTTGCTCGCGCGTAGTTCAACAGCGACGTCAATGGCTGGTGGAGTTCCTGCGCAAGCGCCGCGGCGACGTTGGCGGCCGCGGCCGCATGCAGTGACGCGCGCAGCTCGCGTTCGCCTTGCCGGCGTTCCTCGACCGTCGCCCCGACCAGCAGGGCCGTCGCGCCCAGGGCGACAAGCAGCATGTGCAGGTCGAACACCGCGTTGGCCGTGTACGGCAGCGACTGGACGGCCGAGATCAGCACGACCTGCGCCAGCGTGGACGCCGCGATGGCGCCCACGTTGCCGAAGCGTGCTGCCGCCCATCCCGCCGGCAGGAACAGCAGGTAGAACAGCTTGAACTCGTCGCCCAGCGAGCGGGCGAAGACCGCGTAGCCGATGGCCACCGTCGTGGCGGCGACCAGCCACCATTCGGTCGTCTTGAGCACCTTGGCAAGCTCGTGGCGCTGGAGGCTGTCCGCAAGCACCAGGATCAGCGGCAGCGCGACGACCAGGTTGACCGATGCCACCCAGCCGCTGAAGAACGCGGAACGGACGGCCGCCATGCCGGCGCCGCCGGACAACGCGAGCGTCGTGGAGTACAAGCCCGACTGCAACGCCGAGCCGATGGCGACGATCAGCATGAACGCCAAGTATTCGCGGCGCGTGTCGAGCACCGTCTTCGTCCCGACCCAGCGGCGCAGCGCCAGCGCGATGACGACGTCTCCGAAGACCTCGATGGAGCTCGCCGCCAGCTGGATGGCAGGGTCGTGCCGGATCGCGGGCTGCACGGCCGCGGCGGCCAGGGAGACGGCGATCGGCCACAACAGCTGCCTGGAGCGCATCATCAGCGCGACGGCCAGCGCCCACTGCGGATTCCACGCGGTGATGTTGGTGTTGGCTATGGGGTGCACGTAGCTTACCCAGTCCAGCAGGCAATACAGCACCGCGTAGCCGATCAGCAGGGCGGGCAACGAAATTCCCCGACCTGCCTCGGGCTCGGTCAGGGCATCGGCGTGATGAAGCATGCGGTTTGTCGGAAAGGTTCGGACAAGCGGGCCGCGAAGGCGATCTCGCTGCGGACTGAAACGTCCAGGACAAGGTATAGCACGGGTCCGCGGCGCGCCGGACCTGCGCGTCGCGACCGGCTTGGCTGGGCTCATCGTGGGCCGCGCCGCTCGTCTTGGGCTGGCCGCTCGAATCTTTCGAATATGCAAGCTGGCAATGAGCGCTTCGCCTGGAGCCCGTTGTTGCCTAACATGCGCCTGCAGCCGTGGAGGAGGATATCCGGGTGAAATCGAAGCAACTTGCCAAGGGACTGGTCTTTGCCCTCGCCGCGGCGTGCACCGCAGCGTTCTCGCAGACGAGAGCGCTGACGTTTGCCTACCAGGACATGCTGGTGCCGTTGAGGACGGTCATCGACTCCGGTGAACTCGAGCGGATGACCGGCTACAAGATCAAGTGGCGCCAGTTCGGAGGCGGCGGCGACGTCATCCGCGCCATGTCTTCGGGCGCCGTGCAGATCGGCGAGGCGGGTTCCAGCCCGATCGCCGCGGCGGCCAGCCAAGGCCAGGACGTGCGGCTGTTCTGGATCCTGGACGACATCGCCAACGCCGAGGCGTTGGTCGTGCGCAATGGCAGTGGGATCCAAACTTGGCCCGACTTGAAGGGGCGCAAGATCGCCACGCCGTTCCTGTCGACCTCGCACTACCAGTTGCTGGCCGGATTGAAGCTCGCCCATGTCGACCCCAAGGACGTCAACATCGTGAACCTGCGGCCGCAGGAGATCGCCGCGGCGTGGTCGCGCGGGGACATCGACGGCGCCTTCGTCTGGGAGCCGGCCCTGAGCCGGATCAAGGCCGACGGCAAGGTGATCGGCACTTCGGGCGACATCGGCGTGGCGGGCTATCCGACCTTCGACGGCCTGGTCGTCGATGCGAAGTGGGCCGCCGACAACCGGGACTTCCTGGTCGCGCTCGTCAGGGTGGTGGCGCGTGCCGACGAGGCCTATCGCAGGAATGCGGCGAGGTGGACGGCCGATTCCGCGCCGGTCAGGGCCGTGGCCAAATGGAGCAAGGCCAATCCCAAGGACGTGCCCGCGGGCATCGCGGCCTACCGCTTCCCGACGCTGCAGCAGCAGGTGTCGGCCGAGTGGCTCGCCGGCGGCGCCGCCAGGGCGCTGGGCGACACCGCGCAATTCCTCAAGCGACAGGGGCGCCTGCGCCAGGTACAACCCGACTATGGCGCCTTCGTGACCGACGAATACGCGCGCAGTGCGCTGGCGATGGCGCCTTGACGACCGCGAACTTCTAGACCGTACCGCGCCGCGCTTCCAGCGTCACGCGAATCTCCCGCACGCGATGCTCGGTCAACCCGAAGCGCCACACGCAGGCCAGGGCGACGAGCAGCCCCGCCATGGGAATGCCCGACAGCAGGATGCGGATCTGCAGGATGGCGTTGTCGCCCTGGGCGGGCAGCTTCGCATCGAAGCCGGTGAACTGCAGCACCCAGCCCGAGCCGAGGTTGCCCAGCGCCAGGCCCAGCTTGGAGATCCATGCGGCGCACGCCGCGAACGATCCCTCGCGGCGCAGGCCGCTGTGCAGTTCGTCGTCGTCGATGACGTCGGCCATCGCCGATCCGTAGATCGTCCAGAAGCCGGCGGACGTGAAGGCGACGCCGCCGCTGGCCAGCAGCTGCAGCGCCGGCCGCGACGGATCGTAGAAGCACCAGTCGCCGGCGAATGCAGCGATGGCCAGCACGAGGATGATGATGAGCGCGTCGCGCTTGCCGCGGCGACGTGCGACGGGGCCCGCGAAGGCGATGCCGGCGAGTCCGAAGACCATGCCGGACAGGCCCATCATCGAGTTCCACTTCGTGGCTTCGATCAGGTTGCCGCCGCAGACGAAGTAGACCGTGGCGTAGTAGCCCAGCGTGCTCACCATCGCGGTGGCCATCAGGTAGGCCATCATCATGCCCAGCATGCGCCGGAACTCGCGGTTGGCCAGCGTGCGATAGAGCGTGTCCTTGAGCGGGACGCGGTCCCGGCGCGTGGCCACCAGGCGCGCGTAGTAGCGTTCGCGCGTCAGGCAGAAGACGAGGATGGCCACGATGACCATCAACCCGCCCAGCAGGCGCGTGTAGACCTGCGCGCCGCGCAGGATGTCGGGCTTGCCGTCGGCGCCGTCGAAGATGGCCAGCGTGGTGAACTGCGCCGCAACGAACATGGCGAGCTCCGGGATCTTCTGGATCGCATTGCGCACCGACATCAGGCTGGTGCGCTCGTGATAGTCCGGCGTCATCTCGGCGCCCAGGCTGGTCCACGGCAGGTTGAAGCAGCTCATCACCGGCACGTACAGCGTGGTCGACGCCAGCATGAACAGGAAGTACTGCGTGTCGCTCCAGCCGCGCCCGACCGCGAACATCAGCGGCAGGCCGATGCCCGCGAGCACGCCGCCCACCAGGATGAACGGGCGTCGGCGGCCCCACCGCGTGCGGGTGTTGTCCGAGATCCATCCGAACAGCGCGTCGGAGATCGCGTCGACGACGATCTTGACGCCCAGCACCGTGGAGATCAGGCCCGGTGCCACGTGCAGGCACACGTTGAAGACGTGGAAGGCCATCGACTGATACAGCCAGTGCCCCCACATGTCGATGAAGGAACCCAGGCCGTAGCCGACCTTCTGGCGCACGGGGATGACGTCGTCGAGACGGTCGGTGCGCATCGGCGTCACCTGGCCGGGCCGGCGGCCGGGTTCGATGGACCTGGGGGCGTCCACGACCGTGCGGAGCATCCCAGCGCCGTCATGCGCAGGCCCTGCGTCGGCGCGACATCGAATTCCACGCGCCGAGCGTCATTCGGCATCACATCGAGGAAGTTGTCGCCGAAGCAGGTGCCCGGTGCTTCCAGCCACAGACCCTTCACGGGTCGCTCGACTTGCAGGACCAGGCCGTCGCCGTCCACGGACACGCGCAGGCCCGGTTGCGAGAAATCGTGGAACCGGTAGGGCTCGGGCCAGGCGCAGTCGCGCGAGACCTCTTGGCCCGCGACGGTCGCGACGACTTCGCCCACCCAGTCGCGTTCGGCGATCGATGCCAGGGACTGCGTGATCTCGATGCTGCTGTTGGCGGGTGCATCCGCCTCGAGCGCGTGCTCGGCCAGCAAACGGCCGTCGAGCGCATGGACGCGCAGTCGCAACTGCACCTGTGCGGCCTGCCTCGCGTTCATGACGGCCACGCGCGCCGATCCCTGCTCCAGGCGCAGCGCGACGGCCACGGGCGCCAGCGCGCGGCGCACCGCATGCCATGCCGGCTTGACGGTGCCGGCAGAATCGATCAGCGCCCAGCTGGTCGCTGGCCAGCAATCATTGAGCTGCCACACCAGCGCGCCGCCGACCCCGCGCGCGCCGGGCGCCTGCCAGCGGCGGCGAAAGTCCTGGTAGGCGTAGCGCATGGCCTCGGCCTGCACGAACTGGGTGTCGTAGACGTGCTCCGCGAGCGAGCTGCCGGCGCGCAGGTTGTCGGCGATGTAGACCGCAAGGCGCCGCAAGCCGTCCGGCGTCCCCGAGCCTGCCTTGTTGTGCCACTGCACCGTCCGGCTCTGCGGAAACCGCTCGGCTGGCGGCAGCACGGACTCCAGCAAGGCCAGCGACGGCGCCGACTGCATGCCGAACTCGCTGACGAAGCGCCCCTGCACGTCGGTGTAGCGCTGGTAGGGCAGCATCTGCTGGTGCCATACCTCCCAGCTGTGGCGGTCGCCGACCTTGGCATCCGACGACAGGGTGACGCCGTCGGGGTTTGGCGAGTACGGGCTGCCGGGCCAATAGGGGCGATCGGGGTCCAGCTCTGCGCAGATCTCGGGCAGCAGCCGTTCGTAGATTGAGCGTGCATCGAAGCGGTCGGCCGATACCCCGGGCCCGTACGCGCCGATGGATTCCGCGATCGCGTAGTCCTCGTTGTTGCCGCACCAGATCGCCAGGGACGCGCGATGCCGCAGGCGAGTGATCGCGGCCCGCGCTTCCTGCGCCACGCTGTCGAGGAAGTCCTCGTGCGCGGGGTACATGCCGCAGGCGAACAGGAAGTCCTGCCAGACCAGCAGGCCCAGCTCGTCGCAGGCGTCGTAGAACGCCTCGTCCTCGTAGATGCCGCCGCCCCAGACGCGCAGCATGTTCATGTTGGCCGCGGCCGCCTGCGCGACGCGCTCGCGGTACAGCGCCGGCGTGATGCGTTCGAGCAGGCTGTCCGCCGGGATCCAGTTCGCGCCGCCGATGAAGATCTCGCGTCCATTGACCTCGAAGCAGAAGCTCAGCCCCGCTTCGCCGCGGACGGGTGACTGCACGAGGCGCACGGTGCGCAGTCCCAGGCGCCGACGAAGCTCCGCGGCCACCGTCGTTCCATCCAGCGCCCTGACGACGAGCGTGTAGAGCGGCTGGGCCCCGTGTCCGTTGGGCCACCACAGGCGCGCCTCGGCGACCTCCAAGGTCGCGCGCGTCTGGCCGTGCTCGGCGCGTGCGAGCGCAACGCGCCGGCCTTCGGGATCGAGGAGTTCGAATTCCACGGCATGCGCCCGCGTCGCGTCCTGCACTTGGGCGCGCACGTCGATCGTGGCCCGCGCCGCCGCCGCATCCAGTTTCGTCTGGCAGGCGACGTCGTCGATGCGAACCGTCCAGCCGTGACGACGCACGGCCTTCCACGGGCCGCTCGTCAGCAGGCAGGGGCCCCAGTCCCAGCCGAAGTGGTACTGCGCCTTGCGGGCGTACAGGCGCGCACTGTCGCCGTTCCAGAGCGCGCGCTTGGCAAAGCCGGCCTCTGTCTCGCGGGCCGCGGCCAGCGGCGGGGCGAAGCGAAGCACGAGTTCGTTCGTGCCCAGCCGCAGCAGCGCCCGCACATCCACGCGCCGCGGCACGAACATGTTGTCGCTGTCGAACAGCGTCGTGCCGTTGAGCCAGATACGGCAATAGGTATCCAGGCCGTCGAATACCAGGTCTTCGTGCGGCGCCAGAGCCTGGATGTCGAAGCGCAGTCGCCACGCCCAGGTTCGCTCCGCGACCCAGGCGACCTGCGCTTCGTTCATGCCGTAGAACGGATCGGGGATGCGTCCGGCGGCGAGCAGTGCGCCGTGCGCGCTTCCCGGTACGCGGGCGGGTATCCAGTCGTTGCCTGGTATGGCGGCGATGGTGGCGATGTCGGCTTCCGGCGGAACTTCCGCGAGTTGCCAGCCGGCGTGTAGATCGATCAGGTTGGAGATCACGTTTGTTTAGTTATGTTGTCTAAACATTGTTGGCAAGCGATAGTCTGACCTGTCGGCACGCGGCGGCCAACGGGGATTTCACTGAGAGCATGTTTCCTGGCGAAAATGCTTTTCGCGACGTCGCGATGCGGGTTTCGTCGATCTTGACGATCAGTCTTCAGTCGCCCACAATCCAAAAAGTTTACTAAACTAAATTGGCGATCGCCCGCTGGCGATGCCGGGGAGAGCTTCGATGAATCGAACCAGATCCGGCCTGCTGGGCGCCGTGATGGCCATGGCCTTGCTGAGTCCGGACGCCCAGGCCGTCGATGCCCGCCTGCAGGCCGTGATGCAACGACTCCGCCAGGGCCAGCCGATCACGCTGGCCACGATCGGCGGCTCGATCACCACGGGCTATGCGGCCGACCCGCCGCGCGAAAAGGGTTGGGCCGCGCTGACCGCTGCCCGCCTGGGCCGTCAAGGCCCGGTCGCCTTCATCAACGCGGGGTGCAGCGGTACGGACTCGGCGGCCGCCGTGCAGCGCGTGAAGGCCCACGTCCTGGATGCCGCGCCGGACCTGGTGATCGTCGAGTTCGGCGTCAACGACGAGTGGCTGGATCCCGCCGTGCGCGACAGGAGCTACGAGGGGCTGCTGCGCCAGCTGCTTTCGGCTCCGAAGCCGCCGGCGGTGGTCACGCTGCAACTGACGCAACGCGGCAACCAGCCGCGCCATGCCGTGGAGATCCAGCGGCAGCTCGCCGCCCACTATGGGTTGACGGCGATCGACTTCGGCGCGTGGATGCAGCGCCGCGTCGACGCCGGCCAGGCGCGCTGGGATGCGCTCTACGACGAGCCCGTCCACCCCAACTCGCGCGGGCACCAAGCCATCGCCGACGCGGTGCTCGAGACGCTCGAGGGCGCGCTGCAGCAGCCGGCGACGGCGCCGCCCGCGGCGTTGCCCGCGCCCTTGTTCGGCCTGGACTACCAATATGTGCACGAATTCGGTGGCGACGCGCTCAAGCCTTGGCGTAACGACGGCTTCGAGCGCGGCGGCCAGGTTCATGCGGAATGGGCCCGGCTTCCCGGCGGCCAGGCGCCCGGCTGGACCGCGACGCGTGACGACGCCCACGCCGACTTCCTGGTCTGGGGCGGCCGGGTCGCCGTGTTCCATGCCGAAAGCGAACACTATCGCGACCTGGAGGCCTGGGTCGACGACGGCCCGGTGGTCACGCTGCATGGCTACGTCCCGGAACGGCACGGCTATCTCGGATGGCACGTGACGCCAGTGGGCCAGGATCTGGAGCCGGGCGCGCACCTGCTGCACGTGCGCGTCAAGCACGACGACGGATTCGCGGGCAGCGGCCGCGCCGCCAGCTTCGTCTCCGTCATGAGTGCCGGCCTGCTGCCAACGGCACTGCAGGCGATGCAACCCGGCGACTTCGAGGCGGTCGATGCGCCTGCAACTGAAGCGTCCGATGGATGGATCGCCGCCGATGACGTGCGGCTCAGATACGTGGGCCGCGTCGATACCCAGGTGCCGCATGCTCGCGGCCTGTCGTGGAGCGCCACCGAACTGCGCGCGCGCTTCACCGGCACGCAACTGGGCCTGCGCATGCTCGCGGAGCATGGCATCAACTACTTCGACGTCGAGATCGACGGCCGCAGGCATCTGCTCGTCGTGCAGGGCGCGGCGCCCCACGAATGGCGCCTGCGCGGCGCGCTGCCGCCCGGTGACCATGAGTTGCGAGTCGTCAAGCGTACCGAGGGCCTGATGGCCGAGGCACGCCTGCTGGGCCTGCGCCTGGCGGCCGGCGGCAAGCTGCTGCCGCCGCCTCCTGCGCGCGCCTTGCGGCTGGAGTTCTACGGCGACTCCATCACTGCCGGAGCCTGCAACGGCGACATGGGCGCCGACCAGTACGACGACCTGTCCACGCACGACGGCGCCCGTGCCTTCGGTGCATTGACGGCGCGGCGCCTGGACGCCGACTACGTGGGCATCGCGGTCAGCGGCATCGGCATCACGCGCAGCTGGAACGACCCGCTGATGCCGCAGGTCTGGGATCGCGTCGCGCCGCGCGTCGATGCGCCGGTCGCTCCGGCGCATGCACCCGGGCCGGATGTCGTGCTGGTCAACCTCGGACAGAACGACCATGGATTTCCGGCGTCGCGCGGCGAGCCGTTTCCCGACGACTTCGCGCCGCGCTACCTGGACTTCGTGCGCCATCTGCGCCAACGCTATCCGCATGCGCGCCTGGTGCTGCTGGTGGGCGGCATGACGGCCTGGAAGGAGGAGCCCCGGCTGCTACCGGCCATCCAGGCCGCCGCCCGGACCTTGCACGACGAGGGCGATGTACTCGTCTGGACCTACACCTTCAACGCCTTCGCGTATGCCCACCCCCGTATCGACGTGCACCAGCAGATGTCCGACGAACTCGTTGCCTTCCTGAAGGCGCAGGTGCTGCCATGACTGTGCGGCACGGGATGTTCCGCGACAATGCCGGCAGGTGAACAACGCAGGAATCGCGACGGGATGCCGGGAAACAAAGTCACCATCCGGGGGCTGGCGCAGGCGGCCAACGTGTCGATCGGCACCGTCTCGCGCGCGCTCAAGGGGCAGCCGGGGCTGTCGGAGCAGACGCGCGCGCAGGTGTTGCGCGTTGCGCAGCAGATGGGCTACGACATGGGCAAGCTGCGCGCGGGCAAGCCGCGTCGGATCCTGTTCCTCTACAGCCGCCAGTTGAGTTCGCTGGCCACGAATCACTTCTACTCGATCGTCCTGCATGGCGCCGAGAGTGCCTGCCGCGATGCGGGCGTCTCGTTGAGCCTGCTGTCCGTCGGTGCCGGCGACGACCTGGCCGTCCTGGTGCGCCGCCATGAGGCCGAAGCGCTGATCGGCGCCGGCCATTTCGAGCCCGACACCGTCGATGCGATGCGCACCTGCGACCTGCCGCTCGTGCTGGTCGATCACTTCCACCCGTCGGTGCGTTGCGTCAACGACGACAACCTGCACGGCGCGCTGCTGGCCACGCGCCATCTTCTGGAAGGCGGCGCCCGACGCCTGGCCATGATCCTCGGGCCGATGTCACACCACTCCGTCGCATTGCGCGCCAAGGGCTTCCGGCGCGCGCTGTTCGAGGCGGGCCGGCTGGCCGACCCGGAACTCGAGGTCACGCTGGACATGACGCTGCCCTACGAACAGGCCGGGCAACTCGCCATGCATCAACTTCTTTCGCTGCCGCACCGGCCCGACGCGGTGTTTGCCTACAACGATGAAACCGCATTGAACGCCATGGCTACCTGCGAGGAGGCGGGCCTGCGCGTGCGCTTCGTCGGCTACGACGACATCGCCGCCGCGGCGCGCAGCCGGCCTTCGCTGAGCACGGTGCGCGTCGACAAGGAGGCGCTCGGACGCGAGGCCGTCCAATGTCTGCTCGAGGGGCGCGTCGACGCGGGCAATACCTTGTTGCCCATCGAGCTGCTGGTGCGCGAGAGTTCGCAGCCAGTGGCCGTCGGGGCGTCCGAGGCGGCGTGATGCCGCAGGCGCCTGGCTCGGCTTGACTTTTCGAGCGCTGGCCGATCGGTGGCCCTAACGCGACACGGCCAACCGCGGCCGCACTTGAAATTGCCTGGCCGCGAACGTCCAGATCAAGCGCGATGCATCCGGCCCGGTCGGGTCGCTGTAGGGCTGCGCCGCCGCGCCGCCGCTCCACGCGTGCCCGAGACCGTCGATCTCGACCAGCGTGGCCAGCAGCGCCGCGCCGCGCTTGAAGTCGACGATGCGCATCGGCTTGCGCTTGCCGCGCTGCACGCGTCGTTCCGCGCCTTCGCGCACTGGCGCCGTCGCGTGCGGGTCGCCCGCGTGCGCCCACGCCTGGGCAGCGGCGCGCGCGTTCGCGCGCACGACGAAGGGATCGGCGGTGCCCTGGATCACGAGCAGCGGCGGCAAAGGCCGTTCGGGCGGCGACCAGGCGTCACTGCGGCTTCGGCCGCGCATCGCCGCCAGCGCGGTGGCGCTGGAGCGCGCGGCGCCGGGCCGCACGCCCGAGTGCATCGCTGCCGCGGCGAAGCGCTCGGGATGCCGGGCAGCGACCAACGCGGCGAGGCTGGCGCCGGCCGAGAGTCCGCAGATCGCCACGCGCGACCCGTCGGCGCGGTGGCGCGATATCACCTGATCCACGGCGGCGACGACCACGGCGGCCTCGGACTGCGCGCGACCGGTGCGCGTTTCGAACCAGTTCCAGCAGCCCTGTGCGTTGGCCAGCCTGTCCTGCTCCGGATACAGCACCAGGAAGCCTTCGCGTTGCGCAATGGCGTTCATGCGCGTGCTCTTGGCAAAGCCCAGGCTGTCCTGGCCGCAACCGTGCAGCATGACCAGCAGGGGCGGATGATCAGCGGCGCGCAGCCCCGCCGGAACGAAGAGGTGGTAGCGCCGGACGCTGGCGGAACTCGCCGCCACGCCGGCGAGCCATCGTCCCGCGGCTTTCGGTGTTGCGCGCTTCGCGGGCCTGGGCTTCACGATCGATGGCTTCGTCGCCCGGGAAGGGGCGCGCTTGGCGGCGGCACGGCCGATCCGCAACGCCAGTTGCGACACCGCCCGCACGTTGCGTGACACGATGCCCGCCCATCCCGCCGGTCTCTTGCGCTTGCCCATGCGATCCATTGTGTCGACGGGCGCTCTCGATCGGCGTCAGGAAATGCCGCGTTTCGCTTCGTGCGGATGAGCAGGCATCGCGAGCCGTGGCGCTGGCCCGCCATGATCCGCCCCTGCGGCTGGCGACAATAGAATGCAGCGAACTTTCGCGCCTGTGCGGTTGGCACCGTACGCGTCGCATTCCACTGAACATGACTGCGATCCCTTACGACGAGGCCTTCTATGCCGAGCAAGTCGACGGCAGCTTGCGTTCCGCGCGGGCGTACCTCCAGCGCCTGTTCGCGCTCTGGCGGCCCGACAGTGCGATCGACGTCGGCTGCGGCAGAGGCGCCTGGCTGGCTGTTTGTGGAGAGTGCGGCGTCGGACGATTGACAGGCCTGGATGGCGATTGGATTTCCCCCGAGATGATGCTCGATCCGAACATCGTCTTTCGTCGGACAGACCTGCGCCAGGAGATCGCTGCCGGCGAGCGCCACGACCTGGCGATCTCGCTCGAAGTGGCCGAGCATCTGCCGCCCGATTCGTCCGACGGATTCGTCCGGACTCTCGTCGCCCACGCCGACGCCATCCTGTTCGGGGCGGCGTATCTCGGCCAGCCCGGCCGAGACCATATCAACACGCGGCCACACAGTTTCTGGGCCGACAAGTTCCTGGCACAGGGCTATGCCCTGTTCGACTTCTTCCGGCCGCATTTCTGGTCGGACAACGAAGTCGATCCCTGGTACAGGCAGAACACGTTCCTCTATGTGCGGCCTGGACATCCTCTGCATGCGGTGTTGACGGGTGCCGGGCAAGCGCCGCTGCAGGACGCCCGCTTCGTCGATTGCATCCATCCCTGGCTGTACTTCGAAATGATCCAGCAGTTCCAGGCCAGGCAGCAGCGCATGCTGCCGAGCGAGAGAAGCGCCCCTGCCGCGCCCCACCGTGCCGGCAGAAACGACCCGTGCCCGTGCGGTTCAGGCAAGAAGTACAAGCACTGCCACGGCGCGTGAAAGACGGCGGCGTGTTCGGGAGGCCGGGAGCTGACCCCGGCCTCCCGCCCGCTCAGAGGAACGACAGCCGCGCGCCCACGTGGTACTGGCGGCCCAGCACGTCGTACAGGTACGGGTTGATGCCGTAGCCGGTGCCGGTCTGCGGCGCGGACGGCGGGCTCACGTTGGTGAGGTTGTCGACCTTGAAGTAGAACGACAGGTTCTTCGAGAACTTGTACAAACCGCCCAGATCCCAGTAGAACGCGCCCGGCATCTGGTTGTTCAGGATGGTCGGATGCGTGACCGTGGACACCGGGCAGTCCGTCGCGCACTGGATGTACTCGTTGCTGTAGACGCCCTTGCTGATCCAGCGCTGCCCCAGCGTCAGTCCGAACGTGTCGGTCTCCCAGGACTGCGAGAACTGGCCCTTCCACTTCGGCGTGAAGCCCACGTTGTTGAGGTTCTGGACGTTGACGCCGGCGGCCTGGGCCGGGATGGTCCCCACGACGCCCGAGTCGACCAGGAAGCTGCTCGTATGGGTCGCCAGGGCACGCAGCGTGATCTTGCCGGGTGCGCCGATGCCCGCCAGGGAGAAGCGGTAGGCGCCTTCCAGGTCCAGGCCCTTGTTGTGCAGCGAGGCGAGATTGAACGCCTGCAACGTGACGAACTTCGTGGCGCTGGTCAGGTCCATCGCCGAGCAGATCTCCTGGTTGCCCGCGACGCACAGGTCGACTTCCTGCTGCGACGTCAACGAGGAGATGACGTCCTTGACCAGGATGTCGTAGTAGTCGACGGAGGCGCTGAAGCCTGGTGCCCACGTCGGCTGGGCCAGCACGACGCCGAAGGTCGTGTTGCGCGCGTCCTCTGGCCGCAGCTTGGTGTTGCCGACCGTGCGTTGCTGCACGGTGAGCGTCGTGCCCTGGTAGTTGACGGTCTGGTTGATGACCACCGGCGCGGCGTAGAGTTCGCTGAGGTTGGGCGCCCGCACGTCCTTGGAGGTGACGGCGCGCAGGCGCAGCCCATCGATGCCGGTCTTCCAGGTCGAGCCGATCTTCCAGGTGCCGACGTCGCCGGAGGTGCTGTAGTCGGTCTCGCGACCGGCGATGTTGAGGTTGGCTTCGCCCAGGCCGGTCGCCTTGAACAGCGGCGCGTTGAATTCGAGGAAAGCCTCCTTCACGTCATAGGCGCCGCTGGCCGCGTGGTAGTTGCCGGCGAACCAGTTGTTGCCGATGCTCGTGTTGAGCAGCGGGTCGGCGGGGTAGGCGGCCGTGTTGGGCGTGGCGGCCGAGACGCCGTTGCCGTAGGGGTCGCCGGTCACGTAGTAATTCTCGCGGCGGGCTTCGGCGCCGAAGGCCATGGCCACGGGGCCGGCCCACAGCGAGAAGGGCTCGCCATTGATGCTGAAGCTGGCCACCGACTGGCCCTGGACCGAATGCTGGTGCGGTCCGTTGGCCGGCTCGATGTAGGCCATGGCGGCAGGATCGGCCGGCACGTCGCCCAGCACGTCCAGCGGCACGCAGCCGGCGGCGACGGCGGCCGGGTTGCGGCAGACGATCTTGCCGTCCGGCGTCTTGATCGCGTCGATGGCCGCGTTGTAGCGGGGGTTCAGCGACATGTTCGAGACCCGGATGTCGATGGTGTTCTGGCCGTGCGTCGCGTAGGCGTCGTATGACCAATCCTTGCCGAAGAGCTTGAACGCACCGTCGGCGCCCAGCACGAAGCGCAACTGGGTGCGGACGGGGTTGACCACGATGTCGTTCGGGAATTCGGCGTTGGACGTGCCGAATTGGAAGCTGGTGATGTTGTCGGTCGCGCAGGCCGCCTTGATGGACGGGTCCAGGAACGCGTTGTCGCACTGGATGGTCAGGTTGGCATTCTTGGCCGCGCCGGGGTTGGGCGTGAAGCTGGAATCGACCTTGCCGTAGTTGGCGGTGAAGAAGACCTCGTGGTCGTCGCTCAGCTGGTAGCTGCCGCGCAGGTAACCCACCTGGCGCTTCATGTTCATGCCCATCGACGTGCCGCCGCCGACGGTGCCGCTCAGGTCGCCGCCGACGCAGAAGGGCGAGATGCAGCCCGTCACGCCGCCGTGGCCGTCGGGCACGCCGTTGGAGCCGTAGTTGAACTGGAACGGCACGCCGCCCGGACCGAAGGCGGTGCCCTGCAGCGGGCCGTTGGTGATGAGGCCGTACTTGGCGTACTGGAACTGCTGGGCGTTCTCGATGGCGATGTACTGCGGCTTGCCGTCGGTGGTCTGGCTGATGGGGCGGACCTGGAACGCCGGATTCTTGAACCAGGTTCGGCCGTCGGCGCCGGCGCCGCCGAAGCGGGGCGAGGGCACGCCGTCCTCCTTGCTGTATTCGACGCTGGCGCTCAGGTGGGCGCGGTCGCCCAGGAAGCCGGCGCCCCAGGCGGCTTGCAGCGTCGCGTTCTTGTCGTCGTGGTAGTTGGTTTCGCCGCCCTCGATGTTGGCCTTGAAGCCGGAAAAGCGCTTGTCGGTCACGAAGTTCACCACGCCGCCGACGGCGTCCGAGCCGTACGACGCCGAGGCGCCGCCGGTCACCACGTCGACTTGCTTGATGAGCAGCTGCGGGAACTGGCTCACGTCCGTCACGCCGGTCACGTTGGCGCCAATGACGCGCTGGCCGTCGATCAGCGTCAGGGTGCGGATGGGCTGCAGGCCGCGCAGGCTCAGCGAACTCAGGCCCTGGATGCCGCTGCTGGTGCTGAAGGTGCTGGTGGTGCGGCCGGTGCTGCCTTGCAGGGCGGGCAGTTCGGTCAGCGCGTCGAAGACGTTGGGCTTGGCGGCTTTCTCGATGTCCGCGGTGTCGATGGTCGTCGTGGGCGTGGGCTGCGTGAAGCCGCGCGCGTTGATGCGCGAGCCGGTGACGACGACGGTGTCGATGCCGCTGGGCGCTTCCTGCGCGCCGGACGCGGCAGGCGCGGGAGCGCTGGCGGCCTGCGCGCGAGCGCCCAGGGCCAAGCTCGCGCAAGCGCCGAGGACGGCCAGGTGGATCAAGGTCTTGTGACCGGGGGTCTGCATGATGGGGTATCTCCTGGAGTTACGGCGTGGACCGCCGCTTGTGGTCGCGAGGCGGGACGGCGGCGCAATCTGGATAGCGCTATCCCAAATGTTCAAAAAAAAGAGGCGGGCTTGTTGGCCTTGAACGGTGGAATCCGCGCCCCGTCCACGGCAGGCCGCTCCGGTGATGCCGAAGCTGTTCCTGCGCGGGACAGCGCTATCTTAGGCGTCGGGAGACGGCTCGCCATGGGGGATACTATGTACCCATGCCGAGCCGAAAGACGACCTCAGCCGCCTCTCCTCGACGCACCCGGGCCTCGGGTCGTGTGACGCTGGCCGACGTGGCCAAGGCGGCGGGCGTGAGCCCCATCACCGTGTCGCGCGCGCTGCGCGGCGAGCGCGCGGTGGCGGCGGACCTGGTGGAACGGGTGCAGGCCGCCGTCTCCGAACTGGGCTACGTGCCCGACCCGGCGGCGCGCGCCCTGGCCTCGAGCCGCAGTTCCCACGTCGTGGTGCTCGTTCCCAAGCTCAGCAACATCGTGTTCGTCGAGCTGCTGGACGCCCTGCAGCACGACCTGATGCGGGCCGGCTACCAGATGCTGATCGGTGTCACGCACTACGACGCCGCCGAGGAAGAAGCCGTGCTGCGCAGCTTCCTGGCGCACCGGCCGGCGGGCCTGATCGTCACCGGCCTGGAACGCAGCCCGGGGGCGGCCGCATTGATCGAGGGCAGCGGCATTCCCTGCGTGCATGTCATGGAGCTCGCCCCTGATTCCGGACGCCACTGCGTCGGCTTCTCGCACCGCGATGCCGGCCAGGCGTTGACGCAGCATCTTCTGGACAGCGGCCGGCGGCAGGTGGCCTACGTCGCCGCGCAGCTCGACCCGCGCACGCTGCAGCGCGGCGAGGGCTACGAGATCGCGTTGCAGCGGGCCGGCCTGGGCGACCGCGTGCGCAAGGTGCTCAGCGCCGAGCCTTCGTCCATCGCGCTGGGCGGCGAGCTGCTGGCCCGCGTGCTGCGGGAGGCGCCGCAGACCGACGCGATCTTCTTTTGCAACGACGACCTGGCCCAGGGCGCCTTGCTGGCGGCACTGCGCCTGGGCGTCAAGGTGCCCGAGCGCGTGGCGGTGGCCGGATTCAACAACCTGCCAGGCAGCGACCAGATGGTGCCTCCGCTCACGACGGTGGCCACGCCCCGCGGCCAGATGGGCGCGCAGGCCGCGCAGATGCTGATGGCCCTGATGCGCGGCCAGCCGGTGGAACAGCCCCGCCTGGACCTGGGCTTCCAGGTCGTCAAGCGGGCGTCAGGCTAGCTGAACCTCCAGCCGGTACTCGCGCCCGGCCTCGATGCCGCGCACGAGGCCGCCCGGCAGCAACTGGCCGTCGAGCAGCACCTTGGCGGCGCCCGTGCGGCGCACCTGCAGGTGGAAGGTCGCGCCGCGGAATTCGCGCCGCGCGCTCAGCTCGTTCCAGCCGCTCGGCAGCTGCGGCTGAACGCGCAGACCCAGCGCATCGCCGCGCAGGCCGCACAAGCCCTCGATGACGCTGCGATAGGCCCAGGCCGCCGTGCCGGTGTTGAACAACTGGCTGGAGCGTCCCGCCGTGCGCGGGTACTGCTGGTGCGCGCCGCGGTAGTAGTTCGGGATGAAGACCGGCAGCTGGCCGCGCTGCAGGTAGTCGTCCTGGTCGGGGCCCGGCAGCATGCGGCGCAGCGTCCGGTAGGCGCGGTCGCCCTCGCCGGCGTCGTACAGCGCGTGGATGTAGAACGCCGCAGCATGGTTGTAGACCGCGCCGTTCTCGGCCGCGCCGGGATGCTTCTGCGTGACGCGCCCGACGTCGTCGCGCATGCGCGAATACGGCGGGTTGAACATCGCCACGCCGTGCGGCGTCTCGAGCTGGGCCTCGACGGCCGCCAGCATCCTTGCGCGTTGTTCCGGGCTGGCGCCGCCGCTGAGCATGGCCCAGGACTGCGGGTTCAGGTAGATGCGGCCTTCGGGATCGGTGCGCACGCCGAAGACGACGCCGTCGTCGGTGATGCCGCGCGCGAACCAGTCGCCGTCCCACAGGTGGCGGTTGGCGGCGGCGTTCAGTTCGCTTGCGGCGTCGCGCCAGCGCATCGCCTGCGCGGCGCGGCCGGCCTCGTCGCAGACGCCGGCCCACAGCTTCATCGCGAAGGCCGCGGCCACGGTCAGCCAGCCCGAGACGCCGCGGCCCTTGTAGCCGACCATGTTCATCGGGTCGCACCAGTCGCCCTGGGCGATGAAGCTCAGGCCGCGCGCATCGCGGTCCTGGTGCAGCCAGGCCATGGCGCGGTCGAAGCGTTCGGCCACCGTCAGCTCGGCGCCGCCGGTGTCGCGAACGACGGTGTCCAGCAGCGCGTAGTCGGCGGTCTCGTCCAGGTAGCCCTGCAGGCATACCGGCAGCCACACGCAGTGGTCGGTGTGCGGCACCTGGTTGATGTACTTGAGCTCGGCGCCGTCGACCAGCAGGATGCCGTCGGGCATGGATCCGTTGTCATGCTGCTGGCCGAGCGCGTGCAGCAGCGCGGCGCGCGTGACGTTCGGGGCGATGTAGGCCATGCCCAGGTTGTCCTGCAGGTAGTTGCGCGTCTGCGGGTCGGTGCTCAGGCGATTGACGTCGCCGTGATAGAAGACCTGGCGCGGCAGCCAGTGGTTGACGAAGTTGTCGAACTCGGCGTCCGGCGTCGTGATGTGCAGGCAGCCGCGGCCCTGGTCGATGTAGGCGGCGTAGGCCGCGCGCGCGCGGGCGAAGCCGGCCTCGCTCAGGTAGGTGCTGCGCAGGCTGGCGATCTCGGCGTCGTCGAAGGCGGGCCCGAACAGGAAGCGCAAGATCTCCGCCCCGCCGGCCTGCAGCGCGAGCCGGTACTGCACGCAGGCCGCGGGCGTCTCGTAGCGCGCGTCGCCGCCGGCCAGCCCGGCCTGCAGCGCGCTCGGGTCGTGCAGTCCGCCTTCGCCCTCGAAGGCCGATTGGCGCGCCTCCCAGGCGTCGGGCGCACGCTCGCACAGCAGGACGGTCTTGTCCTTGAGGTGCTGGTTCTTGAAGTAGTCGGCCACCTTCTGGTAGGGCGTCACGCAGCTGGCGACGATGCCGCCCAGGTCGGCGCGCCACTGCGCCGACTGGTTCATCCACGACATGTTGCCGATCGGAAAGTACGGCACGACGCTCAGGCGCCGCGCGCGGCCCGACAGGTTGGTGACGCGCAGCTCCCAGAGCTCGGCGACGTCGTCGACCGGCAGGCCCAGCACCCACTCGATGCGCAGGCCCAGGTGCTCCACCGTCCAGCCCAGGTCGTGCCGGCCGGCGACGAAGCGGAACGCATCGAGCCTGGCCCGCACCGGTTCGTAAGGCACCGAGAACAGTTCGCCCGAATCCTCGTCCTTCACGTAGACGAAGCGGCCGGGATGGTGCGCGTAGTAGGCCTGCTCGGGCTGCATGAAGGTCTTGGCCTCCAGGTTCGGGGCATGCGCGTACTTGGCCGGCTCGGGCTGCATGAACTGCGCCGTCGCGTAGCCGCGGCAGGTGGCGTGGATCATCATGCGGCGGTTCCACAGGAAGCCGCCCGCCTGGGGCATGGAGGTGGGATCGGTGAGCTCGTAGCGCTCGCCGTTGTCGATGGGACCCAGCATGGTGTCAGGAAGAGGTAGTGGACGAAGGCCTGCGCGCGGCCAGGTCGGCCTGGATGCGCGCCATCGTCGGATTGTCCAGGGTATAGAAGACCATGATGCCCGCGGCCAGCAACGTGAAGGCCGCCGGGATCACCGACATCAGCCAGACGATGCCGGCCTGCGAACCGGCCGACTGCACGGCGTTGGGCACATAGCCCAGCGCCGAGAACAGCGCGCCGATCACGGCCACGGCGATCGCGGTACCGAGCTTCTGCGCGAACACGCTGGCGGCGAAGGTCATGCCCGTGGCGCGCCGGCCATGGCGCCATTCGTTGAAGTCGGCGCTGTCGGCCAGCATCGCGAACGACAGCGGCGACTTCGGTCCGAGCGCGAGCCCGAGCGCGATCTGCAGCGCATACATCAGCACGACCTGGTCGTTGGGCACGAACAGAAAGGCCGTCGACAGCAGCGTGGACACGAGCATCAGCCCGATGATCAGCTTGCGCTTGTCGACCCAGCGCGTCAGCAGCGGCGTGAAGGCCGTCCCGACGGCCGCGGCCAGCAGGTAGACCGGCACGAAGCTGCCGAGCAGGTCGGGTCGCTTGACGACGTACTTGAAGTAATAGGCCGCGCTGGTCATGCGCAGCGTGATGCCGCCCATGATGATCAGCGACAGGAAGAACAGCAGGATCCAGGGCCGGTTGCCGCGCAGGTCGGCCAGGTCCTGGCGAACGCTGGATGGCACGGCCCGTGCCGGCTGCACGCGCTCGGTCGTCGTGGCGAAGGTGATGGCGAAGATGACGGCCGCCGCGAGCCCCCAGACCACCATCGTGAGCGTCCAGCCGAGGGCGGTGTTGCCGCCGCCCAGCCACGCCACGAGCCGGGGCGACGCGATCGTGACGAGAAAGCCGCCCGCAAAGCTCGCCACGAAACGCGAGGCGTTGATGGCTGTTCGCTCGCGCGGGTCCTGCGAGATCACGCCGGACAGCGCGCTGTAGGGCAGGTTGATGCTGGTGTAGAGCGTCATCAGCAGCAGGTAGGTGGTGCAGGCCCAGGCCAGCTTGCCGACGGGGCCGAACGGCGGCGTGGAGTAGGTCAGCACGCCCATGACCGCCAGCGGGAGCGACATGAACAGCAGATACGGCCTGAACCTGCCCCAGCGCGTGCGCGTGCGGTCGGCGAACGCGCCGACCATCGGGTCGGTGAAGGCGTTGACGATCTTGACGACGAACAGCATCGTCGCCGCCGCCCCGGCGGTGATGCCGAAGGTGTCCGTGTAGAAGATCAGCAGGAAGGTCGAGACGTTGGTCCAGTAGAAGTTGAACCCGACGTCGCCCAGGCCGTAGCCCAGGATCTCGAGCCGCTTGAGCGGCTTTTGCGGCATGGCGGTCGGCTTCAGCACGGGGTGCCGGGCACGGGCAGCCATTCGGTGACACGGGTCACCAACTGCTCCAGCGGGACTGTCGCATCCAGGCTCAGCACGCCGGCTTCGCCTTGCGGCGGCTCCAGTGTTGTGAACTGGCTGTCCATGAGGCTGGCGCGGAAGAAGTGCGCGGCGCGCGACGACACCCGGCGGGCAGCTTCGACAGGATCGATCTCGAGAAAGGCGAAGCGCAGGCCGGGCGAGGCCTCGCGCAGCTGGTCGCGGTAGGCGCGCTTGAGGGCCGAGCAAGCCAGGAACAGGCCCGGGCGCTCGCGCAGCTGCGCGCTCAGCGCGGCGAGCCAGGAGGCGCGGTCCTCGTCGGTCAGGGGCTGGCCCGCGGCCATCTTGCTGCGGTTGGCGTCGCTGTGGAAGTCGTCGCCCTCCAGCCACTCGCGGCCGACGTGGCGGGCCACGGCGGCCCCCAGGGTGGATTTGCCGCAACCGGCGACCCCCATGAAGACGAGGGAATCGGGCGCAAGTGTTGTCATGGGCGTGGAAACAGGCAGGGCAGGCGGATGAGTCCGGAGTGGGGCACGACCGCATATCGGCCACGAGGCGGGCCAGATTTGGATAGCGCTATCCTAACCCGGGACCGGCGCCGTCCGATCCGTAGTTTCCCCGCTGGAACGGGGAGTGCGATTCGTCCAGCCGCGAAGCTAGCACGGGCGCGTTGCCCTGGCGCGCCCGTGGACGTCTGCGGCTTCCGATTCCGAAGGATGCAGCCGTCAGTCTCGAAGCCAACCGGGGCGCGCCGTGCGGCGGCCGTGCGTCCGCCGCGATCGGCCTGGATTCAGAAGCTGTGAATGAATCCGGCGCGCCCTCGGGCGCGCGGATTCGTTCACGGTTACTCAGTCCCGCGGGCCCTGCCGACGACGGTAGGCCAGGAATCCCATGGCCACCAAGCCCAGGAAGGCCAGGGACAGGCCCTGCGGTTCGGGCACCGGCGCCAGCGTGAGCGTGCCGCCAAACGTGCCTGTGCTGGTTCCGCGCAGTTCAACGACGTACTCACCCGCGGTGAGCGAGGTCGGGCTGATCACCGAAACGCTGGCGCCGGGCAGCGGATAGTTGGTGCTCCAGGCTTGCACCACTCCAGACGACGGCTTGGCATCGCCCAGGAAACTTCCGTCGTAGGCGTAGATCCGTTCGGACAGGTTGCTGACGCCGCCCGAGTTCGTCAGCGTGGTCGCGACGCTTTCGGCACTGGCGTCGCCCACGTTGACCAGGTAGTCCGCGTAGTAGAAGCCGTTGGCAGAAATGCCGCCTGCAAGTGCGCTGCTGAAGCTGTACGTGGAAGGGGCCGGGTCCAGCACGTTGTCGGTGGTCGTCGACAGCGTGGACACGATCAAGGTGCCGCCGGTCGAAACCGGGCTCTCGACGGCCTGCGCCCTGGATCCCAAAGCCGTCGCGCACAGTGCTGTCGCGAACGCAAGCTTGACGAAGTGAGCGCTTGTGGACCGCATGCGGCCTCCTGAATAATTGTGCGACCAGCTTCTTGACTGGCCGCGAACGGTGAGGGCTTGAAGCGTCGGTGACAGGATCGAAGCCGATTCCGCGCGCTTTCTGGCTTGCGCGCCGGCCAATCCGCTTCCTCGCCGTGGAGTCTGCAGCCGTGCAATGTCTCGCTCGCGTACGCCTGATCGACAGTGGGTAGTCCGAACGGCCTGAACTATCCTGGACGCGCTGCCAGACCGGCGATGAACATGCCCCGATCCTCGGGTGTCACGCCTGGCCGTTGGCGGGCGGCGGCGCGGGCATTTCCTGCAAGAGCCGTTGCGCGCGCTCGACGTCCGGGATGTCGATCATGCCTTCGTGGTGGAAGCTGTAGTCGGTCTCCATCTTTCGCCGGATGGCCTCTGACGGCTCGCCTTCGCCGGCTTCGATGATCGAGCCGAAGTCCTCGGGATAGAGCATGCCCGACTCCTGCGCCTTCATGAAATCGGTCAGCTTGTCGGCCCGTACGCCCACGTAGGCGAATATCGGCGAGCCGTCGGGATTTTCTCCGCGCACGAGCAGGACGCACAGGGGCAGCGCGCCCGTGTCGGACGGCGATGGCGGCGTGTCCGGCGCCGGGACGACTCCGTGCCGTCCGGGCCGCCGCTGGCCCAGGGTGCTGCCAGAACGGAAGCGATGGCCGCAGCGACGCGGACGTCGGCGTCGCGCCGGATCTCGTGCAACAGAACCTCGCCGCGCGGATCGCTGCTCCCCAGCAGCCCGTACGCCAGTGCGCGAAGTTCGAAGTGGGGCTGCGCCATGCGCAGGTGCCTGCCGGCTTGCTGCCGGTCGCGCGATGCGGCCCGCGTCTTGCGAGCGGACGGCGGCGCAGCGCCGCCACGTCGTCAGGTCGGCTTGCGCGCCGGCTTGCGGTGCAGGTGCGCGACGTGCGAGTGGGACTTCGCAGCGACATCGAAGCCGCGCCGGTCGAGTCCCTTCATGATGCCGCACTGATGGGCGGCGCTGACTTCGCGGCATTGCTCGCGCAGCGCACGCAGGTCCTTCGACAGCTGCCGCAACTCGCGGATCCGCTCTTCGACGTGCTCGACATGCTCGTCGAGCAGCGCATTGACCTCGCTGCAGTCCTCGTGGCTGCCATCACGAAAACGCAGCAGCACGCGGATCTCCTCGAGATTCATGTCCAGCGCGCGACACGCGCGGATGAAGGCGAGCCTGCCGACGTGGCTGTCTCCATAGACGCGGAAGTTGCCCTCCGTGCGCGCCGGCGCAGGCAGCAGGCCCTCTCGTTCGTAGTAGCGGATAGTCTCCACCGGCGTGCTGGTGGCGTTGGACAACTCACCGATCTTCATGTTGGCGACAGCCTTTCCCCGGCCGCTTCAGCTTGGCGAAGGCGCCGGCTTGACTCTGTAGCAGGTACAGAATCGAGAATTCTGCCCGGAACGTCGCCGACGTGCGCAGGACAGCAGCACCTTTCTCGAGAAACAGCGTGAACGCATGAAGAACAATTTTTCCCATCGCCTCGTCGCCATGCTGTTCTCAGCCGTCCTGTCGACGGCCATGTGGTCGGCGAGCGCCGAGCCGGCGTCCATGTTTGTGGTTCAGTCGGGCCGCATCGTCGTGCCTGCCGATTCACCGTTGCGTCAACGTCTGCAGGTGGCGACGGTCGGCGAGCAGGCTGCGCGCCACCTGCTGTCGGTGCCTGCCGTCGTCGAGGCCGACCCGGCGCGCGTGGTGGCGATCGTGCCGCCGCTCGCTGGCCGGCTGGTCGCGTTGCATGTGGGCCTGGGCGACACGGTTCGTCGCGGCCAGGCGCTCGCGACGGTCAGCTCGCCGGACTTCGGCCAGGCCGTGGCCGACGCCGAGAAAGCTGCGGACGCGCTCGCGCTCGCCGAACGCGCGCTGCAGCGCGCGCGTGGCGTGCAGGCGCTGGGAGCCAACGCGGGCAAGGACATCGAGGCCGCAGAGGCGTCGCAACGCGACGCCTCTGCCGAGGACAGGCGCGCGCGTGATCGCATCGCCACGCTGGCCGGCGGTGCGAAGGTCGATCCGCAGACGCATGCACTCGTCGTGCTGGCGCCGGTCTCCGGCACGGTCACGGCACTCGACGCCGGCGTCGGCGCGTTCCTCAACGACGCGACGGCGCCGCTGATGACGGTCTCGGGACTCGACCGCGTCTTCGTGACCGCGCTGGTGCCCGAGCAGGCGCTGGGGTCGCTGCGGGCGGGCACGACGGTCGATGTGACGCTGGCGTCCCTCCCGGGACAGACGCTGCACGGCAAGACGATGCACGCGAGCCCGATCCTGGAACCTGATTCGCGCCGCGCCAAGGTGCGTGTTCCGTTCGACAACGCGGACGGCCGCCTGCGGCCCAACATGTTCGCGACGGCGAGCTTCGCGGTGTCGGACGCCGGCGGCGTCACGGTGCCGCCATCGGCGCTGCTGATGAACAACGACAGCACCACCGTGCTCGTTGAGGTCGCACCGTGGACCTTCGTGCGCCGCGTGGTGGAGATCGGCGCCGAGGACGACCAATCGGTGCAGGTGACGTCGGGCCTGAAGCGCGGCGACCGCGTGGTGACGCGTGGCGGAGTGCTGCTGAATGATTAACCAGTTCATCGAGCTGTGCTTCCGGCGTCGCCTGCTGGTGTGGGTGCTGACGCTGGGACTGCTCGTCTACGGCTACTTCTCGTGGACGCAGATGACCGTCGAGGCCTATCCGGACATCAGCGACGTCACCGTGCAGGTCACGACGCAGGTGCCCGGCCTGGCCGCCGAAGAGATCGAGCAGCAGGTGACCACGCCGCTGGAACGGGCGCTGACCAATACCCCCGGGTTGGTGACGATCCGCTCGAGCAGCACCTTCGCGCTGTCGCTCATCACGCTGGTGTTCAAGGACGGCACCGACGACTACTTCGCGCGCCAGCGCGTCAACGAGCGCATCGCCCAGGTGGCGATGCCCGCAGGCGTGCAACCCGGGCTGGATCCGGTCTCGAGTCCGGTAGGCGAGATCTATCGCTATACGCTGGAGTCGGACACGAAGAACCTGATGGAGCTGTCGGAGATCCAGCGCTGGATCGTGATGCCGGCATTCCGCCAGGTGGCCGGCATCGCCGACGTCAACAACTTCGGCGGCTTCACCAAGGAGTTCCAGGTCGAACTCGACCCGAGCGCGCTCGACCACTACGGCCTCGCGCTGGACGACGTCGTCACCGCCATCAACAACGGCAGCCAGAACGCCGGCGGTGGGCGCATCGCGCGCGGCGAGCAAAGCTACGTCGTGCGCGGCATCGGCCAGGCGCACGGCCTGGACGACCTGGGCGCAATCGCCGTCGCGACGAACGCCGGCGTGCCGGTGCAGCTGCGCGACCTCGGCAAGCTGCAGATCGGACACCAGGAGCGCGAAGGCATTCTCGGGAAGGACGGCAATCCCGACACCATCGAGGGCATCGTGCTGCTGCTCAAGGGCCAGAATCCGTCGAAGGTGCTCGAGGGCGTGCACGCCAAGGTCGACGAGTTGCAGAAGCGGCTCGCCCCCATGGGCGTGAAGATCGTGCCGTACATCGACCGCGACCAGCTCGTGAAGCTCACCGTCGAGAAGGTGACGCACACGGTGCTGGAGGGCGTCGGCCTCGTGTGCATCGTGCTGATCCTGTTTCTCGGCAGCCCGCGCAGCGCGTTCGTTGCGGCCACGGCGATCCCGCTGGCGCTCGTGGCGGTGTTCATCGCGATGAACCTGCTGCACATGCCGGCCAACCTGTTCTCGCTCGGCGCGATCGACTTCGGCATCATCGTCGACGGCGCGATCGTCGTCACCGAGGCCATGCTGCGGCGGCGCGAGGAGAATCCCGAGCGCGCACTCGATGCCGACGACGTGCTCGAGACCACGGGCCAGATCGCGCGCCCCATCTTCTTTGCGACGCTGATCATCGTCTGCGCCTACTTCCCGCTGTTCGCATTCGAGCGCGCGGAGGGCAAGCTGTTCTCGCCGATGGCGTTCACGGTGGGCTTCGCACTGTTCGGGGCGCTGCTGGGCTGCATGGCGCTGATCCCGGGGCTCGCCTTCGTGGCCTTGCGCAAGCCGCGCAAGGTCTTCCACAACAAGCCGCTGATCTGGCTGACCGAACGCTACCGGCGCGGCCTGGGATGGCTCTTGCTGCGAACGCCGCTGGTGTACGTCGCGTCGGCCCTGGTCCTCGCGGCCGTCGTGATCCTGGGCGCGACCATCGGCCGCGAGTTCCTGCCCGAGCTCGACGAAGGCGCGCTGTGGCTGCAGGTGCAATTGCCCACCGGACTGTCGATGGACAAGGCCAGCGAGATGGCTGGCGAGCTGCGCCGCACGCTGCACGAGTTCCCCGAGGTCTCGTACGTCGTCACGCAGCTGGGCCGCAGCGACGACGGCACCGATCCGTGGACGCCGTCGCACATGGAAGTGCCGGTCGGACTCAAGCCCTACGCGGATTGGCCAGGCCACGAATCCAAGGCTGAGTTCGTGAGCCGCCTCAACGAGCGCCTGCAGCGCCTGCCCGGTTTCGACATCGGCATCAGCCAGCCCATCATCGACGGGGTGAACGACGCGATCGGCGGTGCGCACAGCCCGCTGGTGCTGCGCGTGTATGGCGAGGACATCGTCGACGATCGCCGCATCGCGCAGCAGGTGGTCGACATCCTGCGCACGATCCGCGGCACCGCGTCGGCGTCGCTGTTCCAGGAGCCGCCGATCCCGCAGCTGGTCGTGAAGATCAACCGCGACGCGGCCGGCCGCGTGGGCGTGCCGGTGTCCGACATCGCGACCTTGATCCAGACCGGCCTCGGTGGCGCGTCCGTCAGCACGATGTATGTCGGCGACCGCCAGTACGCCATCACCGCGAAGTTCCCGCGCACGGCCAAGGGCACGCTGCAGGACATCGGCGCGCTGACGGTGACCGCACCGGGCGGCGCGCGCATCCCGCTCGCGCAGCTCGCCGACCTGAGCTACAAGACGGGCGAGAGCACCATCTCGCACGAGCTCAACGAGCGCCAGATCACCGTGCGCGTCGACAACCGGGGCCGCGACCTGACCTCGTATCTTGCCGAGGCACAGCGCCGCATCGACGCCGAGGTCAAGTTCGATCCGACGAGGCACCACCTGGAGTGGGCCGGCCAGTTCGAGAACGAGCGCCGTGCGCAGGCCCGGCTGCTGTTCATCCTCGGCCTGGTGTTCGCGATGATGGCCGTGCTGCTGTTCTTCCAGTTCGGCAAGGTGCGCCAGACGCTGCTGGTGCTGGGCGTGGTGCCGATGGCGACGCTGGGCGGCCTGGTCGCGCTGCGGCTGACCGGCGAGACGCTCAACGTCGCCACCGCGGTCGGCTTCATCGCGCTGTTCGGCGTGTCGGTGCAGAACGGCATCATCATGGTGGCCAACTTCCGGCGCGTGCGCGGCGAAGGCATTGCGCTGGACGAGTCCATCCTGCGCGCCGCCTCCGAGCGGCTGCGGCCGGTGCTGATGACGGCCACGGTGGCGTCGATCGGCATGCTGCCCGCGGCATTGGCCACGGGCGTGGGCACCGACGTCCAGCGCGGCGTGGCGACGGTGGTCGTCAGCGGCCTGATCGTCTCGACGCTGCTCACGCTGCTGGTGCTGCCCGTGCTCTATTTCGCGATCGAGCGCCATTTCGAGAATCGCGAGACCGATCGCCAGCTGCGACGCACCCGGTGAACACGATGACCACACTTCATGCGCTCACGCGCTCGGCCGCGGCCGCCGGACTGCTGCTACTGGCGGGCTGTGCAGTCGGCCCCGACTATCGACGCCCGGAACTTGCGGCGATGGACTACCTGCCGGCGCCGGTCGATGCCGCCATGCGGGACGAACGCGAGGTGGTGGACGCCGACCTGCCCGCCCAATGGTGGACGCTGTTCCATTCGCAGGCGCTCGACGAGCTGGTGCGCGGCGCGCTCGCGCGCAGTCCGTCCGTGGCCGCCGCGCAGGCCGCGCTCAGGCAGGCGATCGAGATCCGGCGTGCGCAACAAGCGGCCTTCTTTCCGACGGTCGACGCTTCCTACGCCGCATCGCGGCAGAAGATCGCGAGCCCGCTGGCCAGCCCGCTCGCCTCGAATGCCGACGTCTTCAACCTGAGCACCGCGCAGCTGAACGTGTCGTACACGCCCGACCTGTTCGGGCTGAATCGGCGCCAGGTCGAATCGCTGAAAGGGCAGGAGCAGGCGCAACGCTGGAACGTCGAGGCGACCTACCTCACCTTGAGTTCCAATCTCGTGGTCGCGGCGATCACCGAGGCCAGCCTGCATGCTCAGTTCGAGGCGACGACCAGGCAGGTCACGCTGCAATCGGACGTGCTGGCGCGTTTCCGCCAGCTCCAGCGGCTCGGAGAAAACTCGGAACTCGACGTGTCGCAGCAGGAAGCGCAGCTCGCGTCATTGCAGGCTGCGTTGCCTGGCCTGTACAAGCAATTGGCGCAGCAGCGCGATCTCGTCAAGGCGCTGGCGGGCTTGCCGCCGGCAGCCGCCGGCGTTCCCGAGTTGCGGCTGGACGACCTGACGCTGCCCGATCCGCTGCCGCTGACCTTGCCCTCCACGCTGGTGGAGCACCGGCCCGACGTGCTGGCGGCCGAGGCGCAGTTGAAGAGCGCGTCCGCCGACATCGGCGTGGCGGTCGCCAACCGGCTGCCGCAGGTGACGCTGGGCGTGAACAGCTGGGGGTCGTCGGCGGCGTCGCTGTCCGGCCTGTTCGGCCCGGGCACCGCGTTCTGGACGCTGGCCGGCAGCGCTACCCAGACGCTGGTCGACGGCGGGGCGCTCAAGCACAAGGAAGCGGCTGCGCGAGCCGCCTACGACCAGGCCGAGGCGACCTACCGCGCCACCGTCATCAACGCCTTCCAGAACGTGGCGGACGCGTTGCAGGCCGTGCAGGCGGATGCCGAGGCCGAGCGCGCGACGCAGCACGCGCTCGACATCTCCGGCCGCACGCTCGAGATCGGCCGCCGCCAGCTCGATCTCGGCGACGTCAGCGCCCTGGCCGTGATCCAGGCCGAACAGGCGCAGCAGCAGGCATTGGTCGCCGCCGTCCAGGCCAAGGCCCAACGCCTGGCCGACGCGGCGGGCGTGCTGCAGGCGCTCGGCGGCGGCTGGTGGAGCCGCGCGAGCGGCGACCTTCAGGCACTGCCTCGTACCTCTGCGGATTGACGCCATCGCGTCGCAGATGACCCAATTGCCAGACTGGCAGGAGTCCTTCCTCATGCACATCGAACGCCACGAAATCGGTCCCCGTTTCAGCGAGATGACCATCGTCGACGTCGGCACCGGCAAGCTCGTCTTCATCGCCGGCCAGGTCGCCGAGAACACCTCGCTGGACATCGGCGGCCAGACGCGCGAGGTGCTCGGCTTCATCGACCGCCTGCTGCAGCACGTGGGCGCGCGCCGCGAGCACATCGTGTCCGCACGCGTGTACCTGGCGTCGGTGGGCGACTACGCGCAGATGAACGCGGTCTGGGACGACTGGGTGGTGCCAGGCCACACGCCCGCGCGCGTGACGGTGGGCGCCCGGCTGATCAAAAGCGCCTACAAGGTCGAGATCGAGGCGACCGCGGCCTTCACGCCGCAGGCCGGTCACGACCACGCGCATGACGACAACTGCGAGAAGCCGCATGCCAGCGGCGACCTGCGCTGAGCTGGCGCTATCGAGCCTCGGCAGCCGCCTCTGCGTCCTCGTCCTTGGGCACGAAGACCTTGTTGGTCTTGGTGTTCAAGTCCATCAGGCCGGCGTAGCGGCCCCAGGCGATCATGGTCTCGAAGGTCTTCTCCGGATTGTCGTAGGGCAGAGCGCTCGCCACGTCCTTGACGATGCGTTCGGCGTCGATCTCCTCGTAGGCTTCCAGCAGCGCGAGGATGATGTGGAAGATCCGCAGCTTGAACACCTGCTCCGCGAAGATGGCGCGGCGCCCTGCGCGATCCGACGCGATGAAGCGCCGGCCGAGATCGGTGAGCTCGACGTCGTGCTTGGGCGTGTCGACGAGGTCGAGGATCTCGGCCGCCTTGACGATCGAGATCGTCTCGCCGAACTCCTTGCCGATGTCGTCCGAGATCTCGTAGATGTTCTTGAGTTCGGGCGCGCCGTCGAGGATCTCGAGCAGGCCCAGGATCTGCCCGACCGGCACGGCGGGGATCGACTCCATGCGCGAGCGCGCGCGCGAGATCGCCTGGCCGGGCGCCGGCGGCGCCTCGGGCGGCAGGTCAGGCAGCGTCATCGTGGTGATCGACTCGTGGATGATGCTCACCAGGCGCTGGAACTCGGGGCTCTTCGGGTCGCGCGGATACGGCAAGGGGTTGTCCAGCACCAGGCCCAGGCGCCCCGGCCGCGGGAAGACGACCACGACGCGCGTGGCCATCTCGACGGCCTCCTCGATGTTGTGCGTGACCATGAAGATCGCGCTGAGCTTGTTCTCCTTGGAGCGCCACAGCGCGATCAACTCCTGGCGCAGGTTCTCGGCCGTCAGCACGTCCAGCGCGCTGAAAGCTTCGTCAAGGCACAGCAGCTTGGGCTGCGAGACGAGCGCCCGGGCGATGCCCACGCGCTGGCGCATGCCGCCGGACAGTTCGCGCGGATAGGCCGCGTGGTAGTTGCCCAGGCCGATCAGGTCGATGGCGTGATCGACGGCGGCGTCGCGCTCGTCGCGGTTCATCTTGCGCGACATCAGGCCCACCGCGACGTTCTCTTCCACGGTCAGCCAGGGATAGAGCGCGAAGGTCTGGAAGACGATGGAGACATCCGGGTTGATGCCGTGCAGGAGCTCGCCGCTTGCGAGCGATCGGCCGGACGTGGGCTCGACCAGTCCAGTCAGGCAGCGCAGGATCGTCGACTTGCCCGAGCCCGATTGCCCCAGCAGCGCCAGGAGCTCGCCGGGCCGCACGGCCAGGTCGATGTTCTCGAGCACCTTGAGCTCGTGGCCGCCCGCGGTCTTGTAAGACTTGGAGACCGCGCAAAGCTCGGCGACGGCGGGGGCGGCGTTGTCGGAAGTGGTCATGGGATCAATCCAGTCGGAAGCGACGTTCGGCAAAGGCATAGAGCCGACGCCAGATGAACTTGTTCATCAACACGACGAACAGCGACATCACCGCGATGCTCGCGATGATCTGCGGGGTCTCGCCCGACTTGGTCACCGCCGCGATGTAGGCGCCCAGGCCGTCCGCCTGCAGCGTCGTGTTGCCCCAGGTCGCCAACTCGGCGACGATGCTCGCGTTCCAGGCGCCGCCCGCGGCCGTGCAGGCGCCGGTCACCCAGAACGGGAAGACGGCCGGCAGGATCAGCGTGCGCCAGAGATCCCAGCGCCGCAGGCCGTAGACGCGCGCGGCCTCCTTGAGGTCGTTGGGGATCGCCATCGCGCCGGCCACGACGTTGAACAGGATGTACCACTGCGTGCCCATCGCGATCAGCAGGATGCTGCCCCAGTTGATCGAGACGTGCGTCGCGACGAACCAGCCGACGACGATGGGGAAGGTCATGTTCACCGGAAACGATGCGCCGATCTGGGCGAGCGGCTGGGCGAAGCGCGCGACCGAGGGCTTGAAGCCGATCCATACCCCGATGGGTGTCCATATCAGCGTCGCGGCGACGGTCATGGCGATCACTCGCAGCATCGTCAGCGTGCCCAGCCAGAGGATGTGGCCGATGAGCGGCCAGGACAGCGCGTGGCGCAGTTCCTCGGCCGCGGCGACGATGCCGGTGACGACTTCGTAGCCGAGCCAGGCCACGGCGGCGATGACGACCACGCGCCAGACCTGATCCGTGTGCGCGATCTTCTTCATCGAAGCGATGCGGCGTGCCTGGCGCCGTCCGACCGACGAGCCCAGCTCGGCGAGCGGACGCGTCACGCGCTCCTGGAGCCACGTGAACAGGTAGGCCCCGCGCAGCAGGTCGTAGACCCACGATGTCGCGGGCAGTTGCGAGACGGTCAGTTCGATCTTGAACTTGTCCGCCCACGCCAGCAGCGGCCGCCACACGAGCTGGTCGCTGACGAGGATCAGCACGATCATCGCGACCACCGCCCAGAGCGCTGCCGAGTTGTCGCCGCTGGTGATCGCCTCGGCCATGTACGACCCGAGCCCCGGCAGCTCGATGTTCTTGTTCATCACGGTGATGGCTTCGCTCTGCGCGACGAAGAACCAGCCGCCCCCGAACGACATCATGGAGTTCCAGATCAGGCTGTGCGCGGATGCCGGCAGTTCCAGCGTCGCGAAGCGTTGCCAGCGGCTCAGGCCATAGGTGGTCGCTGCTTCCTGCATGTCCGTCGGGATCGTGATCATCGAGTGGTAGAAGCCGAAGGCCATGTTCCACACCTGGCCCGTGAAGATCGCGAAGATCGCCGCGCATTCCACGCCCATCAGGCTGCCCGGGAACAGTGCCATGAAGCCCGTGACCGTCGCGGATAGGAAACCCAGCACCGGCACCGACTGCAGCACGTCGAGCGCTGGAAGGATGAAAAGCCGCGCGCGCGCGCTCTTTGCCGCGAGGTAGCCCGTCCCGATCGCGAACAGCAGTGAGAACGCGAACGCGATCCACATGCGAAGCAGCGTCCGGCCGGCGTAGTACGGGATCATCCAGACCGAGCGGTCGATCGCCGGTTGCGACGCGGCATCGAAGTGCACGAGCATGCCCTTGCCGAAGTGCAGCGCGCTCCAGAACAACGCGAGCAGCGCGAGCATCACGACGCCGTCCACCCACGTGAAGCCACGTCGGGTGGCTGCGGATTCGAGCAAGGGGGCGGTGCTGCGCTTCATGGGTGGAACGCTAGCAGAGTTCCAGCTCGCGACTGTCACGGAACCGCAAGGTCGAGACACTAGCGGTCGAACCAACTCTCGACGATCTGTCGGTCGCGGACCAGGCGGTCTTCGGCTGCTTCTGGCGCGATGCTGAACGTCAGCCATCCGTGGCTGCATCCCGGGAAACACGGGTGTCCCGAGTCGAGCAGTCGGCTTGAAGTTCTGTTGTGCCGTGCAGGAAGTGAGGGAGCGTCAGGGGCTGCCGGAAACTTGATCGCGCTCGCGCGCGAGGCCAGCCGAAAGCGTTCGAAGGGTCGCTCGGTGTTGCTCAGGCCTGGAAGGTGGCGGCAAAGCATCTTTGAGCGTTTCCGCCAAAGAGGTCGGCTTGCGCTATGGCCAGAGTGGATGTCTCGTGAGCAACGTCGAAGGGTAGTCGCAATCGGGAGCGTTGTCACGGGTTGGGACGATATGCAGCGACTGCCTCCGCGGACTTCGGCTGGGGCCATCGGTGCGCTGATGCAGCTTGCCTCAAGCGCCTTTGACGCGCGGGTCTTGCACGAGGCCATTGCCCGGGAACTTCCGAGCTCGGCCTTCGTAGGAACGGCAGGCTCGCCGCAATGTCCTAGACCTGGGCCAGCATCCCGCCGCCGAGCGCCGTCAGCGCGACCACCACAAGGGGAGAAGCTCGTCCATAGACCAGCAACCCGAATGCTGCGAGCGCCAGCCCGAAGTCCGCTCGGGATCGGATTGCCGTGACCCAGACCGGGTCGTAGAGCGCCGACAGCAGGATGCCAACGACGCCCGCGTTCACGCCGGCCATCGCTGCCCTTACCTTCGCGTGCTGTCGCAGTCCGTCCCAGAACGGCAACACGCCCAGGATCAACAGATACGCGGGCAGGAAGATTGCGACGAGGAAGACCAGGCCGCCGAGCCACCCGTGCAGTGACGTGGACATCACCGTGCCGAGGTATGCGGCAAATGTGAACAGCGGCCCCGGCACGGCCTGCGCGGCTCCGTATCCCGCCAGGAAGTCAGCGTTGCTGATCGCGCCTGACGGAACGACGACAGACTGCAGCAGCGGCAGCACGACATGGCCGCCGCCGAACACCATTGCGCCGGCGCGAGCGAATCCAGCCAGCAGGACGGGCAACTGCGCGCCACTGCCCTGCCAGATGAACAGGCCTGCGAGCAGCACCATGAGTGCGACAAGTGCAATCGTCCCGGCCAACCTCGAGCCGCCGGGCAATCTCTGGTTGTCTGGCACTGGATCGGCTGCGCTCAAGAACCATACGCCGACTGCGGCAGAAACAGCGATCGCGCCAATCTGGCCGATCGCGCTGGGAAGCACCAGGGTGAGCAGGGTGGCGACAATGGCGAGCGCCGCGCGCGGCCGATCCGGGCAAAGCGATTTGGCCATGCCCCAGACCGCCTGCGCGATCACGGCGACCGCGACCACCTTCAGGCCGTGCACAACGCCGCATTGGGCGAGACCGGCGAAGCGCGAAGTGCCGTAGCCGAACGCGATCAACAGCAGCGCCGAGGGCATCGTGAAGCCGATCCATGCCGCGATGGAGCCGCGCCAGCCCGCTCGCAGGAGTCCGATCGCCATACCGACCTGGCTGGTCGATGGCCCGGGCAAAAACTGGCAGAGCGCTACCAGATCGACGAAGGTAGCGTCGTCCACCCAACGACGCCGCTCGACGAACTCCGTGCGGAAGTAGCCGACGTGCGCCGCCGGGCCTCCGAAGGACGTTAGTCCGAGACGCAGGAACGCCAGGAAGACCACCCAGGCGGACTTGGACGAGGACGATGGCGTCGCGGAGGCATTCATCCAGTGACAATCGAGCGCTGAAGCGCGGGCTGCGATTCTATGGGCAAGGCCCGCTCGTCCGGTAGCAGGCGTGGTGCCGTCCACCTTGTGTACAGCGTTGCGCACACCGCGAAGCCGGTGCGAGCCGTGCGCGCAATGACAGATTTTGTTGTTTGACCCGTACGGCCTTTATTGCGACGTGACGGACTTTATTGTCGGGGATCGATCGGTGTTCAGTGCCAATAAAGTCGGAGACATAGGCTCAGCGGAGCCGACCGGGGCGCTCGGCGGTCGTCGTGCACCTGAAGTCGGAGACAAGAGCATTCTTTGAGTACGCCGGTCGGCCTGGCGGCGCCAAAGTCGGAGACAACCAAGGGCGCGTGTTGCGACGAACGACGGCTTTAGAGGGACGCGCCCGACTGCTTCCGACCCTGAGCGGGCCTTCGCTTCGAAGATCTCGCCGCCCAAAAGCAGTCGGTCAACGTGGCGCCGCAACGTCACCGGGGCGGACTCCGCCAAAACAGGAACGCGTACGCGGCGGCGAAGCCGTCCGCCTTGAACGATTGGTGGACCCTACTTTGCAGCCAGCTCCGGCTTTGCATATCGATCTTTCCACTTTTCCATTTCCACGGCCGCCTCATCAACCAAGCTACCACCTGTGCTCTCTCCGTTGAGCGTGGCTTCGACAGCGCCTCCAGATGAGAAGAACAAGACAAGCTCATTGCCTCCATGCCTGAACAGAAAGCCCGCGTTCGTTGGCTCATCACCTGCACCGATGCGATTGTCGAAACCGTGCAGCCAATTTTGCTCGTTACCTAGCAGTTCCACCAGCGAGCTACGGGCTGCAGCATCGAGCGGTCGCAACCGCTTGCCTCGGTGCGGATCGAGAGGCGTGGCAACCGGAAAAACGTACACCTCCTCGGCCGTTTTCATGAGACGCATTGCTTCCGGTCTGGCCCAGAAGACGAGCCCGCCAGCACTCCATCTCAGCGAAGTATGGCCGTTTGGCTCATGAAATCTGACGAGGCGCAAGGGTATCCAGCCCAAGTCTTCATTTTGAAGATGTGCATGCATCTCGCTTCCGCCGATCACTTCCAGTGAAGCGAGTCTTTCTGAAGGTCCATGCGAAATGGCAGCGAGCGCGTCATGAATCTGACTGGCTGATACCTGATTCACATGGCCATATATCGTGACGCCATCGACACGCAGCGTTTCGCCTGCAATCCCTGGCGTGCATATGGCGATGCCGATAAGGACAAGTAGTGCGCGCATAGGTCTAGCCCGATGTATGCGGATCTCTGACAGCTTCCACTCGATATTTGATCAGGTAATCTGATTCGCCCAACGACGATCTTCACACCCAAAACCTGACGTTCGTGACCGTCCGGTCATGGCCGCGTCCTGCCGCTTGACGGCTAGCGCAATCGTAACGCCGAAGGACCTAAGTGGCGTCGAACCCGCCCGCCCAGCGCTGCGAACGCGGACATGGGGCATTACGCGATGGGGGTAGTCGGTCCTAGCCGCGATCAAGGCTGCGCTCTCCGCCTGACGCGCGGCCAAGCCGCGTTCGTCGAACTGAATCAGCGGTTCTCCGCCATCGGGTCAATCAAGCGATGCCTGACGAGTTTGCGCGTATCCCGGTCGATGTCTGACCAGATCCGATCGCCATACTTCGCTTTGATGGCCTTCTCCATTTGTTCCTGATACGCACCGATGTAGGGGTCGTAGCTGCAGTCCTCGACGTCAGAGCCGTAGCGCACCTCCGCTTCGATCCCTCGCTCGCGCAGCAGACGGGCACGCATCTGCGCCTCATGCTTCTCGCCCGGTAGCGTCTCGCCTGGCGCGGCCCCGTAGTAGACGATGAGACGAAGCTTGCCGTTCCCGATATCGTACTGTGCAGCAGCCACGCCACGCGCAGCGTAGTCCGCGCGATGCTGGCAGGGGTCGTAGATGAAGACCACCGACCCTTCGGCATGAATCGCCATGGGCCCCAGCAACGTGATCGGAAGTACCACGAAGCGAACGAACGAGGCTGCGAGGTCGAATGACATACCAGCGAGGATCAATGGCGATTGAATGCGTCACGCCTTAGCAGACGTGAAGGAAGGACGGCAATTGGCCGACTGGCGAACTCCGCGAGCAGACCTCGATTGCCATTACATCGCGGCTTCGAGGCGCTCAATTGGTCAAGGCCGCTTCGCCTCAATTGCCGCT
>Ga0302279_10000093_pt1 | contig 118692 bp, 93 predicted proteins | sample III_Bog_N3_3_FD_194541 | JGI IMG/M metagenome (GOLD analysis project Ga0302279, IMG submission 194541) | Peat permafrost microbial communities from Stordalen Mire near Abisko, Sweden - III_Bog_N3_3 | ecosystem: Environmental > Terrestrial > Soil > Wetlands > Peat | place: Sweden: Abisko...
ATTCGTTCGTTCTGGCCAACGTCACCGGCACGCTGGCTTCCACCTACTCGGCGAACGCCAACCCGTTGACTGCCAACCAGACCGGCGTGCGCCACTTCTGCTCGATCGCGGATGCTGTCATCCGTGTGCCCACCAGCACTACTGCCTGCGTCGGAACCGAGACGGCGCTCCAGTAAGTTCGAATTTGGCAAGTGCCTGGGGAGGGTACAAGCCGGAAAGAAGCAGAGGAGAAGTCCTCTGCTTTTCTTTTTGCACGCGTTTTGCGACTAGGTGGCCAAGTAACGCTCAACTCCCGCGAATTCTAGCGGATCGCTGACGAAACCAGCAATTGCGATCACTGAGAATCCCCGGCGAGCCGATTTTGTCCCTTTGAGGGCTAATCAACACCATCGGGGCGCTGCGACTGCAGCGCGGACACTCTTGCCCGCGTGCAGACCGCACCCGGCACGTTCGATGAGTAGTCTTGTCCGCAATCACCGCACTTAGCTCCCCCTGTGATCGGTAGTGCCTCAGTTTTCAAACTGAGGCACTACCCTGTGATCCAAATCCTTGACACCTTCTCTTATAATAAAAGTATCGCGGACAATGAATTTCGAGCGCGCGGCCCTCCGGCCGGTACGTCCGAGGTCCGCAATCAGATCAGAAACGTGGGGAGCGAACTAACTCATTTGGAATCATGATTTTACCTGTAACTCCTTTCCGCTCAGGATTTTGGCGGGAGTCATCGCTAAAATCCTGATTCCAATAGACCGAGGGGGAGGGGGTACCCCGAACACTGACAGAAGTGGAAGAGCCAGAGGCGCTCATAACTTATTAAGAAGTAAAGACTTTACCCGTAACCCATTTAATCTCAAAGACCTGGCGCGATTCGCTCCTAAGTCTTTGATTCCAAAAGACCGGTGGTAGGGGGCTAAGGGGGGTATGATTACTCAAAAGTAAACACGGCGCATCGAACTTTCGCCCCTTCGACATTCGAAACGCCCGAGCAACTCCGCTCTCATCCCCAAAGCAAAAAGAACACGCAAAAAAAACTCAAGTCACGCGAAATCCCAGATTCCTTCTGGCACACTACACTAGTACCAATCCCCCAGAACCATCGACCGAAATTTAGCTCGAAATAATAATGCCCGAAGTCCTCACCATTCCCGACAGCGTCACACAGTGGCCCGAACCGCCGCGCCTTCTGGTGGAATGGTCCTCGCGCTGGGAAGAATTCAAGTCCGCCTTTGGCCCCGCTCTCACCCGCACTCCAAAAGCACTGGCCGGAGAAGCGCCCATCGGCATCTTCCCCTACCGCGGCATGCTCGCCGCCTGGCTGCTGGAGTGCCTTCTGTTCCTCGCCATCGTCGTGCTGCCCGGACGATTCTTAACCATGGAGCTTCCGCTTCCTCCCGCGCATCCCCAATCCGACGTCATCTATTATTCCGGAGACGAACTGCCGCAAACCCAAGACCGCGGCGGCGCGCAAGCTGGCAAGTCCGGACGCGCCGGCGGATCGCAAGCCCACCACCGCACTCAAACCATCCGCGTCGCCCGCGGCGACAAGCCGACCGAGAAGATCGTGGACGCGCCCAAGCTGAATCTGCCTCACTCCGATTCCGCCGTCGCCAATCTGCTCGCCTTCAAGCCCAATCCCGGACCGCCGCCCGCCGAAGGCCTGCGTTCCGCTCACGCCGCGCCCACGCTGCCTCAGATGACCGTTGTGGCGCCTTCGCCGGAATTGACCCCATCGTCCAACCGCAATGCGCTCAAGCTGCCGAGCGACGTGATCGCCCCCGCGCCCGATGTTACCCGCACCCGATCGCGCACTGCGCCAACCTTAAACGCTGCCAACATCGTCGAGCCCGCGCCAGATGTCGCGCGCGACCAGATGCGAACCGCGACCCCGTTCGCGCCCACCATCATCGCGCCCGCACCCAGAGAAGCGCAGCGCGACTTAGCCAGCTCCCGCATGCCCCTCACACAGAATGCCGATGTGGTCGCACCGCCGGTTTCCGCTCCACCACGCGACGTGTCCTCAACTTCCAAGCTGTCGATGCCAGCTCCCGCCGTGGTCGCGCCGCCGCCATCGCAGGTCAGCCGCGATCTCGATAGCTGGGGAGGCTCCGCCACCGGCGACTTGCAGGCCAAGCCCGTCCCGCCTCCGCCATCCGCGTCCGGCGGAGGTTCACTAGCAAGGTCCAGCGGCACCGGACTCACGCCGCAGGTTGTGCCTCCACCTGCCAGCATAGGCGGAGCCGCGCAAGCAAACGGCAGCCGTTCAGGTCATTCCGCAGGCGCTCTCGTTGGTTCCGCCGACGTCGTCCCGCCTCCACCAGGTCTCGGCGGAGGCAAAGCACTCTCCGGCAGCGGACGCGGCAACAAAGGCACAGGAGCCGGAAGTCCGCTCGACCTGGGTTCCGCCGTAGCTCCTCCGACGAATGGCGGAGGAACCGCCCCGGGCAGCGGAGTCGTAGTCTCCAGTCAACCCGGATCGAAAGTCGGATTGCCGAACTCAACCGGCGCAGGCGCCATCGCCATGTCGCCGACCGGCACGGCAAAAACCGGCCTCGGAGGCAGTGGCACCGGATCAAGCATCGGCAAAGGCAACGGTCCCGGCAGCGGATTGCAAGGCGAAGGTTCAGGCGCTGGCCGGGAAGGCGCCGGCCGCGGCTCCGACCCCAACGCCCACGCAGGAATTTCGCCCTACCCCGGCCCCGGCGGCTCCGGCACCGGCACCACCGGCCCTCCCGCCATGTCTGGAGTCTCCGTCGAAGGCGGCACCACCACCATCACCCTGCCCAGCTTCGGAACCCCCGGCGGCGGCGACGCCCCCGCGAACGGCCCCGGCCGTTCCTCCACCAACATTCACGGAGCGCCCGGCTACACAGTCAAGGCCACATCAAGCTCCGGCGGCGTCTTCAATCGCTACGGTCAATTGAAGGGCGACAACTATTCCATCTACATCGAAACCTCGCTCGGCATGGCGGTGATGCAATACGCCGATCCTGCCTCCGCCGTGCACGCATACTCCGGAGACCTCACCGCACCCGCACCCATCCGCAACGACCTGCCCTCGGGACTGCGCTCGACCTACGTTGTGTTCACCTGCATTCTCGACCGTGCCGGAAATATCAAAGACCTGAAAGTGCTGGAACCCGGCGCGGCGGAAACAACCTCGAAGCTCCTCGTGGCCCTGCACAATTGGAAATTTCGCCCGGCTTCGCGGGGCAATGAACCGGTGGAAGTAAATGTGTTCCTGGGATTTGGAATCGATACGCGGTAGAACGTGTTCGTCGATGGTGCTTGAGAATCGTTGACTTTTGTTCTTCCCGGCGTCCTCGGCGGTTCAAGATTTTCGCAGCGCCCGCAAATCCGAACCCGTCATCTCTTTCGGCTCAGTAATTCCCAGCATGCCCAGAATCGTCGGCGAAATATCCCGCAGCGACCCATTCGGCTTCAGCGTGTACTTCGCAGCATCCTCCGCCATCACGATAAACGGCACCGGATTCGTAGTATGCGCCGTATGCGGGCCGCCGCTCACCGGGTCGATCATCATCTCGGCATTCCCATGGTCGGCAGTAATCAGCATCGCCCCGCCCTTGGCGCGCACCGCTTTTTCGATCTCCCCGAGACACGCATCGACGGTCTCAACCGCCTTGATCGTAGGCTCAATCTTTCCCGAATGCCCCACCATATCGGCGTTGGCGAAATTGACGATGATCACGTCGAACGTGCCCTCGTTCGTTGCCTTGACCACCGCCGCGGCCACGCCAGCCGCGCTCATCTCCGGCTTCAGATCGTAGGTTGCGACCTTCGGAGACTGCACCATCACCCGATCCTCTCCCGGAAAAGGTTGCTCCACTCCGCCGTTAAAAAAGTACGTCACATGCGCATACTTCTCCGTCTCCGCCACGCGCAGGTTGCGCATGTTGAGCCCACCCATCACGTTCGCCAGAATGTTCGCCATCGATTCCGGAGGAATCACCACTGGCAAGCTGAAATGCTGGTCGTACTGCGTCATGCACACATATTTCAGGTTCCTCGGCGCGCGGTCGCGAGCAATCGTTGCGTCGAGTTCGGCCGCCCCCGGCAAATCGCTTCCGCCCTTCGCATCCAGACCACTATTGCGGCACAGCGCGCGCGTGATCTCGCGCACGCGATCGGCGCGGAAATTAAAACAGATACAAGAATCGTCGTCCGCAATCCTCGCCAGCGCCTCGCCGTGACCATCCGTGCAGACAAACGGCACCACGAACTCGTCGGTCACGTCTTTGTTGTAGGATTCCTTCATCCCTTTCACGGCGTCGGCCTGCGTTCCGCCCTCGGCCTTGCCCTCGACCATCGCACTGTAGGCCTTGGCAACGCGCTCCCAGCGCCGGTCGCGGTCCATGGCATAGTAGCGCCCGTTAACGGTCGCGATCTTGCCGGAGTTGTACTCGCGCATCTTCTGCTGGAGTTGTTCGAGATAACCCGCGCCATTGGTCGGCAGCGTGTCGCGCCCATCCATGAAGGCATGCACGAACACACGATCCACTCCCTGCTGCTTCGCCATTTTCAGCAGCGCGTAAAGATGCTCCTGCCGCGAATGCACGCCGCCATCCGAAACCAGCCCGAACAGATGCAGCTTGCGCCCGCTCAAGCAAGCGTTCTTCATCGCCTCGACCAGCACAGGATGCGAGAAGAATTCGCCGTTCTGGATCATCAGATCGATGCGCGTGATATCCATGTGCACGATGCGCCCCGCGCCAATATTCAGATGCCCGACTTCGCTATTCCCCATCTGCCCTTCCGGCAGCCCGACGAACGGCCCGCTGGTATGAATCAGCGTATTCGGATACTCGCGCAGCAGCCGGTCATAGATCGGCTTGCGCGCCAGCGCGATGGCGTTGGCTTTGGTTTCGGCCCGGTATCCCCAGCCGTCGAGAATGATGAGAACGAGAGGTTTCGGACGAGGCATAAATTCGCTTTTAGCTCCTGGCTTATGAAGTATCGTGAGAGCTTCCCCAAGAGCTTCCTTCGTGTACCTTCGTGCCCTTGGTGGTTAAGGATTCGCAGACTGAGCCACTACCTTATAGATAGTACCGCCATTCACGGCCGCGCACTTTGGCGTTTATACTATCGCCGGGGGTCAACATGCCTATCGGTGACTTGCTTCTAGTTGAATTCGATGAAGAAATGAAGAAAACCCGGACGATGCTGGAACGCGTTCCGGAAGACAAGAAAGACTTCGCGCCGCATCCCCGGTCCATGCCGCTGAACAAGCTCGCGCCGCACATCGCGCAGTTGGCCAGCTTTGGTCTCACGATCCTGACCACGCCCGAGCTCGATTTCTCCAAGAGCAGCTTCAAACCTCTGCCCTTCGAGTCCGCCGCGCAACTGGTCGCCGCTTTCGATGAAGGTGCTGCCAAGGCCCGCGCCGCCCTCAAGAATACCCCCGATGAAGCCTGGACCCAGCCTTGGAAGCTGAGTTTCGGCGGCAAGCCCATCTTCAGCGGATCGCGCTTCCTGGCCTACCGCCAAATGTTCCTCAATCACGTGGTCCACCACCGCGCCCAACTCGGAGTCTATCTGCGCATGAACGAGAAGCCGGTCCCATCAACCTACGGCCCTTCGGCGGACGACACGATGGGGTTCTAGCGGCGTTCAACTTACCAGATGACCTCAACCGGATAGCGCGCGAACCAGGGATCGGCCGTGATGATCGGCCATCCTTCTTCGATGCTCTGCGCGATAAGCAAGCGGTCGAACGGGTCACGATGATGGAGCGGCAACGATTCAATTCCCAGCACATGATCTAAAGTGATGGGCAGAACTTCGATCCTGTTTTCAGCTAATTTGCGGATGATGTACGGGCCTGCGGGTTGAGGAAGATTCAGCTTGCCGAGCTGCACCTTGATCAGGATCTCCCAGATGCTCGCGATACTCAGCAACAAATTGCTCGGACCGATAAAGATGTCGCGAGCATGTTGTGACATACGCCTGTCCCCAGAGATCCCCCATAGAAATGCGTGCGTGTCGAGGAGTGTTCTCACTTCGTGGAGACATCTGTTTTCGGGAAGAGCGGGCCCTCATAAAACAGATCCTCGATCTCTGGATCGGGATCGTTGAAGTCGTCCGGAACGGTGAATTCCCCTTTGGCGCTCCCGAAAACTCGGGTCTTTGGCTCCATCTCAATGCGTATGAGCCGGGCGACGGGAGTGCCCGCTTTGGCGATGATGACTTCTTCGCCCAAGGCAACACGCTCTAAAAGCTTGGAAAGATGGGTCTTAGCTTCATGGATGTTGACTTCCATAGCGTCATTATGGACTAAGTCTTTAGCTAAGTCAATATGGATTAGCCTCGATTCATCTCGGAGGATTTCGCTTCACGCTCAATAGCCCTTTGCAGGTGCGAGTAGACTGACCCATCGCAGGACTCAACCATGAATCCTTGACATGGCAGAGTCGCAATTCCCATTCTTTCGCTTTCGGTCCTGTGAGGACAATTGATTTGTCTCTTCCGGTCGACGGGTCAACGGAATACATGCCCACGTCGTCACTGATCTTGCCTGTTGCTAGATCCCTAGAGTGATACCAGGTCCCAATACTCGCGACGCCGTTCTTGGGTGTGATTACGGCGAACACCTGGTCCACATCTTCATTTGTGTACGGATCTCCAACGTCCGTAACGCGGAGCGTTATGCCTGGATGGTCAGGGCTCTTCTCATTCGCCCAACGCGCGCGCCAACCCTCTCGGGGATCGTAATGAAGCGCCGTGAACAAACTCGCTGGTTCGCATTCATCGCAGTCGAGGTAAATTACGCCGAGGTCTTTGTCCTTTAAAGTGAAACCGAACCAATCCTTGATTTGCAAGTCATAGCCGATCAGAAGTTTTCGGGCGTCACCGCTCTTCGTCGAGACACTATATACGAGCCACTGATCCTCTGCTGGTGTGGTTTGCCAAGACTCACGCCTGACCGCCGTCACTAAAGCAAATCCATCCGCAAGGACGATTTCGCGAACTGCTGTGTACTCTTCACCTTTGAGCGCCTGTTCAACCTTTTGCACGGTTGCAAATTCACGTTTGAAGTCCACCCAATGAAAGCCAGCAGGCGGCTGGCCGTGTGCTGGAGCGGAAATCGCTAGTAAAACGAGCAGGAACGCTACTAGATTAATTCGCATTCCCGCACGTTTATAGTGAGCGTCGAAAATCGGCACCATGCGCCTCTCGCTCTCTCCTCACCCTCTATAGTTCAGCGCCTTCACTCCCAAAAACCGCGCCGCGCCGCCCAACTCTTCTTCAATCCGCAGCAACTGGTTGTACTTGGCAATCCGGTCGGTGCGCGAGGCCGATCCCGTCTTGATCTGTCCCGCGCCTGTCGCCACCGCAAAGTCCGCAATGAACGTGTCTTCTGTTTCGCCGGAGCGGTGCGAGATCACCGACGTGTATCCATTGCGGCGTCCGAGATCGATTGCGTCCAGCGTCTCGCTGACCGTGCCAATCTGGTTGAGCTTGATCAGGATCGAGTTGGCAATTCCCTTCTCGATGCCCTTGGCGAAGATCTCGATGTTGGTGACGAAGATGTCGTCGGCCACCAACTGAATCTTGCCGCCGAGTTCTTTGGTCAGCAGCGCCCACCCCTCCCAGTCGTTCTCCGACAGCCCATCCTCGAGCGACACAATCGGATAGTCGTTCACCCATTTCGCATAGTAGCGAATCATGTCTTCCGAACTCTTGGCCGACTTGTCCGATTTCTTGAACACATACTTCCCATCCTGATAAAACTCGCTGGCTGCCGGATCGAGCGCAATCCCAATATCCTTACCCGGCTTGTAGCCCGCCTGTGAAATCGCCTCCAGCACCACCTCAATCGCCTCAACGTTCGACTTCACCGACGGAGCGAACCCGCCCTCGTCGCCGACCGACGTGTTATATCCGCGCTTTTTCAGCACGCCCTTGAGCGTATGAAAAACTTCCACACCCCAGCGCAGCGCCTCGGAAAACGATGGCGCTCCCACCGGCATCACCATGAACTCCTGGAAATCGACGTTGTTATCGGCGTGAGCGCCGCCGTTCAGGATGTTCATCATCGGCACCGGCAACACGTTCGCCGCCGCTCCGCCCAGATAGCGATACAGCGGCAGTTCGCAAGCCCTCGCCGAAGCCCGCGCCGCCGCCATCGAAACCGCCAGAATCGCGTTCGCTCCCAGCCGTCCTTTATTCGGAGTGCCATCCAGTTCGATCAGCCGGGCATCGAGCGTGCGCTGATCGGCCGCGTCGCATCCGCCGAGCGATTCCGCAATCTCGCCATTCACGTTGCCCACCGCTTGCAGCACGCCCTTGCCGAGGTACACCGTTTTGTCCCCGTCCCGCAATTCGACGGCTTCATGCTCGCCGGTGGAGGCTCCACTCGGCACAATGGCCCGCGCGCTGGCGCCGCCATCCAGAAATACTTCCGCTTCCACCGTCGGATTGCCACGTGAGTCCAACACCTGGCGTCCGCGAATTTCCGCAATACTTGTGAGAGGCATAGATGCGTCCTTTATTCTTCCGATCGATTGAAAACCATGGGCCCGAACCGTAGAGACGCGGCTCGACGCGGCTCCCACGTTTGCAGCCGAATTATAGCGGACACCGAACCACCCGGTCTGTGACGCACGAACTGTGATCAGCGACCCGCACATCTATGCCCCGTGATCTTTGCATCGCCCACTCGCCATCCCCCGAACCCCATCCGTTATTGTTCCCGCTTCCCACCTCGCTTAAAGTCGAACTCAACGTGAAGAACCGCACCGAAACTCTGGAGGTCCGCTCCCTCGCCCCATATTTTTCGCTGGGCGCAGCCAATCGCGAGGGCACGTTCACTCTCGATGGCCTGCTGGCCGAGGGCACGCTGATTCTCGAGTTTCTGCGCGGCACTTGGTGACCGAACTGCGTCAAGCGCATGACTCAGTTCGAGTCGCGGATACCGGAGATTGCGGCGGCGCGAGCCCAGTTGGCATTCATCGCCGCCGAAAAACGCGATGGCGTGTGGAAGCCGGGGAAGTTTCTTGAGAAGCATCCCATCTCCAGCGCGTTCTTGCTCGATGAGGAGCGCACCGTGACCAGAGACTACGGACTCCATCACGCGTTCGGTCATGACGCTATCAACATCGCGCACCCGGCCACCTTCGTCATCGACCGCAACCGGTGGGTGCGTTACATCTACCGCGGCGACAACCAGCACGACCGCGCGCCGCTCGATGACGTTCTTGGAGCTTTGCAACTGATCGACAAATGAAGTGCCACAACTGAATCTTGGAGGTAAAGACAACATGAAGAAAACACTTTCGCTGGCATCGCTTTCCTTGCCATTGGTCATCCTGATCGCCAGTTTCGCCGGCGCGCAAACCGCCCTGCCCACCGGCACGGCCGTCAAGATGAAACTTGAAACCACGCTCGCCACCTTCAGTTCGAAAGCCGGAGATCCCTTCTCGGCAAGAGTCACCGAGCCGCTCGTGATGGACGGAAAAACCGTGATCCCGATCGGCACGACGGTCGAGGGCCGGGTCACGAAAACGAATGAGCCCCGCCGCATCGCCGGCAAGCCCACCATCGCCATCTTCCCCGAGAACCTCGTCCTTCCCAATGGAGACAGGTTCATGCTAAGCGCCTCGTTGGTTGACACCAACGCTGGCCGCGGCTCGGACGTCAACTCCGAAGGCCAGTTCAAAGGCGATGGCCACGACGCCAAAGATCTAACCGAAATCGGCATGGGCACCGGCGGCGGCATGCTCATCGGCGCGCTGGCCGGCGGAGGCAAAGGCTTTCTGATCGGCGGGATGATCGGCGCCACCGTGACCGTCACCCACTGGCTCGGCAAGCACCGCTCCGCGACACTTCCCGCAGGCACAGAACTAGTAATGGAACTGAACCGGCCCATGACGATGAGCACCGCCAGCAGCGGCCAGTAGGGAACTTAGAGAAGAGCCAGGCTTCAGACTTTCAGGGTCTCTATTGATTCGTCGCGATTGGAGTGCCAGCCTCTTGGCCTCCTTGAAACCTTGAAACCTGGCCCTATCCCCCACCCGCCACCAGATCCTCCTCCGCCAGCAACTCCAGTTCGATCCATCCTTCCACCGGCAACGCGTCGACCGGTAGATGGTTTTGCCACACACTAAAGCGCAGCCGCAGTCGCACCGTCAGCACATCCGAGCTTTTCAGTCCACGCACTTTCTCAATCTCTAGCGGAGCCGCCAGCAGCCACTTCAGCGGCAGGCCAAATTCAAAATTCCGGACGAGCGCCACCCGCGCATCTTTCGCATCCGTCCAATCTGCCACCGCCGTGCCCTTACCCTGTGTCACCCTCCACGACGTGATGCGCCCTTCTGCCACCGTCGCATCCAACCGCAGTTCGCGCCGCGGATTGCCCGCATGATTGGCCCATGATTCCACATTCACCACCACCTCGAATGCGTCGATCGGAACCTTGCCCGCGAAATCCAATCGCCCGTACACGTACTCCTCGTCGATCCCGGCAAACACCTCATCCATCAGAAATTGCTTGCCGTGCATCGCGCCCGAGCGCTGGTCCGCCGTATAACATGCCGCTCCCATCCACTCAAAGTAGCGCACCATGTCGCCCGCCACCCGCGGATGAATGTAAGCCGTCTGCGGCGTAAACAGAGGACGACTCGCCCCGCCACTGATCGGCTGCGCCAGATAATCCGGAGGCGTTCCACCGAGCGCCGTATAAATATTCGACAGGTGTTTGCGGTAGAGTTCGTCGAAGTCGCGATCGTTCGCCGAGTGGTGCTCCGGACCATACCACCAGTTCCAGTCGCTGCCCTCGGCGATCAGGATCTCTTCAAACGCCAACTTGCGCTGCTTCTCGGTCGCGACCGGCGACGCTTCAGCGTAGAAATTGCGCGCCTGATACAGATAATCCCAAGCCTTGTTGTCTTCCGGCGCTCCAATCCAGACGTTGAAGTTCGCGTTGATCCACGACCCCGGCACAATTGATTTCAGAGAACTGACGTTCGTGTGCCGCGTAATCGCCTCGCTTACCGTCACCGCTTCCATTCCCGGTTCTTTCTGCAACGCGTCGTAGAATCGCCGCAGGAATTCCCGTCCCGACTGCGGATAATATTCCCACGCATTTTCGCCATCCAGAATGATTGGGACCAAAGCGTCCTGCCCGTTCGCAAGCACCGGCTGCGCCGACTCCTTGATCTTCTGGATCAGATTATTGGCCGCGTCTTGCGGCGGCATCCCCGAATACACGAATCCGATCAGATCCGACAGCGTGTGGTCGCGGAACAGCAGATTCATCCGCGTATCGTTGTTCTCGTAGCGATAAATCGTGTACAGCCGGTGCGCCAGGTCCGAATTGAGGCGTCCGTAACCGTCGCGCGAGAAATTCATCCCCAGCGTCCGCCCCAGCACGCCTTCGTCGGTCGCCATCCACTTCACTCCCAACTCGTGCGCAATCGCCAGCGTCTCTTCGGAAACGCTGCCCTCCGACGGCCACACGCCTTTCGGCCGCACCCCAAACACTTTTTTATGCAGGTCCAGTCCGCGCTGCAATTGCTCGCGGGCATCGTCGGGATGCCGATACCGGTTCTGCGGCAAGGGCAGTCCCGGCGACGACACCGCCCCCATCTGCGTGTCGCACACCAGCGGCAGAATGGGATGATAAAAAGGCGAAGTCGAAATTTCGATCAAACCCTTCTTGGCCGCTTCCGCATGCACCGGCAGCACCCGGCCCAGCAACTCGCGCTCCCGCCCGATCACCAGCCGCTGATCTTCGAGCGTATAGTTCCGCCCTTTGCGAATCAGTTCCGCAATGTCCTTCTCCGCCAGAAAATATTCGTCAAACCATCCAATCTGCGAAAGCACCTGCAGGTCTGTAAAATCCTGCGCCTGAAAATATTTCTCCGCCCGTTCCGGCGATTCTCCCGCCCCGTGACATTTCTCCCACAGCTCGCGATACCGCGGATAACGCCCGATGACATTCGCGGGATTCGCCTGAAACAAATATTGCAGCGCGAACCGCCGTTCCGCCTCCGTCAGGTCCTTCGCGGACTTCGCCACCACCTGCAAAAACGGATCCTGCGCCTCGCCCGAAACGTATTCTTGAATCTGCGTGATCAGCGAAGGCACCAGATTGAACGTCTGGTGCACCTGTGGGAACTCGTCCAGCAGTTTCACCATTCCGTAGTAATCCTTCAGCGCATGCAGCCGCGTCCAGGGCAGGCGATACTGCCCCGTCACCAGGTCCTTATAGAACGGCTGGTGCTGGTGCCACAGAATTACGACTCGCAGTTGGGCCATGATCCTCAGTCCGACTTAGGGAAACGCTGATTAAGTCTCGGGTTCCCCCCGTGCACCCCTGTGCACCCTGTGGTTGATGCTTTCTGCCGAAACTTAATGAGAGTCTCCTTTAGTACATCGGCAATCCGTCAGTTTAATTCATTCGGCCAGCCCCACCTCGCAGAAACGCCCGCAGAGTGCCTGATAGATAATGGGCAGTGGAACCAGAAACGGAAAAACCCATGCGCTCGAAACCCAAATTCATCTTCTTCGACGTCGGCAACACCCTGCTCTTCCCCAATCGCAGCCGCATTCACGCGCCTCTCACCGACCGCGGCTTTGTGCCCGAGCCCGAACACCTGCGCGACCTGGAATGCCGCACCAAGAATCGTTTCGACGGCATGATGACCACCAACGGCAGCACCGACCACAGCTTCTGGTGGATGTTCTACTCCCAGTTGCTCTCCGAACTCGGCCTCGAAGACGACGCCGCCCGCGATCAACTGGTCTCCGGCATCCGCAACTCCGCCAACTGGGACCAGATTCGCCCCGGCACCGCCGAGCAACTGCACCAGATCGGCGAGCAGTACAAGATCGCGGTCATATCCAATGCGGATGGCGGAATCGAAGATGTGTTGACAAGATGCGGCATCGCTCGCTGCTTCCGTACCATCACCGACTCCGGCCTGGTCGGCTACGAAAAGCCGCACCCGGAAATTTTCCGCCAGGCCCTCCAGAGCATGAACGCCACTCCCGAAGAGAGCCTCTACGTCGGCGACGTCTATTCCGTGGATTACCTCGGCGCCACCGCCGCAGGCATGCAAGCAATCTTGATGGATGTCCCCGGCGCCTACCGCGACAAAGCAGTGCCGCGCGTGGAATCGCTTGAGGAATTGCAGATCGCATTGCACGGAAATTGATTGTCGGCGCGTGGCCCCGAAGATGTGCGCGTGGGAACCCGTCTTCGGGCGTTCAGGCAATCCGGCGGGACGAAATGGCTACAGGTCACAGCCCCGGAGGGGCGACCTAACTTAGCCCAGCGCTTCAGCGCTGCGGAAAAACTCCGGTTCGCGCCGGTTTTGGGAAGGGCACGAGTTCCACTCGTGCCGTAACTGCCGCGAAATCATCAGCGGCTTCCAGCCGCTGGGGGAATGCTGCGCTTGAAAAACACTTTTTCCGCAGCCTGTTTAGCCGCTGAGGGCACGACGCCTACTGCACCTCAATCACCTGATGATCATGACAATCCGGATTGATCGTCTCATAGAGCCGAGCCAGCAACTCCCGCCCGTACCGCGCCACAAAACTTACCCCCGCCACTTCGCGCTCCTGTAACGCCTTGTGCGGAAACAAGGCATGGCTCAACGCATCCGCGTGCCGCGTGATCGCCTCATTCCGCAGCAACTCCGCGCGTGACGCCCGCCCTTGCAGCCGGTTGACCTGATGCCACATTCGCATCCGCGCGCGGTCCGCTGCCTCGATTAGAGTTGAATCCAGCTTGCCAATCGATTCGCGCAGAGCACTCATCGACTGCTCCGCACTCGCATACGCCTCCGAAAAACGCACCTGCAAATCCGGAGGCAAACACCGAGCCGCAATCGTCTCACGCACTTTCTCCGGACCCAGCAACACCTCAGGCAGCCCCAGTTGATAGCGCTTCAAAATTCTCTCCGCCTTCGCCTCGACCAGCGTCGCCGAAAACCGCGGCAGAATCGGCGTCACCCGTCCCAGCAATTTCTCATATACCACGCCGGCCTGCGCGAAATACGCCACCTCCGCCGCTCCGCCCGTATAAACCAGCGTGGGCAGCAGGTAGTCCTGCACCACCGGCCGCAACAGCACATTCGGATTGAACTTCTCCGGCGCCGCGTCAATCCGGCCCAACAGTTCTTCGCGCGAATTCTTTTCCTCACCCACTGCAAAGTCCCCGCCATTACCGTGACCGCCGTTGCGCCGCCGCACCACGGTGCGCGCGCCATTTTTCACTTCAAACAGCAACGTGCTCGCGGACGTCACTTTCACCTGCTGGTGATATCCCGCCGCCTCAATCGCCTTGCCCCGCCCGAGCAATGCCTCGTCCAGTTCCGGCGCCCGTTCAATCGCCGCCCGGAACAAAGGTTTCGCCAGATCATGAAACTCCTTATCCGCCGGATCAAGCAAAATTACTCCCCAATCCGCAAACAGCCCCGCAAACAGCCGCGCAAACGCGCTACCGAGATTTTCCCCGGGACGATACGCCTCCCGCAGCCAAGTCGCGACCTCCGAATCCCCCAGCAAAGCCGCGGCGCGCTCAACCACCGCCTGAATGTCCGCCCCAAACTTCACGGTCCCCACCGGCGCATCGCCTACGGCATTACTTTCAAACGCACGATTTCCCACCGCCAGCCGCTCCGGCAGTCCGCGTTCCGAAAGCAGCGCCACATGATTGACTTCAGCCAAATCATGATCCTCGGTCGCCAGCCAGAAAACCGGAACGCACTCCACTCCCGCCGCCGTAGCCTGTTCCGCCAGCTTGACTGCCGTCAGCGCCTTGAAAATCGAAAACAGTGGCCCGCCAAACAATCCGACCTGCTGCCCCGTAACCGCCGCCAGCGCCCCGCGCCGAAGTCGCTCAATATTGGCCAAAGTCTTAGCCGAAGCGCCCCACCCGCGATTCTGCCGCTCCAGAATCCCGCTAACCGCGCCGCGCCGCGCCGCGTCGTAAACCACGCGCTGCGCCTCGTCCTTCACCCACTCCGAAAAAACCGGCGACCGCGGATACATCCCGCGAACCGAAGAAGTGTAAGCAAGATAATCCAGGAAAAGCCGCGTGCTGTGCGGAATCTGCGCGAACGGCAAACACTGCCCCTTCATCGGCAGCTCTCCGGACATCGGCTCACAGTCGCGATCCGCATATGTTTCATTAGCCCAAACTCAACTACATCAGATGACGCAGAATCGGTCGGGTTGCAGAGAGTGTTCTGCCACCTACCGCCTCTCCACCACCACCGCCACCTTATCCTCATACGCCACCCGCCAATCCCGCGGCAGCTCGCGCAACAAATTCGCCAGCGTCGAATCCGCAGGCAACAGCGCCGTCCGCACCTGCCAATCCGTCAGCACTCCCTGCCATCCTGGCTCTACCCGAGTCAGGATGATGTACCGCTGAATCCGTTCCGAGCCGTAAAGGTCGTGACGGTCATCCACTACCACCTTGCGCTCGGGATACATCCGATAAATGACATACCCTCCCCACGAATCCGTCGAGAAAACCGGATCCGTCCCCGCCTTCCCAGCAAACTCCGTCTGCAGAAAATTCACCGCCGCCACCGGCACTTTCTTCGCATCGAACTGCGCGTCAATCAGCTGCCGCGATCCCAGCCATCCCCCGTGAAGGCAGATCGCGAACGCCAACGCCACCGAAACCACCGGCCAGAGATGCCAGCGAAGCTGCATCTCCTGCGCACCCATGCGATCCGAGAAGTCCACAATTCGCGCCGCGCCCTTGCGCACCCAATGCCATGCGCCCTCCCGATCCGCCAACGCAGCAAAGTTGTCCCACAGAATCGGCCCGGCAATCAGCACCAGCAGCATTGCAGACACCGGAAGATTGCGCGAGGCATACAATCCCGCATACACCGCCAGCAGCATCACCAGCAGTTGACTAAGCCCCAGCCGGTGACGGCCCGCCGAAGCGCGATCTCCAGAACCACGGTCTCCAGAACGACGATCTCCCGAACCATGATCTCCAGAACGACGATTCCCCGCCAGCGCGACCACCACCAACAGCAGAATGACCGCAAAACAACGCTCCGCCCAGCCGTGAAAATCGGGCGAGCGAAACTCTTCAATCTGGTCCATCAGATAGCGATCGCTCAGATAACGATAGATGTGCTCATGCAGCCGCCAGCCATACGGATTCGCCAGCGTCGCCGCCGCCGAGGCCACCCAAGCCGCTGCCATCACCCGCCCCCGGCGCGCAGCCCGAACCGCCACAAAGCCATCCCGCGCGCGGACGCTCTCCACAAATGCCGCGAAAGCGTAGATTCCCAGCAGCGCGAGTCCAAAAATCCATCCACCATGCAGGTTCACCCACAGCACCATCGAGACGGGAAAGAGCCATGGAATCCATCGCGTCAAGCTTCGCTGATCGCTCGCCGCGCCGCCAACAGCAACCGACGAACAGCGATCCGCGATCCGCGGCCATTGTTCCCACCATTCCAGCGCCACAAACCAAAGCAGCGAAAACAGCCAGCTCACAATGTGCGGCCGCGCGTAGACGTGAATCATGGCCGCGCCCTCCGCCAGCAGCAACAGCGCAATCGCCAGCGGCAGGCCGGTCCCGCGCCGCAAGAGTTGCGAGAGCAGCAGCGTCAGAACCGCGGCCACCAGCAAGGCGCACAACCACACCACTCCGTTCAGTCCGCAAGCCCGGTGCAGAACTCCAAGCGCAATGTCGTACAGCCACTCCCAGGCAAACCACGGTTGACCTTGCATCAGCGAAGAATATGCATCGGTGCGTGGCAGCGAGTGCGTCGCCAGAATCCCCTCGCCGGTTCGAATGTGCCACCCAATGTCCGGGTCCGCCAGCGGACGATTCGACAACGGCCCCGCCAGCAGCGACCAGAAAAGAAAGATGAAAATGAGATCCCGCACCGAAGGCACAAGAAAGCGCTGAACGGACGAACTAGGCTGCGCCGGGGTTATCGAAGTGTGAACGAGCACGGTGTGAAGAAGCAGTGTATGCGGAGCTTGACCACCGAAGCCAGCGGAATCCTCCACCAAGATCTTCGGCCTCTCCTTCGTGTCCCTTCGTGTCCTTAGTGGTAAAAGGTTTGAGCGAACTGCGCCACCGCCCCGCCGCTGATAGTGATGCCGTCCCCCAGCCGATATAATCGAATTACCGTGAAACGCGCCGCTGTTCTCGTCGTGGTCGGGTGCTTCCTCTTCTGCGCGTCGCTCCGCGCCCAAAATGCCCCCGCGCCCGGCCCAGTTTCCACCGGACGAACCCTGGTCGTGATCCCCTTCGAAAACGACTCTCCGACGCCCGGTCTCGAATGGATCGGCGAATCCTTCCCCGAAGCCTTCCACGAGCAGCTGAATTCTCCTGTCCTCTACGTCGCCAGCCGCCACGAGCGCCTCCGCGCCTACGATCGCCAGGGTCTCCCCGCCGGCATTCATGCGTCGCGTGCCACCCTCTACCGCCTCGCCGAGCAAATGGATCTCGACTACGCCGTGCTCGGCTCCTATCGCTACGACGGCGCCCGCCTCACCGCCACCGCCCAGTTGCTCGACATGCGGGCGCAGAAACTCCTGCCCGCCAGCAACGAGTCCGCTCCCCTCGCCGATCTCGGCACCCTGCAATCCGCTCTCGCCTGGGATCTGCTGCACACGATTCGCAGTGACTTCTCCATGCCCAAGGAGAAGTACGTCGCCAGCATCGTTCCCCTGCGCCTCGACGCCCAGCAGAACTTCATTGGCGGCCTGCTGGCGTCTACCGCTGAAGAAAAAATTCGGCGCTACCGCGAAGCCACCCGCCTCGATCCCGCTTACGCGCGAGCCTGGATGGAACTGGGCAAGACCTACTACAACCAGCACGCGTACGAACCGGCGATCTCCGCCCTCAGCCAGGTTCCCCGTTCCGCCACCGTCGCCCGCGAGGCCAATTTCTATCTCGGTCTCGCCGCCTACGCTCACGGCGACTTCGCAAAATCCGAAACCGCCTTCGAGTTCGTAGCCGCGCGCTTGCCCCTCGCCGAGGTCTATAACAACCTGGGAGTCGTCGCCGCCCGCCGCAGCCAGAAACAAGCCGCCGACGATTTCGAGCGCGCCATCCAGAACGACCCCAGCGACGCCGACTATCACTTCAACCTCGCAGTCACTCTCAACCAAGCGGGCGATCGCCCCGCCGCGACCCGCGAACTGCACACCACCCTCGATCGCCGCCCTAGCGACGTCGAAGCCAAAATGCTCCTCGACGCGCTCACGCCAACCATCAGCAGCGGTGTCGTCGCAGCCAGCACCACGACTGCGAAAGTCCCCGTCGAGCGCATCAAGCACAACTACGAGGAAGACGCTTTCCGCCAGATGACCGTGCAAATCGGAAGCTGGGCCGAACAGCGTTTTGTGCACTCCGATCCCCGCGCCCATGCGCGCTTTCACGTCGAACTCGGCAAGGAACTCCTGGCCCACGGATTCACCACCGAAGCCGAAGCCGAATTCCGCCACGCCGCAGCCGTCGATCCCAACAACTCCGAAGCTCAAAATCTAAAGCGCACCCTGGCGACCCAACTGGCCGAGAAAGCGCAGCCCCAGCCATGAGCCCATCAAAGTCATTCGCCCGCCCGAAGCAATTCTGGATTCACCATACCGCCTGCTTTCTGGCCGCGCTCCTTCTCCTCGCCGCCTCCTGCTCCGCCGACGTCCTGCGCATCTCCATCAACGACGCCATCCAGCCCGTCACCGCCGAATTCATCGGACGCGCCCTCGACACCGCCGCCGCCAACCACGATCAGGCCGTCCTCATCGAGATCAACACTCCTGGAGGCCTCGTCGATTCCACCCGCGACATCATCGAAAAAATCGTCGCCTCGCCCGTGCCCGTCATCCTCTACGTCACCCCCAGCGGCAGCCGCGCCGCCTCCGCCGGATTCTTCATCCTCGAATCCGCCGACGTCGCCGCCATGGCTCCCGGCACCAACACCGGAGCCGCTCATCCCGTCATCCTCGGCGAAAAGATGGACGACGTCATGAAATTGAAACTCGAGAACGACGCCGCCGCCCTCATGCGCTCCGTCGTCGCCAAGCGCGGACGCAACGTCGAACTCGCCGAAAGCGCCGTCCGCGAGTCGAAATCCTTCACCGATCAGGAAGCCCTCGACAAGCACCTGATCGAGTACATCGCTACCAGCGAGCAAGACCTGTTCCGCCAGCTCAACGGCAAGAGCTTCAAACGCTTCAACGGCGCAACCGTCACCCTCACCTTCGCTGCGATCGATGCCCAGCCCGTGCGCGACTACAAGATGACGCTCAAAGAGCGCATCCTCTCCTACCTCATGGACCCGAACGTCGCCTTCATCCTGCTCGCCATCGGAGCCCTTGCCCTCTACGCCGAATTCAACCATCCCGGCGCGGTCATTCCCGGCACCGTCGGCGTGGTCTTCATCCTTCTCGCCGCCTTCGCCCTGAATCTGCTGCCCGTGCGTTTCGCCGCCATCGCCATGATCGTCGGAGCCTTCGCCCTCTTCGCCGCCGAAGCCAAATTCGCCAGCCACGGCGTCCTCACCACCGGAGGCATCGCCCTTCTCACCATCGGCGGCCTGTTCCTGGTCGACGGCCCCATCCCCGAAATGCGCGTCCGCCTCTCCACCGCCCTCGCCGTGAGCATCCCGCTCGGAATCATCACCGCTTTCCTGATGAGCATCGCCGTCCGCGCCCGCCGCAACAAAATCGTCACCGGCCAACAAGGCCTGATCGGCGAAATCGGTATCGCGGAAACCCAACTCGCCCCCTCCGGAAAAGTCTTCGTCCACGGCGAACTCTGGGACGCCGTCTCCACTATCCCCATCCCCGCCGGAGAACAAATCGTAGTCCGCCAAATCGACGGCCTGACCCTCCGAGTCGATCCCGTAACGGCAGCAAGACCGGTAACCGCATAAAAGCACGCCAACAACCAGCCGTGACCCCAATCACTGACAGTTCACCTTCCCCTTGATCTAATTTCTATAGAACCTCCAAAAGCACTTTCTCGATGGAAGGGAGAGAGCGATGCAATTCCACCTGGAAATAGCCGAACTGAATCTGCTCGCCAACGTCCTGTTGGAACAAGACCCACGGCCGTACCAAGAGCTTATGAACAAGATACTGGCGCGCGACTTGCGATTAGACGGAGACGAACTTCAACAAGCCGCCGACCTCCTTGCCGCCAAAAAGCTCCGCCTCAAGGATGAAATCGCCCGCCAGCCCGACGCCTCGCTAAAGCTGAATCTGGAGCAGCAACTGGCGCTGCTGCATCGCGTCCTGGAGCGGGTCAACGAAGCCTGCATCATGTTCTAAAAGCCGTCCCCGCGACGGATGCCTTCGTGTCGCTCAGTCTAGTTGTCATCCTGAGCCTCGGGGTGCCCCACGTCTCGCGCTTTTCGAGACGTGGGATTCCACCGACCCATCAATCTGGGGATTCTTTCAACAACTTTTCGCACCCTTTGCGATGAGTGGAATTCCACCGCCGCGTGAATCTCAAACCATCACCAACACCCTGTGTCCCCCATCACAGACACTCCACGCGCCGCGCGCAACACTACGAATTGGCTTGGGGCAGTTTCGAGGCGTACCCGTCCAACCAGACGGCCCTCGAAGCCGCCCCAAACCCATTTCAGCGGGAACGGAAACTACCAGCTCCTTCCAACCCCGCATCATCCTGAACACTCCACTACTCCGTTCCGCACAGCCCGCACCCGCCCTCGTGCGCTACAATCCGCTCATACTCGAACGAGCGATTTGACTGGAGGCATCTATGGATTTCGGATTACCGGTGGTCAGCATTGGCATCGTCATTGTCATCATCTATCTGCTGAGTTCCATCAAGATCCTCGCCGAATACGAGCGCGGCGTAATCTTCCGCCTGGGACGCCTCTTGGGTACGGCGAAAGGTCCGGGAGTAATTCTGGTCTTCAGCCCCATCGATCGCATGGTGCGCATTTCGCTTCGCCAGGAAGCGATCGAGGTTCCGCCCCAGGACGTCATCACCCGCGACAACGTCACGTTGAAAGTCAACGCGGTCATTTTTCTGCGCGTGATCGATCCCAACAAGGCCGTCGTCGAAGTCTCGAACTACGCCTACCAGACGTCGCAGTTCGCGCAGACCACTTTGCGCTCGGTGCTCGGCGAACAGGAGCTCGACGAATTGCTCGCCCACCGCGACAAGATCAACTTGCGCCTGCAAAGCATCCTCGACACGCACACCGCGCCCTGGGGCGTGAAGGTCGCCAACGTGGAAGTCAAGCAGGTGGATATGCCCGAGTCCATGCTGCGCGCCATGGCCAAGCAGGCCGAGGCCGAACGCGAGAAACGCTCCAAGATCATCCACGCCGAAGGCGAGTTCTCGGCCGCGCAGCGCCTGGTCGACGCCGCGCACTTGTTGTCCACCGAGCCGGCCAGCATCCAGTTGCGCTATTTGCAGACGCTCACCGAAATCGGCGTCGAGAAAAATACGACCGTCGTGTTCCCCGTGCCCATCGACTTCTTCTCCGGTTTGCAGAATTTGCTCGCGGGCCCGAAGCCGCCGGCAAAAAGCTAGAGGTCAACGTCAATTCACATGTCCACGGCGCAGCAGGATACGGAAATCACGTTTGGCACGGGCCGCATGCTGGCCATTTTTTTCGTATTTGTGCTGGTGTGCGCTTTCTTCTTTGCCATCGGCTTTTCGCTCGGCCGGAAAACCACGACCGCGGTCAATGGCTTGTCGATGAGCCCTTCAGCGGGAACTCCAGCCAGCGCCGTTCGGCCTTCCCCGGCAAAAAACGACGCGCACGGCGCTCCCACGCCAACGCCGCAGTCCGGCGATTTTAGTTTTTACAAGGCCGTGGGCGAGAAAAACGCCGACGCCGCGCTTACGCCGCCCGAGGCGAAGACTCCAACGGAAAACGCAGCGGCTCCGGCGGCGGACAAGACGCCAAAGGCCGCCACCGAAACCGCGCCGGCAACTCCTGCCGCCGGAAGCTACTACGTGCAGGTGGCTGCGGTTACCCGGAAGGAAGATGCCGACGCGCTCGTTGAGGCCTTGAAGAAGAAGCAGTATCCCGCCTTCACCACCAGCAATCCCTCCGTCGACAAGTTCGTTCGCATTCAGGTCGGACCCTATGCCGAGTGGAAAGACGCCGAAGCGATGCGCACCCGCCTCATCGGCGATGGCTACAATCCGATCGTGAAAAAATAGAGAGGAATTGGTGATTGGCAATTTGTAATTGGTAATTTGAAACCTGAGATTACCGGCATGGGATTGGTTTTAAATTGCAAATTGCAAATCACCAATTACAAATTTTATGGATCACGCCGCTCGCGATCTCGACCGTTTTCTGCACGCCATCGCCGATCCCACGCGCCGCCGTATTCTGCAAGCGCTCAAGGAAAAAGGCGGATGCTCTCTCGATAAGGAAACGGGCCTCTGCGCCGGCGATATCGAAGAGCGCGTGAAGCTCGCGCAGCCCACCGTTTCCCATCACATGCGCATCCTGGAGAAGGCCGGCGTGGTCGAGGCAAAAAGAGAAGGTCACTGGCGCTGGTACCGCCGCAACGAAAAGATCATCGCAGAAATGATGCGGCGATTGAAGGCCCAGCTCTAGCCGGAAAGCGCTTGGCAGGCTGCGAAAAAACTCTGCTTCACGCCGGTTTCGGGAAGGGCACGACTTCCACTCGTGCCGTAACGACCCCGAAATCAACAGCGGCTTCCAGCCGCTGGGGAATGCCGCGTTGGAAAAACACTCTCTCCGCAGCCTGCCAGGAACTCTGATTAAGTCCCGGTCCCCCCCGTGCACCCCTGTGTACCCTGTGGTTTATGCTTTCTGCCGACACTGGTTCAGAGACCCCGAACCGGGAAGCACCTATGCTCCCGCGCCCGCTGTAGCCGCCTTATCTTCGCTCTTCTCTTCTGTGTCCGTAGGCGTCTTTGGAGTCTTCCCTTCTCTCTGGCTCAGCGCGCGCACCTGCTCGATCAGGTCCGCCACCTCAAACGGCTTGGCCAGCGCAGGCACGCCATGCTCCTGTAGGAAGGTACGGGTCTCCTCGTCGGTCACCGAGGAGAAAGTCAGCAGCAGCCCTTTCTCCTGACCCGGACAGTTGCCCGCGATCCACTCGTAGATTTCTTTCACGTTGCAGCCGCCCGCCATGCTGCCATTCATTACGGCTACGTCAAACGCGCCCTCGCGGAGCCGTTGCTGCATGTCCGCTGCGCTCGTGGAAGTCGTAACCTCGGCTCCCGCGCCGGCCAGAACATCGCGTTCCAAATCCAGCACCGCCGCTTCGTCTTCCACCAGAAGCACACGCCCGGCCAGCAACGACTCTCGTCGCTTGGGTGGAGTCGTCTCCACCATGGCCGGCTTGTCGCTCGCCAGCAACCGTACTTCGATCGTCGCTCCACCCTCTTCGCGGTTGCGGGCCAGGATTTCTCCTCCATGTTCCTTCACAATTCCGTAGCAGATGCTCAACCCAAGCCCCGTGCCTTTGCCCACTTCCTTGGTAGTGTAAAAAGGATCGAAAATCCGCTTTGGGTCCTTAATTCCCGGACCGCTGTCGCTGAACTCCACGCATACCTGTTCGTCTTTCTTGCAGACACGCACCCTCAGCACGCCTTGGCCGCGATCCTCCACCATGGCGTCGAGCGCGTTGTTCACGATGTTCAGAAAGACCTGCTCCAACTGATGCGGGTCGCCCATTACCGCGGGGAGGTCCTCGGGAATTTCGCGTTCCAGCGAAACATTGTTGACCTTCAGATCGTATTCGCGCAGGGTGAGCGACTCTTCCAGCACCTTCCGCAGATCCACTTCCTGTTTTTGCGGTTTGCGCTGACGCGCGAAAGAAAGCAGATTCTGCACAATGCGGTGCGTCCGCTGCGCCTGCTTGAACACCTTCCGCACATAGTCGGCCGGACCCTCCTCAAGGCCCGCGCCTTCCAGCAGCTGCGCATAGCCGAGGATTGCCGTCAGCGGGTTGTTCAACTCATGCGCCACGCCCGAAATTAGTTGGCCGACCGCCGACATTTTTTCGCTCTGCAGCAGTTGCTCCTGCGTCCGCCGCAAGTCTTCATACGCCCGGCAAGTCTCTTCGTAGAGCTGCACCTTTTCGATCGCCGTCGCCAGTTGCCGGCTGATGGCGACCAGCAGGTTCTCATCGTTGCTGGAGTAGTGCCGGTCTTCCTTCCCCGCAATGCCCATGATGCCAATGGGTTTGTCCTTGCTCCAAAGCACAACCCAAACCCAGTACGGCAACCGGTCGGCGCAGGCGAACTCCACCACCGCCGGGGGCAGATGGGGCACAAAGTCCTGGGTCACGACTTCGGCTCGCGAGCGCATCACCAGATCGCCCAGCCCTTCCGGAAAGACGACTTCCGCCATGCGCGCGCGCGCCTCGCTGCGCGGCCCCCAACCGGCGCGCCGCCGGTAGGTACCATCGGGTTGTGTCGCGAGATAGACCGACCCGTTCTCCGCGCCAAACAGTGAGATCACCTGCCGCAGCGTCAGGTTCAGGATCTCATCCAGATCGAACGATTGCGTTGCGATCACGGCCATCGCATTGAGCGCGTTCAACTCGCGGTTGCGTCGCCGCATTTCATCTTCCGAGCGTTTCTTCTCGGTGATGTCGAGGACGAAGCCCTGATAGCGTTCGATGAGGCCGCTGGCCGCGCGCGTGGCAAAGCAACTCTGCGCCACCGTGAGCACCGTGCCATCCTTGCGCCGCACCGTGGTTTCAAAGTTGCGCACATAGTTGTGCGCCTCGATTTCCTTGCGAAACGCCTCTCGTTCCTCCGCCACCGCATACAACACGCTGCCCATGTCGAGCGCCATTAATTCGTCGCGGCTGCTGTATCCGAGCAGCGTGACGAAGGCGTCGTTGCAGTCCAGCAGATCGCCCTCTGGCGTCGCCACAAACACGCCTTCCTGCACCTGCTCAAACAACATGCGGTATTTCTCTTCCGCCATTTCCCGCGCCGTCGTGTCGTGCACTACATGGATGGTGGCCTTCTGCCCTCCCGGCTCCGTGTACAACGAGCTGGAAACCGCCGACTGCCCTCCAAAACACGGATCGCTCGTCTCCGTCAGACCCAAACCACGCTCGCAATACGGACATCCGCGCCACGGATTTGTCTGCGGCAAGATCTCCTGGCACGACCGGCCCAATACATCGCTGGCCGGCTTTTCCAGGCGCTGCAACAGCGCTTGATTCGCCCTGACGATGCGGAACTCCGCGTCGTGCGCCAGAATCACATCGAGGATGGAATCGAAGGTGTTCGCCCACTGCTGCTGCGAGCGTGTCACCTGCTCCTGCAGCCGCAGATTCTCCACCGCCATTCCCAGCTTCCGCGCCGCCGTTTCCAGAAACTCCAGTTCTTCCCGCCTGTGCCGACGACGGTCCGCGCACGCCAGCGCCAGCATTCCGATCGTCGACTTTTTTCCTTGTATCGGCAGCAGCACCACATGATGAATACCGTGCTTCCCCAATTGCCGCCGCTCCATCTCCGCCATCTCCGCGAGTTTCATCACCACCGCTCGGTTTTCGCGGAGAACACCTGCCTCGGTTTCACCCGTCCCAGTTTGCCCAAGGGCGCGCAGAAATTCAGCCGACAAGCCGGAGTGCTGCGTGGGCACCATGCGCTCGCCGACCATCCACTGGAACCACGCCGCTTTCGCTCCCACCACCGCCTTCAGTCGTTCCAGCGCGGTCTGCATCATGGGCGCATGATTCTGGCCGCGCGCAATGGTGACGCTCAGCCCGTTCAGCACCGCCAACCGGCGCGAGCGCAACCGCAAGTCCTCCAGCACCACCACCAGCAGGCTCGACCCAAACATCGCCTCCGCCAGTAGGTAGGCTTCACTCGGAATGTGGCTGGTGAATGGAGGCCAGTTCAAATTCAAGGTCAGCAGGCCCGCGCCGAACAGAAAGGGACCGATCCCAATCCGCCCCCAGCGGCTGCGCAGCAGTTCGAGGAACGCCAGAACCGCGATCGCCCGGCATACTACTTCCAGCCCCGCTCCCAGGATTTTCACATCTGGAAAATAGAAGGGCTGCATGGCGGCGCAGACGGCCATCGTCCAGCAAATCGCCAAACACGCCATCAACGCCTTCCGTGCCTCCGCCGACAGCAGCGCCGCACCCGCAAACAATCCCATCGCCAGTACCAAGCCGGCCTGGGCAAGCGCCGCCATCGCGTTCGACGCGCCGTACACCTCGTTCGCACCCGCTACCCAGAGGAACGCTCCGTACACCACCCAGCCCGCTCCCCACACCAGCAGGCATCGTTCCCGAAAGACCCGGAAGCAAAGCAGACTGACGACCGCCACGATCAGGGCAGCCGTTTCCCGCGCCGTAAACCAAGGGACCGTCAACATGCCAGCCGAACTCCCCACGGGCAAGGCAACATCCATAGATCAACCCTCGAGTGATCGACCCTCGAAAACAAGCGCAGAGACACCACCTCCCTAGATATCATGCGCGCCCTCCGCGATTGCCGCGTTTCCGTGTCCCGTTGGTTACTTTCGGAATCTAAAGTCGTGGCCTAAAATGAGCCCTATAGACACTCAACGCTATGCCCAACGACCGCATCCTCGTAGTGGACGACGAAGAAACAATCCGCGAGATTGTCACTTCCATGCTTGGCGGAGCCCGTTTCCATACTCGCCAGGCGGCCAGCGGCGCCGAAGCGCTGGCGATTCTAGAGTCGGGAGAGGAATTCGACTTGGTTCTGTCCGACCTGATGATGGCCGGAATGGATGGCATCGCCTTTCTCGAGCGTGCCAAGGAACGCTATCCCGACATGCCGATCGTGATGGTCACCGCCGTCCACGACATTCAGGTCGCGCTCCAGGCCTTGCGCAATGGCGCTTACGATTACCTGCTTAAGCCTTTCGAGCGCGAGCAATTGCTGGCCACCGTCCGCCGCGCCTTGGAGAATCGCCGCCTCAAGCGCGAAAACGACGCCTATCGCACCAACCTCGAAGCCCTCGTTGCCGCCCGCACTCAGCAGTTGAACAACGCGCTTATCGACCTGGAAAAGTCTTACGACATCACCCTCGAAGCGCTCGGCGATGCGCTTGACCTCAAGGATGCCGAGACCGAGGGCCACTCCCGGCGCGTGACCGCCTACACCATCGCCATTGCCCGCAAAATGGGATTGCCCAAAGAGCAGCTCAACGTGATCGCCCGCGGAGCCTTCCTGCACGACATCGGCAAGATGGCCATTCCCGACCACATCCTGCGCAAGCCCGGCAAGCTCACCGACCCGGAAATGGACATCATGAAAGAACACTGCCTCCGCGGCTACAGGATCATTTCCCGCATTCCCTTCCTGGCCGAGGCTGCCGAAATTATCTATTCCCACCAGGAGCGCTATGACGGACTGGGCTATCCCCGCGGTTTAAAAGGCGAGGAGATCCCGCTGGGCGCGCGGATTTTCGCCGTTGCCGACACCCTCGACGCCATGCGATCCGATCGCCCTTACCGCAAAGCGCAAAGCATTGAGGCCGTCCGCAAGGAAATCGAAGCCTGGTCCGGCCGTCAGTTCGATCCTCAGATCGTCAAAGTCTTCCTTGAAATGCCCGACAACATCTGGGAAGACCTGCGCGACGATATCAATGGGCAGGGACCGTCTTTCCCGAAGGTGTAGCCGGTCAAGTATCCTCCGAATCTGATCGTCGATCCTGATGACGCTTCCCGCCGCTCGCCGGGCATTCCGCAAGCTGTGCCGCCGCTTCGTCCCAAAACATCTCCTTCGTGTACCTTCGTGCCCTTGGTGGTAAAGGCTTTCGTCGAGCCCCGAACGGGCCATTGCGCGCTCGGGCTGTAACTCCCTTCCGATCGCAAGCCGCGTACCTCGCCGCGTTCTATCGATAAGGGTGTATAACGGAAATTCAGCTTCAGTACGCTTCAGTACGAAGGAGAGATCCGATGAAGGCCATCATTTTTGCTCTTTGCGCGGTGCTTGCTTTGAGCGCTGTTTCCCTGGCGCAAGCGCCCAGCATCACCCCGTTGCCCAATACCATTTTCGTCGGCGCCGACGGAAAGTTTGAAACTGCGCCCGATACCGCCCTCATCCAGTTCAACATCTCGGCCCAGGCCGACAATGCCAAAGACGCCTACGAGCAGGCCTCCAAACAAGCCGAAGCCACGCGCCAGGTTCTGCGCTCGAACAGCATCGACCCCAAGTCGGCGGAAATCGGCTTCTTCTCCGTGAATCCGCAATACGACTGGAAAAACCCCAAGCACAAGGTCATCGGCTACCAGGTAACCACCAGCGTCAGCTTAAAGCTCAAGGACTTTTCCAAGATCGGGCCCGTCACCGAACAGCTCGCCGACGCCAGCGTTGGCGAAAGCCAGTCGCTCAGCTATACCCTCGACTCGACCGACGAAGCCAAGAGCAAAGCCGTCGCCGACGCCTACCGCCGCGCCCGCGCCTCCGCGCAGTCCCTCGCCAATGCCAGCGGACGCACGCTCGGCGAACTCTCCTACGCGTCCGTCGATGTCTCGGAGAATATCCGCGTCTTCGCGCCCGCGCCGCGCAATAGGGCCATGGCGGCAATGGCGGCTTCAGTCCCCGCCCCCACCGCCGAGTTCTCTCCCCAGAACGTGACCGTAACCGCCCACGTGAACGCCATGTTTGCGTTGAAATAGCTTGCGTTGAAGTAGCGAGTGTGGCGCGGGCGCCCCCGCCCGCGAAGCAACGCTCCGAACTCGCGTAGCCCACGGTTTTCCTTCGTGCGCCTTCGTGTCCTTGGTGGTGGAGCTTTATGTTTTTGCGTCGAAGCAGCCCGTGTAGCGCGGACACTCTTGTCCGCGAAGCAGCCCTCCGAATCTGGAAGTCGAGCGCCGAGCATTTAGCAAGCCGCGCGCAGAGGCGGGATCGGCCGGTCTGAAGCTGCTCAAAGTCGCTGCTACGAGCGGCAAAGAGACAGCCCCGGAGGGGCGAACTAGATTAGCCCAGCGCTTCACAGCTTGCGGAAAAACTCATAAATGTGCGCATCACCGTGGAAGAGCGGCCCTTCAGGGCCGCGTAAGTCCCGCGAAATCAGCGCGGGCTTCAGCCCCTGTGACCGTCCTACCTCAGCGAATCGCGTTTTCCCGCAAGCTCTTCAGCGCTAGGAAAATGGACGCACTGATTCAATCCCCAAAGAGCCTGCCCTGAGCGAAACCGAAGGGGACGCCCCAGTTGTCATCCCAGACCTCGAAGGGCTGGGGAACGGTGTCAAGCCCCTGTTCCCCCGCTTTTCCCGGCAAGTCTCTCAATACAATCGGAAGATAAAGTCGCCAAAGTTGTCCAATTGCTGGGCTGAAGTTGGTATAATAGTAATAGAAGGAAATAAAAGGTGGGGGATCGCTCCCCACCTTTTTCCTTTTAGCGGTCCGACTTGAAGAGCGAAGCGCTGGACCTAAGTCTTTATTTAAGAATATTTTACGAATAAGTCATTTAAATTCAAAGATCTGGCGGGAATTTTTTCATAAATCAATGATTCTAAAGGACTGCAATTTTATTTTTTCAGCGGCAACGACCCCATTGCAAAGCAGCCTCTCCCGCAAGTTCCGCTAAGTCATTATTATTGAATACTTTACAAGTAAGTCATTTAAATTGAACACTTTGCGGAAAACGTGGGGGGGGGCACACCTGCCGATCGCCTGAACCAATTCAGCGGAACCCTTACTCGTTGTGGACCATGACCTCGCTTCGAGACGCAATCCGGCTCGCATCGACCGTCACGTCTCGTTGGATTTCCATTTCAATCGAAGTCCCCGGCTCCAGCCTCACGTCGGCGCCGCGCGAGAGCATTCCCACCGCCAGCCCGGCCGCGCCGCCAATGCCCGCTCCAATGCCGGCACCCTTCAACCCGTTCGTGACCGCGCCGATCACGGCTCCGGTGGAGGCCGTGCCTGCCGCCGTCTCGGCTTTTTTCCCGGCGTCGCTATCCTGCCGGATCGTTCCTTCCGAATCCTTCATCGATGTCTTCTCTGCCCCGGGAGTATTCTCAATCGAGCCGCCGAGCATCACTGTATAGCCATTGGGATAGATCATCGAAGTGAAGTGAATCAGAACCTCGGCGCGTCCCTTGACGTGACCGCCGCGCTGCACCCGCTCGATCTTTCCCTGAATGTAGGTTCCCGCCGGAATCACAACCCGCTCGTCGATCACAAACGGAAATGCAGTCTCGGCGTACACCGGGTCTCCGTCCTTCGCCGTCTTGGTTGAGATCGCCTGCTTGAGCGCCAGCGGAATCTGCGTTCCTACCGGAATGGTCAGCATCGCCTTCGCCGGCGCGGCGGCGGCAGGCGTGTTCGGGGCCGGAGCGGACTGCGCCGCCGCAATCCCGGCCAACAACAAAGCGCACATGCAAGCAACACGGATTTTCATCTTTTGCCCTTGAGGTTGAGCGCCACGGCCGCGCGGATGAGATCCTTCAATGCCGCCTCATCGACCTTGTCGCCTTCGTGAATGTCAATCGCGCGCCGGACGTTCCCGTCGAGGCTGGAGTTGAATAGACCGCAAGGGTCCTGCAACGCAGCGCCCTTGGCAAATGTCAGCTTGACGACCTTCTTGTGCGTCTCTCCCGTGCACACGATGCCGTCATGCGAAAAGACGGGAGTCCCCGGCGATGTCGGCTTGACCCACTTCCGCTCTTCGACGATCTCAGGGTCTGCCGCGTGGATGATCTCGCGCACTTTCGCGAGCATCTTCCCGCGCCAGTCGCCAAGTTCCTTGATCCTCTCGTCGATGAATGCAGAGGCAGATTCCACCGGGGCCTCCTCTGTTGGCTTCGTGGAGCGGCTGACCGGGACGGGCTTTTTCATGGACAGCTCCAATGTTCGCACTTAATTTAGCCGAGTCTCGACGTAACCTGCAACCTTCGAACTACCCACTCAAGCCAAAAGCAGGTTTGAGCGGGGCGCCCGTCCACTACTTGTACAGCAAATATTTTTCCCGCAGATGCACAAATTCATTCAGGCGGTCTTGCCAATCCTCTGCGATCCTTCGTGGATCTTCGCCCGCTGTGAGCGCATCGAACGCCGACTGATTGACGAGCAGATCCGCCATGCGCTCCAGTTTGAAGTCGTTGGGATACAGTTTGTGCAGCGCCGCTGCCAGTTCGATCCCCAGTTCCGGCGTGTCGAGAGTATTGCGATCCTGAACCATCAGGTTCACGCCTTCGCAGCGCTCGCCCATGAAGTTGCTCGACGAGGGTGTAAACACAATCGGCACGAACCGCACACTCTGAATCGCGCGCCCGTTCAGGAAAGCCGCCAATTCCCGCCCCTTGATCCACGGCGCGCCGACGACTTCAAACGGAGTGTCCGTGCCTCGACCCACCGACACATTCGTCCCCTCAATCAGCGCGACGCCCGGATAGAGCGTCGCCTCGGTCAAGTCGCGCAAGTTCGGCGACGGATTCACCCAAGCCAAACCCGTCGAGTCGAACCAGTCGCCGCGCTGCCAACCTTCCATCGGAATCACCTCGAGCCGCGCCCCGATGTGCTGCTCGGCGTTAAACATTTTCGCAAGTTCGCCGAGCGTCATCCCGTGGCGAGGCGGTTCCGAAAAGTAGTTCGTGAAATTCGATCTTCCAGCATCGGAAACCGGCCCTTGCGCAAACGACCCTGTAATCGGATTCGGACGATCCAGAACGACCACGTCAATTCCCGCTTTCGCGGCCGCTTCCAGAAAGTATCCTGTCGTAGTCTCGTAGGTATAGAAACGCACACCCGCATCCGCCAGATCGATCACGACCGCATCCAGACGCTTCAACACGTCCATCGGCGGACGCCTCGCGGCATCGCTCCCGCCATAAACGCTATAGACCGTAATTCCGGTGGCTGCATCCTTAGCATTCTTGACGTCGGTGGTATCGAGCGTTCCGGTAACCCCGTGTTCGGGACTGAAAATCGCGTCCAACGACAGTCCTGGCACGTTCGCCAGGATGTCGATCGTGCGACGTCCCTGCGCGTCCACGCCAGTCTGATTCGTCAACAGCCCTATGCTTCTCGGAGCGCCGCCTCGCGACGGATGCAACGCCGCGAACTTCGTCTCTTCGAGCACGTCGATGCCGGTCTTCACCGTTCCGTTGCGCACCGCCAGCTTGCGCGCCGCGCTCTGCATTTCGTTGTAGCCGGTGACGGTCGCCAGCCGCATCTTCTCCGCTTCTGCTGGATCGAGCGCCAGAGTCGCAGCCACCGCCGTTGCCACCTTGGTGCGCAACGCAACCGCGCTTCCTTTCTCTTTCGGAGGCACGACATTCATGTGTACCGCGTTCGTCAGCAGCACGATGTAGGTCTTCGTAGTCGGATCGATCCACAGCGACGTTCCTGTGAATCCCGTGTGCCCGTAACTTCCGACCGGCAGCAGTTCTCCGCGGTTGGTGGAAAAAGGAGAATCGATGTCCCAGCCAAATCCGCGCAGCACCGTGCCATTCACCGGCTGCTGCGGCGCGGTCATCTTCGCAACCGTCGCGGCGGTCAGAGCGCCGCGACCGCCATCGAGCAAAGCCTGCGCGAAAATCGCCAGATCGTCGCCGGTGGAAAATACTCCAGCATGTCCGGCGACGCCGCCCATCCGCCGAGCCGTGGGATCATGCACCACGCCGCGCAGCAGGTGGTGGTTTTCATCTTCCTCGGTCGGCGCAATGCGCGGTTCCCCGGACGCGGGCGGCAGGAACCGAGTCTCTTTCATGCCGAGCGGAGCAAACACGTGCTTCGCCGCATATTCGTCAAGCGACTCGCCCGACAACTGCTCGACCAGCGCTCCCAGCACCACGAAGTTAATATCGCTGTACAGAAATGACGACCCTGGCGATCGATCAGGCGCGACGGCAAAGGCCATGCGATACGCAGTGTCCTTCCCTTCCCACTTCCTTGCGAGATCGAGATCTTCCGGCAGGCCGGAGTAGTGCACAAGCAACTGACGGATCGTGATGTCCTGCTTGCCGTTCTGCGCAAAGTCGGGAAGATACTTCGCGACCGGATCGTTCATGCGAAATTTTCCCTGCTCCCAAAGCTGCATGATCGCCGTCGTGGTCGCGACAACCTTGGTCAGGGACGCACAATCGAATGCCGTATCGAGCGTCATCGCCTCCCGGCGAGGTTCAAGCGCGCGGCTGCCATAGGCCTTCCGATACACCACGCGTCCATCGTGTCCGACGATAAGAACAGCACCGGGAATCTGCCGTTGGGCGATGGCTTCGTCGACAATAGGGTCGAGAACAATGAGGCGCGAATCCAGCGAAGTCTGGGAGAACACTGCGGCGGAAAGCAGGAGAACGACGGACAGCAGGTATTTTGGCGAGCGTTTCACGTCTGCTGTGACTCTACATGACCTTGGAGATGCGGCTCAAGGCAGAACGGTACTAACGATGCTCTCGAAGTAACTCCCCGATTGCCTCCACCGGCGGCCTTTGCTATAACCCCATCAGTCGACATAACGGCCTTGGACCTGACGCTGCCCAATCGAGAACCCGGATTTTCTTTCCTCACGCGCGATCTTGCCGCGCAGGAGGAACGCTTCCGCAGCGCATTCGCCATCCTGGAAAAAGCCATTGCCGCTCGCGCTTTTCCCGCCTGCTCGGTCGCGATCACGTTCCGCGGAGAGCTTGTCGCCCACAAGACGCTCGGCCGCTTCAGCTACGATCCGGCGTCACCCGAGGTTACGCTCGCAACACTGTTCGATCTTGCTTCGCTCACGAAAGTTGTCGCCACCACGACCATGGCCATGATTCTGTACGAGCGCGGGCTGCTCGATCTTGAAGCTCCGGTCACTGCCATCGTTCCGGAGTTTACCGGCACATCGGAGGATGACGCGCGCCGTCACGAGGTCAATTTGCGAATGCTACTCGCACACACTTCGGGGCTGCCCGGTTATGAGAAGCTTTTTCTGCGCGCCGGGACTCGCGAGAGATTATTGCAAGCCGCTTTCACGACCCCGCTCACCGACAAGCCTGGCGCTCGCGCCGAATACAGCGACATCGGCTTCATCATTCTTGGCGTCGTCCTCGAACGCCTAGCGGACGAATCCCTCGCCACGTTTTGCCAGCGCGAAGTCTTCGGGCCACTCGGCATGACGCGCACGACGTTCAATCCCGCGCCCGCCCTGAAGGCGTCGATCCCGCCCACCGCCGACGATCGCGCCTTCCGCCGCCGCATCATCCAAGGCGCGGTGCAGGACGAAAATGCCAGTGTCCTGGGCGGCATTGCCGGACACGCCGGGCTGTTTTCCGCCGCCGAAGATCTGGCCATTTTCGCCCACGCCATGCTCAACGGCGGCCATCCTATTCTTCGCCCCGATACGGTCGAAATCTTTACACGACGGGAATCCAAGCCAGACGGCACCTCTCGCGCTCTCGGCTGGGATACCCCATCCGCGCCCTCGCAATCGGGAAAGTATCTTTCGTCGCGTTCGTTCGGACACCTCGGTTACACCGGCACGTCCCTGTGGATCGACCCAGAGCGCCAGTTGTCGATCGCCTTGCTCACCAACCGCACATGGCCCGACTGCCAGAACCAGGCCATCAAAAAGGTGCGACCGGCGTTTCACGACGCGTTGGTCGAAGCCTTGGGGAAGCAATCTTGAAGCGCAAAGCCTTAAAACGCGGAGCAACCAGCGTGGACCTGCGTCGCCTCGGCACCGAAAGAGCAAACGCCGCGTCCGCCAATCTGGACCTCAAGCCCGCGCTCGAAATTGCCCGCATCATCAACCATGAAGACGCCAAGGTTGCGGCCGCGGTGAAGCGCGCTCTGCCGCAGATCGCTCAGGCAATCGATCGGATCGCCGCGGCGCTCTCGCATGGCGGCCGACTCATCTACGTCGGCACCGGCACCAGCGGACGCATTGCCGCGCTCGATGCAGCGGAGTGTCCGCCAACTTTCGACATCGACCCGCGCATGGTCCAATTCATTATCGCCGGCGGTCCCAAAGCTCTGGCCTCGGCCGTCGAGGCCGACGAGGACTCCCGCACGCTCGGTAGCCGAGCCATCGCGAAGAAGAAACCGACGAAGAACGATGTCGTCGTCGGCGTCGCAGCGAGCGGACGCACTCCCTTCACCATCGCGGCCGTTGAATACGCCCGCGCACGTGGAGCGAATACCGTCGCCGTCGTCTGCAATCCCAGGTCGCCCCTGGGCAAAACCGCGCATCTGGAAATCGTTGCCGAGGTTGGTGCGGAAGTGGTCGCGGGCTCGACCCGCATGAAGGCTGGCACCGCGCAGAAGATGATCCTCAATATGCTTTCGACCGGAGCGATGACGCGTCTTGGCTACGTTTACGGCAACCTCATGGTCAACCTCCATACAAAGAACAAGAAATTGACCGAGCGCGGAGTGGGCATTCTGGAGAACGCCACGGGACTCGACCGCCGGACCGCCGGCAAACTCCTCGCCGTTGCCGGAGGCCGCGTGCCTGTCGCCATGGTCATGGCGAAAGCTGGCGTCCGCCGCGCCGCTGCTGTCGCCGCTCTCAAACAATCCAAGGGCCAAGTGCGCAAAGCGATCACACTGGCGATTCCATGAGGGCCGATCCATGAGAACTTGCATCCTCGTCGTTTTGATGTCGCTGGGATCGTTTTCCTGTTTGGCTCAGGACTCAGCGGCGTATCGCGCCTGCAGTAAGCAAGCAACCACTCAACATGACATGAATGCATGCGCGAACGAAGAAGCAAAACGCATCAACGATGAACTGCATAAGGTTTATAAGCTGCTTCTGACGAAAGTCAGCGGCGACGCGCTTGCTACTGCCAAAATCCGTGCGGCAGAGAAGGCATGGACCGCTTACCGTGACGCGTATATCGAGGCTATGTATCCGGCTAAAGATAAGCAAGCAGAGTATGGATCGATCTTCCCCATGGAGGTAGATCTGCTCGGTGCCAAGCTTACCCGGCAACAGATCTCAGCGCTACGAGACATACTGCGGGAGAACGATCCTCAGTAGCGGACGGCTTTCGGTGGCCGGTCGTGATTCGCGCATCTCCGGGATCAATAGGGTTTTGGCGCACGCCCTCGCATTCCCCGCTAGAATATTTGTAATGGCCCGCTTGCAAGAGCTCCATTGCGGGATAGTTCAAGAATCATCACGACATGGACAAGATCGTAATCCGCGGCGGCAACCCGCTACTCGGCACGGTCCGCATCAGTGGCGCGAAGAATGCCGCTCTGCCTTGCATGGCGGCGGCTCTGCTCACCGACGAACCGGTGATTCTGGAGAACATTCCGCAGGTACGGGATATCGAGACCACACGCAAGCTCCTCGCCGCAATGGGCGCGGAAGTGGAACTCGGCTACGGGCGGGCTCATCACCGCACCACGATTTGCGCGCGAACTCTGGCCGCGCCCGAAGCGTCGTATGAATTGGTCAAGACCATGCGTGCGTCGACGCTCGTCCTGGGGCCGCTGGTCGCCCGCTGTGGCCGCGCGCGTGTCTCGTTGCCGGGTGGATGCGCCATCGGCGCTCGCCCTATCGATCTCCATATCAAGGGTCTGGAGCACCTCGGCGCGAAGATCACGCAGGAGCATGGCTACGTCGAGGCCACCACCGATCCTCAAAAAGGCGGTCGTCTCAAAGGCGCCGAAATTGTTTTCGACAAAATTACCGTGACCGGAACTGAAGACCTATTGATGGCCGCCACGTTGGCCGATGGTGAGACGGTCATGCAGAACTGCGCTCGCGAACCGGAAGTCGCCGACCTGGCCGCACTGCTCAACGCCATGGGCGCGAAGATACACGGCGCGGGAACGTCCACGATTCGCATCAAGGGCGTCGATAAGCTCCACGGCGCACGGCACCGCATTATTCCGGATCGCATCGAGGCTGGGACCTTCATCATCGCTGCAGCACTCACAGGCGGCGACCTCAACGTCGCGGGATGCGATCCCGCGCACCTCACCGCCATCCTGCAGAAGCTTGCCGAAAACGGCGTGAAGACGGCCGTGAAGGCCGATTCCGTACGCGTGATGGGCGATCACCCGCTCGCAGCCGCCGACATGAATACCGAGGAATATCCCGGCTTCCCCACCGACATGCAGGCTCAGTACATGGCCCTTGCCACGCAGGCCGCCGGCACATCGATCGTCACGGAGAATATTTTCGAGAACCGCTTCATGCACGCGCAGGAACTGGTCCGCATGGGCGCCAACATCAAAATCGAAGGCCGCCGCGCGATCGTTCGCGGGGGAACTCCGCTGAGCGCGGCTGCGGTTCTTGCCTCGGACCTGCGCGCCTCCGCCTCGCTGGTGCTGGCCGCCCTGGTCGCCGACGGCGAAACCATCATCGACCGTGTCTATCACCTCGACCGTGGCTACGAAAACATCGAAGAGAAGCTGAAAGGCGTGGGCGCGGAAATTCGGCGCGTCGGCAACATCTTCCCTAAGCGCGCGGCAGCCCCCGCCCAATCGTGACGGGTAACGATAGTAACCTGTGGAACCTAAGCTTCTGCGCTCCCTAGCAGAGCCATCGCTCGGCTATTTTCAAGTCCTGTTCGGGTTCCTCAGCCATCGCAGCGTCTCCTTCACCAACGGCGCTCCGACATCGTAGAACCCCATGAATTCAGTAGCGTGACTCGCCTCGTATGAAGGCTCCCTGGTGACTTCCGTAACCTGCCATCCTCGCTTGCGTGTGGGATAACTGACTTGCGGGCTGGTAGAGGCCCGGCAGATTCAAAGCGCTGCCGCAATCCGGCACCCTGCAAGGACCCAGTATATGAAGGTAGTTGTTCTGTGCGGTGGATTAGGTACCCGTCTCCGGGAAGAAACTGAATTCCGGCCCAAGCCGATGGTGGAGATCGGGGGCCGTCCCATCCTGTGGCACATCATGAAAATGTACGCGCACTATGGCCTGCGCGAGTTCATCCTCTGCCTCGGATATCGCGGCAACATGATCAAGGATTATTTCCTGAATTACGAGGCGATGAACAGCGACTTCAAGATTTGCCTGGGGCGCAAGTCGCATGTCGAGTTCATGGGCACGCATCACGAGCAGGACTTCGCCGTCACGCTTGCCGACACCGGCCTTGAGACCATGACGGGCGGCCGCTTGAAGCGCGTGGCGCGCTATCTCGAAGATGACGACACGTTTCTGCTCACCTACGGGGACGGCCTCAGCGACGTCAACATCGGCAGCCTGCTCGAATTTCATCGCCAGCACGGACGCCTTGCGACCGTCACCTCCGTCCCACCCATCTCTCGCTTCGGAGTGCTCGAAGCCGATGCCCAGGGCCAGGTGCAGCGCTTCATGGAAAAACCGAAGGCGAATGGCTTGATCAGCGCCGGCTTCTTCGTATTCAACCGCCGCGTGCTGGATTACCTCGGCGGACCGGAATGCATGCTCGAACGGGAACCTCTCGAGCGACTGGCGCGCGAAGGCGAATTGATGGCCTACCGACATGACGGATTTTTCTACGCCATGGATACGTATCGCGAGTACCAACACCTGAATGAGCTTTGGGCGAGCGGGCAAACGCCATGGAAAGTGTGGCCGGATGAGGAAAGCCTGGCCGCTGGCAAGAAAGCGGGGGCGGAGTGAACTCATTTTGGCGCGATCGCCCGGTCTTCATCACTGGCGGCACAGGACTGCTCGGCTCGTGGCTGGTCAAGCAACTTCTTGAAGCGGGCGCAAATGTGGTGTGCCTGGTGCGCGACTGGGTTCCGCAAAGCGAACTTGTGCGCAGCCGCGGCATTGAACAGGTCATCACCGTGCGCGGCGATATCATCGACCGCGATCTCATCGAACGTACGCTCGGCGAGTATGAGGTCGAAATCGTCTTTCACCTGGCGGCACAGACCATCGTCGGCATCGCCAATCGCAATCCGATTTCGACTTTTTCCACGAACATCGAGGGCACCTGGAATTTGCTGGAGTCTTGCCGCCGCTCGCCGAAGGTTTCGTCGATCGTCGTGGCTTCGTCCGACAAAGCCTATGGCGATCAGGAGCAACTTCCCTACAACGAGGCGATGCCACTGCAAGGCCGGCATCCCTACGATGTCAGCAAGTCCTGCGCCGATCTGATCGCGCAGACGTATGCCGCCACCTACAACCTGCCGGTCGCGATCACTCGTTGCGGAAACTTCTATGGCGGCGGCGACCTGAACTGGAACCGCGTGGTTCCGGGAACCATTCGCTCCGTCATTCGCGGAGAGCGGCCCGTCGTGCGCTCAGACGGACAATTCATCCGCGATTACTTCTACATCGAAGACGGCGCAGCGGCGTACATGCTGCTCGCTGAGCGTCTCGCTTCAGATGCTGCGCTCCGCGGCCAGGCTTTCAATTTTTCGAATGAAAGCCAGGTCAGCGTGATCGAACTCGTCGATCTGATCCTGCGGAAGATGGGGTCGACTCTGCGGCCTGAGGTGCTCAATCAGGCAAGCAACGAGATTCGTCATCAGTTTCTAAGCGCCGAACGCGCGCGCACCATTCTCAACTGGAAACCGCAGTTCACTCTTGAATCCGGCCTGGATCGCACCCTCGGTTGGTATCGCGAATTTCTGGGCGCGCCCGCCGCAGTAGCGCACGCGGGCAGGGGATAGCTCGCCAATGACATTGACTATGACCAAGACGGCCAGCCATCTGCGTGACGAGATTCACGCTCTCGTGCGGCAGTATTGCGACGTCGCCCTAGCTCCGGAGGTCTTCGTGCCCGGCCGGAGCAGCGTGCCAGTCTCCGGGAAAGTCTTAGGCACTGAGGAACTCGAACTTCTCGTCGAGGCATCGCTTGACGCATGGCTCACCACCGGGCGCTTTGCGGCGCAGTTCGAACGCGAATTTGCCGCCTTCATGGGCGTGCGCTGCGCTTCCCTCGTCAACTCCGGTTCGTCCGCCAACCTCGCGGCGCTCTCGTGTCTCACATCGCCGTCGCTCGGCGACCGCAAGCTCTCGGCCGGAGACGAAGTGATCACCGTAGCCGCCGGATTCCCCACGACTATCAATCCCATTATTCAGAACGGGCTTGTCCCGGTCTTTGTTGACGTGCAGGTTCCTACTTACAACATCGACGCCACCCAACTGGAGGCGGCTGTCTCCAATCGCACCCGGGCCATCGTGCTGGCGCACACTCTCGGCAATCCATTCGATCTCGATGCCGTCATGCAACTGGCCGCCAAACACGATCTCTGGTTGATCGAGGATTGCTGCGATGCCGTCGGATCGCTTTACAAAGGGCGCAGCGTTGGCACGTTTGGCCACCTCGCCACTACCAGTTTCTATCCCGCGCACCACATCACCATGGGCGAAGGGGGATGCGTGCTCACCCAATCTCCCGCACTGAAAAAGCTGGCTGAGTCGTTTCGCGACTGGGGACGCGACTGCTGGTGCGATCCCGGAAAATCCAACACTTGCGGATGCCGTTTTGAATGGAAACTCGGCGACCTGCCCAGCGGATACGACCACAAATACATCTACAGCCACATCGGGTACAACCTCAAGGCCACCGATATGCAGGCGGCCGTCGGAGTCGCGCAGCTCAAGAAACTGCCGGACTTCATCGCCGCCCGGCGCGCGAACTTCACCAAACTTCACGCCGCGCTCAGCGATCTCGACGACATTTTTGCTTTGCCAGAAGCTACCGAGCACTCGGAGCCAAGCTGGTTCGGCTTCCCGCTGGCCGTCCGCAAGGACGCGCCGGCCAATCGAAACCAGATCATTCGCTTCCTGGAGTCTCGGAACATCGCCACCCGCCTGCTCTTCGGCGGCAACCTGCTTCGTCAACCCGCGTATCGCGACATTCCTCGGCGCGTCGTCGGCGACTTGCAGAACACCGACTTTGTGATGAACAACGTCTTTTGGATCGGCCTTTACCCCGGCATCACGCAATCGATGACCGATTACATGGCGGAAACGTTCCATCAGATTCCAAAAGCCGCCTCGGCCGTGCGAGGAGCTTAGGCTAAGCGACCATGCGTCAAGCAACCACGACAAACCGGCTGGCAAGCGATCTCGACAACATCCTCGAGCGGACCGAGCCACTGTGGCAGGAACTGCGCGGCCAGCGCATCCTGATCACCGGCGCCACCGGATTTTTCGGATGCTGGCTGCTGGAAAGCTTTGCCTGGGCGAACCACCGGCTGCATCTCAACGCGGGCGCCGTTGCTTTGTCGCGCCATCGGCAGACGCTCAAAGAAAAGGCGCCTCATCTCGCGAGCGATCCCGCCATCACCCTACACTCGGCCGATGTTTGTCGGGACGATTTTCCCAAGGATGCATTCTCCCACGTCATCCACGCCGCCACCGAAGCCAGCGCCGCTCTGAACCGCGAAGACCCGCTCGCGATGTTTGACACCGTCGTCACGGGAACGCGCCGCTGCCTGCAGTTTGCCGCATCAAACTCGGTTCGCAAGTTATTGTTCGTCAGTTCAGGAGCGGTCTATGGAACGCAGCCGCCCGAACTCACTCACGTAACGGAGTTGTTTCCCGGAGGGCCAGACCCTCTTGACCGAACCAACGCTTACGCCGAAGGGAAACGCGCGGCGGAGGCGCTGTGCGCGCTCACGGCATCTCCGAGCCTCGAGACCAAGATCGCGCGCTGCTTCGCATTTGCCGGGCCTTACATGAAACTCGACGCGCATTTCGCCATCGGCAACTTCATCGACGATTGCCTGCACCGGCGCCCGATTCGCGTGCAGGGAGACGGGTCTGCGGTGCGCTCGTATCTTTACGCGTCCGACCTGATGGTCTGGCTCTGGACCATTCTTTTCCGGGGACATTCTGGCCGCGCCTATAACGTCGGATCCGAGGATGCGGTCAACATCGCCGAGCTCGCGCGCGAAGTTGCCGTCACGCTCGCGCCCGAAGTCGACGCCAACATTGAGGTCACGATCGCTTCTGCACCAACGCAAGGCGTCCCCGTCCACCGCTATGTGCCCAGCACGGCGCGGGCGCGTGAAGAATTAGGCCTCAGCGCCAAAATGCCGTTACGCGAAGCCATCCGCCGCACACATTCCTGGTATGCGGAGAGTGCACGCTCCAGCCAGCAGATTGCCGTGCCCGCGAACGCCGGAGGAACCCATGCATAGCGCCGCCACTCTCAGCCCTCAACCCCATCGCGCCTGCGGCGCCTGCGGTGCAAGCGGCAACACCGTTTGCCATACGCAGCGGTTTATCGTTCCCGACGGCTACCCTCTGCCAAGCGAGTACACCGTGGTGATCTGCCGGCGCTGCGGTTTCGTCTACGCCGATCCGGCCGCAACCCAGCGCGACTACGATCGCTTCTATTGCGAGTGGTCGAAGTATGACGACTCGACAACCGCGACCGGCAGCGGGCTCTCGCCCTATGATGCCGCCCGGCTCGCGACCACCGCTTCCGACATCGCCCGCGCTCTGCCTTCGCGAGCCGCCAGCATCCTCGACGCCGGTTGCGCCACGGGCGGCCTGCTCACCGCGCTTCGCGAGCAAGGATTCACAGCCGTCGCCGGACTCGATCCGTCGCCGGGCTGCGCGGCCGCGTGTCGCGATCGGGGCTTTGAGGCCTATGTCGGATCGGTCGCCTCGGCGCCGGCGCACATGCCGAAATTCGATTGCGTCGTCTTCAGCCACGTGCTGGAACATGTCTACGACATTCCCGCGTTCTTCGCAGCGGCTCGCGGGCTGCTGACGCCGGGCGGCTGCCTGTATCTTGAAACTCCAGACGCCACCCGTTACGACGACTATCTCTACGCGCCGTTCCAGGAGTTCAATACCGAGCACATCAATCACTTTTCGGCGCGGGCTCTCGAAAACACCGCCCGCCGCTTTGGCTTCCAGCCGGTGCTCGTGGAACAGAAAATAATCCGGACCGCAGCAGATACTCTCTACCCAGCCGTTTTCGGCCTCTTCGGAGACAACGGCCGAACCGGGGACGAGCGCATGGCGATCTGCGATCGGGAGTTGCCGGCTCGCATTACTTCGTATATCGGGCATTCCGCCGAGCAGATGGAGCAGATCAACCGCCACCTCGCCGCCCAGCTTACCAAGAACCAAAGCGTCATTCTCTGGGGCGCGGGGCAATTGGCAATGAAGCTTCTCGCGCTTCCGGCGCTGGCGCACACTCCAGTCCGCGCACTAGTGGATAACAACCCGATCCTCCGGGGAAAGACGCTGGCGGGCGCACCGATCATTGGTCCGCGTCAAATCGGTCCGCGCGAAGTCGGACCGCAGGGCATCGCCGGCACGCGCGACCCCATTATTATCGCGACCCTACTCCATGCCGAGGAAATCAGTTCCCAGATTCGAAGCCTCGGACTCGCAAATCCAATTCTCTCGCTGCTTCCACATGCAAGCCTGGAGGCCCGCCGATGAAGCTTTCCGACTACCTCATCGGCCAGCTCGCGGATTGGGGCGTGCGCCACATTTTTCTCGTCACCGGCGGCGGCGCCATGCACCTCAACGACTCCATTGGCAAGGAAGCTCGCATTCAGTTCGTTTGCAATCACCATGAACAAGCTTCCGCGATGGCCGCCGAAGCCTACGCCCGCGTCAGCGGACTGCCCGGCGTGGTCAACGTCACCACCGGACCGGGCGGCATCAACGCGCTCAACGGGGTCTTCGGGGCGTGGACCGACTCCATTCCGATGCTGGTCGTCTCCGGCCAGGTCAAGCGTGAAACCTGCATGCGCGCGCTGGGGATCACGGGCCTGCGCCAACTCGGAGACCAGGAAGCCGACATCGTCGCCATGGTCGCGAACATTACCAAATATGCAGTACTGGTCGACGATCCACTTTCCATCCGCTACCACCTCGAGCGCGCCTGGCACCTCGCGCAAGGTGGACGCCCCGGTCCTTGCTGGCTCGACATCCCGGTGGATGTCCAGGGCATGTCCATCGATCCCGCGACGCTTCGCGGCTACGACCCTGCCGAGGATGAAAGCGCACTCAATACGATTGACGGCGAGCAACTCACGTCCGATTGCCGGGAAGTTCTCGATCGGATCCGAAATGCGAAGCGACCTGCAATCCTGGCTGGCACCGGCGTCCGCGCCGCTCTTGCCATCGCTGAATTCGACGAACTCTGCCACCGTCTCGGCGTGCCCGTCACCACTGCCTGGACGCACGACCTGATCGCCTCCGACGACCCGCTCTTTTGCGGACGGCAGGGCACGATCGGCGACCGCGCCGGAAACTTCACCGTGCAAAGTGCCGACCTTCTCCTGATACTCGGATCGCGTCTCAACATCCGGCAAACCAGCTATAACTGGCAGTCCTTCGCGCGGCAAGCCTTCAAAATCCAAGTCGACGTCGACGCCGCCGAGTTTCACAAACCCACCGTCCAGCCCAATCTGGCCATCCACTGCGATCTCAAGCGCTTCTTGCGCGAAATGCTCCGCCAGTGCGATACCGGACACGTCCGCCCGGAAACGCACGCCAAGTGGCTCGGCTGGTGCCGCGAACGCGTGCAACGCTACCCAGTCGTACAGGAGCGCCAACGTAACGCTGGTCCGCCCTTGAATCCCTACTATTTCATCGAGCAGCTTTCAACGAAATTAGCTGAAGACGACGTCATCGTGTGCGGCAACGCGACCTCCTGCATCGTGCCTTTCCAGACTCTGCGCCTAAGAAAACTCCAACGCCTGATCTCAAACTCCGGGTCGGCTTCCATGGGTTACGACTTGCCTGCCGCCATCGGAGCAGCTTTCGCGCGACCTGGCAAGCGCGTCATCTGCCTGGCTGGAGACGGCAGCATTCAAATGAACATCCAGGAGTTGCAAACGGTGATTCATCATCGCTTGCCACTTAAGATTTTCGTGCTGAATAACTCCGGATATCTTTCCATGCGGATGACACAATCCGGATTCTTTGGCCGGCTCACGGGCGAGAGCGCCGCGACCGGAACGTCCTTCCCGAACATGGTGAAAATCGGCTGCGCCTATGGCATTCCATCCATTCGCATCGACTGCGCGTCGCAGCTGGATCAAGTGGATCGCGCACTTGCAGCCGATGGACCTGCTTTGATCGACGTGGTTCTCGATCCCAATCAGGAATTCGAGCCGCGATCCAAGGCGAGGCAGTTACCGGATGGAAAGATCGTCTCACCCACACTAGAGGACATGTACCCATTCCTGGATAACACTGAACTAATGGACAATGTCATCAAGGAATAAGGACATTACCATATTGATAATGCGTATTTCCGACTGGTACCGCATTACGAATTGGACTGGCGAGTAACATTATGAACGGCAACGACATATTCGACGAGTTATTCGTGCTCGAGATGGCTAATAACCACTTGGGCGACCTGCAGCGTGGCCTCAAGATCATCAGCAACTATGCGCAGGTGGTGCGTTTCAATAACGTGCGCGCCGCGATCAAACTGCAATTGCGCGATGTGGACACCTTCATTCACAAGGACTTTCGACAGCGCGACGACATCCGTTACATCAAAAAGACCCTCGACACGCGCCTGCAAACAGAGGACTTCGCCACTATGGTGCAAGCCATTCGGGAAGCGAGTTGCATCCCGATGGCAACGCCGTTCGACGAGAGTTCGGTTGATCTCTGTTGCGAGCTCGGCATTCCCATACTCAAAATCGCCAGTTCCGACTGCAATGACTGGATTCTGGTGGAGAAGATCGCGAAGACAAAGAAACCGGTCATCGTCTCCACCGGAGGATCATCGCTCAAAGACATCGACGACTTGGTTACATTCTTCGGTAATCGTCATATTCCGCTAGCGATTAATCACTGCGTCTCGTTATATCCCTCGGAGGACAGCGACATCGAACTCAATCAGATCGACTTCCTCCGCAGCCGCTATCCCAATCACACCATCGGCTTTTCTACTCACGAATACCGCGATTGGACCTCGTCCATGCTCATGGCCTACGCAAAAGGCGCACGGACATTCGAGCGCCACATCGACATCCAGACCGAGGGCATGACGGTTTCTCCCTACTGCTCGGTACCGGAGCAGGTTGATACCTGGTTCAAAGCATTTCAACGCGCCAAGAGGATGTGCGGGGCGCCGGGCACGCAGAAGCGTTTGCCGCCGCAGAAGGAAGTAACGTATCTTGACGCGCTCGTTCGTGGAGTTTATGCGAAGCGCGATCTCCCGGTCGGTCATGTTCTGCAGGATGCCGACGTTTATCTGGCGATTCCGCTGCAGCAGGGGCAGATTTCGTGCCGCGAATTGATGCGGGGCGAAGTGATCCGCAAAGCCGTACCCAAGGATCAACCCATTCTGATCGACGCCATCGACAGCCCTTACGCGAACATTCCGTCGCTGTCGGAATTGATCTACCACCGCGGTCTCCCGTCGCAACCTGCCGCCCGGGCGGCAACAGCGGGCGGTGGCAAGTGAGCGTCCAGGGCCCAATGAAGACCATCAGTGTGGTCACGCCTTGCTTCAACGAAGAAGGCAATGTGCGCGAAGTGTATGAACGCGTGCGGAGCTTGATGCTCAGCCTGAACAGATACCGCTATGAGCACATCTTCATCGACAACGCTTCGCGCGACTCAACTTTTGCCGTACTGAGCGAAATCGCGAGCGCGGATTCGAATGTGAAGGTAATACGGAACGCCCGCAACTTCGGGCACGTGCGCTCACCGATGCACGCGTTGTTCCAGGCTCAGGGCGACGCGGTCATCGTGCTCATGTCGGACCTGCAGGACCCACCCGAGGTTCTGGCCCAGTTGCTCGAGCAATGGGAAAACGGCACTCCGATTGTGATTGCCGTCAAGCAGCAAAGCCGCGAAGCGGCGCCAATGTTCCTGATTCGGAAACTGTTTTACCGGCTCGTGAATCGCCTCTCCGACGACATCGAGACCTACGAAAACTTCACCGGCTTTGGACTCTACGATCGTCAGGTCATCGATCTGGTCCGTCAGTTTGGCGATCCCTATCCTTACTTTCGCGGCATGATCGCTGAAATCGGCCTTCCCCACACCGAAGTGCAGTACGAGCAGCAACGGCGTAAGAGCGGCAAGTCGAAGAATAACTTCTACACACTCTACGATCTCGCCATGCTCGGCATCACCAAACTCTCCAAGGTTCCTTTGCGCCTGGTCACGTTCGCGGGATTTGCCGGATCGCTGCTTTCAACCCTGGTGGGCACCGCTTACTTTACTTACAAGCTGTTTTTCTGGAAAGACTTCACCGTTGGCATCGCGCCCATCGCCATCGGAATGTTCTTCCTGGGATCGCTCCAGCTACTTTTCATGGGCATTATCGGCGAATACATTGGGAATATCCACACGCAGGTACACAATCGTCCCCTGGTGGTCGAGCGCGAACGATTGAATTTCCAGTATGAGCCCGGCGAACCAATGCCCTCCACTGTTCGCGTCTTGGGTGCGGCGTCAGGCCGTTGACTTGCACATGACCACGCTCGATTGCCGGAATCGGCCGAACATCGCCGTCTTAGATTCTCGGATCAACGACCTTAAGGAAGACGCGATTCAATGAACTCGCTCACGCACAACCGGTGGATCGGTGTGCAGTCGGCGGCCTCCAGGCCAAGTCCGTTTGCCTCCGTCCGGCTCATTCGGGCCCTCGCGCGCTTCGTCGACTCTCATGGTTGGATCGTTTTCACGGCGGTTTCTTCTGCGTGTGCATGGCTGCGCCTGAGGACGTTTGATTCCCGTCATCTGGATCACGATGAGTTATACAGCTATTACATCGCGCAAGCGCCTACATTGAAGCAGTTGCTCCTACTGACTCGCACTGTGGATCTCCATCCTCCGCTTTCTTATCTTCTAATTCGTATTTCGTTCGCGCTGTTCGGTGTTAGTTCATGGTCTTGCCGCCTTCCTTCCGTAATCGCCATTCTTTGCACTGCTGCTCTTGTCTTTTGGATGGCGCGGCGTATTTTTACTTCTCTCTACGGAATCATTGCCGTCCTGGTCTTCTGGAGCGTTCCCTTTACTTACCAGGCGGACGAGGCGCGCCCTTACTCGTTGCTGCTCTGTTTTACGGCTCTCATGCTTGCGAGCTGGTACCGAGCCACGGAAGTTCGCGACACCGGAGCAACCAGCCGCCGCTGGGCGCTGCTGACCATGGCCGTTGCCGGATTTGGATTGCTTCTCTCCCACGTTCTCGGCGTTTTGCCATATGCAGCGTTCTTTGGCGCAGAGCTCGTAAGGCTGCGGATTCGTCGCAAACCAGACTGGAGCCTCTGGATTGCTCTTCTCGCTCCCGCTATCTCTGTACTCACCTACCTTCCGCTGTTCCGCAGTCACGCCGCCATCTTGTTCACTGAACAGTATCGCGTTACACCGATGCGGATCGTCAATTGTTACTTGCGATCCATTACCTTTCTCGTGATTCCGCTGTTGGTCGCGGCGCTCATCGCATTCTTGTGGCCGAAACAACCGCAGGGCAGATCGCAGCAGGAATCGGAAACAACGCGGCTCGGTTCGCGCTGGGCGGCTCTGGCGCCGCTGACATTTCTCCTGGGCAGCTTGTATCTCGTTCCAGTCGCCGTCGCCATTATTTTCGCTCATACGGGAACCGCGTTTTTCGATCGCTACGCCTTTGTGGCCATCATTCCCATCTCTCTCACCCCGGCGCTCGTCCTCGGCCTTCGCACCCAGCGGAACCAAATGGCAGCATTGGCAGTCGCGCTCGTCCTCGGCGCCGTACTCGTTCTGAACACCACCGGAAAACCCTGGCTCATTGAACAACTCGCCAATCTTGCCCCGCCCAGAGTCGCCGCATTCGCGCTGAATGCGTTCGCCGCGCCTCCGATCGTCACTGAACCCGTGGTTCCGATGGTCCCTGAGCGCCTGCAAGCAGCTCTCGCGGCCGCTCCCGTGGTGTCCGATCTCGACGCCATCGATCCGGATCTTCCTTTGGTCGCAAATACCGGTTTGACTTTTCTGGAGATCGATCAGGAAGCAGACGCGGAACTCACCGCGCGTCTCTACCTTCTCAATGACAGGCAGGCAGCGACCGCAATCGCGCACGATACTGTGTTCGAGAACTACGATCGGGTCAAGAGAGTCTTTCCCATCCGAGGCCAGGTCGCCCCTTACTGCGCCTTTATCGGGGAGCATCCGCGCTTTCTCGCCCTGGGCGCTTACAACCATCCCCAAGGCTGGTTGCTGAAAAAGCTCGATCGGGACGGAGCGAACCTTCACTTGATCGGCGTTTATCGCGGCATCACTGAAGAGGCGCAGCTCTATGAAGTCACGGTCTTGAAGGCTACTTGCCCGGCGCGACCCTGACGAAAACGTTTTGCTGAGGCGTTCTACACGGCAGTTGTCTTCGTTGACTTTCCGCGTGCCATACGGCTACTAGGGTCGCCAATACACGTGGAATATGCCCGCCATCTGGCTCTCCGGAAACCTCTGCTCGACTGCCGCCCGCACCGCGGGGCTCATCCTGGCAGACGGAAAGAATGGCGATTCATTGATCACTACCAATTTCAGGTCGTTGGATTGCAGCGCTTTCAACAGTTCTTCCGGCTTCGAATCTCCATCGTCGCGAGTTACGTTCTTCAAGCCGGAAAGAAAATACAGCTCGGGACAATCGTTTCCCGCATACATCAACCCATTGGGCGAGTGCTGCTGCAACAGGTGAATTAAGTCGGTGAAATCTGCGGCATACTCGATGCGCAATCCCCCGGCTCGCGGCAGATGCAGTTCCTCCATCTGGCCGACCTTATGGGTCAATTCATAAACATAGTCTGGAACCAGCATGACCACGCCAAACAAAAGATAGAATCCGGCAACGGCGGCGAGAACGTAAGTCGCCGGCTGCCTCTTCGCGGTCACCACAATCGCCACCGCGGCCAGCAAGGTCAGTGGCAGGGCATACAAAAGATAAATCGGCGCGGCGAACGGATACTGCACCAGACCACACATCGCCGCCAGCGAGACCAGGACCATCAACCGCTGCCGCTGGATTTTGGCGAGGCCGCCCGACTTAGGTCGTGTCCGCAAGACCCACACGCCCATGAGCGCCACCAGCGGAGTCAGCGTCGCCACCGAATACCACACGCCTGAAACAATGCCGCCTGAAGTCGTAGCTTTCGAGAGCATCACCCCCAACCCGAACGCGACAGCCACGCCCACGGCCTTGCTCTGAAGTTCCCGCAGGTACATTGCCGCCGCTATCACACCCGCCAACGCAAGCGCATATACACTCTTCTCGATCGCCACGGGACGCAACACTCCCAACCCGACCGACCGCGCAATTGCGCTGGACGTCACGCCCGAAAAGAACTGGCCAACCGCTCCCGACCTCGCGTAGGGCGCCAGGAAAACAATCACGGGAGTCAGCACTCCGCAGCTAAACGGGACCACCAACCTCATCAGGCCGCGAAACCGCCCGCTGCTTGCCGTCTGCGGCACGTCCCGTTCGCCAAGGAGGATCAGTCCCACTACCGCAACCGCGGGCAAAACGAAATGGTAGAACTCGCCGCTTCCGAGCCGCGCGTGAAACACATAGAGTACCGTCGCCAGAAAAAGCAGCAGCGCTCCCGTGCTGAATATCCGGTACGGGATCGCGTTTTCTCCAGCCTTGGGTGCTTTCGGATTGCTCTGATCGTCACTCGCGACATCGCTTTGTTCAACGAACACAAGGAACAGAAGCACGCCCGCGATATAGTACGCTCCAATGACCTTGATCAGGATCGATACGCCCCCGCACACGCCCGCCACAAACAACCACCGCAAACGGCGCGCTTCCACATATCGAAGCAGCGCGGCCGCTCCAAACGTGGCCAAGAACAGGTTGTACCAGGAAGGCATCGCCGCTGGATAATTTGGATAACTCCACGCCACCGCGACCAGTGTGATCAACCCGGCCGGTAGCGCCTTGGTGAAGCGCAGCGCAACGTAGTAGACGGCGGGTATCCAAGCCAGAAAAAACAGGAACGCACAGAGCCGCAGCGACATCAGGCTTACCCCGAAAACGCGAAATGCAACAGCATGAATCACGCTCAGGCCGCCCGTGTAGATCTCGGCAAAATCCCGATGCGGAAGCTGCCCCTGCATCACGCGCAGCGCGCTCTGGCCCAGGATGCCGTCGTCGGCCGGAACCCAACCTTTGCCAATATGAACGCCAACATAAACCGTCGCGATCGCCAACACTGCACCGAGCACCAGTAAATGAATCATCCATCCTTGAGCGGCCGTCGCCAGCGCCACTTCACTTGCGCTGGCCTCGAACGCCTTCGGGTCGACTTCGCGGACCTTTACTTCTACGCTCAAGCTGTCACGCAACGGCGGAGTGCTTTCTATCCCGGAATTCGCGTGAGTTGTTGCCATTTCGTCCTTCACTTCGCCTCCAGCGCCGCCAGCCGCAACTTCGCTTCTTTGCTGTCCTGGTTCAGTTGCAGAGCCCGTTGGTACTCCACTCGCGCTGCGGACATATTCCCACTACCTTCAAGCGACCTGGCCAGCCAATAGTGATAGTCCCAAACCTTGGAATCCATGGCCACGGCTTGCAACAGATAGGGTTGCGCCTCCGCATTCCGCCCGTCTTGCAGGAGCGCGCGCCCCAGAAAATGTCTGGGCGCCGCCTGCTCCGGGACTAACTGCACCGCGCGCGACAATAATTGTTCCGCGTCCTTATACTGGCCGTCCATCAAATGAATATTGCCGCAGTTGTAGAGCGCGGAATAAAGGTCGGGTTCCTTCTCCAGAATCTCAGAGCACAACGCTAGCGCCCGATCATAGTCGCCCATTTGTCCATACAGCCCGGCGACTCCCGCCATTCCTACCTCCGACTTCGCGTACTCCGGATTCACCCGCTCCAGCCACTGCCGGCCTTCTTCGTATCGGCCAGCGTGAATGTAGGATTCCGCCAGCGCCAACGGCCCATAACCATACTCGGGATGGTCGCGCACGGTTGCCTCGGCCAGGGCAATCGCTTTCTCATGCGCACCCCGCTGGCTGTATTCCTTCGCCAACCCCGCCATGGTGTAGGGATTCCCGGGATACAGCGACTGTCCGCGCACGAGCAGCAGCAGATCGTTTCCCCAATAGACCTGCTGCGCCAGCGATGCACACACATAGCCGCTGCACAGCACCGCCACCGCGCAGCACTGAACCGCCTGCGCACTCCAACCCTTCAGTGACGGCAGCCGCCGCAACCCAACTGCCGCCAGAATTGAAAATCCGATCGACGGCAAATACATGTAGCGGTCGCGCACGAAATCGCCGTTGCCAAAGTTCCGCAAATATAGCGCGGGCGCGAGCCCAATCAGCAGCCACAAGCCTGCGAACGCGACGATGGAATGGCCTTCGCGCCGATTCCAATACCACAACCCAACCAGCACAGCAACCAGCACCAGCACGGGCACGACCAGTTGAGTAAGAATTGCGGTTGTGACGTAGGGCGTGTAGTAGAGCCCCGTGATGCCTAACGGGATCACCAACTGCCGCAGATAAACGGATAGCACCAAAGGCAAAGTCCGCGCGACATCCAGCATCCCGTGATTGGGATCAAACTGCCCGGTGGAATGGAGCAATGCGTGTTTTCGCAACAAAACATACGCTAGCGTCACTACCGCGTATGGAGCCGCCTCCGTCGCCGCCGCAAACGCTCTTTTCACCGGCGAAGTCTCGTCTCCGGCGGGATACAACCACGCGTAGATGCCTACCAGCGCGGAAAATACTACCGCCATCTCCTTCGTCAGCAGCGCGCATGCGAGCAGCGCCAGCGAAGCAATCCACCATGCCGTACCGAGCTTTTGTTTTTCGTCTTCTCCGGGTATTCGCTTCGAGCTACGTCCCTTGAGAAATGCCCCAAAGGCGAGCGCGAAAAACATGGTTACCATCGTGTCCGAAGCGGCGGAAACCCAGGTCACGGGCTCAATGTGAACTGGATGCAGCGCGAAGACCAGCGCCGCCACCGCCGCCGTCCAGTGTTCGAGTCCCAGTCGCCGCGCCAGCCAAAAGACCGCCATCACCGCGCCCACGTGCAGCAGAACCGCACCTAGATGCCATCCCCACGGCCGCAAACCGAAGAGCGCGTAGTTCAGCATCGACCACGCCACAAACAGCGGCCGGTAGTACACCTGATGCCGGGCTACGTGATACCACAAGTCGCTGGTGAACGCGCGTGGCAGGTTGCTCCAGGAGCGGATGATCGGACTGTTCACAATCTGCGGCCAGTCATCCCACACAAACTCGAAGGAAAGCGAACCGCTATAAACCACAAAAGTGAGCAGCCCGAGTACAGGGAGCAGAACGCTAGGCCGCCGCAAATACGTCGCCAGCAGTTCCAACGCTCCAGGTTCGGGATGCCCTTGTGGTTCGTTCATATAGTCTCTAAATCCGCTTCAGATCAGCCCAATAGTAACCTTCGCTTTGGTTCAGCGCATGTTACTCAGGTTACCTAGGTGTGCCACTTATTCCGGCATTTCACCGTCCCGCTCATGCGACGATCATTCCATGGGGCACGCTGCAGGAGCCAAACCCGCCAAGGCGACGTCTCCGGTCTTGTGCGTCGATCTCGATGGCACTCTGATCCGGGGCAACGTGCTTTGGGAGTCCGTCCTCGTGCTCTTCAGGACTCACCCTGTCGCGCTTCTGCTGCTCCCCATCTGGCTGCTTTCGGGACGGGCTGCGTTCAAACGCTATCTCTCTGGGCGCGTGCACCTCAATCCAGCCTGTCTTCCCTATCGGCAGGAGGTACTCGCACTTCTCCGGCAGGAAAAAGCGGAAGGTCGCCGAATCGCGCTGACCACCGCTGCCGATCGTGCGGTTGCCGAATCGGTTTCCCGGCATCTTGGTTTGTTCGATGAAGTCCACGCCAGTGACGGGAAGGTGAATCTCAAGGGTGCTGTCAAAGCTGCGTTCCTGGCACAACACTTCGCCGACACCGGCTTCGAATATGTCGGCGATTCCGCCGCCGACGTAGAGGTTTGGCGGAGCGCCCGTGCCGCATATGTGGTGGGTCCCAAGGCTCGCGCCGAACAAGCGGCATCCGTGACTACGCTCAAGGGCACGATCCTCGAATCGGAAGTATCCTTGCGCGCGTCGTTCCATACTTGGATCACGGCCCTCCGCGGTCATCACTGGGCGAAGAACCTGTTGCTCTTCCTGCCCCTTTTGCTTTCCCACAATCTCGCATTCAAGTCCATCGTGCGCACTTCTGTTGGTTTCGCTCTGTATGGTCTTTGCGCGTCTGGACTCTACATTCTGAACGACCTGCTCGACCTGCATTCCGATCGCGAGCATCCCTGGAAAAAGGAGCGGCCGTTCGCGGCTGGCGATATTTCGATTCCAGAAGGGCTGCTCGCATCGCTGCTCCTGCTCTCGGTGGCGATCGGAACAGGATTCCTGCTCGATACGCAATTTGGCCTGGTCTTGCTCGGATACTCCGCGCTTACCATGGTGTACTCGCTCTATCTCAAGAAGATTGCACTGCTCGACGTCTTTGTTCTTTCCAGCTTCTACAGTTTCCGCATTCTCGCCGGGGCTTTGATTTCCGCAACGCCGCTTTCGCAGTGGTTTCTGGCGTTTTCCATGTTTTTCTTTCTCAGTCTCGCCATGGCGAAACGCTACTCTGAGTTGGTTCACGCTCGCGATCTGGTGGCGAGCGGAAACTCGGGGCGCGGCTATCACACCGGGGACCGCGAACTGCTGCTCTCCCTCGGCACGGGCAGCAGCTTTTCCGCCGTAGTGATCTTCAGCCTCTATGTTCACAGTCCAGAAGTCCGTCTCCTCTACACTTCGCCCGAGTTTCTTTTTCTGCTTTGCCCCATCGTTCTTTATTGGCTTAGCCGAACCTGGCTGCTGGCGCATCGCGGCGAATTGAAAGAAGATCCGGTCACACTTGCGATCCGGGATCCGGTCAGTTACGGAGTCGCTTTGGCTTCGGCGGTGGTCCTCGGTGCAAGTATGTGCCATACGCATTGGTAGCCCGCTTCAGAAGAACCACCGCGGGCGTTGAGTTCGTGAAGGTGTTTCGCCAATATTTATATGTCCGGTCAATTCGCTACAAGTCGACGCAAACAGACCGCCAATAACTCGCCGACCACACGCATCCTCTCGTGGGGCCGTTACCCGAAGACCGCGCACCAACATGTTCATAAACCGGCATGGAACGACCAGGTGCCGGAACTGCTTCGCGCCGCCGCACCCGGTTCCCTGCTCCCTTATGGCCTGGGACGCAGCTACGGCGACTCGTGTCTCAACGCCGGCCGCGAATTGATCGATTGCAGGCGCCTCAACCGCTTCCTCGGTTTTGATGAATCGACCGGCATGCTGCGTTGCGAGAGCGGCGTCAGTCTTTCCGAGATTATTGACATATTTCTTCCGAAAGGATGGTTCCTTCCCGTCACGCCCGGCACCCGCTATGTCACCGTGGGCGGAGTGATCGCGAACGACGTCCACGGCAAGAACCACCACTGCGCGGGGACCTTCGGCGCGCACGTCCGCCAGATCGGACTTCATCGTTCGAACGATGGACTGGTTGTCTGCAATGCCGATTGCAACTCCGACATGTTGGCCGCCACGATCGGAGGCCTCGGACTCACCGGCGTCATCGCCTGGGCGGACATCCAATTGAAACGCGTCGCTGGACCCTGGATGGATGCGGAGACCATTCCTTTTGAGTCACTCGCCGCGTTTCTCGACCTCACGCGCGAAAGCAACAACCGCTTTGAATACACCGTGGCGTGGCTCGACTGTTTTGCCGGAAAGAACCTTCGGGGCATCTTTTTTCGCGGCAACCATGCTGCCGATGCCGGCAAGACATTTCATCCCAAGCGCGGGCCGAAACTGCCCTTCGCATTGCCCGCGTGGATGCTCAACAGTTACTCGATAAGGGCCTTCAACGCCGCGTACTACAAAGTTCATTCGCTGAAGAAAGGCGCTAGCGTGGTTCCTTATGATTCGTTTTTCTATCCGCTCGATTCGATTCGCCAATGGAATTTGCTCTATGGCAAACAAGGCTTCCTGCAATATCAGTGCGTGATTCCCGAAACGAACGTCGAGGCCTTCGAAGAGTTGCTGGATCGCATCGCAAGTTCGGGCATGGGTTCGTTCCTTGGTGTGATGAAACAATTCGGCTCCGCGCCGCCGGCTGGAATGCTCTCGTTCGCGCGCCCCGGACTAACCGTCGCACTCGATTTCGCCATGCGCGGCGAGCGCACGCTGCAACTGATGCATTCGCTCGATGAGATCGTGCAGCATAGTGGCGGCGCGCTCTATCCAGCCAAGGACGCGCGCATGAGCCCCGCTTTGTTCGAAGCGTCGTTCCCGCGCTGGCGCAGTTTTGTTCCCTATATCGATCCGAAGATGTCGTCGTCATTCTGGCGGCGTGTGACGGGGGCGCAGTCATAATCATGAAGACAGACACAGCGCCCGCAACCAACATGAAACAAGTAGTTATCCTTGGCGCGACTTCTGGCATGGCGCTCGAAATCCAGCGGCAACTGGCGCGGCGCGGCTGCGAGTTGTTTCTTGTAGCTCGCTCCGCTCAACGTCTGGCGGAACTCCAGGCCGACTTAACTCTGCGCGGTGCGCGGAAGGTCCTGACCTACTCGGCAAACTTAGCGGCGGTACAGCAGCACGCCGCGGTCTTCGATTTTGCCCAACGCTCGTTCCCCAAGTTCGACACCGTGCTGCTGGCTTACGGCTCGATGCACGAGCAGAAGGATTCCGAATCCTCCATCGACGTTTTGCTCGAAGAATTGCAGGTCAACTTCGTGAGCGCGACCGCGATCCTCACACTGTTCGCCGCCGATCTGGAGCGCCGCCATACCGGATGCCTGGCTGCCATCACCTCCGTTGCCGGAGATCGCGGACGCCGTTCGAACTACGTCTACGGTTCGGCCAAGGGCGCTCTGTCTCTTTTCCTGCAAGGGCTCCGCAGCCGCCTTCATCCCGCCGGCGTCCGCGTCATTACGATTAAGCCTGGGCCGGTGCAGACTCCGATGACCGACCACATGGCCAATTCCGCGCGCTTTGCCGATCCCGAGCGCGTCGCCCGCGATATCGTACGAGCACTCGAACGCCGTTCTCCCGACGTCCTCTACACGCCGAAAGTTTGGCGTTACGTCATGACTGCTGTGGAACATATCCCGGAAACAATCTTCAAGCGCTTGTCGTTTTGACAATCCCACCAAATAGAAAAAGGACCGCATCGCTGCGGCCCTTCGCTTTTACTGACAACTACGACTGAGAATCGTTCCTACCTTCTTCCGCGTCCGCCTCCGCCGCCCGAATGGCCACCACCGTGACCTCCCGAACCGCCTCCGGGGCCGCGACCACCGGGACCACCGCGACCGCGACGCCGGCGATTGCGATCACGATCACCACCGCCTCCGCTGGGACGGCCTTCGCGGGAAGCGCCGCCTTCGGGACGCGCTGCGCCTGCTTCGACCGATGCAACCACTCCGTCTACGCGATTGAAGTTGGGCTCGTCATCAGCGTCGAAATCCGCGCCGCCTTCGATGACCGCGGTCGGTGCGCCTTGCGGCACTGACGGCGTCAACGGCCCCGAGTGCGACGACGATTGCGACGTCGATCCACCGTCGGCACCCTCATCGGAGTCCGGCGGCGGAGCCCCGCCCATCTTGGCGCGTTGCTCTTTCAGGATTGCCTTGCGCGACAGCTTGATGCGGTTGCCTTCGACGGCCAGGACTTTCACCAGCACCTGGTCGCCTTCTTTGAGTTCATCGCGCACGTCTTTGATTCTGTGTTCGGCGACTTCGCTGATGTGCAGCAGGCCGTCCAAACCGGGCAGAATTTCGACGAATGCTCCGAAATCGGCCAAGCGGCTGACTTTGCCGAGATAGGTTTTGCCGACTTCAGCCGACGCCGTAAGGTCGCGAATAATCTGCAAAGCCTTGTTGGCCGAAACTTCATCGTTCGACGCGACATTGACCTTGCCCGAATCTTCGACGTCAATCTTCACGCCGGTCTGCTCAATGATGCTGCGGATCATCTTGCCACCGGGCCCAATCACGTCGCGGATCTTGTCGACGGGAATCTGCAAGGTGTAGATGCGAGGCGCGTAGGTCGAAACCTTCACGCGGCCTTCGGTGATGATCTCGTCCATCTTTCCCAGGATGAACAAGCGTCCACGCTGCGCTTGGGCCAGCGCTTCGCGCATGATCTGCGAAGTGATGCCCGCGACTTTAATATCCATTTGCAGCGCGGTGATGCCGTCTTTGGTTCCAGCGACTTTGAAATCCATGTCGCCGTAATGATCTTCGGCGCCGGCGATGTCGGTGAGGATAACGTATTTATCGCCTTCCTTCACCAATCCCATTGCGACTCCAGCGACGGGAGCTTTCAACGGAACGCCCGCATCCATCAGTGAGAGCGATGCGCCGCAGATGGTAGCCATCGACGACGATCCGTTCGACTCCATAATGTCGGAGACGACGCGCATGGCATAAGGCCAATCGTCCAAGCTGGGAAGCACGGCGGAAACAGCGCGCTCCGCAAGTGCGCCATGGCCGATTTCGCGGCGTCCAGCGCCACGCATAAAGCCGACTTCTCCGACGGAGAAGGGCGGGAAGTTGTAGTGCAGCATGAAGCGCTTCTTGGCTTCGCCTTCGAAACCTTCCAGTCGCTGCATGTCGTCGCTGGTGCCAAGCGTGGTGGTAACCAGTGCCTGAGTTTCGCCACGAGTAAAGATGGCACTGCCGTGGGCGCGCGGCAGAACGCCGGCTTCGATCCAAATCTCGCGGATCTGGTCAAACGCTCGGGCATCGGGGCGGCGCTTGTGGTCGATCACCTGGTCGCGGAAAATGCGCTCGCGGAGGATTTCGTAGTACTTCTTTACCTTCGCCTTACCCGCCGCGGCATTGGCGTCTTCGGGCACGGCGGCGAGCAGTTCCTTCTCGATCACGCGCACCAGTTCGTAGCTTTCCGCCTTCGGATGTTTCGCGGTATCGAGAGCGTCGGCCAAGCGAGCGCCGACTTTCTTTTCCAGGCCTTTGAAATAGGCCTCGTCGAACTCGGGCGGCGTGACTTTGCGCTTCGGCTTGCCGACCTTCTCGCGCAGTTCGCTGATCGCGGCGCAGATCTTCTTGATTTCCACGTGGGCGAACTCGATCGCGTCCACCACCGTCTCTTCTTTCACTTCTTTCGCGCCCGATTCGATCATGACGATCGCATCTGCGCTGCCCACGACCATGATGTTCAGTAGGCCTTCCCGCATTTCGGTGTAGGTGGGATTGACGATGAAGCGTCCATCGATGAGGCCGACGCGCACGGCGCCGATCGGGCCGAGAAAAGGAATATCGGACAGGGTCAAGGCGGCCGAGGCGGCGTTAATGCCACAAACATCGGGATCGTTCTCGGTGTCGGCGGAGAGGACCAATGCGATGACCTGGGTCTCGCACTTGAAGCCTTCGGCGAACATGGGACGGACCGGCCGGTCAATCTGGCGGCAGGTGAGAGTTTCGCGCTCGCTCATGCGGCCTTCGCGCTTGATAAAGCCGCCGGGGAAACGTCCGCCGGCATAGGTGTATTCGCGATAGTCGACCGTGAGCGGGAAGAAGTCGATGCCCTCGCGGGGCTCGGGATTGGAGGTCGCGGCGGCCAGCACAACGTTTTCGCCGAAACGCACGACGGCCGCGCCGCCGGCCTGCTTGGCAATTTTTCCGGTTTCAATGGAGAGTTGTTTCCCGCCTGCGAGTTCGACGGCAACTTTTGTGGCTTCAGGTTTCATGGTTCATCCTTTTGAATGGGCAGAAGGGCACCGGCCGCGCGGATACGGAGGTCGCGTGGATAGGCGTAGGCCAAGGCCGCGGTTGGAAACGCACTTTTGATAAGGCTCTCGCGATCTGGAAATCCAAGTCTGGAAAACCAGTCTGGAACCGGCGCCACACGGAGCCGGTCGCGCTATTACTTGCGGATGCCGAGCTTGGAAATTACGGTTTTATATCGTTCCGAGTCGTACTTCTTAAGGTAGTCAAGCAGGCTGCGACGCCGGCTCACCATCATGAGAAGTCCGCGGCGCGAGCCGTGGTCTTTCAGGTGCGTTTTGAAATGATCCGTCAACTGACCAATGCGTTCGCTCAACAGCGCGATCTGGACTTCGGGACTGCCGGTATCGGTCGGGTGCGTGCGATACGTGTCAACGACGGTTTGCTTTTGCTCTCTGGCTAGCACTTACCTGTTGCACTCCTGTCTCTTCTCGTTATTCGTAACGGATTCGATGGTAACACGGCGGTGTTGCGGGTGGCAAACAGAGCGGGGCCGGGGACGATGGGGCCGCCGCCGCAGCGCGCCAAGGATCGATGTGCATCGCGGCTCGGTCGAGGTTATACTATGGTTACGACTCGAAATAAACGTCGGATTGAATCATCCTCCGGTTTATTCCAGGGACACAAGCTGGGCCAACCCTACAGACGGTTTATGTAGCCGGCCATCATAATAAAAAATACAATACGGGGAGATTTTCTATGCCACGAGGCCGATCAACCTTTACCAAACGTCAAAAAGAGCAAGCGCGCCAGCAGAAACAACGGGACAAGAACGAGCGCAAGACCCAGCGGAAAGACGAGAAACCGGGCGGCGTGGTGCTGGATGAGGCCGAAGAGTTGCGGCAGATGCGTGAACACGCCGCAGAACAGGCCGCACTGTTCGGCATCGGGGTTGAGGACGATGAACCCAGTGCTTTAGAGCTCGCCACCCCGCACGGCAATAAAGCCGACCGCTAACCCTAATCTTGAAACCTGATGGAGTGCCGGGCGGAAATACCCGGCACTCCATCAATAAACCCTAAACAAAAACCTCACCCGGCAATTTTGTCAGCGTCCGCGATGCCAGCGTGTTGGCAATAATCCGCCTTGGCTGATCGTTCGCCGCGGCATTCATCTGTTTGCGCTCGATGCGTAGTTTCAACGTGCGCTCGATGTTCCGCAGATCAAGAACCTCGACCCCCGTGACCAGCGTGGAAGCGCGGCCCTGCAACCCAGCCCGGCCCGTGCGCCCGACGCGATGAATGAAGTCTTCCGCCATCTTCGGCAGGTCGTAGTTAATGACATGGGCCACGTCGTCGCAGTGCAGGCCACGCGACGCGATGTCGGTCGCAACCAGCACCTGATGACGTCCTTCCTGAAATCCGCTCAACGCGGCGTTGCGCTGGGACTGGGTCCGATCGCCATGAATCAAGGCAGTCGAGAAGCCATCACGATCCAGTTCCTTGGCCAGGCGCTGGGCGCCCCGCTTGGTGCGCGTGAAGATCAGCGTTTGTCCCTTTTCTTCATACAGCAACTGCCGCAGCACATCGAGTTTCTCGGATGGCCGCACTTCATATGCTTCGAGTTTCACGCTCTCGGCGGGCTTCAGGGTCGAGCCGAGGGCAACCCGCACCGGGTCGCGCGTATAGTCGTTCACCAATGAAGCCACCGACTGCTCCATGGTGGCGGAGTAGCACAGTGTCTGCCGGCGCTGCGGCAGAATCTGCAAAATGCGCCGGATGGCCGGAAGAAAGCCCATATCGAGCATGCGGTCGGCTTCGTCAAGGACAAGTATCTTCACGTGTCGCAGGTCGGCAAACTTGCGCGTAATGAAATCCTGCAAGCGTCCGGGAGTAGCGATGACGAATTCGCAGCCCGAGCGGAGGCTGTTAATTTGCGCTTTTTCCGCAACGCCGCCGATTACCAGCGCCGCCTTCGGCATGTTCTTGCCGCGCAGCTGTTCGTACTGCTCGTGAACCTGCTGGGCTAGTTCGCGCGTCGGCAACAAAACCAGAGCCTTGACGCTCTTGGCCGAGTCGGCCTTCGCAGATTCGGCGCGCAGCATTTCGATGATCGGAATCAGAAACGCGAGAGTCTTGCCAGTGCCGGTCTGCGCCGTGCCGATGACGTCCTTGCCTTCAAGGGCAGGAGCAATGGCGCGCGCCTGGATAGGGGTGAGAGTAATGAATTGAGCTGCCGCCAGTTTCTGCTGCAAAGCAGCAGACAAGGGCAGTTCTGTAAATGTGGTCATTCGTTTGTTTTCTTTCTGGAGGGGCTAGTTGTCAGTTTCTCAGGCTTGTGTTCTCAAACACACGACGAGAGTTCGCACTGCCGCTCGCATTGAAATTGGCGCTGGAACCGAACGGCGGGCAGGAAATGCGGAGGTGGAGCGGATCCAACAGGATCCCCGCTTAACGAGCAAACCGTAGCAAAAGCGTTAACAGCAGTATAGCAGACAAAGACTGCGCGCGGAGTTACGTTGGTCATCGTTCGATAAAAAGTGCTGCTAAGTAAGGTACGCGCGTGGGACGCGGGCACCCCCGCCCGCGCATTGGCGGTACGGACCGCTTCGAGAATCACAACCGCCAAGCGATAATCCCAAGAGTTAGTCTCTCTTTCCCTTGTGGTCCTTGTGGCTGATTTTCTCCGCCAGCACGGTAGCGTCTTCCAGCATCTTGTCGATTCGCCGCCCTTGAGCGTCCGGAGTTCGATAATAGAAAATGCCAAACAGATGCCCACGGCGCCGCGAGGGCGACATGGCATCCCAACCTTCGCGGGCGCGAGGATGCCGCGCGAACGCCACCTGCAGAACGGGCGGCAGTTCCCGCTCCGCCTCCATCACGTTCATCAGGCGTTCGGCAATCTGTTCCGCGCGACGCACGCGCGCCTCGGCACCCTTCGGTTCGGTGATCCATTTCGCAATGTCGGCGCGCGTGGAGTGGTTCAGCCCGCCATACCAACGATGAAGCCTGCGATCTTGGTTGAGAATGCGCCCGATCTCGTCGGGGATGGCAACCGTGCGCTCTTCCCTGTCGAACTCCATCTGGAAACGGGCGACGCTTCCTTCGACGGCCCGCGCTCCCCTCTGCATCCGCTTGTTGACCAGCAAAAAGTGCCGGCCATCGCCGGTGGGAAACAGCGAGGTGCGGAACGCGAAGCCATTGATTTCGCCTTTGACTTTGATCTGGCCTCGCAACCTCCAGACTTTGGCGGCATCGAACGGTAGATGGATCACCACCCAGTTGAGGCGGGATCGCATGCGCTCGAGCCTGGCCTCGAAATGCCTCGCGGGCGTAGGCTTGGTTGTGTGGGCCTTCGGCATGAGCGGTAACCGGAAAAGGGCATTCTAATATGGACCGGCAATGCGCTGAGTGCCATGCGCGTCTAGACCAGAGTTAGACTGTACAAAGATCTATCCGAAGGATCATCTTTGATCTGCCCGAAGTGCGGCGAGAACAACTCGAACAGTTTCCGCTTCTGCGGAATGTGCGGCACCTTGCTCGAAGCTCGGAGACCTGCGGGCACAACGCCAGTGCCCGACGCTTCTCTCGCGACTGCCGCAAAGACCGCGGTTCCAAAGATCACTTCGCCCAAGACCACAAACGCGCCAACAGCGCCGCAAGCTTTCGCCTTTGACAACACCGACTGGACCGCGAGCAAACAGGTACCGCCCATCAGCGGTCCTTCGATGCTGGGTTTGAATCCGCCGGACGCCAATCCGACTGGCTCCAATCAATCTCGATCGAATCAACCCCGCCCGAATCAACCTGACATGGACGCGCTGCGGGAAGGCGCATTCTCCGGCCTCGGTTCTTTTGTGGAGGCCGACCAGCCTAAGACCGGCGGAAGACGGCTACTGCTCCTGGTGGCGCTATTGGCCGCGTTGGGCGGCGCGGCTTGGTGGACCTACAGCTACCTCGGCGATTCAGGCACCCGAAAGCCATCAGCCGTGCCTGCGTCCGTCACCAACTCTCCGAGCAGTACCGGGAACGACAAACCGTCAAACAGCGCAGCCGCACCGGATGGGACTCCGGCGCCCGATGCTGGCTCGTCGCAAGTTCCGGCGCCGCAAAACCAAGTTCCGGAAAGCCCTACGGAGAAAGCACCTGCCAGCCACGACGCTCTAGACCAATCCGCGAGTTCCGAGGCGAAGCCCGCGGCGAAGCCGGCGTTGGTGAAACCAAGAGTAGAACCCGCGGCCAAGGGTTCCGCGAAACGCGAATCCAGCGCGACCTCCGTCAAGGCTTCGAAATTGCCCGAGCCCGCTGCCGCAGACGCCGGGACAGCGGAATTCCGCCGAGGCGAGGCCTACCTCTACGGCCGAGGCGTCCCTGAGAATTGTGACGAGGCGGTCAAGAATTTAAAGGCGGCGTCCGCGAAATCCAATGCCAAGGCGCGGAGCGCGTTCGGTACCATGTACGCCACCGGCCACTGCGCCCCACGCGATCTGCCGACATCTTATTTATGGTTCGCGATGGCTCTGCGGGTGGACCCGAACAATCAGATTCTGGAAAAAGATTTGAGCGCGATCTGGAATCAGATGACGCCGCCAGAGCGGCAGCTGGCAACCAGAATGAAACAGTGAGAGGGGCTACTCGTCCACCGGCACCAGGTTCAATGCCTTTTTCACCGTGCCCCGTTCAATCATGATTTTTTGCTGCAGCAGCGTGATCGCATAAATCAGCTGCTCCGGACGCGGCGGACAACCCGGCACGTACACATCCACGGGGATGACCTGGTTCACGCTCTGCACCAGCGCATAATTGTTGAAAACGCCACCGGAGGTCGCGCACGCGCCCATGGAAATCACCCACTTCGGTTCCGGCATCTGTTCCCAGAGCTGGCGAATCACGGGAGCCATTTTGTTCGAGACACGCCCGGCAATAATCATCAAATCGGACTGCCGCGGCGACGGCCGGAACACTTCGGCTCCGAAGCGCGCGATATCGAAGCGCGACGCGCCCATCGACATCATCTCTATGGCGCAGCAGGCGAGGCCGAACGTCATCGGCCAGATGGAATTCTTGCGCATCCAGTTAACGGTCGAATCGAGCGTGGTCATGACGATGCCTTCGGGCACGCCGTCTCCATAGACCAGTTCTTTGACTACTTTCTTGCCGTTTTCGACGTCAACGTAGGGGCCAAAACTGAGTTCTTGCGCCATGGGGATATTTTAACCGCAGAGGACGCCGAGTGCGCGGAGGAAACCAAATCTCGGCATTTCTCGGCGTCCTCCACGTCTCGGCAGTGAGACCTTCTACGGGTTCAGCACGATCTTGCCGAACATCTGACTCTTCTCCATATACTCGTGAGCCGTGCGAATTTCCCGCAAAGGAAACGTGTGGTCGATCACCGCCTTGAGCCGACCCGCGAATACATGCCCAAGCACCTCGTGCAGTTCGCTCATCGTGCCCATATACGATCCGAGCAACGCCAACTGCCGCGAGAACAGAAACCGCAGATCGAGTTCGACTTTCGGCCCCGTGGTCGCGCCGCAGGTGACGAGCGTCCCTCCGGCTTTGAGCGACCGCACACTTTCTTGCCATGTGGCGGGCCCGACGTGCTCGATGACGATATCCACGCCCTCGAAATTGGTGATCTTGCGGACTTCGTCGGAGATCTTCTGCTGATAATGGTTGATGACGAAATCGGCGCCGAGTTCCCGCGCCCGCTCCGTTTTGCGTTCATCGCCCGCGGTGGCGATCACGCGCGCGTGAAACAGCTTCGCAATCTGAATGGCGGCAACGCCCACGCCTGAATTCGCGCCCAGCACCAGCAGGGTTTGGCCGGGCCGGATCGCGGCCCGTCCCGTAAGCATGTGCCAGGCGGTGACAAAAACCAGCGGAACGCTGGCGGCCTCATTGAAATCGAGCCAGTCGGGAATGGGGATTACATTCACCGCGGGCACCGCAATCAGTTCACAGTTGCCGCCATCGACTGCATTGCCCAGCACGGTGAACTGGCGGCACTGGTTCTGCAATCCCGCAACGCACTTCGCGCAGCGGTTGCAAAAATACATAGGCGCGAGCAGAACCCGCTGTCCGGGCTTGAGATCGGTGATGTACTCGCCCACCTCGACAATCTCACCGGCAGCGTCAGTCCCCAGAATATGCGGCAGGTTCACTCCGGGCAGCCCTTTGCGCACCCAGATGTCGAGGTGGTTCAGAGCGCAGGCACGCACGCGTACGAGCACTTGATCCTTACGTAGTTTGGGATCGGGAACGTCTTCGTAGGTGAGAACTTCCGGTCCACCGAACTGATGAATGCGAACGGCTTTCATAGAACTGCTCCCTGGGTTTCTGCCGCTACCGGGCAGTAAGCTGATTCTCTACCGGAAATCAGAATACCTCGACTGGGGCTGAACATCGAACGTCGATTTCCACGTACCCAGCCACGGGTTACTCCAGTAACCTGCTCCACCCCAAATCACATCTAGAATAATGGTGAGTACTCTGCCTTGGCCGCACGCACCAAACTCTGGATCGCTTTGCTGACCGCGCTGGTTCTAGCACAGACTGCGGTGTCGGTGCTCATGCCAAGAGGACCGGCCCTCACCATCGCCAGCGATCTCATCCAAGGCATCCTGTTGCTGGTCGCCACCGCCAGTTTTCTTCCCAACATCTCACGCGCGCGCTGCGCCACTCCGCACATCCGGCTGTTCTGGATTCTCATGAGCCTGGGCATGTTCTTCTGGCTGGTGTACCAGGGAATGTGGAATTACTTCGAGGTCTTCAAGCGCCAGGACGTGCCCGACACCTTCCTGGGCGACATTGTTCTGTTTCTGCATCTGGTGCCCATGATCGCCGCTCTTGCCGTGCTTCCTCATCTGCGGGACGACGAGCGCGATGGACGTATTCGCTTTCTCGACTTTACGCTTCTGATGACGTGGTGGGTTTTTGTTTATGTCTACGCGGTCATCCCGTGGCAAACCGTACAGGTCGACGCAGCGATTTACAGCGCCAATTTCAACTTCGCCTATCTGATCGAAAAACTCATGCTCCTGGGGGCGTTGGCCATCCTTGCCTACACTACTCACGGCGGCTGGCGGAAACTTTACGGACAGTTGCTCGGCGCGAGCGCCCTCTATGCCTCCAGTTCGTATGTCGCCAACTGGGCGATTGCTCACAAGCTTTATTACAGCGGCAGTATCTATGACATCCCTTTGACTGTTTCCATCGCTTGGACGGCCGCAGTTCCCTTGCTCGCGCTTCGCCTGGACTTGTCCGATTCCAAACCGTCGCAGCCTCTGCTCGGCATCTGGATCACCCGACCCAGCATGCTCGCCTTATTCAGCCTGCTCTGGGCGGCCGTGGCCGCCGAACTGGACCCCAACCTTCCCGGTTCGGTGCGGACCTTCCGCGTCACCGCGAGTCTTGTCACCATGGTCGTGATGGGCATCGTGGTTTTCTCTCGTCAACGCCTGCTCCGAGCCGAGCTGTCGCGGCTTCTCGAACGATCGCGACGCTCGTTCGAAGACCTCAAGAGCTTGCAGGAAAAACTCCTTCAATCCGAGAAACTGGCTTCGCTCGGCCAACTAGTCGGCGGCGCCGCGCACGAGATCAACAACCCGCTCACCGCCATGCTGGGATATTCCGAACTGCTCGGCGCGTCCGCCTTGCCACCCGAGGAACAACTGCAGGCCGCGCAGGTCGCCGAACAGGTGCGGCGCACGACCACGCTGGTAGCGAGCCTCCTCACCTTTGCCAATCAGGCTCCAGCCAAGCTTGCTCCCCTCGATATCAACTCCGTATTGCAAACCGCCGCCCGCCTTATGGCTCCGCAATTGGAGACAAGAGCCGTTTCCCTGCGCCTCGAACTCGCCTCCCCGATTCCACCCGTGCTCGCCGACTCCAACCAGATTTTGCATGTCTGCATGCACCTTGCCGGGCAGCTCAATGCCCGTCTTGATCGCGAATCGAACTCCACTCTCTTCGTCAGCACACACAGCCAGGGCGACGTGGTTTGGGTCGACTTCTCTTGTTTTGATCCTGCCGATTCTTCCTCTGCCGCGCTCTCCTTTGCAACTCTGCTTCACTCGGAAAGCGCGAACAAACCCTCCACCCTTTCCCTGGGCGCTTGCTGCCGCATTGTCGAAGAACATGGTGGACGTCTTCTGCAGCCTTCAACCCCCGATTACCCCGCGTTTCGAATGGAGTTGCGTGTCGCGACAGATTCCGCCCGCCGTTCCTCTTTCGTCGTGCCCAGCCGGGCCGCGGCCCACGGCAGCTCGTAGTTTGTTTTCCGTATGGAATGGATTGTCATCCTGAGCGAAGCGCAGGACTCGCTTTCTCTTTGCGCTGGGGGAAAGCATATCCCTCGTTCAGGATGACAACGTTGATTTCGACTCGCTATCGGGCGCCACTTCCGTTGTTCTCTTCAACTGTCCGCAGGCGGCAAAAATGTCGCGCCCTCGCGGACGCCGCACGAATGCCGGAATTCCGGCCGCCACCAATATTTTTCGGAACGCCGCCACTCGATCCTCTTCCGGTGTCCGGTACGGCAACTCCGTCCCTGGATTCAGGGCTATCAAATTGATTCTCGCTCGCATCCCTCGCACTAGTTCGACCACCTCGCGCGCGTGCTCCGGGGCATCGGTCACACCCGCGATCAGCACATACTCGAACGTCATCTTCTCTCGCGTCCGCAGCGGAAACTCCCGTGCCGCCTTCATCAGGTCCGCCAGGTTCCACTTCCGGTTCAGCGGCATGACCTCGCTGCGCAGTGTGTCATTCGATCCGTTGAGCGAAATCGCCAGCTTCGGACGCACCGGCTCTCGCCCGAAATCGTAAATCCGCGGCACGATTCCCGCCGTCGAAACCGTCATCCGCGACTCCGGAATCCCCACCCCTTCCACCAGCAGCCGCACCGACTTCATAAAGTTGTCATAGTTCAAAAAAGGTTCGCCCATGCCCATGAATACGATATTGACCCGCTGCCGCGGCGGCTCCACTCCCTGATCGCGCAGTACGGCCGCAATCTGTCCCACAATTTCTCCCGCCTCCAGATTGCGCTTGACCCCGAGCAGTGCCGTGAAACAGAACCTGCAATTCACCGCGCATCCCACCTGACTCGATACACAGATCGTTGCCCGGCGAAACGCCGCCGGAGACGCTCCACCTTCAATCTCATCGCCCGCTTCACTGCCGTCGCCAATCTCCCCGCCATCTCCCTCCGGCATCCAGACTGTCTCCACCGTCTCGCCATCGGAAAGCTCCATCAGGTAGCGTGCGGTGCCATCGCTCGAAACAAACTTGCGCGCAATCGCCGGAAGGCCCACCTGCCAGCCCTCTTCCGTCAGGCGAGCGCGATATTCCGACGGCAGCGTCGAGACCTGATCCAGCCGGTCAATCTTCTGCCGATACACCGCATCGAACATTTGCTGGCCCCGATAGGCAGGCTGCCCGGACTCAAGCGAAAGACTCGTGAGTTCTTGCAAGTTGAGTCCCAGCAGCGAATTCGATGGTTGGCTTGGCATTGGATGTGGAGCTGCTTGACGGAGTTCTGATTCTTCTCTGAGTGTAATGCCCAAGTATAATCTGACGAATCCAAGAGAGGGCCTACCGATGATTCAGCGATCCCGCGCCGCCCTTGGCGTGCTTTTAGTTGTTTTCCTAGCCGCACTCCCAGGCAACGCCGCCAGCCCGCAATCCCTCGCTTTCGTTGGCGCGACCGTCTACTCTTCGCCCACGGCCACTCCTTTGGGCGACGCAGTCGTTCTCACTTCGGGCGGTGTCATCACCGCAGTCGGCAAGCGCACCGAAGTCAAAATTCCGAGAGACGCCCGCGTGATCGACTGCACTGGAAAAACCATCGTTGCCGGCTTTTGGAATAGTCACGTCCATTTCACCGAACCGGCCTGGAACGGCGCTGCGACCGCGCCAGCCACCGCCCTCGAAAAGCACATGCAGGAAATGCTCACGCGCTGGGGCTTCACCACCGTCTGGGATCTTGGCTCCGATCCAAACAACTCTCTAGCTCTCCGCCGTCGCGTCGAAGCGGGCGAAGTTCCCGGCCCGAAAATTCTCCTTGCCGGCGACATCTTCCCGAAGAATGGCCATCCCGTCTATTTGCCTCCCGAGATGCAACTCCCCGAAGCCGCCACGCCTGACGAAGCCTCGCAAATGGCTCACGATGACCTGAAAATGGGCCTCGACGGCATGAAGCTCTTTACCGGCGCATTCATGGGCGACAAGCCTGTCGTAAACATGGACACCGCTATCGTGAAGGCAGCAGTCGATGTCGCGCATGCGCAGGGCAAGCCGGTCTTCGCCCACCCGCAGAACAGAATCGGTGTGGACAACGCGGTTGGCGGTGGCGTCGACATCCTCGCGCACACCGTTCCCACAGAGAACAACTACACAACCGACGAACTGACTCGTTTCAAATCCCAACATACCGCGCTCATTCCCACGCTCTCGCTCTGGACCACGATCGTTCCCGACCCAGTCGCAACCGCCCATGTGGTGCAATCCGGCGTCGACCAACTCAAGACTTTCTCCTCCAATGGCGGCCCCATTCTTTTCGGCACAGACGTTGGTTTCACTGCCATCTACGACACTTCGCTCGAATACGAACTGATGCATCGCGCGCTGTCGGTCAGCCAGATTCTCGCTTCACTCACAACCAATCCCGCCGGATATTTCAAAACCGCAAACAAGGGACGCGTCGAAAAAGGATTGGACGCCGATCTCGTCGTTCTCGACGCCGACCCTGCCGCCGACGTACGCAACCTCGCCAAAGTTGCCTACACCGTTCGCGCCGGACAAATCATCTACCAGAAATAGCCTCGAGGTTCTCGAATCGATTAGCTTTCCATGTTCTTCGGGGAGGGAGCGTAGCGACGCAAAAGCGTAATGGAAAACACCAAAATGAGGATGAGCAGCCCCAACAAGCCCAACTCAGTCATGCTAGCGCGAAATATACTTGCACCGTCTGCCGACCACGTTCCACCCTTGGTGAGGGTCGCCGCTTCCAGCGTAATCACCAGGACGCGCCGAATCGAGGCAATCAGGCCCACCACGAGGAACGGTTCGGTAACCAAGAAATGCGAATGGATGGAAATGCGCACCGTGTGCAGAATCTCAACCAGCATCAGCACAACCAGCAACTGGTCCAACACCAGCAGGGTGTCGGCGGCAATCGTCCAGTGACCGAGGCCCTCCCACAGCATTTTGCCGGCGTTGGCAATCGTTGCGAGCGCCGTTATAAAAAGCAGCAAGGCAAGAACGGAATAGATCACCACTTCGGCTTTGCCTAGATAGTCGCCAAAGTGGACGCGGAGTTTCTCTTCGGCCATTTGCGGTCACCCATAAAATCGCCCTGCTTCGCGCCTCTTCACCGGGAGAGTACGCAGAGTACAACGAGAACTGGCCTATCGAAAAGCGAAAACACGGATGCGCTGCCGATTCCAGTGAAAGAGTCCTCGCCAAAATGCCGTTGGAAGCGCGAAAATTCTTCGTAAGTTACACAAACATAAGGCTAAACACCAAACGCCGTCGGTTCGCCCCAGAGTATGGGAGAATAACAACAGCAGCCCGCCTCGAATTTCATACTTTTTGGACCCGAGCTTTGATAGACAAAATTCATCGAAGGACCTCATGGTAAAAGAAACCCGCAGCATTCGTCGTCAAGTCCTGCCGAACGGCCTGACCGTCATCACCGAGCAGATGTCCCACATTCGCTCGGTCGCCATCGGCATCTGGCTCAAGTCCGGTTCGCGCGACGAAGGTTCTGAATTCAACGGGATTTCCCACTTCATCGAGCACATGGTGTTCAAGGGCACGGAAACCCGCTCCGCCGAAGATATCGCCCGCCAAGTCGACTCCATCGGCGGCAACATGGATGCCTTCACCGCAAAAGAATGCATCTGCTTCAACATCAAAGTCCTGGACGAACACCTTCCGCTCGCCATGGATGTCCTTAGCGATCTCGTCCTCCATCCCGTCTTCGATACTGCCGACATCGCCAAAGAACGCGGCGTCATCCTCGAAGAAATCAAAATGGATCAGGACAACCCCGACTACCTCGTCCACGAAATCTTCACGCAAAGTTTCTGGAAAGACCACGCCCTCGGCTTGCCGATTTTGGGCACGCGCGAGACCGTGAAGAAGTTCGAGCGCCCCGTCGTCTCCCGCTTCTACGGGCACCACTTTGCCCCCGGCAATCTCATCGTCAGCGCCGCCGGAAACCTCGATCACAAGCATTTCGTTGAACTCGTCACCAAACATTTCGAGCATGTGAAGCCGGCGAAAAATGGATTGCAATCGCCCGCGCCCAAGACTTTTTCGCGCATCAACCTGCGCAACAAGAAGTCGCTCGAGCAGGTCCAGATCTGCATCGGCGTCCCCTCGCATCCTATGGCGCATGAACGCCGCTACGCTTCCTACATCCTGAATACGCTGCTCGGCGGCGGCATGAGCTCGCGTCTGTTCCAGAATATCCGCGAGCGCCAGGGACTTGCCTACTCGATCTACAGCGATTTGAATCCGTATCGCGATACCGGATCGATGTGCGTGTATGCAGGCACTTCACGCGAGTCGGCGATCAAAGTGGTCGAGTGTGTGGTCGAGGAATTCCGCAATCTGAAAACCACGCCCGTGCCGGAGGAAGAACTGCGCCGCTCCAAGGATCAACTCAAAGGCAGCCTGATGTTGTCGTTGGAATCCTCGACCGCACGCATGTCGAACCTGGCTCGCCAGGAAATGTACTACAACCACTTCTATAGCCTCGACGAACTGATCGAGCGCATCGAAGCCGTCACGGTGGAAGACCTGAAGCAAACCGCCGAGGAATTTTTTCGCACCGAGCAGATCGCGGTGACCATCCTCGGCAACCTGGCCGGCCTCAAGCTGACCCGCGATCAGCTTGCCTGCTAAGTTCTTGTGTGGGGACGGGACTTTGCCCCGTCCAAGCCGTGCGCAGCACGGCAAAAGCTAAGCGCTACCTCGCCAGCACCATTCTCACTTCTTACCAGCGCAGCCCCACCGAAATTGGAAGTACGATCGTCTCGGCGTCGCTTTGATACGCGTGGTGGTAGCGGTATTCGGCGTAGACCTTGGCATGGTGCCAGGATTGCAGTTGATACGTGATTCCCCCGCCGTAGTTATAACTACCCGCAACCTTCGAATAGGAGGACAAGGTTTGATTCCCGTTGACCGTCGGCGGGCTCCCGGGGTTGAGGTCGGTGCAGTTAATGCCCCACCAGCGGTAATATGCCTGCTGGCAGACCGAGCCGTTGGTCAGTAGTTCGCTGTGCGCCGAAACACCGCGATCGTCAAAGCCAAAGCCGAAAATTCCGTAGACGCCAAATCTTCCAATATGGCGTGGCACGTTGACGATGCCGTCCAGGCTAACCGACTGCAGATGTCCGCTCGCGTCGGGCAGACCCTGCCTGCTCACACTGGGCCGCAAGCTCAGGTCGTAGTACAAGTATTCGGCATCCACGGCAAACATGCGGCTGAAGTTGATGCCGCCTCCAACCGTTCCCTGAAAGGTATTCCCAGAGAAATTCGCGACATACCCCTTGCCGAAACCAGGCCCGCCGCCGACACTAAAAGTGTAACGACCGAAACTCGATTGTGCCGAGTCTTGTGCTGAAGCCGATGCCACGAGTCCGCAAACAACCGCCAAAAACAGTATCCGATTCCTCAAAATCTCGATCTCCTCATTTTTTAACTTTGCCCTTTTAACTTTGCCAACGTTCGGCCACCATCGAATTTCTTCAGCCGCCGCTCTTTAGCCTGGATGTCTTTAGCTTAGATGCGCGCGCGGAATAAGGAAAGCTAGCCTTTTTCCAGGATGGTCAGTTGTGCCCGGCGCGTGGCCCGGGCGTGTGGCTGATTTTCTGTAACAACACCGGCCAGTATTCGCGCAGCATATTTCCACCCGCCCGGCTTGCCAAATCCAGGCCGTACCGAAATAAAGTATCTCCGACGGTGCGGTTCCGGTCCGGCCAGTAGACGTTCGCCAGTCCCTCGGCCAGCAGCGGCCCGCCCAGCCTTGACCAGGCGACCACTTCGCGGCCGTCATCGTTGCGCATGATGAACACCCGTTGCACCGAATACTTCATGGCCTGGCCGAATGTGGGATGAATCTCGGCGTAGAAACGCGGATCCTCATGCAGTGCCGATGCCATCAGGAACGTCCCAAAGAATTCGCCGGACGCCTGGCGCGCCATATCCGCCCCGAATCGTTTGCCGTATCCGTCCCAACCCTGTGGAAATCCAGTGGGAGAATCATCCGCCTGACCGACCGCCGAACCGATCGCTGCCCATGCTACCGAATCTACGGAAACGCTGTTGTCCACGAACAGCTGAAATTTCTGCCCTGCCGAAAGCCGTTCGGTACTGTAGGCGATGTCGGGGAAAACGATCGATTTATTCTGCAGCAGATTGTACAAGGCCACGGGCATCGGCGGCGCGGGAGCATTCGGAGCCTGACCGTCGGGGGGTTGCGCCGCTGGTGAGGGGCTGGGCTGCGTCTGCGGCTTGGGTGGGTCTTGGGCGAAGGCTCGCAGGCCCGAGTTGCAGGCAATGACCGCGATCAAAATCAAAGCGCCGAGTCGCGGCTGGCCGAAACGCCGCCTGCTGGATTTCGGGAACGGCATCTTCGTTACGGTACGGAATTCCCCGCAAATGGACATCGCTAGAGATTACTCAATCGCAAGTCTGGCGGCAAACGCATAAGCTGAGGAGTCAGGTCTTAGGTCGCGGGTCTCAGGAAAACCGAGCGCCGATCAAGAGGAAAACAGCCTTCGCTGTTTTAAGCCATTGCTCCGGAACGAGCCGTCAGGTATTCCAGCAGTTCAACGACGCTCAGGCCCTCCTGCAGCAACCCAATCATCTGATCGGTGTCGACCCCCGATTGAGCAGCCAGGGCGACGATCTTGGCGACTCCACGCCGCAGCGCTTCCTGCTGGGCGGGGCTGAGCGAATCGGCTGAATCGCCAGTCATCGCTGCGATCAACTCATTTTCTCCCGTCATCCCCGTTATGATGCTCCCAACCACCGGTCCGCGCTGTGATGACGCTTACTTGAAATTTGTGACGGAAGGGACGCCGAAAAAGGAAGACTGGCTAACCCGCCACCGTGGCCGCGCAGTGCTGCTCAAAGGCAGCCTTAAGATCGGCGGCTATGGCAGAAGCATCGCGAGTTTCGATCTGGTGGCGCTGCATCATGTAAACCAGCTTGCCGTCCTTCAGAATCGCGATGGAGGGCGACGACGGCGGGTATCCGGTGAAATAGGAGCGGGCACGCTCGGTTGCTTCCCGATCCTGCCCCGCGAATACAGTCGCAACCTTCGCGGGCTTGGTCGCGTTTTGCAGCGCGAGGCGCACGGCGGGACGCATACGTCCCGCAGCGCATCCGCAGATGGAATTCACTACCACCATGGTTGCGCCCGACTCGTTCTGCACAAAGCGGTCGACATCGGCTGCGGTGCGTAGTTCTTCAACGCCCAAACGCGTCAATTCCTCGCGCATCGGGATCACCATTATTTCGGGATACATGGACTCTCCTGTATTTCAGGCACTGATTGAATGATTCAATCTACAACCTTACTATAGAGCGACATCGGCTTCATGACGATTCAGGAAAACATTCCGCTCGCGCCACTGACCACCCTGCAGGTGGGCGGAGTGGCGCGCTACTTTGCGGAACTGAAGCGCGAAGACGACGTTCGCGACGCCGTGCAATTTGCGAAAGCCCGCAACCTGCCCTTATTTGTCCTCGGCGGAGGAAGCAACCTCGTCATCGCCGATTCCGGTTGGCCCGGACTGGTGCTGAAGATTGCCATCGGCGGTATAGCGGCCCCAAAAGTACAGGACTCCGCCGGCAATGGCGTGCTTTTCAGCGTGGGCGCGGGCGTCAATTGGGACGACTTTGTCGCCCAGGCGGTCACCCAGAATTGCGCAGGCATCGAGTGCCTGAGCGGCATTCCCGGCAGCGTCGGCGGCACGCCCGCACAAAACGTCGGCGCCTATGGGCAACAAGTCTCCGACACCATCGAATCGGTGCGCGCGCTCGACTTGCGTGCTCCCGATTTGAAAGAAGATCGCATCGTGGTACTGCCCAATCCCGCCTGCGGATTCCGTTATCGCGCCAGCATTTTCAACGGCGCGGAACGCGGGCGTTACATCATTGTGCGGGTCAATTACCGGTTGAAGCGGGGCGGCGCTCCGAGTTTGCGATACGCCGATCTGGAAAAACATTTCGCCGGACGCAAGACGCCGCCAGCTCTCGCCGAAGTGCGCGATGCGGTGCGGGCAATACGGCGAAGCAAAGGCATGTTGATCGTCCCCGGAGATCCCGATTGCCACAGCGCTGGATCGTTCTTTAAGAATCCCCGGCTCAGCGAGGAGCAGTTCACAGATCTGGGCGCGCGCGCCGTCGCGCGAGGACTCGAGATTCCCAGCTACCCCGCGGCGCGCTCACAAAACGATGCCCAACGTAAAGTTTCGGCGGCCTGGCTGGTCGAGCACTCAGGATATTCCAAAGGATACGCAGCCGGAGAGGCCGGGATTTCGCAGAAACACGCCCTCGCGCTGATCAACCGAGGCAACGCCAAGGCCAGCGACATCGTGCGACTGAAGGATGAAATCCAGCAGGGCGTGCAGGCAGCTTGGGGGATTCTGCTGGAACCCGAACCGGTGTTCGTGGGATTCTGATCCCAGGGTTCCGGACCGACGTCCTCAATCTGTCCCCATAAGACACAGGGCGGCGCATCCCGCGGCGACGGTTCCCCATGCCGGCCCTGAGGTACCGTCTACCACGGAATTCGCCAGGCTACCTTATCGGCGCGACAACTCCGAAGCTTTAGCAAAATTATTTCCGAACGAATTCCGACGGGCAGCGTTCTTTATCTACAGGAGCAGGCGTGATTGCAGAATCCGTAACGGCGGGTGAGGCCCTGAAGTTAGCGCAGAAAGCGTTGGCGCAGCAAGAAGAAGGTCTGCTGGAAGCGGCCGTGCGAGAACACGCCCGTCTCGTCTACCGGATTGCGCACTCGGTATTGCGCAATGCCGCCGATGCGGAGGATGCGACGCAGGAGGTTTTCCTGCGGGCGCTCCGCTACGGAAAGAAGATCGAGCGGGTTCAGGACCAGAAAGCATGGCTGGCAAGAATTGCGTGGCGCGTGGCCGTCGAGCGGCGAAAGCGCACGGCGACGACAAGTCCATACAGTGAGAATGCGGCGGAGAAGCTAATAGCGCCCGGCCACGGCGCCGATCGCGTCCTGCTGGACCAGGAACTCAGAGCAACTCTGGAGCGGCTCGTTTCAGCCTTGCCCGCCCAACTGCGGAACGCGTTGGTGCTCTCGGCGCTGGAGGAAATCGCACCCCGTGAGGTGGCGGCGATGCTCGGAATCAGCGAGGCAGCCGTGCGTTCCCGCGCCTTTCGCGCGAGAGAGATTCTACGGGAAAGACTACTGGCCACGCCCGGGCCAAGGAACTGAACGAAGGACATGCTCATGGATCCGAACGAAAGAGAACGTGAAGTCGATCAGTGGCTGGACTCGGCGCTCCGCCAATACGGCAAGGCCGACGCACGGCCGGGTTTAGAGATTCGCGTCCTGGCGAACCTAAAGGCTGAGCGGGATCGGATCGCTGCGCCGCATCGCTGGTGGTGGGCCTTGGGAACGGCCGCTGCCGCGCTGGCGATCCTGGCGGCAGTTTGGGTTGGACACAGTATTCGCGAGGGGAACCGACGAAGCACGGCAGCAACATCGACCACGGAACCGCGCGGAGAGTCCGCGAGAGTCGAGCTTGCGACCGCGCCGCAAGTCGCCCGGCCAGCAAAAGAGGTCGCGCAGCGCAGGCCACCACGGCATACGGTTCGCAGCGCGAAAGCCGCGATAGCGCCGAAGTTAGAGCAGTTCCCTTCGCCGCAGCCACTGAGCGAGCAGGAACAAACCCTGATGAGCTACGTCGCGAAGTATCCTGACAGCGCAGCACTGGTGGCGCAAGCCCAGGCTGAGGCGCTGCAGCGGGATCGCGAGGAAGAAGAGGCCGAGACGGCAAGAGGCAACACGGAGTGAGGCTTCCGGCCAACATCCAAATTTCAGGTTCCAGGAAGCGTGCGGCACAAACTACAAGGAGAATCACAATGACGAAGAAAATGATTGCGGCGGGCGCGCTGATGATAGCGCTGGTGTTTCCGATTGGGACGAGTAAGGCATTGGCGCAGGAGTCGGGCAGTTCGACGAAGGCCGCCGGACAAGAACCGCCAAAGCCGGTGGAAGCTTATCGGCTTGATTTTTCCATCAATGAACTCGAGGACGGGAAAAAGATCAACTCGCGGCAGTATTCCATGAGCTTGACAGCAAGTGAAGCGAATGACATCAAAATCGGCACACGCGTCCCGGTCGAGTCCAAACAAGGAGAGTTCCAATATCTCGATGTCGGCACGAGCATCTCGGGCAGACTGCATCAACACAACGACCAACTGGAACTTTTTGTCCACACTGAAATGAGCAACTTTGCGATCCCGGAACAAGCGTCAGGGCACGACTCCCATCCAGTGATCCGACAACTCAAGATCGGTGGCAGCACACTGGTAACACTGGGAAAGCCGATGCTAATCGGCAGCGCCGACGACCCGAACTCGAAGCGGCAGTTTCAGGTTGAGGTGACGATGACGAAGCTAAGGTAGCCGAATTAGGGAAGGTCGTTCAGAGCGGACGTTTCGCCGCCTCGTCCCCGCTCCGCCAGCCGCCTTGCTTGCTCGAAGATCTTCACGAACATCGGCCGCGTCAGCTTGCCGGTGTTCGTGTTTTGATTTGAAGGATGATAGGTCGCCAGCAGGACGAGCCCATCCGGCATCGCATACTCCGCGCCGTGTCGGAATTCATACTCGCGCTTGCTCGCGATCAGGCCCTTTCGCTTTAGATAATTGAGGTAAGCCTCGAACCCGATTCTTCCCAAGGCAACCACCACGCGCAATTCTTTCAGTCCTTCGATCTCGCGATCCAGAAACGGAGCGCAATTGGCCAGTTCCTCGGGGAGTGGCTTGTTGTCCGGTGGCGCGCAGCGGGCAGCCGCGGTAATGAAGAGATTGGTCAGTACCTGGCCGTCGTCGCGTGCAGTCGCGGTGGGCTGACTGGCAAATCCAGTTTCGTGCAGAACCGGGTACATGAAGTTGCCGGAAGCGTCTCCCGTGAACGGACGCCCAGTGCGATTCGAGCCGTGGGCGCCGGGAGCAAGTCCGAGCACGAGCACGCGAGCATGAGGATCGCCGAAGCCGGGAACGGGCTTGCCCCAATATTCGTGGTCGCGGTAGGCGCGGCGCTTCTCGCGCGCGATGCGCTCTCGATATTCCACGAGGCGCGGACAGCGCGTGCAGGCGACGACTTCGCCATTCAGAACCTTGAGCCAGGTTGGGACGGGCATTCGCCTTCATTGTATTGGTTTGTGTAGAGGTACACTCTTGTCCGCTGCTTTTACGGTTGCCTTTGCTTTCCTTTGTGACCACAACACCGCTAGCCCCGAAACGTATTTTCACTGCGCGCTTTTCGCGGACCAGGGCGTCCGCGCCACACAAGTGACCCTCGTTACTTTAGTGGGTAGGACAACCCCCTCCGCCGTTTGACGTTGCTCTTCCAGAGTCTTTACACTCAACCTTGTGGCGTAGGTGTCGCAGCGGAGCAATTTCTTACCGGCTCCGCAGCCGCAGCCGCTGTGGAAAGGTCACTGTGAGCCCCACTGATATCAAGGAAAACGCGACCCCGGAAAGCCCGGCGAAAAGCGGCACCAAGCGCGAGATCGAGGTTGAGATCCCCGTCGATGAGGTCAACCGCCAGACCAACTCGCTAATCGAGAAATATCAGAAGGTGGCGCGCATTCCCGGCTTTCGCCGCGGCCATGTTCCGGCGTCGATTATTCGCCAGCGTTTTTCCGAAGAGATCAAGACCGATATGGTCGAGGCGCTCATTCCGCGCTTCTTCAAGCAGGAGGCCGACCGGCTCAGCCTGCATCCCGTGTCGCAACCACGTGTGACCGACCTGCACCTGCACGACGGCGAACCGTTGCGTTTTAAAGCCGCGTTCGAAGTGCTGCCGGAAATCAAGCTGTCGGGCTACAAGGAATTGCGTGCCGAAAAGCCCGAAATTGCAGTCTCCGAGGCGGACGTGGAGAAAGCTCTCGAAGATCTGCGCGAGCGCAGCGCCAGTTTCAATCCGATCGAGGGACGCGCCCTCGCCGACGGCGATTTTGCCCAGGTCTCGCTCGATGGCACTCCGAAACGCGAACCCAAGACCGCCGAAGCAAAAACCGACGTAGGCCAACCCGTACACATGGATGAGGTGCTGGTCGAAATCGCGGGGCAGAACACCATGCCGGAATTCACCCAGCACCTGCGCGGCACCAATGCCGGCGACGAACGCACCTTCGACGTGAACTATCCCGCCGATACCCAGGACAAGCGCCTGGCCGGCAAGACCTTCACCTATGTCGTGAAGGTGCAGGCGATCAAGCAGAAGAGCCTGCCGGAACTGAACGACGAGTTCGCGAAGACCTTGGGCGAGTTCCAAACCGTGGACGACCTGCGCAAGGCGATTCGCGAGCAGATGGAAGCCGAACGCAAGCACGAAGCGGAACACGCCGCCAAGGAAAAGCTGGTGGGCGAACTGATACAGCGCAATGATTTTGAGGTTCCCGATTCTTTGATCGAGCAACAGATCGACATCCGGCTGGAGCGGGGACTGCGCGCGCTGGCGGCGCAGGGTTTGACCGCCGAACAGATGAAGAAGATGGATTTGAACCGTCTGCGCGCGGGCCAGCGCGAACAGGCGATTCACGATGTAAAGGCTGCTCTGCTGCTCGAAAGAGTGGCCGAGGAAGAAAACGTTCAGGTCAGCGACGAAGAGTTGAACCACGAACTGGAATCGCTGGCCCGGCAGTCCAAACAGACGTCGGAAGCAGTACGCGCTCGTTTGACACGCGATGGGGGGCTCGATAGGATACGAACAAGAATCCGCAACGAGAAGACCCTCGAATTTCTGTATCACCAGTCCGCGTAATTATGACGCGGACCATTTCGAACCTCCCCTGAGCGACGACCACGGCCTCTGGGCAGGAGTGTGGAAAGGGTGAACGTGAACTCCAATTCCAGTTCCAAGGAAGGACAAATGATGCTGGTACCGATGGTGATCGAATCGACCGGGCGAGGCGAACGCGCCTATGACATTTATTCCCGCCTGCTCCGCGACAATATCATCTTCATTGGCACTCCCATTGATGACACCATCGCCAACCTGGTGATCGCGCAAATGCTGTTCCTGGCGCAGGAAGACCCGGAAAAGGACATCCAGCTCTACATCAACTCGCCGGGCGGATCGATCACGGCGGGCATGGCCATCTACGACACGATGCAGTACGTAAAGAACGACGTCACCACGATTTGCATCGGCCAGGCGGCCTCCATGGCGGCATTGCTGCTTTCGGCAGGCCAGGCCAAAAAGCGCCTCGCGCTGCCCAATTCCCGCATCCTGATCCACCAGCCTTCCATGGGCGGATTGTCGGGCCAGGCGACCGACATCGACATTCATGCCCGCGAAATTCTGCGCATGCGCGAGATTACTAATCAGTTACTGGCCAAGCACAGCGGCCAGAAGCTGGATAAAGTGGAGAAGGACGTGGAACGCGATTTCATCATGAATTCGCAGCAGGCCAAGGAATACGGAATCATCGACGATATCATCTATAAGACGAGATAATCCGCTAGCGGGTGCCCCATCCTAACGTCGCGGTTTTTGCGACGTTAGGGTGGGTTAGCCATGGTCAGCCATTAAGGCGGCTGGAGTACCAGAAAGCGAGTAAGGCCGAGTGAAAACCAGATCGGGCTCCGATGAGATGTTGCGCTGTTCGTTCTGCCACAAGTCGCAGGACGCGGTCGCCAAGCTGATCTCGTCTCCGAGCGACTATCCCCGGGCATACATCTGCGACGAGTGTGTCGCCGTTTGCAACTCCATTCTCGAAGACGACCGCTCTACCACTCCTTCGGCTGCGGTTCCGAACCAGTTGCCCAAGCCTCAGGAAGTGAAAACCTTCCTCGACGAGTACGTCATCGGGCAGGAACAGACCAAGAAGAAGCTGGCCGTCGCCGTCTACAACCACTACAAGCGCATCTACATGAACCGCCAGCGCACCGGCGATGGCGTCGAACTGACCAAATCGAACATCCTGCTGATCGGGCCGACCGGAACCGGCAAGACGCTGCTGGCGCAAACCCTCGCCCGCATGCTCGATGTGCCCTTCGCGATCGTTGATGCCACGACGCTCACCGAAGCCGGCTACGTCGGCGAAGACGTCGAGAACATCATCCTCAAGCTCCTGCAGGCAGCCGAAGGCGACGTCAGCCGCACCCAGACCGGTATCATCTACATCGACGAAATCGACAAGATTGGGCGCAAGGACGAGAACCCATCGATCACCCGCGACGTCTCGGGCGAAGGCGTGCAGCAGGCCTTGCTCAAGATCCTCGAAGGCACGATTGCCAACGTCCCGCCGCAAGGCGGACGCAAGCATCCGCATCAGGAATTTACGCCCGTCGATACCACGAACATCCTGTTCATTTGCGGCGGCGCTTTTGTCGGCCTGGAAAAGATCATCGGGCGGCGCTTGGGCAAGAAGGCTCTCGGCTTCCGCACGGGAGCGGAAGAGGAAACCGAGCAGACGGTTGCCTCCTCGAAGCGCAACTTTGAAATGGTCTCCGAAGCCCAGCCCGAGGATCTGATCAAGTTCGGCCTGATCCCAGAGTTTGTCGGGCGCTTGCCGGTCATGGGCGTGTTGCAGCAACTCGACGAAAATGCGCTGGTCGAAATCCTGACGCGTCCCAAGAATGCCATTGTGAAGCAGTACCAGCGCCTGTTCGAGTTCGAGAACGTACGGCTGAAGTTCAGCGAAGACGCCAACCGCGCCATCGCGCGCCAGGCCATGGCCCGAAAGGTCGGCGCCCGGGGCTTGCGTATGATCCTGGAAGAGCTCATGCTCGAACTGATGTACAGCCTGCCCAGCCAGAAGAAGGTCAAGGAATTTGAAGTGACTCGCGAGATGGTGGAGAAGCGAAACGTCTCGCTGGCCATGATCGAAAAAGCGGCAAGCTAGAATAGTCGCTGGTCGTCAGTCTCTAGTCGTTCGCGAAACCGAAATGGCGAAACGACTGGGGGCCAATGACTGACGACCAACGACTAGCAACCAAAAACCGAGACGGGAGACCGCGTTGTCGAACCCCAGTTCCAAAGAAAAGTTCGAGAGCAAGAAGCTGCCCATGATGCCCATTCGGGACGTGGTCATCTTTCCTTACATGATGACCCCGTTCGTCGTGGGCCGGGAATCGAGCGTCCGTGCGCTCGAAGAGGCTCTAGCCACCGATAAGAAGATCTTTCTGGCCACCCAGCACGACGCCTCCATCGACGAGCCCAAGGCCAACGACATTTTCCAGGTCGGCACCATCGTCAACATCGTGCAGAGCCTGAAGCTCCCCGACGGCAACATCAAAGTCCTGGTCGAGGGCATCGAGCGCGGCAAGATCCTTGGCGTTACCGAGACCGACGGCTATCTGCAAGCCACCGTACGCGTCGCCCGTTATGCCACCGAGACCACACCCCAGATCGAAGCCGGCATGCAGCGCGTCACTGGCCTGTTCGAGCAATATGTGAAGCTCTGCCAGTCGCTCAACTACGAAACCATGATCGCCGCCGTGCGCATGGAAGATCCGGCGAAACTCACCGACACCATCGCCGCCAACCTGCAACTCTCCATCGAAGAAAAGCAGGGATTGCTCGAAATCTTCGATCCCGCCGAACGCCTGAACCGCATCGGCGACGTGCTCGACGTCGAGATCGAAAAGCTCAACATGGACCGCACCATCCAGTCGCGCGTCAAGCGGCAGATGGAAAAAGCGCAGAAAGAGTATTACCTCAACGAGAAGATCAAAGCCATCCAGAAGGAACTCGGCCGCGGCGAAAAAAGCGAATTCGACGAACTCAAAAAGAAAGTCGATGCCGCGGGCATGCCGAAAGAAGTCCGCGACAAGGCGATCCAGGAACTCAAGAAACTGGAAGCCATGCCGCCCATGTCGGCCGAGTCCACCGTTTCTCGCAACTATCTCGACTGGCTTCTCGCCGTCCCCTGGAAGAAGCGCTCGAAGGAAATCCGTAACATCACGCGCGCCGAGAAAACTCTGAACGAAGATCACTATGGCCTGGAGAAAATCAAGGAGCGCATCCTCGAATTTCTCGCCGTCCGCCAGTTGGTGAAAAATCCCAAGGGCTCGATTCTCTGCTTCGTCGGGCCTCCCGGCGTAGGCAAAACTTCGCTGGGAATGTCGATCGCCAAAGCGACCGGCCGCAAGTTCGTCCGCATGTCGCTCGGCGGCGTGCGCGATGAGGCGGAAATCCGCGGCCATCGCCGCACCTACATCGGAGCCATGCCCGGCCAGATCATCCAGATGATGAAGAAAGCCGGCACCAAGAACCCGGTCTTCATGCTCGACGAAGTCGACAAAATGTCGATGGACTTCCGCGGCGATCCCTCGGCGGCGCTGCTCGAAGTGCTCGATCCCGAACAGAATTTCATGTTCGTCGATCACTACCTCGACGTCGAGTACGACCTCTCGCAGGTCTTCTTCGTAGCCACCGCCAACGTGATGCACACCATTCCGCCCGCGCTGCAGGATCGCATGGAAGTGCTGCGCCTGCACGGCTACACCGAGCCGGAAAAAGTCGAGATCGCGAAGCAGTTCCTGGTCAAGAAGCAGATGGCGCAGGCGGGGCTGACGGAGAAAAACGTCCAGTTCCCCGACGATGCGCTCCGCCAGATGATTCGCGGCTACACGCGCGAAGCGGGCGTCCGCAACCTGGAGCGCGAAATCGGCAACGTCTGCCGCAAAGTCGCGCGCAAGGTGGTCAAAGAAGGCGCGAACTTCGCGGCCGCGATCGAACCCGAAAAAATCGGCGACTATCTCGGCGTGCTCAAGTTCCGCGACACGCTGGCCCACGAGAAGAGCGAAATCGGCCTGGTCACCGGCCTCGCCTGGACCGAAGTCGGCGGCTCCATCCTCTCGACCGAAGCCACCGTGGTCGACGGCAAAGGCAAGCTCACCTTAACCGGCAAACTCGGCGACGTAATGCAGGAATCGGCGCAGGCCGCCATGTCCTACATTCGTTCCCGAGCCTTGCGCCTGGGACTGCCCCGCGACTTCTACCGCAACCTCGACATTCACGTGCACGTGCCCGAAGGCGCGATTCCGAAAGATGGACCCTCCGCCGGCATCACCATCGCCACCGCTCTCGCCAGCGCGTTGAGCAAGATTCCAGTCCGTCGCGACATCGCCATGACCGGCGAAATCACCCTCCGCGGCAAAGTCCTGCCCATCGGCGGATTGAAAGAAAAACTTCTAGCCGCCCATCGCGCCGGATTGTTCGAAGTAATCCTGCCGCTGGAAAACGAAAAGGACGTGGCCGAGGTCCCCGAAAACCTGCGCACCGCGATGAAGCTCCACTTCGTCGACAACATGGATCAAGTCCTCGCCGTCGCCCTCGAAGGCCCGCTGCCGCAGGTACCCTCCGAAGCTGAGACGATGGCCCCCATCGCCACGCCTCCCGCAGGTGAGATTCCTACGGCGAGACAGTAAAGGCCCGGCAGTAGAATGGAATGACGTCGCAGCGGCTACGCTGAAAGCGAGAAGGGAGAACCGCCCATGCAAGTCAACCTACCCCCCGACCTTGAGTCGCTAGTCAACAAACGCCTTTCCAGCGGAGGTTATGCCGACGTCGAAGATGTCTTCCGCCGCGCTCTTGAAGCTCAGGACGCCGAGGAAAGCTGGACCAACGAGGAACGGCGGGCCTTGACGGCCCATATCGAGGAAGGATTCTTGCAGGCCGAGCGCGGCGAACTCATCGACGGTGCGCAGGCCCGCTGTGAAATTCAGGGGATGAAAGACAACTGGCGTCAAGAGCGTGCGTCCAAACCGCGCGCCTAAACAATGAGCGTTTATTCTCTAACGCCGCTCGCCAAGTCCGATATTTTTGACATCTGGTCCTACATCGCCGGTGACAGCGACTCGGAAGAGACCGCCAACCGCGTGGAACAGGCTATCTATGATGCTTGTGCGTTCGTTGCCGAGGCTCCCATGCGCGGCCATACCCGTTCCGACCTCACCAGCCGTCCGCTGCGCTTCTGGACGCTCACGCGTTATCCCAACTACACCGTCGTTTACCGGCCCGAGACGTCTCCCCTTCAGGTCGTCGCCGTTCTGCACGGGAAAAGAAACATACGGCGTATCCTGAAACGGAATCAGTGATTTTGCACTCGATTTCGTGTCGCGCGGGCGACGTCGCCCGCGGGTGTTGATTTTAGGTGGCGCAGCGGTTCACCGCTGTGATCACTGGCTTGTTCCCACAGCCGGCTTTAGCCGCACGCCCGCTTGGACTATAGCGAGCCTCTACTCTGCCAACTTATTTTCTCCGTGCGCTTGCCATGCGCGGCCCAAACACTGGAAACTGTCTCTATGCGAATTCTGGCGCGATTCATGCTCTCGGCGAGCGACCTGATGCACTTCCCTCCCCCCGGAGTGCCGGAGATCGCGTTTCTCGGACGCTCGAACGTCGGGAAGTCGAGCCTGATCAATACGCTGGTGGGCGCGAAACTGGCGCGCACCAGCAACACTCCCGGACGCACACGGAGCATCAATTTTTATGAGGTCCGGCGAGCGGGGCAACCGCGGCCCGAGATGCTTTTCGCCGACCTCCCGGGATACGGTTACGCCAAAATCTCGCGCGAAATCTCGGACGACTGGGCCCGGTTTGTGGATCCCTACCTCCACCAGCGCTCCAGCCTGGCGCTGTGTTTGGTGCTGGTCGACGCCAATATTCCTCCCCAGGAAAGTGACGGCAATCTGCTGGAATTCCTGACGTCCAAAGAACGGCCGTATGCACTCGTTGCCACCAAGTGCGACCGGCTTTCAGGCAACCAACTGGCGCAAACGATGCGCGCGCTCGGCGAAGCCTATGGCGGCGTTCCCATCGTGGCGTTTTCGGCCAAAACAGGCGCAGGCAAGGACGAACTGTGGGCCCAGATTCGGGCTTCTCTGTCGCTATTTCCACCGGTCTAAAGCGTCTTCCAGGGCGAAGGTTACGCTCGTGCCGGGTATCGCGCGATGCGCGAGCGTCCATCCGTTATGATTAAGGGGCTATGGCTAAATTTCTGGTGACGGGCGCCGCCGGCTTCATTGGGTCTTCGCTGGTGCGCGCGCTTTTGGAGCGAGGCGACGAGGTCCGCGGCATCGATAATTTTTCCACTGGCAGGCGCGAGAACCTGACCGAAGTGCTCGGTCGGATGGACTTCCGCGAGGCCGACCTGCTCGATCTGGATGCCATGCACAAGGCGTGCGCGGGCGTCGATTACGTGCTGCATCAGGCGGCGATTCCGTCGGTGCCAAAATCGGTGTTGGACCCGCTCGGCAGCAACCGCGCCAACGTCGATGGCACGGTCAACGTGCTGGTTGCGGCGCGCGATGCGAAGGTGAAACGCGTGGTGTATGCCGCATCGTCTTCGGCCTATGGAGATACTCCGACCTTACCGAAACATGAGGCGATGACGCCGAACCCCATCTCGCCTTACGCCGTGGCGAAGCTGGCGAGCGAACTCTACATGATTTCGTTCTACCGCTGCTACGGCCTCGAAACCGTTTGCCTCCGTTACTTCAATATTTTCGGCCCGCGGCAGGATCCTTCTTCGCCCTACTCCGGCGTGCTCGCAAAGTTCAGCCTCCAGATGCTGCGCGGGGAGCAGCCCACCATCTTCGGCGATGGCGAGACCAGCCGCGACTTCACCTACATCGACAACGCGGTATCGGCCAATCTGCTGGCCTGTTCCGCGCCGGCAGCCGAGTGCGCGGGCCGTGTCTTTAACTGCGCCACCGGACGGCGCATCACGCTGAATGAAACCTTCCAGGCCATGAAACCCCTCACCGGCTATAACGGCAGCATCCAGTATGCATTGGAGCGTGGCGGAGACATCAAACACTCGCTGGCCGACATCTCGCAGGCGCAAAAGCATCTGGGTTACAAAGTTCTGGTGAACTTTGAAGACGGCTTGCGCCGGACGGTGGAGTGGTACAAGACCCAGAGCCAACCGGCCGAAGCGTCCCATCGTTAGCAACCGGTGGATCGCGTCCACTTGGCCGTCATGGCGTCGTGGACCCCACGTTTGCCCGAGGATCGGATTCCGGGTTCGTGGACTTTTCCCAGGCGATGAGTTCATCCAGGTCGTTGCGGTACGGACCGTAGGAACTGAAAGTCCTCTCGTTGAAAAGGCGAATGGCACCGCAGCGCAGGCAGACTTGATAAGAATATCCTTGTGCGCAAACTGGCCAGCTCATTTTGCCATGCCAGCATCCCCGGAACGCTGCCACGGCCGCTGCGCCCGCCAAGCCGCTGGCCACAAATCCAGCAGTCCTCCACCAGTTGGATCTCTTCAATGTTAATGGTGTTGCGCCATTTCCCCGATCAGCGTCATCCGTCATCGCATTTCCGCGCTGCTTTTTCATGCTCCTTAAAGGTTAGGCCGAATTGCGGCCAAGTGCAAAATCTGAAAGGTCGTAGCTGCCAGTCCCGCTCCGGCGGTGCCGTCGGCAGCACACCGAAGTCCCACTCGGGCCTGTACCATCGGACATTGCGGCATAGACCCATGGGCGATTACGCTGCAATAGGAGTTGTGTCCGTCGTCGGCTGGTGAGTTGGGCCAGAACCCCACGAACCAAGAGTCGCAATGCGCCTTCCAGACAGGCCGGATACGATGAATCCAGGTTTTTCACGCTCCTGACTGCGCCATGAGTGCCAACACAACTCGAGTGGACTGGCCAGCGACGGCTCCCGAAAATGGTCTGCCGCTGCAGGAGGGAAACCGTGTCATCGAATCGGTCGTTCGCGGCGAGCCACTGCACGCTTTGTTGGCCTTTTCCGGCTTCCACCAGCAGATACGAAACCAGCGCCTGGCCACTCGACGCGCCTCCGACCGCGATTTGTTCGAAGCCGAACGCTTCATCCTCGACGAAGTCCTACAGCTGATCTGCGACCGCGTTTACGCCATCACCCGCGCCGACGGCGTCGTGATTGCTCTGGCGGAAGCGGCGAAGGCAGAACGCCCGGAAATGGTCTGCCGCGCCGCTGCCGGGTCGCTTGCCATCGAGCGCGCCAGTCACCTCGCCGGCGCATCCGGGTTTCTGCACGACTGTATGGAAACGGGCCGCATTCTCCGCTGCGACGATTGTGCGATCGACGAGCGCCTCAAACTGGACTTGGCACGGCAACTCGGCGCGCGCTCTACCGTTGTGATTCCCTTGCGCGGCCGGCAGCAGCCACTCGGCATGCTGCAGGTATTTTCGAAAACTCCCGGGGCTTTCACCGAGGACGATGTTCGTTCGCTCGACCTGTTCGCCGAGCTCGTTCTTTCGGCCATCAAACCCGAGGATCAAGATCGGCGCGTCCACTGGCTCTCCGATGTGGCGGGCGAGTTGCTGCGGACGCAAGCGGCGGCGGCAGAGCCCGTGGCCATCGACCCAGCGCCAGTCGAAATCGCGGACGAATCCGCGTTGGAGACGGGGCTTGCCACAACTCTTACCGCTCCAATCGAGCCCGAACAGCCGGAAGCCCTTGCCGTTCCTGAACTGGCAACACCTGCCTTGCCGCATACCAATTCAGCAGCCCTGATCGAGCTACTTGAGCCTGCGCCCGAGCTTGCGGATGACCTGTTTGAAGACCAGTCTTTCGAGTTCGCCGAGACCATGTTCGCCGAAGCGACGCTCGCCGAGCCGACGCCCGACGAATCGCGTCCGTCTTCCTCGCTCTCGCTCCCATTTCTGCAACGCCTGTCTCTTGCCGGCAGCTCGCATCCCGGATTGAGCGTGGTCATGGGCCTGGTGGCCATCGCCGCGTTGTTTTCCGCCGGAGCGTGGTGGGGTATGCAGGTTCATGGCAAAGCAGCGGTCACGAAAGCTGCCGCCAATCTCCTCGTTCCAAATGTAGCGGATCTGCCATCCGCGGTCACAACCCCGCCTGCACCTCCTGCCAATGGTCAATCTCCCGCGGTCTCCGACAACCTGATGAATCCCGCGCAGTTCGGTTCCGGCGCGGCTTCTCTCACCGCCGTCGCCGAAGACAAATTGGCCGCGCTTCCCAAGGTCATGGGCGTGCGCCATTGGTCTTCATCCGTCGGAAGCACGGTCGTCATCGACATGGAAGACCAGGTTCCATACGAAGTGCATCGTTTGATGTCGCCAGAGCGGATTTACTTCGATCTGCATGACACGGTGCTCGCTCCGGACCTGGATGGCAAGACAATGGACGTAGGCGATCCATCGCTTTCGCGGGTGCGCGTCGCGCAACCGGTCGCGGGCGTTACCCGCATCGTGCTCGACACCAAAGATGGATCGAATTTCTCCGTCAGCATGGAGTCGAACCCGTATCGTCTGGTAGTCGAACTGCGCGACAGCGAGAAGACATTGGCGGCAAACAAGTTTGCTCTGAGCCAACCGAATCAGAGCAAGGCTGCTCCAAACCCAATGGAAATCACTTTGGATATGTCGCCGACCCCGGCGAAATCGTCTCCTGTAGCGGCATTGGCGGCGAAGGCGCCGGACCAATCTTTGTCGGCAAAGGCTCTACCAACCAACGCTTTGCCGGCTAGGACTTTGCCGGCCAAGACTTTGCCAACGAAGACCGCAAAGTTTCGCATCGTGCTCGATGCCGGTCACGGCGGCTGGGATCTGGGCACCGTTGGCCGCCAGGGATTGCTGGAAAAAGATCTCGTGCTCGACGTGACCCAGCGCCTGGGCAAGCTGCTGCAAGCGCGCATGGGGTCGGATGTAATGTTCACGCGCACCGACGACACCTATCTGCCGCTCGAGCAGCGCGCCGATTTCGCCAATCAGGCGCAGGCCGATCTGTTCGTCTCGGTGCACGCCAACTACAGCAGTTCGACAACGGCGCGCGGCGTGGAGACGTATTACTCGAATCTGTTTTCCGCTCCGGGCGCGCAGGAAATCGAACGGCCCGACAGTGGAAACACGCCCAAGCCGATGCCGGTATCGATCTCCGCCGGAGGCTTGCACGAAAAAATCGAGGACTCGCGCAAGCTTGCAGCCAGCGTCCAGCACTCGCTTTACTCCACCCTGGCTGCGAATAGCCCGGACATCCGCGACCGGGGCATCAAGGATTCCTCGTTTGTCGTGCTGACCGGCACGATCATGCCGTCCATTCTGACCGAAATTTCTTTCGTCAGCAGTCCCGAGGACGAGCACAACCTACAGAGCGCAGCCTATCGCCAGCGAATCGCGGAAGCTCTGTACCAGGGGATTGCCCGCTATCAGGCGTCCGCTCCGCACGCGAAAATCGCCCAATTGCAAAAGGCATCCGCGAGATAAACCCCGTTTGTATTTGTGTGGGTGTGTAGAGCGGGCGCCCCCTCTCGCTGCCTTTGACCCTGATTTTGATTCAGATACTTAACTTTCTGGGCGTTGAAGATGGACAAGAGTTCTTTGAAGTCGTCGAACATCGAGTGCCGGTTCCCTCATTTGGTAAGCCGCAAGCGTGATCTCAGCGACCGCGCTCATGCGTGCATGAGCGGGCAGTCGTTGCCAGTCTCGATATTCGTCGGACTTCATGGCTTCGAGGCTGGTGTAGGCGCTGATAACCTTGTCCATTGATTCGTTTGTAGCACTGGGGGGACGGTTTTGCAACCGACATTTGCAACGTGTAAGGCTTTGATTTCAGGGCCTTTGCCGACGATGCGAATCTTACGCTTTGTGGAACTGGAGCCCCGCCCAAACCGAGTTGGGCGGGCGGGGGCCCCGCTCCACACAAACAAAATAAACGTCCTGCTAGTTCGCAGCTTTCACGCCGCCATATTTCTCCAGCCACTTCAGCTCTTCGCGGACTTTGATTTTTCCGTGCCAGGGATTTTTATCGAGCGAGTGGCCTTCGCCGGGGAAAATTAGTAAGTCGGCTGGAATATTCAACTCGTGCAGAGCGCGGTCCAGCAAGTAGTCTTCGAGCACGGCTACGCGGACGTCGTCGGCTCCGGCGACCATGTGGGTGGGGGTGCGGACTTTGTCGATCTGGAAAATTGCGGCTTCGCTGCGATAGCGGTCGGGAGCCTGCCAGGGCAATCCGCCCAGGAAATAGGCGTCGTCGAAGGTGGTGTCGTCGTTGCCCCAGTTGGCGACGTTTTCGACGGCCCCGGCTCCGGTGACGGCGGCTTTGAAGCGCGTGGTTTGGGTGATCAGCCAGTTGGTCATGTATCCGCCGTAGCTGTAGCCGCCGATGGTCAGATGATTCGCGTCGGCGATGCCGTCTTTCACCAGCGCATCGACGCCGGTCAATATATCTTTGCCGGGACGCGAAACCATTTCAGGGACGATCTGGAGCGCGAACTTGTCGCCGTAGCCGGTCGATCCGCGATAGTTGGGCTCGAAGACGAGCCATCCGGCGGTGGCGGCGAGGCGATCCCATTGATACCAGTCGGCCTCGAAGTGGTCGCCGTCGGCGTCTTGCGGGCCACCGTGAATGAAGACGAACATGGGTAGATTCTTCGCCTCAAACTTTCCGGGCGGATACATCAGCCAGCCTTCGACGGACGTGCCGTCGTCGGAGGTCCAGCGATAGGGCTTGGCTTGGGGAAGATCGCGTTCGGTGAAGACCTTGTTGAATGACGTGATGGGACGAGCCTGCGCCAGTTTGTCGAGGCTTTCGGCCAGGTAGACTTCGGTGGGCCGCTGCGTTGCCGAGTAGGCGAAGGCGATGCGCGGGCTTTTATTTTGGCCTGGGCTTTGTTCTTGCGCGGCGTCGGGACGCTCGTAGGCTCCGTGCCATCCTTCGCGCTTGACGATGGCAGCTTTGGGATTCGCTTGCGAGACGAACTCGACTTCGGTTCCGTTGCGGCAGCCGCAGAGGACGGAGCCGTCGGGCAGCGACGTGTAGCTGACGACTTCTCCGGGATAGTCGGCGAACCAGCGCTGGGCTTGCCGTTTGTCCGATGCATCGGTCTCCGGCTTGCTGTTCGAGACGTCGGCGGCGTCGACCCAGTAAAGACGCGGCTGCGGATCTTCATACTTTCCTTCCGCCGAGCCGAGGTTGACCTGGAAGAAGAGATGGCGATTGTCGGGAGCCCATTCCATGCCGATCTCGACGGCCGCGTTGCGGGTCAGGCGGATGGGTGCGGATTCTGCTGGTGGGTTGGTTGCGGCGCCGTTCGCCAGGTTCACGAGGAAGAGTTCGACGTCTTCGACTTTCTCCTGGCGCTCGGACACGGACGATGTCAAAAAGGCCAGCCGTTGACCGTCGCGCGTGATGGCGAGTTGATCGATGTGCAGCGGAGTGCGGGCGATGGCGACGGCTCCTGGCGTGGCGCCGGAATTCTTTTCTGCCTCGGGAGCCTCTTTGGAGCCGAGAGCGGCGTGGCGGGCGAGGGCTTCGTCGACATTTAGACGGAAGACTTGGTCGCCACGCTCATCGCCGCGGTAGCGGATTGTATCTTTCCAGTCTTTCTTGTGTTCGTCGGTTTGGTCCTTGGTCCAGGGCTGACGGGTCGCGAAATAAATGGATTTCGAGTCGCTGGACCAGGCGAAGGCGTGGACTTCCTCATCGCCCGAGGTGATGGCGATGGCCTCGCCGCCGTTGGGCGAGATGAGAAAGAGCTGGGCCACGTCTTTGTCTTTATCTTTGTCTCTGTTTTTGCCCTTCTGCGCGCCGCCTTTGTTGCGGTCTTTCTTCTTGCCTTCATCGGCGTCGGGATCGGCAGCCTCGGCTTTGCGTTCCGAGAGGAAGGCGATCCACTGGCCGTCGGGCGACCATTGCGGCGCGGAGTCGTGCCCGGATTGCGTCAAGGGCACGAGACTGCTGGATGCCGTGCGATAGAGCCAGAGCTCTTTGCGGAAGATTTGCTGGTCCCAGTCGGCCCGTTCGGCTCCGATGACGACGGAGTTGCCATCGGGCGAAACTCTCACGGCGTCGAAGCTCACCGAGTTGAAGAACTCGTCGAGAGTGAGCTTGGGCTTTGCGGCTTGGGCGTGGGCTAGGATCGCGGCGCAGAAAATAGATGTGAATGACAAAAGCAGGATGGATCGTTGCATAGGAGATTTTCGCATAGGGTTTCCGCGGGTTGCTCGGGATGGCAGTTTATGTTCCTTACGGTGATATCGGTTGCGCGTTGTGGAGCGCGTCCTCCATCGGCTGGCTGCTGGGTATGGCTTGTTCCACGATGCGCCAACCGTCGTCATAGCTGCGGAATCCGACGGTCGACAAGTAACGAACTCCGCTGTCGTAAAGCGCCGCGCCCACCGGATTGATGGAAACCCAGCGCCAGGTGAATTCGACATCGGCGAAGTTGCCGGCCTTGCTGATGCCGGTGATGGCGGCGAGTTCGCGGTGCGCGACTTCGATTGCGATTGGGCCATTATCCGGCAACGAACCGCCAATCAGCGGTTTTACGGTATCGACTCCGAGCGGGGTGAGCAATACATCCCAGCAGGGGGGAGGGTCCATTCCGGCAGGACACTTTTTTTGTTCGCTGCCGATGATCCATCCGCGACGCTGCAGCACCAGCGAGTCGGGAGAGCTGAACTCCTTGTTGGAGACGATGCCGGTTCGCAGCCAGAACACGCCCGACTCTTTGAAGGTATCGGAGGCTGAGATCAAGTCGCCGGCGAGGCGCCGCGTCAGGAAATAGCGCGGAGAACAACCCAGGCCCAGGCCCAGACACAACAGGGTCGCCAGCAGGAATACTATTGTCGCTCTTGTCTCGCGCATGAATGTCGATTAGGGTCGCGAGAGGATTTTAACCAATTGCGCCTGCTTGCGGGGGAGAAAAGGCGAGGACGCAATTTGGCCGTCAAATTTCTCCGACCAGCGGCCGGGGACCGGCGCATGACAGGACGGGCAACCGCCCTGCGGCGTTAGATTGTACTTTTCGATCGAATATCCGTGGCGCTGGATCAGCAACGCGCCACACTGATGGCAATGTGTGTCTTCCAAACCCTTGACCTGACCGGAAAGGTTGCCGGCGTAGATGTAACGCAATCCAGATTCGCGGCCGATGGCGGCGGCGCGGAGCAGGTCTTCCGGGCGCGTATCGGCGGGCGAAGTCATTTTGTAGTCCTGATGAAAAGCGGTGACATGCCAGGGGATGTCGGGCGAGACGTCGGCTAGAAATTCTGTCAGCTGGCGGAGTTCCTCGTCGCTGTCGTTGAAGCCGGGAATGAGCAGGGTGACGATCTCGATCCAGATGCCCATGCGGTGCAAACTGCGGATGGTGTCGAGGATCGGCTGCAGGCGTCCGCCGAGTTCGCGATAGTGGCGATCGTCGAAGCTCTTGAGGTCGACCTTGTAAAGATCGATCCACGGATGGAGATACTCGAGGACTTGCGGAGTTCCGTTGCCATTCGAAACAAAGGCAGTCTGCAAGCCTGCCTGGCGGGCTTGGCGGAAGACTGCTACCGCCCACTCGCTGGTGATCAGGGGCTCGTTATAGGTGCTGACCACAACTTTCGCGCCTTGGGCTAGTGCGTCTTTGACCAGCCCTTCCGGATCGGCGGCGAGCGGCGGCGCGATAGCATCCGGATCGCGCAGCGCTTGCGACGTGACCCAGTTCTGACAATACGAGCAGTGCAGATCGCAGCCTAGCATTCCGAAACTGTAGGCGAGGGCTCCAGGATAGGCATGGAAGAACGGCTTCTTCTCGATGGGGTCGCATTGCACTCCGGCAACATAGCCCCAGGGAACGTAGAGAGTGCCGCCGCGATTGAAGCGAACCTTGCAGACGCCGGGCTGGCCGTCGGGAATCGGACAGCAGTGTCCGCAGGCATAGCAACGAACGCGATTGCGATCCAGCTTTTCCCAAAGACCGGGGTCGCCCTCGCGGACGCGCTCACTGGCGGTCAGAATGTCACCTAAGGTGGCCACAGCTTCATTCTACGGCTGCGAGATGGAGGAAGGCCGCGCTTTATTTCGTTCTGGATTTCGCTTGGAGGCTATGAGCACGGATCCACCCTTCCGCCAGTTGGCGTGCGGCGGAGACTTGCCCGGGCGTCATTTGCGACGAGAGGCCTTCGATTCGAGATTTGCTCATCTCGTCGCCTTGTGCCATCGCGATCGCCGACCAGAAGTAGGCTCTCGACAAATCGGCGGGGACGCCGCGACCTCTCCAATAATAGGCCCCCAGCGCGCCCTGCGCGGCGACATTGCCCTGCTCGGCGGCGAGTTGGAACCACTGCACCGCCTGCGCGTCATCGTGCGCGACACCTTCTCCGTCGTGATAGCGCACGCCCATCTGCCATTGCGCGTCGGCGTCCCCCGCCTCGGCAAGCTTTTGCAACTCCGGCAGCGCCTTCGGCTCTGAGCTTCGATCGGCGGTACCTGGTTTGAACGGCGTCGATGCGGCTTCCGCCGACTTGACCAGGGACTTCTGCCCATCCTGCGATGCGGCCCAATTTCGCGCCGCAGGGCCGATTACATAGCCGGCCGCTGTCACTGCCACGGCAATGGACAACCCGAGCAACGCACGATACAGCAGGCGCGGCGGAGTTGCGGGAGCGGACTCCTGCTCTTGAACCACGACGCTCTGCACTGGAACCGGCCGCGAAACTTGCTCGCCGACCTCAGTTCTGTTCTCCTGCAAAACAGTTCGCGTTGCGGACTTAGAAGTCGACTCGGCTTCGCCCGGCTGGATGAATTGACGCTGCGAGGCCTCCGCCGCGACTGACACATCGTCTGGTTGGATCGGCGTTCCCGATTGAGCGCTCTCAACCGGCGCGTTCGGGAACTGGGTCTTGGGAATCATTTCGACGAGCTGATCCAAAACCATCCCTTGGGCTTTCGTAAAACCACGGGGATGTGGAGAGAAGACCTCCAGCACACCCGCGACCCGGAAGTCCGACACGACGGGAGCGGCCATGAGCGAGCCAATGCCCAAGGAGCGGCAAAGGTCGGGATCGACACGCGGATCGTTGCCTGTATCCTCGCACCATACAAGACGGCCGCTGCGAACGCATTCTCCCGAGAGGCCTTGTCTTGTGTCCAGAGGGGCTCCCAACGGCGGCGCTGGTTCCCCGGTTCGCACCCGGCAAGTCATCTGGTCACCGGTGAAAAACGCGAGGGCCGCACCGCTGGACTCCGTGAGACTCAGGGCGCAATCGGCGATGAATTGGAGAACGGCAGCGACGTCGTTCCCGAGATCTCGCACCCTGCGGCGCACCGTTTCCATCGCGGCCAGCGGTCCGATTCCAGCCGTACTGGAGACAACCACGCTGGATTCAGGCAACGGCGACGGCTCGAGCGTTGTTGTTGTTGTCGTTGTCGTTTCCCCGCTCGCTTCTGGGTTCGTTTCCCCGTGACGCGCGATTTGCTCGGTTCGGGCCTCACGGTTCGAGCAAGCGATCAGCAAGTTGTCGAAAAGCCATTCCTTCAGAATTTTCTGGGAATTTTCGGAGAGCGAAGAGAAGCGGATCCCGCCACGGCCCGCGTCATCGCTCCAGATGACCTGGCCACTGCCATGGATGTAGCTTTTCGTTTCCGGCAAATCGAGGCAGAGCGTGACGGCCCGATTCATTTCCAGGCGCTCGCTGGTCTGGACGGCGAACCCATGTTCGTGGAGGTCGAGCAATTCGCTCAGATCCACAACCATCCCAGTTTGCGGGCCGTTAAAGCTGGCGTACACCGGAGTGTTAAGTTTTTGGCGAACCGAGAGACGCCGCTCTCCTTGAGGAAGTCCGGCAATTGGATCCGGCAATCTGCGAACGCTCCGATCCATCTTGGCCTCATTCTAACTCGGGAGCGAAGGCAAGGCGCAAGATAAATTGCAGGGACTCTCTTGGGCTCTTGCCGCAGACTTCTTGCAGGTGTTCCATCCTGCTTGTCAGAGATTCGCGGCCCGCAGGGGTGAGTCGAATTGCGCCGCCGGCACGAGGGCGTCGGGCGCCGTCAGCACTCGTTCGAGCGCGTCGGCGAGGATCGCGGGAAATTCGGAGGTCAGGAGGTTGACATCGAGTTGAAGATCGCGCCGGCTGTAGATACGGTAAACGACGAGGGAACCGCGAGGCTGCTTCGAGGTTGTCACCAGATCCAAAGTCAGCTTCCACGAGGGCTGGCTGGAAATTGCGGCCATGTGAGGGAACTTGCTCCAGTGAAGGTGGCTGGCGCTTTCGCCGAAGACGGTTCGATCTCCGGGAAGCGGTCGCAGGTGCAGTTCGAAGGCATCGAAATCGTTGCTGTTGAACGCGGCGACCAGAACGCTGCGCAGTTGCGCGTAATCGCGGGCCACTTTGAGTTCCTCGATGGCGCGGCGCACGGAAAGATTGTTGATCACGATTTGCCGCTGATCGATGGTGCGTTGCGCCACGCGCCGCAACTCTCCAAACTCCGGGTAATTCAGATGCTGAACCCCAAGCCAAACGCCGGTTCCCACCACCGCCAGCACCAGACCCAGGGTGCTGCCCGTCGGCCAAAGCAAGAAAAGGCTGAGCATGGCGAAGACGCCGGAGACGGCGTAGAGAACGATTACTACCTGGCGATGGGAAAAGCCCATCTGCAACAACTTGTGGTGAATGTGCTCGCGATCGGAGGTGAAAATCGGACGCCCACTGATGAGCCGCCGCGAAATGGAGAGCAGCGTCTCCAGAATCGGCAATCCGAACGAAACCACCGGAATGGCGACCGCGACAAAGGTCGGCGCCTTCTGCTCTCCCGCAAGAGCGAGCGCACTGAGCATGAAGCCAATGAACAGACTGCCCGAATCGCCCAGGAAAATCGTGGCGGGATTGAAGTTGAAGCGAAGAAATCCCAGGATGGCGCCCGCGAGCGTGACGCTCATCAGGGAACCCAGCCAGGAATGGTTGACCATGGCGCAGACGAAGAAGACCATCGTCGAAAACAAGGCCGATCCGGCGGCTAAACCATCCAGCCCATCGATGAGATTGAAGGCGTTGGTGACCGCAACCACCCACAGCACCGTCAAGGGCAAGCCGAGGAACCAAGGCACCGAGTAGGATCGAAAAATCAGCGGCAGATCGAGAACACGCATTCCGCCGGCGAACAGCATGACGGCGGCGACCGCCTGCACGGAAAACTTGAGATAGGGACCCGCCCCGCGGAAATCGTCGTAAAGGCCCAGACAAAAAATCAGGCAGCCAGGAATGTAGATCCGGAGCAGAGTGGCAGGAGCGAGTCCCTCAACCAGTCGCGGGAATACCAGGGAGAGTCCGAGCCAGACGATCAAACTAACCGAGAACGCCAGGAAAATCGCGACACCGCCCAAGCGGGGGAGCGGGGTCTGGTGGACATGTCTTCCGCCTCGCGGCGCGTAGACCCAACCTCTGCGATTGGCCACGTCCCGCACTTCTCGCGTAGCAATAAAGGACACCATCAACGAGAAGGCGAATAAGCCAAAAAACAGAAGCGTCAAGATCAGAGTTCCTTCCGGTTGAAACATCCGCTAACCGCGCGCACGGCGCTGGAGTTTCGGCCCACTAGTCTGGACGGGGTTTCCCCATTTCGTAGCGCGTGTGAAACCAAGTTTCTTTGCTCGAACTATACAACTCGCCGTGGTCGTTGGGCAACTACTCGACTGCGTTTTATGGTTGATTTTGGTCCAAACACAGATCGTCTCAGACGGGCAAAGCAGGCGTTCTGCGCCAGTTTTTGAGCGGTCTGCGTGTGTTAAACTCGAGCCACGCGTAGGTACAGGAGTCTTGGTATGTGCGGGCGGTATCGTCGCTTCCTGTTGCGAAGCTTGTACATTTTATTTGTCGGTATGTGCTGTCTTCGTCTGATGGCCCAGACGCCGGCCGTGGCAGAAGCGCCGCAGCCCGCGAATGCGACCGCGAGCCCGTCGTCTCCCCGTCTGCTGGCGAATTCCAACGTAAAGCTGGGCATCGGCGATCTGATCGAAATCGCGGTGTTCGGAGTGCCGGAACTCTCGATCAAGACGCGTATCAGCGGTTCGGGAGACATTTACCTTCCCCTGATCGACTACGTCCACGTTGCCGACCTTACGACTGACGAAGCGCAAGAATTGGTCCAAAAGCGACTGGAGGACGGAGGGTTCGTCCGGGGCCCGCACGTTTCCATCTTTGTGGACGAGTCTGCCGCGCAAGCCGTCACGCTGGTGGGAGAAGTCGCCCGCCCCGGACCTTACCCGGCGATCGGCGATCGTCGACTGTTCGACCTGCTCTCGGCAGCGGGAGGGTTGACCGACAAGGCGGGCCGCACCGTGACCATTGAACATCGTGGGGGCGAGAAGGTCGAGCTTCAGCTGTCATCAAACTTGACCGAAGATACCCAGAACAACGTGGACGTTTTTCCCGGAGACACGATCATTGTGTCGCGCGCCGGAATCGTTTACGTCGTGGGCGATGTGCAGCATCCTAGCGGATTTATGATGGAGGATAGCGCCATTTCCGTTCTCAAGGCCTTGGCGCTGGCCGGCGGCAGCACCCGCACTTCGGCCTTGAACAAGACCAAAATCCTGCGGCAGACGCCGACTGGAATCCAGGAAATTCCCGTCGACCTCAAGAAAGTGCTTTATGCCAAGGCGCCGGATGTGGCCATGGTGAAGGGCGACGTTTTGTTTATCCCGGGAAGCGGCGCCAAGGCTGCGGCCTATCGCACGGCGGACGCAGCGATGTCGCTATCCACCGCCTTGGCGGTGGTTGCGGCTCATCCTTAGAGTTAGAGTTCTTCGAGCAAGAGCGCTTGGAGCACGGTAATGTAGTCTCGTGCCGTCTTTTCGCGGGAAAATTGGTTGACGATGTAGGCGCGCCCGCTGGCTCCCATTTGCCGCCTGCGCTCGGATTCTCCCGCCAAATCAAGGATCGCCTTCACGAGGGCTTTACTGTTCTCCGGTTCGACGAAAACGCCAGCGTGGGCAGTTTCGACAATCTGGCGAGCCTGCCCGTCGACCGCGACAATCACGGGCCGCTCGCACGCCATGTATTCCAGCAATTTGGTGGGAATCACAGTCTTAAACAGTTCGCTCTTTCTTAGCATGACCAGGCAAAGATCGGCCGCCGAGACGTAGGCGGCAATCCGTTCCCGTGGCTGCTGATCGAGGAATTTAATATTCTGAAGTCCGCGCTGGGCGGCGAGTTTTGCGATCCGGTCTTTTTCCGCACCTTCCCCGATCAGTAAAAACATCGTGCTCGGCAACGCCGTCTGCAGTTCTTCGGCGGCGGCAATCAACGTCTCCAGTCCATGCGCATTACCCATCGTGCCGATGTAGCAAATCAGGAAACGATCTTCGAGATGCAACTGCTTTCGTACTTCGGCCGCTGCCGGGTCGAGGCGGAAAACATCGGTCTCGACGCCATTCTCTACAGTAGAGATCTTGGCGGCGGGAACGTTCCAGTAGCGCATCAGATGGTTGGTGAAGGCCGGTGCGACGACGACGATGCGCTGGGCGCGGCGATAAAGAAATCCGGCGATTGCACCCAACGTGCGATGGAGCAGACTGCCTTCGCTGCCCGCGCCGACGGCCGCCAGCGATTCCGGCCAGAGATCGCGGACTTCAAAAACAAAGGGGACGCGCTTCCACCAAGCCAACCACCATCCCGCAAGGGCGCACAGCAATTGCGGAGAAGTGGCGATGACCACGTCGGGCTTGGGCAGAGCCAACCCGCTGATCGCTGCCGAGACGCAGAAGGACGCGTAATTGCGGATTCGTTCGTGCGCCTTTCGGTTGGGAAGCGGCCAGAGCCAGGTACGAACGACTTTCACGCCATCGATGGTGTCGGTGCAGTGAAGGCGATGCAATCGCGATCGCCACTCCTCGGGTACGACTCCGGTGGGATGATTCGGAAATCCGGTGAGGACGGTGACATCATGTCCCATGCGCGCCCAATGGCGCGACAATTCCGCGACGCGCGCAGCCGGCGCTCCCATTTCAGGCGGAAAATATTGCGAGACGTAGAGAATTTTCACGATACGTATTCAGGCGCGATCAGTAATGCAGTAGTTTAAAGACGCTCTTCTCGACCAGAGCGCGGGTGCGATTGCCGCGATGCTGCGCGTAGCCTTCCCAACGGTCGGCAACCGCCGCGAAGCGCGTATCGCCTGTCAGCGTCGACATTACTCGCAACTGTACGACATGCAAGCGATGATAAAAAGGGCTCGCCAGCATTTTCAGACGGGTTCCCGACTGTTCATACAGCGACCAGTAACCGGTGTCGAATCGCGCGAGATTGCGGACTAGAGTCTCGACGCCGCGATCGAAAATTTGTTTTGCGGAAGCATCCGCGCGCGCCAACCAAAAATCGAACACTCCCCAGAGCGCCCACATGAAGCCGTTCAGAATATGCGTGGGCGGATCGACGAGATATTCTTCGATCCAGAGATTTTTCCGATCGTCTTCAAAGAGCACGCCGCCTTCGGAGATGGGCAGCGTCAGCGCGACAAACGCCTGTTCGGCGGCGCGCTGATGTCTCTCGTCCAAGCCATGAGCGTATGCCCGCAGCAGAAGTGAAACACCCTGCCCCTGCGCGAGACCCGAATACCAGGGCGACTTGAGGGTGTCGCGGTAGTCCCAGTCGAAATGGTGGTTCCAGACCCAGAGACCGTGAGCGTTCTGTTCCTGGTTGGCGGCAAGCCAATCGGCAGCCCTAAGACATTTTTGCCAACGGTTTGTGTCGCCTGCCTCGCAGAACAAGTTGTAATTCGCGAGACCCCACTGTGCGATCGCAATCGGGTTGTACTGCAAACCAATGGTTCCGTGGTAATCGAGCATGGGAATGCCAGCGCCGTCGTAGTGCCCAGCGTAGTCCGCTTTTTCACGAAACAGCATGTAATACTCGCCAAGCTGGCTGGAGGTGGCGCGTGGGTTGGCTTCCGGCGTCTCATGCCAGAACGTCAACTGGCTCCGCCCCGATCCCAGATAGGCGCTGAAGATTCGCCGATAGTAGTGCCAACGCGCCATGCTCATGCGGACTCGACTTCCCAGATCGTGGTAACGAGATCGTCCCGCTCGACCGCGATGGTCGTGGCTGCGAGATAACGAGTGGAGTTTTCGCCGCCGGGCAGGAATGCGTTGCCGTACTGAAAATAACGCATTGGCAATCTGTCCTTCTTCCAACTTGCCAGCACTTGCCAGTTTGCGCCATCGCTGGAGCCGGCGATCTGCACTTCACGGCTGGCGTTCACCACGCTGGGCTCGATCATCGTGGAGAAAAACATTGCCTTGCCTACCCGGCAACCGTAGATCGAAGAGCTGGCCAGGTCGCCGACCTGCTCGACGTTGCCTGCCCGATCCAATCGATACACATGATTCTTCTCAGACGGCGTATCCGTCGAGAGGTACAGTCCTGTTTCCGTTGGTATCGCAGCCACGGCGCGCGCCTGCTGGTTCCCTGCCAGCACGACTTCAATCGAGCGCAAATCGCAACTAGCGCGCAGCACTTTGCACTCCGCGCCCTCATCTCCAGTCAATATCCAAAGGCAGTCGCCCCACCGGTCATAAATGATATTGTGCACGTGCCGTATGCTTCCCGCGGGAAACGTGTAAGCGATTTGCCACGCGAGCCCGCCATCGATCGAAGCATAGATGTGAACCTCGGCGCGCTCGCGATTGTAGAAGTATTCGCCCCAGTAAATTCCGCCCGATGGAACGGCCGTGATGTGCAGCGGCCTTGTGCCGCGCTGGACTCGATGTGTGACTTGAAATGCATCGCTGTCCGCAGTGCGTGTAACCAGTGCACCCGGAACCGCGCCCACCATCGTCTGGTTGCTTTTCGGATTACCGAGAATGGCTAGCGCATGGAAACCATCGCGCAGCAGGCGATAGGTCAGCGCGTTGCGCGACGTGAGGCTCCTCCACCCGACTCGGCGAAAGCCTGCGACCACCTCCCACTCGGCGCTCTTCCCAACTCGCAGGCTAACGATCTGATAGCCGCGACACCCGTAGAGAATGTCGCCGTCCCACGCGAGCACGCGGACGCCGGGATGCGACGCGATTCTCCGCAGCTTCAGCGCAGAGGACGCGGCCAGCGCAAGTGGAGATTCAGACATGCCGAGGTACGTCAGCTTTCTGACTTACAGGCGAAGAATGGCCCGATGGTCAGCACGTCCATCTTCGTGCGCTGGAAGCAATCGACGGCTTCTTGTGGCGTGCACACAATCGGCTCATTCTCGTTGAAGCTTGTGTTCAGGATCACCGGAATCCCGGTTTTCTGGCCAAAGGCCTTGATCAGATCGTAGTAAAGCGGATTTTCGTCTCGCGCCACGGTCTGCAGTCGCCCGGTGTCGTCGACGTGATTCACGGCGCAGAGGCTCTTTCGTTTCTCGGGACGAATCTTATACACATGCAGCATGAAGGGCGAGGGATGATCGTGCTCGAAGTATTCGTGCTGGGCCTCGGCCAATATCGAGGGCGCAAACGGACGAAACCATTCGCGATGCTTGATGCGGGCGTTCAATACATCTTTCATATTGGGCAAACCCGGGTGAGCCACGATAGAACGATTGCCGAGCGCGCGCGGTCCCCATTCCATGCGCCCCTGAAACCAACCCACCACGTTGCCTTTCACCATCTGATCGGTCACAGCATCAAGCAGCGGAGCGCGCTCGAGCCGGCGGTACTTCACGCCTGCGCTTTTCAACACCGATTCAATCTGCGCATCGGAAAACTCGGGGCCCAGGTAGGCATGATTCATTTGCTCTTCGTTTCTGCGCGGCTGTTTCAGCACCGCGTGATACGTATGCAACGCGGCGCCGATCGCGAGGCCTTCATCGCCGGCGGCCGGTTGAATCCAGGTGCGGCGGAATGGCGTTCGCGAAAACAGTTTGCCGTTGGCCACGCTGTTGAGGGCACAGCCTCCCGCCATGGCGAGATTTTCTTCGGGAACGCGTTTGTGCAGTTCGTTCGCCAGATGGAAAAACACTTCCTCAAAGACATGTTGCATGGCGTAGGCCAGGTCCATATCGCGCTGCGTGATTTCGGCGTGCGGTTCGCGAGGAGCGCCGAATAGCTTTTCCATCTTGTCGGAGAAATGCCGCGCCAGGCGCACTGTTCCGTCAGGAAGCACCTGCATTCCCTGAGTGCTGCCCAACGGCTTGAAATAACTCATGTTGAGCTGGAAGCTGCCATTCTTGAGGGCGACAACCTTGCGAATTTCATCGACATATGTATCTTTCCCGTACGGCGCGAGGCCCATGACTTTGCCTTCATCGCCGTACTTTCTATAGCCGATGAAATCGCAAATCATGGTGTAAAAGCTGCCGAGCGAGTGCGGCAGGAACACGCGGTCGAGCACCTGAATTTCCGGGCCTTCACAGCGCGCCATCATGGTGGAGACGAAATCTCCTGACCCGTCGTAACTGAAGCCGGCGGCTCTGTCCCACGGCGAGCGGTAGTACGAACTGGCGATGTGGGCGATGTGATGTTCGAGATGATGCTCCTGGAACTTCAGCGTAGCGGCATCGACCTCGAGCGCCTGCGCCAGCAGTGAACGTACGTCGCGCATCGACTCTTTGCGTTGCCGCATTTTGATGAAGTTCAGAACCTTGGCTGGGTTCGCCAGCGCATACTGTACTTTTTTAGTCAGGTTGGCGTCACTGTCCTGTCCCACCGCGACATGCTCAACGTCGGTGACCTTCGCGCCCGCAGCATCCAGACAGGCCTTCACGGCCAACGCAGGAAAGCCGCCATAATGCTTGCGCCGGTTCAAGCGCTCTTCGGCTACGGCAAAAAGAATTCTGCCATCTTGCAGGATGGCCGCCGAAGAGTCGGCATGAAACATGTTCAGGCCCAGAATCAGCATTTACGGCTTGTTCCCTTCTCTCATCGTTTTCAAGTTCGTTTTCATTTTCGACTACTCGAATTTGCCTTGCAGCGCGGACGCAACGAACTCGCTCAGATCGACCTTCAAAGGTTGCCCGATCTGATAGGAATTCTGCAGCCGCAATGTCGCGAAGGACGAGCCCACTACCTGTTCAAATGGAACGGGCGGCGTCTTGCCGCGGAGCGCATCGACAAAAGCCTGCATTTCCGCCTTGTGGCCCTTGTCCTGTGCCCAGCGCGCGCGCGTGACTTGTTTGCGGCCGTTGCGAACCAGTTCGATCCGGCGAAAATCTTCCAGAATCGCGACCGAGCCGCCTCCGAAAACTTCGATACGCTCCTTCGAAGCCGATTTGTCGCCGTTGGCGAGATAGCTGATTGTGCCCAGTGTGCCGTTCGCGAATTTCAGCGAGGCAACGAGGTTATCGGCGCTGTACTGCCCTGCGTTGCCCACAGGCTGCGCTTGCACCTCGATCGGACACGCCGCCGCGAGAAAGCAGAGGAAGTCAACAAAATGGCAAACTTCGCCGAGAATGCGTCCGCCTCCCTGCTCGAGATCGTTCACCCAATGATCGGCCGGAATGTAGCCGGCATTTACGCGATAGTGGATGGCCAGCGGTTCGTGGATGTCGGACAAGAACTGCTTTAGCTGAACTGCCATTGGGGCGAAGCGACGATTGAATCCGACCGCCAAGACCGGAGCACTGCATTCGTCCGAAGCACGAACCAGCGCCGCCAGTTCGCTTTCGTTCAGGCACAGCGGCTTCTCGCAGAACACGGCCTTCCCTGCGCTCATCGCCGCAAGCGCCTGGCTGGCGTGAAGGTTGTGACGCGTGGCGATCAGTACGGCATCGATGTTTGCATCCTGCAAAAGCTCTTCTTCTGAATTCGAGCAGTAAGCGAAGCCAAACTTTTCCGCCACGCTTCGGCTGCGGGGTCCGGTCGCATTGCACACGCCGACAAAAGAGACGCCCGCGATCTCCTTGAGCGCAGGTAATAGCGTATTCTGCGCGAAACTTCCGGCTCCGAGGACACCGAAACCTACGGAACCTTTTGCAATCATGGCGGCTGTCACCGGAATTCTTGTCGAGCGATTCGGCACGGTTCCAGATTCAGGGCCAGCGTAGGTGATCAACGCGCCCAGAAAAGCCTCGCCCGTGTTGCCGGTGATCAGGTCATAGGCACGCGTGGCTTGTTCCATCGGAAAGCGGTGGGTAATCAGCGATGGCAGGTTCAATTTGCCGTCCGCGATGAAGCGCAGAAACGCTTCCAGATTGCGCGTTTCGGTCCAGCGCACGTGTCCAATCGGATAATCGCGCCCCTTCTGCTCATATGCGGCGTCATAGCGGCCGGGGCCGTAAGAGCGCGAAATTCTGAAGTCCAATTCCTTTTCGTAATACAGCTTGCGCTGCAACTCCATGCCGACGGTGCCCACGGCGACGACAATGGCGCGGTCGCGCGCCAGTTCCGCCGCCAGATTCACCGGTTCACTGCTGGGAGTCTCCGCCGCGATCAGCACCGCGTCCACACCCACGCCGCACGTTTTCTGAAAACACAAATCGCGGAACTCAGGAGCGTTGATGGCCACGGCCTCGGCTCCGCTCGCGATGGCAAGGTCGGCTCGCTGTTGCAACAGGTCCATTCCAAAGACGCGGCAACCGGCGGCCTTCAGCAACTGCACCGTGATTTGTCCGAGCAGACCCAGTCCGATGACCGCGACCGTGTCGCCGAGCGCGACCTCCGCGGTTCGAATGCCGTGCAGGCAAATCGCGCCCACCGTGCCGAAGGCTGCTTCTTCGTACGAAACAAGCGAGGCGGCTTGTCCGGTCTCGGGAATCTTCGCCACTAGCATTCGCGGCACGCAGGCAAATTCGGCATGGACCGCATATCCCGCGCCCGCGCAAGCTATGCGGTCGCCTACTTTAATGTCGACGACGCCATCGGCAACGGCAACTACCAGTCCTGCGCTGCTATACCCAACCGATTGCGGCTGATCGAGACGCGAGCGCACGGCGTTCATGGTGGGAACCAGACCATCGCGCCGGAGCTTGGCCAATACGTCGCGCACCAGGTCGGGACGAGCTTTCGCCTTGGCCACGAGGCCCTTGCTGGCGAACTCAGCCGACGCGCGTTCCGTGCCGGCCGAAACCAGAGACGCTGCCACTCGCACCAGCACACAGCCCGGCAGCAACTGCGGAGCCGGAACGTCGGCAACCTTCAACTCGCCCGTGCGCGCGTCTTGTAAGAGCTGCTTCATGCAATTGCCATTTGCGCCGAGTCGATCTGCCGCTGGGCGAACGCCCTCGCGCCGCCATCGATAAACAGCTGCATCCAGATTTCCAGCGTCAGCAGTTGCCAGATTTGCATCGACCAGTCTTCCGCGCCCCGCCGGTGCTCGTCAACATACCTGCGAACTGTTTCCGGACGAAACAACCCTCGGCGCTTGACCTGGGATTCTGAAAGAAGATCGTCCACCATGGGACGCAAATCGCGCGCCAGCCAATAGTCTACCGGCGCCGCAAAGCCTGCCTTCGGCTGCCGCAGAACTTCTTCTGGCAGCATACTACGCATCGCTTCGCGAAAAATGTGCTTCGTCACCGGGCGCCATTTGCCTTTCAGCTTCCACCCCGGCCGCACATTCCAGGCCACGAATTCGGCCAGTTCACGATCCAAGAACGGCACGCGCACTTCGACCGACGACGCCATGCTCATCTTGTCGTTGTAAGTCAGATTCAGCGTGGTCATGAAGATCTTAGTATCGAGATAGAGCATCTGGTTGAGAAAATCCGCGTGCCGCACTTTGTCAAACGCCGCCAGATGCTGGGCTGCAGAATTGTGGTTTTGCGGCTGCTGCGACTGCGGCGCATACAAACCAGTCTTCTGCTGCGTGTCGAGATAGGTGCAATTTCGGATGAAAGCTTCCGCAGGACTGAGCGCGGCGCTGCGCGCCATCTTCTTCGCCAAACGCACCGATCCTTTCATCCGTGTTCCGCGCAGCGACGGCAATCGCAACAAAGCACGCTCCGCGGCGGAGCGAGCAAAGCCGGGGGCTCGCCGATATTCCTCCGCCCACGCGTGCGCGATATGCTTTCGATATCCCGCAAAAATTTCATCGCCGCCGACACCAGACAAGAGCACGGTTGCTTGCTTGCGCGCTTCGCGGCATACCAGGTATGCGGTGATGATTGCAGGATCGGCGGTGGGCTCATCCATGTGCCACGCCAGACGTGGCAACAGGCCGACCACGTCGGGCTCGACTACGATCTCATGGTGTTCGCAGCCCAGTTTGCGCGCGAGGCGGCGCGGGACGCCGGGATCGTCAATCGCCGTCTCGCCGACGCGATATTTTTCGGGAAACGTAATCGTATAAGTACGCACCGGCTGTTTGCGCGCCATGGCGGCCACAATACTCGACGAATCCAGACCCGCACTCAAGAACGCGCCGATCGGCACGTCGCTCACCATCTGCTGCTCGACCGACGCGCAGAATCGCTCGCGAATTTCATCCGCCAGATCCGCTTCGGTTCGCTCGAAGGGATGATTCGCCGGAGGAAACGTCAAATCCCAATACTGTTCGACTCGGAACTCGCCGTTTTGCCAAAGCGCATAGTGCCCCGCTGGCAGCTTGAGGATTCCCTCAAACATCGTGAGCGGATCGGGCACCCAGAGGAAGGTCAGGTATTTGTCGAGCGCTTCCCGGTTCATGCTCGCTTCAATACCCGGCACTTCGAGCAGCGCTTTTACCTCGGAAGCAAATGCCAGTTTCCCGCCGCGATCGCAGTAATAAAGCGGCTTGATCCCAAAATGATCGCGAGCCAGAAACAGCTTTGGCGAGGGGCCGCGCAGGTCGCAGATGGCGAGCGCAAACATGCCATGCAGGCGGTTCAGGCAATCTTTGAAGCGGTCGGGGCCATATTCCTCGTAGAGATGAAGCACGACTTCCGTATCGGTGTGCGAACGAAAACGATGTGCGTTGGATTTGGCTTCGAGCTCTTGGCGCAGATCGGCGAAGTTGTAGATTTCGCCGTTGTAGGTAATCCACACGGTGCCATCTTCGTTGCTCATGGGCATGTGGCCATCGGCGGAGAGGTCGAGAATGGCGAGGCGGCGGCTGCCCAGCCCGATGTATCCGCCATCGGGGAAATGCCGCTCCCAGAGTCCGGAGTCGTCGGGGCCGCGGTGCGTCTGCACGTTCGTCATGCGGACCAGCGTCTCCCGGTCGCCGCAGTTCACGAGTCCGCTAATGCCGCACATACTTCAACTCCTCCACCGCCCGCAGCTCGTAAATTTTGGCCTTGATGTGAAAGAACTGAATGCCCTGCATCGCGCAATAAATCAGGCCGGGGACGCCGTCGAGAACACCGAGTTTGAATACGTACTTATAAAGAAAGAACAATATCGGCGATCCTGGCAATCCCAGAAAATGTCGCCGCAACCATCGGCGGCGCTGTGCTTGCGTTCCCCAAAAGGCGGGCTGAATTTCTTCGTCATTCTTATTGCGATTGCCCTCGAGCCAGACGCGCGCCTCCCAATTCGAGTACTCGTTGTGCTTCTGGATATAGCGCGACAGGGACTCCACGTTATGGTGCACGAGCGGGTGCGTCAGCTTGCGTGTAGCTCCGGTGACTACGACATGCTCATGCACTTCCATGTCGGCCATGCTGGCGTTCTGATCCTGAAGGCGGCATTCGAAGCGCCCCAACCCCTTGCGGAACAAGGACAGCTTCCAGAAGCTCGCTCCGCTATGCCGCAACCGCCGCCCAAGAAAATGCATCTGCAAGGCGATGTAATAGCCGTTGGTGCGTTGATCTTGAATTGCCTTTTGAATTTCCTCCGCGAGATCGTGCGTGAGAACCTCGTCGGCATCGAGCAGCAAGATCCAATCGTAAGCCAGAGGCAAGGTATCCATCGCCCACTGGCGCTTTTTCGGCCAGCCTCCCGCATAGTGGAACTGGACAACCTGCGCGCCGCAAGACTGAGCGATGGCAACGGTGTCATCGGTGCTCTGTGAGTCGATGACATAAACTTCCCCAACCGATTGCAACGATTCGAGGCAGCGCCGAAGATTGTGCGCCTCATTGCGGACCGGGATAATCACGGTCAAGGGCAGCAACGGCGCGGCTTTTGCCGCACCTCCCGTCTCGGCTTCCGATTTTGTCTCGATCGCGTCTGTCATTGCTAGTCTGTCATTGCTAGAAGGGCTAAAAAGGTCTTACTATCTTAGCCTCCGGCGCGCGATTTTCACAAAGAACGTCGTGCCAGTGCTAGTATCGCTGTTGCAACCATGCCTCAAGCCTCTCCAGTTGCGGGGTTAAAGGAAGAAGTCCGGGAATTCTGGAACGCCGATCCCTGCGGCTCGCGCTATCTGGGCGATCATGCCGACTTCGAGGCCCACGCCCGAGCGCGCTATCAACTGGAACCCTACATTCACGAATTTGCCGGCTTTGCCCAATCCGCAGGCCAACGAGTGCTTGAGGTTGGAGTCGGCATGGGCGCGGATTATCTGGAATGGTTAAAGGCTGGAGCGCAAGCCACCGGCGTGGATCTTTCCAGCATCTCAATCGAGCGGGCGAAGCGGCGCTGCGAAATGGCGGGCCTCACGCCCGATCTGCGTGTGTCCGACGCCGAGCACCTGCTGTTTCCGGACGACACCTTCGACGTCGTCTACTCTTACGGCGTGATGCACCACAGCCCCGACACTCCGCAATGTATCCGCGAAGCCTGGCGAGTTCTCAAGCCCGGAGGCGCGCTTCGCATCATGATTTACCACCACGCCTCGCTCACCGGGTTTATGCTCTGGCTGCGCTACGGTTTTTTGCGCGGCAAGTCTCTGCGTCAGTCCGTTCGCGATCACCTGGAAAGTCCAGGCACCAAGTCCTACACGCGAGAAGAAGCGCGCACGCTGCTGCAGGGCTTCGAGCAAATTGAGTTGCGGCAAGCCTTCAGCCCCGGAGATCTGCTTTTGAACGAACCTTCGGCACGCTTTCAAGGGTTGGCGTACCGCTTTGTCTGGCGATTGTATCCGCGTTTCTTGGTGCGCCGACTGGGAGCAAGATGGGGATTGTTCCTTTTGATTTCCGCGCGCAAACCGGCGGCGACGTAAGGACGCTTATAAATTCTGCTCGCACCAGCGCTGCAGCACGAACAGAGACCACGGTCGCGACCAGGAAGTCTCTCCCGCAAGAAAACGCTTCCAGACGTTTCGTACGGCGCCGACGTCCATCGAAGTCTGATCCCAATTCCCTTTCAGCAGCGCGTCTTCGACGACCGGCCTCATGTCTCCGCGGAGCCAGCGCTCAAACGGCAGAGTGAAGCCGCGTTTCGGGCGATGGACGATGTCTCTCGGCAACTCGACGCCGAGGCTCGCCAGCAGCAGGCCCTTCGGCGAGTTCCCTTGCAACTTCTCATTCCCCGGAATGCGGAAGCAGGCTTCTACCAGCGAGCGATCGAGAAACGGCACGCGCAACTCGACGCCGTGCGCCATGCTCATAAAATCGGAATCGCGGAGCAGCGTGTTGCGCATGTAGAAGCACGATTCGAGATAGGAGACGCGGTTCACCGGATCGAGCGACTGGCTATGCGTGATCGACTCTTGCAGCATTCCATCAAGGGATTGCTGCGAGGCCTGGCAATCCGGCGGCGAGAACAACGCGTCACGCTCCGCCGCACCAAACAGAGCCCGCACGAGAAAGTACGGATGAATGACTGAGTCTTTGCCGGCAGCCAAATCAGCCAGTTTGCGGCTGCGATCGCCCTTTCCACCAAATGCCGACAGGGACGCGGAGAGCGCCCACCGCGCAAGCTTTGGCAGTCGCCCAAGGCGGTGTGAAAACAATTCCATTTTCGGCACGCGGCGAAAATTCGAGTAGCCCGCGAACATCTCATCCGCGCCCAGGCCGGTGAGCGCAACCTTCACTCCCGCCGCTCGAGTCTTGGCGGAGACAAGATAGATGTTGATGCCGTCCATGGTGGGCTGATCCATCGCACGGATAGCTTCGGGCAACACCGCCAGCGTGTCTTGCGGCGAAACTGGAATCTCATGATGCTCGGTGCCGAAGCGCCGGGCGACTTCTCGCGAATATTGCCCTTCGTTAAACTCTTCTTCCTGAAAAACCAGCGAGAAGGTGTTCGCGCGCACGCCATTTTGGCTAAGGACGGCAACTAGCGCGCTGGAATCGATTCCGCCGGAAAGAAACACTCCGACGGGCACGTCACTCACCAAGTGCGACAACACGACTTCGCGCAGGATTTCGGGCAACCGTGCAGTCATCGCAGCTTCGGAGCCTGCAAATCGTGGCTCCGATTCGGCCGCCGAAACAGATTGCAGCGGATTCCAATATTCTCGGCTCGACACCAACCCGCTTTCTACCGTGAGCACATGTCCCGGTGGAACCGACCGGACTCCTTCTATGATCGTCCAGGGCTCATACACGGAACCGAACGTGAGGTAGCTCAAAACCCCTGTGGGATCGGCCTTTCGCGGCACCAGTCCGGTTTGCAGAAGCGTTCGAACCTCCGAAGCAAAAATAAACCTCTGCTTCGACTGGTGATAGTACAACGGCTTGATTCCCATGGGATCGCGCGCCAACAGCAGTCGCTTGCGCACAGCGTCCCAGAGCGCAAACGCAAACATGCCACCGAACCGCGTAAGGCACTCCTCGCCCCACACGCGATACGCGGCCAGAATCACTTCCGTGTCGGAATGACTCTGGAACCGCTCGCCGCCTGCTTCGAGTTCCTTGCGAAGTTCGCGGAAGTTGTAGATCTCGCCGTTGAATACGATCCAGTTGCCAGTGATCGGATCTTGCATGGGCTGATGCCCGAGCGGCGAGAGATCGATGATGGAAAGTCGGGTGTGCGCGAAGCTAACGCTGCCGGGTTCCGGCGCCAGATCAATCGTGACCGTGCCCGAATCGTCGGGTCCACGATGCGCAAGGCTCTGCTGTGCGCGCGCCAGGAACTCGCGCGACACTTCACCTTCCCGGCACACAACTCCAAAGATTCCACACATGCGATCTCGGCGGTAAGCAGCGAACCTATATACTACGCGCTGGATAATTGGCCGTGGGTTCGTCGGGGATTCGCGCCTTACGAGGTGCAATCGCGAGCCGCGCGGAGGATCGGTTGCGATGGGACGTCTTGCTTTTGCAGCTTCGTTGATGTTTTTGGGGATTGCCCCGCAGTCCGTCTCGGGCCAAGCCGCTGAGACACAAGCGGACCGAACGCTGGCGCACAGCCAATCCGGATCTGAAGCTGTTAACTCCTCCATCTGCCACACTGGGAACTCAACCACTGGTTCGTGCGGTGGGGGCAGTCCGGCAGGAATCACATACGTTACGACAGCGCACGACTGGAGCCAGAAAACTGCCAGCAGGTTGACGGGTGGAACGCAGGCAACGGTCACGCTGACTCCTTGTCCGGCCGGGATTGACACGACGAGTGGAGTTGGCTATCAGGTTTTTATTTCGGATGAACGACACAACGAAGCTGTCGATGTGATTTCCGGGAGTTGCCAGTCCGGAGAGTCTTCGGGGACGATTACGTTTACTCCTTACTACTCTTATTCCGCCAGGTCGACCATCGGTTCGGCCTCATCGGGCATTCAAGAAACACTGAACGACGCATGCGGAGTCGATCCGACGGCATGGAAAAACTCCCAGTGCAATGTCATCTTGCCAGCGAACGGCCCCGGTTATCCCGCCCACTCCGTTAACACGTACAGTGTTCCGGGAACGATCTACCTACACTCGAACCAATCGGTTTTGAGCGGCTATGGGGCATCGCTCGATTGCACCGGACGCGCAGCCTGCCTGCAAGTTGGCAATCTGACGAGCTCCAATGCGTTTACAAATAATACGATCCACGGGCTCAGCTTCCGTTCGCCGGTGAATTACTCGAATAACCCGGCGTATGCGGGAGTAGCGATCGCGAAGACGCAGCGCTCGTCGCAGTTGGTGACGATCGCGACGGCCAGCCCGCATGGCTTTCGGGCGGGTGATATGGTGACCATCCTGTTCACCGACAACAGCGCGTACTGGGGAGATGCGATGGTCACAGCCGTGCCGTCGAGCACAACGTTCCAGTACGCGCATTCCGGAAGCGATATTGCTTCCCAGGCAACGCCCGGGGTGGTCGCTCTGGCTTATGTCGCGATCCTGGACAACGGCATGAACACCCACTTGACCGACATCGCCTATGACAAGGTGGGCGACAAAGGGAACTTCAATAATTTCTTCGATCTCTGGGACGATGAGAACGCCACCATCGAGCACTTCAACAACAATGCCATTTCGCTGAACCACGGCGCAAACTGGACGGGATCGTTTGTCTTTTCGGCAGGAAACCAGGGGCGAAATCAGATCGCTCCGGTCATCACGCTGCGGGACTCGACCATCACAGCCAACGGCTCCAACGGCGTGACGGTTTACAACTGCAATGGCCTTTACGTCGAGAACACCGTGCTACAGGCCACCGGGCCGTGGCAGGTGTATGCGTCGAACTCGACCGGAAACTACCAAGGGGCATATCTGAAAAATATCTACTCGGAAAGTTCGGCGGCCGCGAATCCGGTTTCGCCGGCGCATTCTCCGTTTGCCGGGACGGGCGTCTCAGGTCTGATCGCAGGACCGACCAGCGCGGCGGGCACTTTCGCGATCGCGGGGGTCGGCGGAGTCCAGGGCTGGTTTGCCTCGGGCGGAAGCGGAAGCACGCATTATTCCTACTTCATCGTTGCGAACGATACGACGGCTGGCAGTCACACTTCGCCAATGCAGGTGTTGAACTACAACTCGACCGGGAGCGACTCGATCCCGGTGCGGTGGCCGCGAGTCGCGAACGCAGCGGACACCATCACCTATGACGTGATCCGCACCACCACGCCCGGGGGAACTGGGGCGGCGTATCCGTCGCATGGAAACTGCAACGGCGGAACAGCGACGGCGTGCGGGTATGTTGCACACAACCTCCCACAATGCGCGGGACTGGTTTGTAACTACACCGACAGCGGGAGTGTGGTCTCGCAGCCCTACACGATTCCGCCCGGGACATATGCTGGGAACCTGATCTTTTGGCCGGGCTCGATTGTCTCGGTCAATCAAAGTGTCGCGGTCGATATCGAACATCCGAATGTGGTGGGCGTCGGGCTCAATAACAGTCCATTGCAGGTGGCGAACCGGTGCACGGATTATGGTCAGACGTCGCCGGGAGGATATACGGCATGCGCGGCGAGCGTAACCACAGCCAACAACAGTGTTCCCAATCAGACCGCTACGCTGATGACGGACGGTGGATCGGCAGGCGGTGGACAAACGGTTTCGAAAGGGCGTTTAAACTTTGGGACGTCGCCGTGGGCCGCGTTGCAGCCGCACCACATCATCACCCTGGTTGATTCGCAGCCCGGCTTGACTCGCGGGACCATCGGCTACCGGCCGCCGGCGAGCGCGAGTGATGTGTGGATCGGCACGGACGTGCCCATGAGTGGCGTCAATTTGAACCTGGGGCAGCTAGCCTTCGGCGCTCCCGTGTCGATCACGCACTACATCGATGCCACCGGAGACGGCGGCCATTCGAACTGGCTGGAGCGGTTGACCTTGAAGCAAAAAACGTTCGCAGTGCCGGTAAAGATAACGGAGGGGAACAGTTTCTCCCTGGGAGGGGGGACGCCGTTGACGCAGATCAAAGTCTACAGCGTTACCATCCCTGCCAGCCACGTACCCGCCCAGAGTTGCATCGATGTCGTTGGGAAGGTCGCTGGCCTGACTAAGTCGGATCAAATCACAGGCATCACTCCGCCGCAAGAATTCGGGAATCTATCGCTCAATGCTTATGCCGCCGGCGCGGATGCGATCCTGTTCCACTTCTGCAACCCGAGCGGCGCCGAAGCGATTGCGCCGCCGGGTACATACTCATTTCTGGCGATGCGCTAAATACCTGCTATCGGCTTCATCCGTGGAGGCGAGGCTCGGTGTTGTAAGCAAACAGCAGCGTCGCCATCAGGATCAATGCCGAGATCGGCAGCGCGCCGACCAGCAGCACTCTCATGGGTCCATTGGTCAGATGGTTCTGCAAATAATCCGGGTAGCGAGTTCCCGCGACCAGCGTACAAATGATTGCCACGGTCAAAACCCAGGCCGGGCGCGAGAATCTACCCGCTTTGAGGAGAAACCAGACAAACATCAACGGCAGAATCTCAAGCACGTAGTAGTGTCGCCAGGTGAACGGCGAGATGAGGAGGGTGATCAGCGACATGACTACCATGTCCCAGACGATGTCGCCTCGCCGATTCTTGCTCCGCAGGAACCACAGGACGATCAGGTAGATCGCAAATCCTAATGCTTTATTGAAAACACACAATCCGCTGGGAGTTTGCGCGGGCGTCTGACTGTAACTCAATATGGTTCTGTAATAAGTGTTTTGTACAAGGCCACAAAGCGAATAGTTGTAAGGCCCGGGAACGCCGCACGAGAGCGTCGAGAGCTTGGAGAGGTACAGGCGGTGATTTTGCCAGCCAAGGTGCCACACTCCGATGCCCATGAGCAGGACCATCCACAGCGCATAGAACGCGAGCCATTTCCAGCGACGCCGGACCAGGAAAACACCGATTGCCAGAAGCGGAGTGAGTTTCACGATCGTGGCGAGAGCCAACATTAGCGCGGAGAGAACATCCTGCTTCTTCTCTGCGAAAAGAACCCCCGCTGACCACGTCAGCAGGAGCAGGGCCCCGAACTGCCCCTTCTCCAGCGTCAGCGCGAAGGGCTGGAAGGCGAATCCTGCCAGCGTACAGATCAGAAGAGTTGCGGGGCTAAGCGCTTGGCACAGTTTCAAACAAATCCATATGGCCAGAAAAAAGAACAAGTCGGTGAGAACGCGCCAAACCATGAACGCCAACTGGTAGGGCAATCTACCCAGCGGCACCAGTAATGTTGCAACGATTGGTGGAGCGCTGAAGTGTAAAGTATCGCCAAGCCCATTCTGGTGGGCTACCTGGTTCCACTCGGTATCCGGTGCGATGCGGTCTAAGACCGCTTCCTTGTTTTCTCGCGTGGCGTAATACAGCGGATGCTGGCTGGGGTGGGCCGATCCCGCCAACTTCGCAGCCACGTAGTAATGTGGAAAGTCGATCGCCGATCCAGTGGGGTAGGCGGAGGATCGGAATGCTTCCCACTCCGTCGCGAACTGGTTGGCAGCAAAGATCACCAGCAAAACCACAACGGCAGAGGTCAGCCAGCGCCCCATATCTGGAGCACTGACGGCTGTTTGGCTTGACTCCGCGTTGGAGGTAGTCGAGGTATTCACGTAGTTGAGATCACAAAGATATTCGCGTCATGGTAACAGAAGGAACCGTGAGCCACGCCGGATCAGGGACCGCCGAACCTCGTTTTCTCATTGAGGTTTTCTCATTGAGATTACCTTGCCCCCGCCGCATCAATCGCTGGAGTGTCAGGCGGAATGTAATAGAGCCAGATCGTCTTGCCCACCTGTTGTTTCGGCGTGTACCGATCAATCCAGTCGAAGGCATGCGGCGGATCGGTGGTGTGGAAAACATCGCCAAAGCGCAGCGAGCGTGCGCTGATTGCCACCCATCCTGTAACCGGGTGAAAGGGCGCTAGCACTTCCATCTCGGGCAATCCCATGTATGAAAGTTCGGCGCTGCTCCACATGGCAATGTGCACGTGCGAAACGTGTTGGGCGCGAAGCGCCTCCGCAAGACGGTAAAGGTCCTGGCCGCAGTCCAAGTCGCAGCCGGTAATGAGAACCCTGCTTGGGTCTTTCCCGGCCAATGGATTGAAGTAGGCGAGGTAGTCGCTGCGCGCAGCCGACGACACAATCCCCTGCCACAGCAACAAGGCTGCCAGCAAGGCCCTTCCGCCGAGGCGTGCGCGTCCCGGAAGTTGCCACAAATGCGCCGCTCCAAAGCCCCCCACCACGGCTAGCAGCGGAAACACAACCAGAACGTGCCGCAGGCCGGCATCGTAGCTCACGCCCATGGTTACGGCCAGGATTGCAATTGCAGATACGGCCGGGGCCAACGTTTGCCAGCGCCTCTCGCCCCGGCGTGCGCACAAAGCAGCCATCCCGATCATGCACAGGATCAGAAACGGCAAGGGTGTTTTTACGGCGATTGCGACGAGAAAGAAGTACCACCATCCTCCCGCTTTGGTTTTCCCCAACATATAGCCGAGCGGCGTACTCTTGTTGAGAGTCCAAGCGGTGGCGATGCCTTTCAGTAGGGCGGGCGCGGGCAGCGCCCAGTCTGAAATCACAGCGTCCCGTGCAATGCTTCGCAGGGGCCCTGGGAAGTGTTGGAATGATGGCATGTTCTGGGGAGTCAGTTGCATGCTTTCCCGCACATGACCGACAGAGAATCCGTATCC
>Ga0302279_10000094_pt1 | contig 118627 bp, 104 predicted proteins | sample III_Bog_N3_3_FD_194541 | JGI IMG/M metagenome (GOLD analysis project Ga0302279, IMG submission 194541) | Peat permafrost microbial communities from Stordalen Mire near Abisko, Sweden - III_Bog_N3_3 | ecosystem: Environmental > Terrestrial > Soil > Wetlands > Peat | place: Sweden: Abisko...
GGGGGGGGGGGGGCGGGGGGGCGGGGGGGGGGGGGGGGGGGGGGGGGGGGGGGGGGGGGGGGGGGGGGGGGCGGCGCGCCCCCCCCCCCCCCCCCCCCGCCCCCCCCCCCCGGCGCCAGCGCAGGCTGTCTCACCACCCTGCCCAGCTTCAGCGGGGGACTCTCCTCGCCGCTCGCGTAGTCGACCGAGACGATCGGTGTTTCGGATTGGCCGAGCTAGTGGCGCTCCCTAGCGGTCAGTGCGTGGTGAACGACCTCGGCGGCACCGGCGTAGGCGTTCGCGACGACAGCGGCTCGACCGCGACCGGCTCCTCGCAGAAGAGAATGGCGCAGTGCCGGTTCTCGCTGTCCTGGATGCGCGAGCACAGCTCGACCAAATCTTCGTCGGCGTCGATGACGACACCCTCCACGGGCTGAGCCGTGCGCGCGTCATAACGGCAGTGATCGAGGGCGATCCATCGCCCGCGGAGCTCCGAGCTCGTGACAATTTGTGGCCAGGTCAACCGATTGCCCTTCGAGGCAGCACCCATTCGCAAAAAACCTCTCCCACCCCGAACCTCGGCGAAAAAACAGGGTCGAGCATGAGGCTCGCCACTGTTTGGACCGCACCGCACGGAACGCCGTACGGGAGGACCGCTTCGCCCTGACCGTCGGGAATTACACCCGAGGTTTGGGAAAGGTCAAGGAAGGTGTCTTCACTTAGCCACACCTACGTGTGTGTTCAGTAGCGTTCGCCGGGGCGGATGGGCGTATCGTTCTCGGCGGGATGACCCTCCGAATCGGCCAATTTTCCTCGGTATTGGCCGCGCTTGTCGTCCTCGAGGGGTGTGGCCCGCCGCGCCCGACCGACGCGCCGCACCCTCCGGTCCCCGTTTCGCCGGTGCCGGCCTCGCGGGTCTCGGCGCTCTCCCCGCCGCTTCTCGCCACACCCGTGCGCCAGCTCGTCGCGCCGAGCGGCCGGCCGGCCATCGTGATCACGGGAGGCTCTCTCTTCGGGACCGACGAGATCCTCCTCCCCACGGGCACGATGATGACGCCCGACGCCGCGCCGGGAGCCCACCTCTTCGAGCTCGACCCCCACGTGGCCGGGGCCGCCGAGCTGCGCGCCGGCAACGCCGTCGCTTCCGCCCTCTCCCCCGACGGCGGCACACTGCTGGTCCTGACCTCGGGCTACAACCACGTCTTCGACCCCGACACGGGGCAGAAGGTCGAGCTCGGATCGAGCGAGTGGCTCTTCGTCTACGACGTCCGCTCGGGGACGCCGCGCGAGTCGCAGGTACTCCCGGTGCCGAATGCCTTTGGCGGGCTGGCGTTCGATCCGCGGGGCGAGCGCTTCGTCGTGAGCGGCGGCTCGGACGACCTGCTGCGGAGCTACGCGCGAGACGCGACCGGTCGGTGGGGCGAGTCCCGCCCCCCCGTGAAGCTCGGGCACCTCGACGCAAGAGGGCGAGGAGGGCTCGGCGACGGCGAGGGGCCGTATGCCGCCGGGGTCGCCATCAGCCCGAGCGGATCGCGTGTGGTCGTTGCGAATCACGAGAACGATTCGCTGAGCGTGATCGATTCGGTGAAGGGGACTGCGACCGAGATCGGGCTCTCCCCGGGGGGCGGAAGAGCCGGCGGCGAGTTTCCGTCGGGGATCGCTCTGATCGGCGAGTCGCGCGCATTCGTGACCGCGCAACGCGACCGTGAGGTGGTCGAGGTCGACCTGGACGCCGCAAAGATCGTACGACGGATCAAGGTGGGTGGCCAACCCACCAAGCTCGTGACGAATCGCGCGCAGACGCGGCTCTACGTCGCCAACGCGAACAGCGATTCGGTCAGCGTGATCGACATCGCCCGTGGGGCGCTCGAGTCCGAGATTGCCACGGCGGCACCGCCGGGGAGCGCCGCCCTTCGCTGGCGCGGCTCGAACCCGAACTCCGTCGCGCTCTCTCCCGACGAAACGCGCCTCTATGTGACCAACGGCGGCAACAGCACCCTCGCGGTGATCGACCTCGCGTCGAAGAGCGTCGTCGGCCTGGTGCCGACGGGGTTCTACCCGACGGCGGTCGCCGTCTCTCGCGACGGCTCCCAGCTGTTCGTCGTGCACGCCAAGAGCCCTACGGGACCGAACGCTCTCGGCCCCTGGAGCGCGCCCGATCGAGCGCGCTCCAAACCGTACGCGCCGGGTCGTGGCAACCAGTACTCGCTGCAGCTCGAGCACGGCGGCCTCCTCGCGTTCCCTCTCCCCGACACCGCGACGCTGGCGAAGCTCACGCGGCAGTCGATCGCGAACAACCGCTTCGACGCCGATGTCGACCACCTGCCCGCCATCTTCCGCGAGCACGGCTTGGTCAAGCACGTCATCTACGTCATCGGCGAGAACCGCACGTACGATCAGCTGCTCGGCGATCTCCCCGGCGCAGACGGCGACCCGCAGCTCGTCCTTTGGGGGCAAGCGATTACGCCCAATCACCACGCGCTCGCGCGATCGTTCGTCACGCTCGATCGGTTCTTCGATTCGGGCGGCGTTTCCGGAGAGGGGTGGCAGTGGTCGACGAGCGGCCGCACCACCGACGTCGCGGAGAAGGCGATTCCGGTCGAATACGCCGGACGCGGGAAGCACTCGTACGACTGGGAAGGGGCGAACCGGAACGTCAACGTGAGCTGGCCAACGCTCGCGGACCGCAAGCGGGCGAACCCTCGGACCCCGGACTCGGCCGATCTGCTCCCCGGAACGGCCGACGTCGGCGCCGTCGATGGCCCGGACGAAGGGGGGACCGGCTTCCTGTGGGATGCGGCACTCGCCAAGAAGCTCGACGTCAGGAACTACGGCTTCTTCTGCGACGACACTCGCTACGGCCTCCCTCACGACGACGCGGCGTACGTCGGGCCGAGCCGTGACGCCTTCGCGACCAAGACCCGCGTTTCGTTCCCCACACGGGCGTCCCTCCACGAGCGAACCGATCCGTACTTCCGTTGCTTCGACCAGCGCGTCGCCGACTTCTGGCGCGAGAAGGAATGGGCGCGCGAGTTCGATGCGTACGTGAAGAGCGGCAAGCTCCCGGCGCTGGAGCTGGTGCGGCTACCGCACGATCACCTGGGGGGCTTCGACTCCGCCGAGGACGGCGTGAACACTCCGGACACGCAGATCGCCGACAACGACTACGCGCTTGGTGCGCTCGTCGAGAAGGTCTCGCGCTCGCCGTTCTGGAAGGACACGGTGATCATCGCGCTCGAGGACGACGCACAGAACGGCTCCGACCACGTCGACTCCCATCGCAGCTTCGTGTTGCTCGCCGGCGGGCACGTGAAACGAGGCCTGAAGGTCTCGACGCCCTACGCAACGCCGAGCGTGCTTCGGACGATCGAGCTGCTGCTCGGTCTCGCACCCCTCGGTCAGAGCGACGCTTTCGCTCTGCCGATGGCGGAGCTGTTCGACGAGCGAGTCGATGCAACGCCGTATACGGCTGAGATTCCCACCGTGCTGCGCGGCACACAGCTCCCGCTGCCGAGCCCAACCGTCGGGATCGCGGAGGTTGGCCAGCGGCCGCGAGGTGACGCTCCGTTCTGGGCGGCGCTCACACGCGGGCAGGACTTCTCGAAGGCGGATGCGCTCGATGCGGTGCGTTTCAATCAGGCGCTCGTCTGTGGTCTCCTTGGGGGAGACGACTGCCTCTCGCGGGCGGAAGACCAGACACGATGAACCGCGCACCGCCCCCCAAGGAGCCCGTCACCGTCGAGCGCGTCGCCGAGTGGATGCTCGAGGAGCTCATTCTCCGGGACGGATTTCTCAGCGAAGACGTCGCCACGATCGAGATCGTGCGCCTCTTCGGCGGCGACTTCTGCGGTCAGGATGCCGATGGCTCGTTCTTCATCACGCAACCGCTTCGCGATGCGTTCGAGCGGCTCGCGTTGCTGAGCCCACGGCGCATCCTCTGGGACGATGCGGCTCGCGCGTGGCGTCTCGGCGCGCTCCCAGCGGACCCGTACCGGTGACAGGGCCTGGGCTGTCCCTCGTTCAATCGTCGACAGCCTCGGTGAGCCGCAGGTCGGGACCGAGCGCGCTGGCGGCGTGGGTGGGCGGGCTGGCCGCCGCCAGCGCGCTCGGTCCCGGCCGGAGGCGTGGTTAGGGCCTCCTTCTCGGCCTACGAAGGGCCTACCTTCTCGGCTTACGAGATGAGGGGCAGCCCCTAGTTGAGTAGCTCCTCACGCTTCGCAGGTTCGCCGAAGATCCGCTCCCAGCTGTCGCGATACGCGCGCGTTGCCACCTGCGCCGGGCCGATCTGCGCTGCCTTCGCCGCATCCCCGGCACCGAGCTTCGCAAGGACCTCGACATCGCAAACGCGTGACCCAGCTCGCGGCAAGAGCTTCACCACTTCACCGGCGATGATCGGCTGCCCCTCTTTCAGCGGTCGCACCTCGCCGACTTCGAGTCGGTCCTCGCGTGCGCGCAGCACGCGCACGCCCTCGCCATCCTCGGTCGGCCCCTGAAGGAGCACGACGTCCGGGCGCTTCTCGTCTTCCGGCATCACCAGCAGTGTAGCGCGCGCGTGCGGTCACGCCGCTGGCGGGCTGGACGGCGACGGTCCGCCGCTTCGACCGCCCATGCGGCGCCCGACCAGGAAGGCCATCTCCAGCGCCTGGGCGAAGTTCAAGCGCGGATCGCACACGGAGGCATAGTTGCGATCCAGGTCCGCCTCGCTGATTCCGCCTCCGATGCACTCCGTCACGTCTTCGCCCGTCAGCTCGAAGTGGACGCCGCCGAGAATCGAGCCCAGCGCTGCGTGCGCCGCGAACGAGCGCTCGACCTCGAGGAGAATCTGATCGAAGTCACGCGTCTTGAGTCCGCTAGCGGTGGTGATGCCGTTGCCGTGCATCGGGTCGCAGACCCAGAGAACGCGACGGCCCGCGCGACGAATGGCTTCCATGAGCGGAGGGAGCGCGCGCTCCACGGCTCCCGCTCCGAGGCGCGTGATCAGTACGATCTTGCCCGGTTCATCCTGAGGATTGAGGATCTCGACCAGGCGCGCGATCTCGCTCGGATCCGCCGAGGGACCGACCTTCACGCCGACCGGGTTCCGGATGCCGCGGAAGAACTCCACGTGCGCGCCCCCCTCGGCGCGCGTTCGCTCTCCGATCCACGGCAGGTGCCCGGTGAGATCGTAGAAGCCGGCCCGACGAGGGACCGTGCGGGTCTGCGCCGATTCGTACTGAAGGTTGAGCCCTTCGTGGCTCGTGAAGAAGTCCACGCGCGTGAGATCGTCGACGGTGCTCTCGCCGAGCGCCTCCATGAAGCGGAGGGCCTGCGAGAGCTCGTGCGTCGTCCGCTCGTACTCCTCGCGAACGGAAGGGTTCAGCCCGACGCGCTTGAAGAAGGAGAGATCCCAGTACTCCGGGTGATGGAGGTCGGCGAAGCCGGCTGCGCTGAGCGAGCGGATGAAATTGATCGTGAGCGCAGCATGCATGTAGCCCGCGACGAGGAGCTGGGGGTCGGCCCTTCGCGCCTCGGGCGTGAAGTCCGGGCGGTTCACGAGGTCACCGAAATAGCTCGGGAGCGTGACCCCACCGCGCGTCTCCGTCGGCTTGGAGCGAGGCTTCGCGTACTGCCCTGCGAACCGGCCGACCCGGATGACCGGCTTCTTCCCTGCGTGGATCAGCACGAGCGACATCTGAAGAAGGATCCTCAGTTTGTTCGTGATGACCGTGGGGCGGCAGTCGCCGATCGTCTCCGCGCAATCGCCGCCTTGCAGGAGGAAGCGCTTGCCGACTTGCGCGTCGGCGATGAGCCCCTTCAGCTGCTCCACCTCCCACGAGGTCACGAGCGGCGGCAACGTCCGGAGCTTCTCCGTGACCGCGCGAACTTCAGCCGCGTCGTCATAGGCAACGGATTGCTCGACGGGCTTTGTTTCCCAGGACGTCGGTGACCAGTTCATCGGGACCGTTTCGATCTATCACGGACCCCTGCGGGTGACCGTCCGTCGTGCTATTTCGACCATCGATGTCGCCGCACGCACCCAACGAACCGCTCGATCCGCGCCCAGATCCGGAGCACGAGGCCCGCGTCGTTCAGGCGATCGCGCGGGCGCACGCGGAGATCCCCTTCTACGCGAAGCGTGCCAGGCCGCCTTTCGACCCGAAGACGCCACTGGCAGACGTGCTCCGGGCGACCCCTCTTCTGACGAAGAGCGACGTTCGGCCAACTCTGCCCAAGCAGTGGGTTCCGGCGTCCGTCGACCTCAAGGCCGCGCTCGCTGCCGGGGACATCGAGCTCGTCGAGACGAGCGGCTCCACGTCCGACCGGCTGCGAATCCTCTGGGACAAGGGGTGGTGGATCCGGCAGGAAGACCGCGCGATGCGAATCAACGAGACCATCGCACGTGCCCTCGCGGGCGACCCGGTGCCCTACAAGGAGTCGATCCTCACGACGCCCGTGTGCGGCATCGCAACGTGCCACGCCGGAGACACGCCGCTCGTGGAGCGCACGGACGAACATCGCCTCTTCCTGAACATGCGCCCGGATCCGACCTTCTGGCGCGAAGACGACATGCTCCGGATGCTCGACGAGATCGCCGCGCACGAGACCGTCGGTCTCGAAACGGATCCCATGTACTTGGCGACGCTGGCGCGCTTCGCGGCCGCGCACGGTCGGAAAATCGACGTGAAGGCGTTCGTGCAGCTCACGTACGCATTCACGACGCGCGGCCATCTCCGAGGGATCCGTCAAGCGTACGCGGGGCCGCTCTATCAATTGTATGGCGCGAGTGAGGTCGGGGTCCTCTTCATGGAGGCGAACGACGGTCTCCTTCATCACGCGCCGTTCACCACTCACGTCGAGCTGTTGCGTGCGAAGGTGCCGACTCCGGGGGCGAAGGACGTCGCGCTCGTGGTCGTCACGACGCTCGATCGCATGGCGCAGCCGCTCGTGCGTTTCGTCGTCGGCGATCTCGTGCAGGTCGTCGCGGACGGGCCGCGCCGGTTCACGACGGTGCCGCCGATCGCGACCGTCGAGGGGCGCGTGCAGGACGCCGTGGTCCGTCCCGACGGCGCCTTCGTGACGTGCGCGGCGATCGACCGTGCGCTCGGGTCGTGCGACGTGGCGGTGTTCCAGCTGAACCAGCGGACGCCGGAGAGCGTGGAGATCGACGTCGTACCCGAACCTGGGCACGGCGTCGGCGTCGCCGAAGCGGCGCGGGCGGCGCTGACACCGCTGCTCGAGGGGCTCGCGCTCGAAGTTCGGACGGCGACGGCGATCGCGGCCGAGCCGAGCGGCAAGTTCCGCGTGGCGAAGCGCCATTTCGCGGTCGACCTCGGGAAGTCGTTCGAAGGATGCGAAGGGGTCAAGCTATGAGCTCGCACGAAGCGGATTCGATCGACGCGCTCGCGAACAAGCTGCGGGGCCAGTTTCCGCTGCTCGCGCGCGAGCTCGACGGGCGCCCCTTGGCCTTCCTCGACAGTGCCTCGACCACGCCCAAGCCGCGCGTCGTCATCGACGCCGTCATGAACTACTACGAAAACTGCACGGCGAACGTGCACCGCGGCGTGCACGTCCTCGGCGAAGAAGCGACGCGTCTCTACGACGCCGCCCGCCTCGAAGTCGCCGCGCTCCTGGGGGCGGGGCCCGACGAGCTCGTGTTCGTGCGCGGAACGACCGAGGCCATCAACCTGGTGGCGCACTCGCTGCGTCTCACCAAGGACGACGAGGTCGTCTTTCCCGCCAGTGAGCACCACGCGAACTGGCTGCCGTGGCGCCTCCATGCGCGCGCGGTGCCGATGGAGATCGACGCCGACGGTGTCCCCCGCTGGGAGATGCTCCCCGACCTGCTGACCTCGAAGACGAAGCTCGTATCGATCGGCCACGTGTCCAACGTGACGGGCGCGATCGCGCCGGTCGCCGACGTGGTTGCCGCGGCGCACGCGCGCGGGATCCCGGTCTTGCTCGACGCCGCGCAGTCGCTCTCCCACCTCGCGATCGACGTGAAGAAGCTGGACGTCGACTTTCTCGCCGCGAGCTCGCACAAGGCGTTCGGTCCGACAGGCGTGGGGGTCCTTTACGCGAAGCGCGAGCGGCTCGTGGACTTGCCCCTCTACCAAGTCGGTGGCGGCATGGTCGCGCTCAACGAAGACATCGGCGAGATCGACCACGGGTTCATCCCACGCGACGCGCCGTTCCGGTTCGAAGCCGGAACCCCGGCGATCGAGGCCGCCATCGGCTTCGGTGCGGCGATTCGCTGGATGCGCGCGGTCGGCATGGATGCCATCCGTGCTCACGACGTCGCGCTCGCGGCGCGGATGACGAGAGAGCTCTCGGCGATCCCCGGCGTTCGGGTGCTCGCCGCGGACCTTCCGGCGGACAAGCGCGTCGCTCTCGTAACGTTCGTCGTCGACGCTCCGGCAATGACCCAGGAGAACGTGGCGCGAGCCCTCTGCGACATGTTCGGCGTGTGCGTGTCCGGCGGCTACCACTGCACGCACGTGCTCCATGCCCGAGCGAAGCTCGAAGGTACCGTGCGTGCGAGCCCGCACGTCTACAACACGGCCGCGGAGATCGATCGCCTCGTCGAGGGAGTTCGCGAAATCGTCGGCTAGCCTCTTGATGGCTACATGTGCCCGACGTCGCCGCTGCCGGAGATGTCGAGCGACGTGATCCGCGCCTCGCCCGTGTAGCGGAGGTCACCCGAGCCGTGCATGCGAATCGTCGTGTCGCCGCCGTGGAGATCGGCCGTCACGTCGCCCGAGCCTTCGATGAGGAACTCGCCCCCAACGGCGGCGAACGAGCGTGCATCGACGTCCCCGGAACCGGTCACCTCCGCGCGGAGTCGCTTCCCGGAGCCGCTGAGCGTCACGTCCCCCGAGCCCGTGACGCGACACGCGAGAACGTCGGCGGCTCCCGCGTAGTGAACGTCGCCACTGCCATCCACGTCGAGGTCGACCTTGGCGTGCGAGCCCGCGCCGAGCACCGTGACATCGCCCGAGCCTTCGATCTTCACCCCGTTCAGCACGGGCGCATCGATGTCGAGGCGGGCCGACTCCACGCAGATCCCGATGCATCCGCCGAGCTCGCCGTGAAGATCGACGACGAGCGTGTCCCCGTCCACCCGAGTCTCCACCCGCTCCGGCTCCACGCCTTGGGTCGTCAAAGAGAGAGCCAGCGGGCGCCCCTCGTGCACGACCACATCGACCGGGCCCCGGACGTCGATGCGCGTGAACGTGCCAGCTGCGCGCGGCTGGGTCGTGTGGGTGCCGCTGCCGCCAGGATTCACGTGGACGCAGGCGAGGAGCGCGAAGGGTGCAAGCACCGCGAGGCAGGTCGAGAGGTTCATGGTGACCCTTTCGACCCACCATTCGCCCGAGGAGGCCGCTTAATTTCGCCTCATGCGCGAACTGCGCACCGGAATCTACAGCCGCTCGGCGATCTGCACGGCGTTCAGCGCGGCGCCCTTGCGCAGGTTGTCGCTCACGATCCAGAGGTCGATTGCGCCCGGCACCGCGAGATCGTCGCGGACCCGTCCTACGTAGACCGGGTCGGTGCCCGATGCCTGCAAAGGCTGGGGGTGCTTGCCGGGGGCATACGGCTCTTCGACGAGTACGACTCCCTCCGCGTGCCTCAGCAGATCCTTCGCTTCCTTCGCCGTCATCGGGCGATGGAAGACGGCATGGACGGACTCGCTGTGACCGTTCACGACGGGCACGCGGACCGTCGTCGGGGAGACGCCGATCGAGTCGTCGCCCATGATCTTGCGTGTCTCGTTCACCATCTTCCACTCCTCTTCGGAGTAGTCGTTGGCGCCGGGCTTCCAGTCGCAGAGCACGTTGAACGCGATGGCTCCAGGAAACACCTTCGCTTCATGCGGACGCCCCTCGAGCATCGCTCGGGATTGCGCGTGGAGCTCTTCGACGGCCGCGTGTCCCTTGCCACTCGTGGCCTGGTACGTGGAGACGACGATGTGCTTGAGGCGCGCCGCATCATGGAGCGGCTTCAGCGCGACGACCATCTGGATGGTCGAGCAGTTCGGGTTCGCGATGATCCCTTTGGGGCGGTGCGCCGCCGCGCTCATGTTCACTTCGGGGACGACGAGCGGAACGTCGGGGTCCATGCGCCAGGCGCTCGAGTTGTCGATGACGATTGCGCCTGCCCCCGCCGCGACGGGCCCGTATTCCCGCGCCACGCTCGCTCCCGCGCTGAAAAGCGCGATGTCGACCCCGGCGAATGACGTGGGCTTGAGCTCTTCGACGGTGATCGTGCCGCCGGCGAACGGGAGTGTCGTCCCCGCCGTGCGTGCGCTGGCCAACGCGACGAGACGTTTGATCGGGAACTTCCTCTGTTCGAGCGTTCGAAGCATCTCACGACCGACCGCTCCGGTTGCGCCCACGACAGCGACGACTTTCGACATGGCCCCTCACTTTAGCGATGGATCGCGCCCCCGCACCACCATTCGGTGCGCTCGCGCGCGCCGCTCGTCTTGGCTGCTACGCTCGAGAGTGCGATGCGATTCCGCGCCGCGCTCCTCTTGCCCCTCGTCGTCGCGGCGTGTGCGACGGCACTGCCGCGCGCCGATGATGCGCGCGGGAGCACGACCCATGTGACGGCGGCGCACCCCCCCGTCGACCCGACCGTGCGCGACGTTCGCTTCGTCCCCGCCTCTCTGCGCGAGGAGCGCGTCGTCGGAGCCGATCCCGGAGGCGGCGTGCGATCGATCGAGGATGGGATCCGCGTCCTGTCCCTTCCGGGGGGCGCCGTGCTCACGTCCGCCGATCGGCTGCCGATGGCGATCGAGTCTCCGATGGCGATCGCGCTGCCGGAACGACTTGGCGGCGGGTTCCTGTTCATCGTCGACGGAACGCACGTGTGGCGCGCCGACAGCTGGCTCGAGCCAGCGCGGCCAATCTTCACGTCACGGACGTCGTTTCTGGATACGTACGGGCGCGTAACGGGGGGGCTCTCGTCCGGACTCGACCGCGTCTACGTGTACACGGGGACAGGCGCGCGTTCGTGGCAAGCCATCGACGGTGTGACCGGGAAGGACATGCCGCTCGGGCCGTGGCCCGCGTCGCCGTCCGTGAGCGCATACGCCGCGGTCGATGGCTGGCGCGCGATCGCGATCGCGGATCTGCGGGGAGCAGTCGTTACGCTCGACGCTGGCGCGACTTGGCGAGCCATTCGACTCCCGTTCGACGCGCGGGACGCGCACGCCGTGGGCGAGACTTTCGAGCTGGTGGGCATCGACCCTTCCGGCAGCGAAGTCCGCTACGACGTCAGCGCCGACCTGCAGGCGGTGGGCGCGCCCGACGTGCGCACCAGCGCGGCCGAGAGCGCAGGGAGCTCGCTCCGCGAGCCGACGTCACCGCTCGGCGCTAGCCCGCTCACCGCGGCCGTCGAAGATGGCTGGCCCTTGGGCGACGGGACGGCCATCGTCGCGCGAGACGGCGCTCTCGCCCGCGTGCGCCTCGATGATGGGACGATCGTGGAGCTGGCGACCGACGCGTACGGCTTGCGCCCGTCCCGCTGTCACCCGTTCGCGCTCGGCGCGCCGGCCGGAGTCGGGTTCGTCTGCGGCGAGTCACGCGGCGCGACGGTGCTGTACGCCTTCGATCCCTCGCAGGGACGCATGGACGAAGTGCGTCGCTTCGATTCACCTCGCGCGGTTCTCCCGTCCGGTAGCGGCGCCGTCGCCGTGAGGGGACCCTGTGATGCGGCGTCGCCCGCTGAGAGCTCCGCGCGCGACTACTGCGTGCGTTCGCGCGAGGGACAGTGGCGCGACATCAGGCTCGAGGGGAACGTCGGGGCCGAGCGCGTGGTGGCGCTTGCTGATTCCCGCGTCGTCATCCTCTCGCCCCCCGAGGGAAACATCGCCGCAGCGCGCGTCACGATCCTCGATGGCGAGCGTGCCCGCAGTGTTCCGATGGTGTTCGAGAAAGTGAGCCTCGATGAGAAGCGGGTCCTCGACGTCGGCGTATGGCTCGACGGCTTCGAGGAGCGAAGGCCCGGTGTGGTGGGCGGGTGGATCGAGGCGGCCGGGACCATGCTTGGTGTCGAGATCGATCTCGATGGGCGCGCACGGCTGGGCCAGTACGTCCGCGACGCCGGCAGGACGATGGTCTCGGGTCGCTACGGGCTCGGCTGGACGACGTCCCTGCTCGGACTCGAGACGACCGATGGCGGAATGACATGGACCCAGCTCGACGTGCCGGCACCGATCGCGTCGGGGCGCGCGGTCACTTCTCGTGCATGCGGGCCAATCGGGTGCAACGCGGCCGGCTGGTTGAAGATCGGTTGGGGCCGCGGGCGGCGGGACCTACTCGAGGCGCCCCCTCCACGACCTTCGACGCGACGGACCGCGCTCGCGCTGGCGTTCGATTGCGAGTTGGTTCCGAGCGGCACACGACGCGCGGCGGCCGATCCCTTCGCTGCCTTTCCGGCCCCCGCGACGACGGCCGACGAAACCCTGATTCCGAACGAAACACTCTCCGCGCTCGTCTACGCGTGGGGTCCCAAAGTTGGCGAATGGGATCGCGTCGCAAAGTGGACGGTTCGCTGGGCTTGGCCATTCGGTGGATCTCTGGACGCGCGAACCACGATCCCCTCGCCGGCTCCGTCGCTCGTGTCGAGCGCCGCGAGGCTGGGCGCGGTGCGAACGTTGAGATGGTCCCTCCTGGCAGGCGACGACGGTTCGCACGCTTTGCTCACGACACACCGCAAGCGAGACGAGACGAGCGTATTCGAGCTGGAAGCCGATCACGCGCCGATGGAGATCGCGCGAGCCGACGGAGAACCGTTTGGCGACGTCGATGCCGCCGTCCGCGTCGGCGGGCGCTGGTACCTCGCGACGGCCCCCCGGACGGGTGAGCGTATGGAGGCTACGGTGTGGGAGGTCGAAGGACCATCGGCGCGCCCGCTCGCGCGCGTCCCGCGGTCGAGCGACAGAGCGCACGCGAGCCTTGCCTGGCGAACGGATGGGAGGTCCGTCGGCTTGGTCGTCACCGGGGCACCACAGTCATGGCCCACCCGCTGGGTGATCCCCATCGACCTGGAGTCTGGCGGGCTCGGCGACGTCGAGCCGCTTGGCGCGCAGGACCTCGGCGACCGTGCAGCGCTCCCAATCTGTACGACCGACGACGCCGGGTGGACGCTCGACATCCCCGTGCTGGTCCCGGTCCGCATGTCGACAGATGTCGGTGCGGAGCCGGTGACGCTCGGTAGCCCGCTCGCACGCGTCCGCGTCTCCGGAGCGCGAGCCTGTGTCGAGCGTCTCGCCGGGACGCTCGATCCAGCTCCCACCACCGAGCGATCCGAAGGTCACACCATGCCCACCTCCGCTTCGCTAAGCGTAGCTGTCGCGACGAGCAGCGGACACGAGCGACGGTCGCTTCGTTGCAGTGAACGCTGAGCACTCGACCGTGCACTCTCGCGCCCACTCGCTTGCAAAGTTGAACGCCGAGGCGGGGACTCGAGCACGCAACCTCGCCAATCCGACTCGACCAGGGCCTGGCACGTCCTCTGCACACCGCGAGGTGCCCGCGTAGAGTGTGACTGCCCCCCCGGTCCCTTTGCGCGGGCACTATTCTTTTGTCCGACGCCTCCGACAGGGACTTGCCTGGCCGCCCGTCGAACCACTTGCTCCCGGGGTCGGCCGTCAGCGTCCCGAAAGGTCGGCCGCGCCGCGCCATTTGATACGGTGGACCGATGAGGGCGCTCGTGGTCGTTGCGGTTGGCGCGTGTGTCGCCGCCGTCACAGGGCACGCCGGCGCCGATGAGTCCCCCCCGCCCACCCTGCGTGCACAGGAGTTCTCGCCGTACGAGCACCGTGCCATCGCGGACGCCCTCGCAGCCCTTCACACCACGGCCGATGACGCCCCCGACGGCAAGACGCTCGAAGGCATCGACATCGTCTCGCTCGAGGTGCTCGACCACAACGACCCCGTTCCGGCGCTTGCGGCGCGCGTCGTCAACACGATCCACGTCACGACGAAGCGCTACGTGGTCGACCGCGAGATCCTTCTCCGCGTAGGCCAGCCCTACAAGAGCGTCACGGTCGAAGAGTCGGTACGCAACCTGCGCGCGCTCCCTCAGCTGTCCCTCGTCGTCGGTATCGCGACCCGGGGGAGCGACCGCGACCACGTGAGGCTGCTGGTCATCACCAAGGACGTGTGGAGCCTGCGCCTCAACTGGGATCTTCAGCTCTCGTCCAGCGGGCTCGAGGACCTCGTCATCCAGCCGAGCGAAGAGAACTTCCTCGGGACGCACCAGGTCGGCTCTCTCTATTTCGAGCGCGACCCGGCCACGTTCACGTTCGGTGCGGGCTACCACGCACCCCGCGTCGTCGGCACCCGCAACGTGATCGACGCGAGCGCCGACGTCATCGTCAATCACGACACCGGCGTCTTCGAGGGCTCCTACGGCCAGCTGCTCGCCTACCAGCCGCTCTTCTCGGCGCGCACACCGTGGGCCTGGGACTCGCTCGTCGCGTGGGACCAGCAGATCGCTCGTCGCTTCATCGGCATCTATGAGGCCGCGTACCAGGCCGGGCCGGCTGCGAACGAGCTCGTGCCGTGGGAGTACCACGTGCGCACGTACAACGCGCAGGAGTCGATCACGCGCTCGTTCGGCTGGGACTCGAAGCACGACATATCGCTCGGCGGCTACGTCGACGTGCTCCAGTACCAGACGACGGCGCTCCAGTCCGCGGCGAACCCGCAGGCCGTCTCCACCTTCTTCTCCGACTACGTCCCGCGCAGCGACAACCGCGTCGCCCCTTTCGCGCAGTACCACGGCTACGAGACGCGCTTCATCCGTGTGCTCGACTTCCAGACGCTTGGGTTGCAGGAGGACTACCGGCTCGGGCGCGAGATCTATGTGCGCGTGTCTCCCGTGACCAAGGCGTTCGGCTCGTCGCGCGACTTCATCGACGTCTATGCCTCTGCGGCCTACACGATCGCGATCGGCGACGGTCTCGTGCGCGGGACGATCGAGTCGCTGACCGACGCGCAGCCCAACGGCCTCAGCGACGCCGCCATCGACGGCGGCTTCCAGCTCGTGTCGCCCAGCTTCCGCATCGGCCGGATGGTCTACGACGTGCACGCGCTCTCGCGTTATCGCAATTACATGAACGCGCAGTTCTTCCTCGGCGGCGATACGCAGCTGCGTGGCTACCCCTCGAACTTCTTCGTCGGGAAGGACACCGTCACGTCGAACCTCGAGTTTCGATCGACGCCGATCGAGATCGCGCACGCGGCGGAGTTCGGCGGCGCGCTCTTCTACGACGTGGGGGACGCGTTCAACGGGTGGTCGAACCTCCGTCCGGCGCAGTCGGCGGGCTTCGGCCTTCGCACGCTGTTCCCTCAGCTGGATCGGCTCGTGTTCCGGGCGGACGTCGGTTTCCCTCTCGGCGAGTCGGCGCGCCTGCCGGGGGTGGCACCGTGGTCGTTCTTCATCGCGTTCGGGCAGGCGTTCGGCATCCCGCAGCTGACGTCGGCGGCGCTCCCCAGCGGCGCGCCGATCAACTGAGCCTAGACCTTCGTCGTCCCCGGTCGACCGAGCAGCCCGGTCGGGCGCGCGAGCAGCACGACGATGAGCACGAGGAAGACGAGCACGTCGACGCCGCCGGAGTAGTCGGTGAGCTTCACGAGCTCGCCGAGCACGCCGAGGAGGAGCCCGCCGAGCATCGCGCCGGGGATGCTGCCGATGCCCCCCAGGACGGCCGCCACGAACGCGCGCGTCCCGATGACGGTGCCCATCGTCGGGTACGCCTGCGACTGGTCGAGGCAGTAGAGAACCGCACCGATCGCTGCGAGCGACGAACCGAGCGCGAACGTCGTCGCGATGACGCGCCCCGCGCGGATCCCCATTAGGCGCGCGGCCTCTTCGTTCGCCGAGAGGGCGCGGAGCGCCTTGCCGAACCAGGTGCGCTTCACGATCAGCTCGAGCGCGACCATCACGACGATCGCCGTGACGAAGATGAGCGCGCGGGTGTGCTCGAAGAGGCGCGGGTAGGGGCGGAACCTCGCCGTGAAGAGGAGCTGCGCGAGGTTCTGCAAGAAGACCGAGCAGCCGATCGCGGTCACGAGCGGCGTCACGCGGACGATGGCTCCTGCACCACGGCCTCGCAGCGGGCGATACGCGAGCCGCTCGATGAGGAGCCCCAGCATCGACGCGGCGATCATCGCGAACATCGTCCCCAGGGCACCGGCCACGAGTGGGTTCGCGGCCCCCCCGAGCGCGGCGGTCGCGAACAGGCCGGCGTAGGCGGCCATCATGAACACCTCGCTGTGCGCGAAGTTGATCAGGCGAAGCACGCCGTAGACCATCGTGTAGCCGAGCGCGACGAGCGCGATCATCGAGCCCTGCGCGAGGCCGGTGACGATCGCGTCGAACAACCTCATGGCGCGGACTGGATCTGCGTCGCGTACACGAACTTCTTCGCTTGGATCGCGACGACGACGACCGGCTTGATGGCGTCGTGGTTCGCGTCGATCGTCAAGGCGCCGGTCGCGCCCGCGTAGTTCTTGGTCGCGGCGAGCGCGTCCTTGATCGCGTCGGCGCTCGTCCCCTTCGCGCGTGACATCGCGTCGAAGAGAAGCCCCGCGCCGTCGTAGCCCTGGGCTGTGAGGCTACCGGGCTCGTGACCGAACTTCGCGCGGAACGCCGTGAGGAACGCCTGGGCGCTCGGGGAGGGGACGTCGGGGGCGAAGTGATCGACGAAGTGCGCCCCTTCGAGCTCGGCGCCGGCCCCTTCGAGAAGGTCGGCCGAGTCCCAGGCGTCGCCGCCGACGAACAGCGACGACGCGAGGCCGACGGGCTTCGCCTGCCGCGCGATCTGCACCATGTCGGCGTAGTAGACGGGGACGAAGACGACGTCGGGCGCCGCGGCCTTCACGTCCGACAGGTACGTCGTGAAGTTCGTCTCCCCCTTCTGGTACCCCTTCTCGATCGCGATCGTCCCGCCCTGGCGCTTGAACGAGTCGCGGAACGTCTGCGCGAGGCCCGACGAGTAGTTGTCCTGCGCGACGTAGAGGATCGCCGCGGCGTGGCTCTTCATCTGGTCGTGCGCGTAGCGCGCGGCGGCGTCCCCCTGCTGCGTGTTGGTGAAGCAGGTGCGGAACACGTAGGCGCGATCGCGCGTGACCTCGTTCGCGGTCGACGACGGCGTCACCATCGGCACGTGCTTGGTGTTCGCGATGAGGCCGCCCGACATGGAACGGCTCGACGCGACCTCGCCGAGCAGCGCCACGACGCCGTCGCGGTCGATGAGCTCGCGGACCTTGTTCGAGGCCTCCTGCGCGCTCGACTTGTCGTCCTCGTAGAGCACCGTGACCTTGTGCCCTTTGACCCCTCCGGCCGCGTTCACCTGCTCCAGCGCGAGCTCGATCCCCTCGCGCGTATCGGTACCGAACGTCGAGTCCGCCCCGGACAGGGACAGGTAAGCCCCCACGCGGACGTCGTTCGTCTGCGACTTGCACGAGAGCAGCACGAGCGCACCAAGGGCCGCGAAAACAGGGGAAACGGGCCTCGCCGGCATGCAGGCAGGACTACCACACGGCCGTAAATGCGTGGGTTTCCTTGCATGACTCGGCAAGATCGTTCAGTGATGCGTCACTCGTGACTCCCGTCCTCCGCGACCGAATCCGCCAGCGCATGGCCGACGAGATCGGCCGTCTGTCCAAGCAGGCGCCGACCACGATCGCGCTCGCGTACCCGTCGCCGTACTCGTCGGGGATGAGCTCCCTCGGGTTCCAGCGCATCTACCGCGCGATCATGGAGTCCGATGGCCTCGCGTGCGAGCGGGCGTTCCTCGACGACGAGGCGGAGACCGACCTCGCGCAGGCCACGCGCCCCGTGACCTACGAGTCGATGCGCCCGCTCGAGGAGTTCCCGATCGTCGCGTTCAGCGTCGCGTACGAGATCGAGCTCCAGGGGCTGGTCGCGATGCTCCTCGCGGCGAACATCCCTCCGCGGCGCGTCGAGCGCGACGAGCGACACCCGTTCATCCTGGCCGGCGGCCCGCTCACGTTCTCCAACCCGCTGCCGCTCGCGGGGCTCGTCGATGCCATCATCGTCGGCGAGGCCGAGGAGCTGGTCATCGAGGTAATCCGCACGCTGGAAGGGGTGCGCGGGCGCGAAGCGCAGAAGGACGCGCTGGCGAAGATTCCGCACGTGTTCGTCCCCGACCGTCACGGGGCGATCCTGCCACCTGTGGCGAAAGTGGACGACGCGCTCGTCCCTGCCTTCTCGGCGATCCGCACGCCGCACACCGTGCTCACCGACATGTTCCTCATCGAGACCGAGCGCGGGTGCTCGCGCTCGTGCACGTACTGCGTGATGCGCCGCTCGACGAACGGCGGCATGCGCATCGCGCCGATGGACGTCATCCTCTCGCACATCCCCGACGACGCGAAGCGCGTGGGCCTCGTGGGCGCTGCGGTGAGCGATCACCCGAAGATCGTGCCGCTGGTGAACACGCTCGCCGATCAGGGGCGCGAGGTCGGGCTCTCGTCCTTGCGACCCGACAGGCTCAGCGACGAGTTCGTCGGCGCCCTCAAGCGCGCGGGGTATCGCACGCTCACGACCGCGATGGACGGCCCCAGCGAGCGCCTGCGCGACACGCTCGAGCGTCGCGCCCGCCCCAAGCACCTGCTGAAGTGCGCGGAGATGGCGCGCAAGCACCACATGGACCGGTTGAAGCTCTACTTGATGATCGGCCTCCCCGGCGAGACCGAGGCCGACATCGACGAGTGCGTCTCCTTCACGACGGAGCTGTCGAAGATCATCCCCGTGTCGCTCGGCATTGCCCCGTTCTGCTCGAAGAGGAACACGCCGCTCGACGGCATGCCGTTCGCGGGCATCGACGTGGTCAACGACCGGCTCGATCGCCTCAAGAGGGGCCTGAAGGGGCGCGCCGACGTGCGCTCCACCAGCTCCAAGTGGGCATGGGTCGAGTACCAGCTCGCCCAGGGGGGCGAAGCGGAGGGGCTGGCGGTCATCGACGTGGTGAAGGCGGGGGGTGGCTTCGCCGCGTGGAAGCGCGCGCTCGGCGCCGCCGCCAAGGCGGGGGGCGGCAAGGCGCGACGCACGCTCGCCATCGCGCCGGTGTGAGCGTGCGGTGAAGGCTCAGTCCGGCTCGTAGATCGCGACGACCGCACGCTCCGGACGGCCGACCTCACGGAGCGAGCTGGTGAGCACGTCCCTTCGGTCGTCGGCGTCGAACGCGAAGTGCATCCGCTCGCCGGGCTCCGCGTTCTCGGGAGGGACGATCGATTCGATGCCCCCGTCGGCACGCAAGCGAACGGCGCCGCTTGCGGAGCGTCCGATCGCCATGTGGCTCGGGAGGAACGCCCCCGTGTGCACGTCGCGAACGGCCACGCAGATGCCGTCCTTGCAGTGATACTCGTGGTGTTGCGTCACATAAACGCGGTGCCGCCGTCGCTCGGGACCCGAATACTGCGGTGAGTCGCTGGCCATGCTTCCAGCCTAAGCATGCCGCGCGCCAATGTAGGCACCGAGGCGAACATCGTCGCTTGCCCCGCTCTTTCGAGGGTTACGGGGGGCGCGCCTGAGCTGCAGGCGATCCACCGAATGGACAGGAGCCCCTCTGCTCGTCCCCGTCCGTGGCGGGCCCCGTGCCCCGATTGCGGTCACCCCTTCAACGAGGCCATGTCGATGACGAAGCGGTACCGCACGTCGCTCTTCAGCATGCGCTCGTAGGCCTCGTTGATCTTCTGGATCGGGATGGTCTCGATGTCCGAGACGATGCCGTGCTGCGCGCAGAACGCGAGCATCTCCTGGGTCTCTCTGATTCCGCCGATCAGGGAGGCCGAGATGCTGCGTCGCCGGCCAAGGAGCTTGCCGACCGACGGCGAGGGGTGCGCCCGCTCGGGGACGCCGAGGAGGACGAGCGCGCCGTCGCGGCGGAGCAACGCCGTGTACACGTCGAGGTCGTGCGAGACGGCGACCGAGTCGATGATGAGGTCGAAGCTGTCCGCTTGCTGCTTCATCGCGCTCGCGTCCTTGGAGATCACGACCGCGTCGGCTCCGAGACGCTTCGCATCCTCGGCCTTCCCGGGGGACGTGGTGAACAGGACGGTCTCCGCGCCGAACGCGTGGCTCAGCTTCACGGCCATGTGACCGAGCCCGCCGAGGCCGACGACGCCCACCCGCTTCCCCTTCGTCGCCCCCCAGTGCTTGAGCGGCGAGTACGTCGTGATCCCCGCGCAGAGAAGCGGCGCGGCAGCCGCGAGGTCGAGCGACGCCGGTACCCGCAGGCAGAACGCCTCGTCGACGACGATGTGGCTCGAGTAGCCGCCGTACGTGACCGCGCTCGGCTGGTTCGAACGCTTGTCTTGGCTGTTGTACGTCCAGACGATGCCGTTGTTCCCGCAGTACGACTCCTCCCCCTCGCGGCAGCTCGCGCACGTTCCACACGAGCCGACCATGCACCCGACGGCGGCCGGCTCGCCGACCTTCAGCTTGGTGACGTCGCGACCGACGGCCGTGACGCGACCGACGATCTCGTGCCCGGGCACGCACGGGTACGTCGTGCCGGCCCACTCGCCGCGCGCGGTGTGCACGTCGGAGTGGCAGACGCCGCAGTGGAGGATGTCGATCTGGACGTCGCGCGGGCCCGGCTCGCGCCTCTCGAAGCGGAAGGGGCGGAGTGCGGTCGCGTCGTAAGCCGCGTAGGCGAGGGCTGTGGTCATGGTGGGGGTCATCCTAGGGGAGAGGACGCGGGTGACCAGAGGGGGCGGGCGCGTGCTACAAAGTGACCCGATGGATGAAGCGACCAAGCGGGGATTCTTCGGAGCGGCGCAGCTCGGCTTCGTCGCGGTCGCCGCGGTCGCGGTCTACGGGTTCGTCACCGTCGCGAAGGAAGCGGAGCATCGGCGGTCGTGCACGCCCACGTGCATCGTCCACCCCGACTACGCCGGTGCCGATCGCCTCGCCCCCGACTTCACGCTCGCCGACAGCCACGGCAAGAACGTGAAGCTCTCCGACTACCGCGGCAAAGTCGTCTTCCTGAACTTCTGGACGAAGAACTGCGGCCCGTGTCTCAAGGAGATGCCGTCGGTCGCCGAGCTCGCGCACATGGTCGCGGACCGAAGCGACGTGGCGGTGCTCACCATCTCGACCGACGACGGCCCCGGCGACACCCTCGACGTGCTGAAAGCCGTGCTGCGCGAGGAGGTCCCGTTCCCGGTGCTCTTCGACCCCGACGGCGAGAAGGTCGTGATGGGGAAGTACGGGACGCACCTCTTCCCCGAGACGTGGCTCATCGACAAGCGCGGCGTCATCCGCGCGCGCTTCGACGGCGGGCGTGACTGGGCGAATGCGGCGGTCGTGGAGCTGCTCGATCAGCTGCGCGAGGGGACGTACTGCCCGCTGCAAGAGGACAAGGCGCGCGACAAGGACGGCAAGGACGCCGAGCAGTTCTGCGCGCCGCTCGTGAGCGGGTAGGTAAGCGCGTCGGAAACGACGACCGGTGCCTTGGCAGCGACGGCTGGTGCCTCGGCGGCGACGTCCGGTGCCTTGGACGTGACGTCCGATGGCCTGGCAGCGACGTCCGGTGCCTTGGCGGCGACGGCTGATGCCTTGGCAGCGACGTCCGGTGCCTTGGCCGTGACGTCCGATGGCCTGGCAGCGACGTCCGGTGCCTTGGCAGCGACGGCTGATGGCTTGGCAGCGACGTCCGGTGACTTGGCCGTGGCGTCCGATGCCTTGGCAGCGACGTCCAGTGACTTGGCCGTGGCGTCCGATGCCCTGGCAGTGACGACCGAAGCGTCGGCCGTGCAATCCCGCTACAGCGGGACGACGCTCGCTTCGCTCTCCTCAGGTGCGGACGCGCGGATCATCCCCACGTGCGACCCCCTCCGGTGCCGCGACGCCAGCGACCGCGCCCTCTCCAGCGATGGGCGGTCGTCGAACGGCTGGGGCGATCGCGCCGTTTCCTGCATGTAGCGCGCGAGGTCCACCACCTCGTAGCCCACGTTCTCGGGATGGCGCGGGTCCCACTTGTTGTGGTCCAGCCAGTCGAGCAGCGACGCGAGCACCGGGATCGTCGTGAGGCGAATGTCGTGCAGGAGGACCACGCCGCCGCCGGCGTACTCGATCTGCGCGCGCAGGCTGTCGGCCATCGCGGCGGGATCGGCGTGCGTCATGTCGGCGGCCTCGATGCTCCAGAGCACGAGCTCGTTCCCGCGCTTCTTCAAGGCCTCGCTCATCCACGGATCGAGCGCGCCGTACGGCGGGCGAAAGAGCAGCGGCTTGTAGCCGGTGATCCGCGCGATGGACGCGGCGCCGTCGTCGATCTGCGCCATCGCCTCGGGACGCGTGAGCGCGGTGAGCTTCTTGTGATCGTGCGTGTGGTTGCCGATGAAGTGCCCGGCGGCCATGACCTGCCGCGCGACCGCACGCGACGTCACCTGGCGGTCGCCGTCCCCGTCGAGGTACCGCCCGATCCAGAAGAAGGCCGCCTTCACACGGTGCTTGGCGAGGAGCGCGAGGATCTCGGGCGTCGTCTCCGGGAAAGGGCCGTCGTCGAACGTGAAGGTGACGATGCGCCGGCCGTCCCCGGCGGCGTGCGAGGGCCCCTCCGCGAGGAGCCAGGCGCGGTGCGTGGTCTCGTCGGGGTTGAGGCGCGGGAAGAGCGTCGGCTCGGGGAGCTGGGACGGGTCGATCGTGACCGGCGCCGTGTCGGGCGGCAGCGGCGCGCCCGGCTCGACCGAGGCCGCGGGGTGGAGGAACCGGTCCGTCGCATGGACCCCCCAGTCCTTGGTCGTCTGCGCGTCCGGCTTTCCGAGGCCGACCCACGATCCCGCGGCGACCGAGGCCATGAGGAGGAGTGCACGCGCGGGTCGGATCATCAGGCTCGGCGTGATGGTACGGACCAGGCCTACATGTGGGCCAACTTCGAGGTCCGCGTGCGCCACCCGCGCCCCGAGCGCCGGGAACGCCCTTTCCTACGGCCACCAGCCGGGCACCGCCGCCGCCGCTGGCCACCCCGGGAGGTGCTCCCCCCCGTCGCCCGCCCACGTCGCCGCGAAGGCATCACGCACGACCAGCTCGGCCAGCTTCCCCCGCGGCGAGAACCCCCACTCCGCCTCCTGGGAGACGTCGTCCGGGTCGCTGTACACGCGCCACACGAAGAAGCCCGCGAAGTCCGGCTCGTCGAGCAGCGGCGCCAGGAGCGCCCGGTACGCCGTCGCCTGCGCGTGCTGATCGGGGACGACCCCCTTCATCCCGTCGGGCCACTCCCACGGGTGCACCGCGGGGTCGGCGCGCGTCGTGTAGCCGATCTCCGTGAAGAGCACGGGCTTCCCCCACGTCTCGGCGAGCGCGTGCACCTTGTCGCGTACGTCGGCCGCCCCTTCGAGCAGCGTCTTCTCGTCTGCGCCGTTCTTGTCGGCCAGCGGGTAGAAGGCGTTGATGCCGATGACGTCGAGCTCACCGAGGATCACCGACTGATCGACGTCGTCCCAGTTCGCCGAGTACGTGATGAGGCCGTGGTACGCGCGGCGGATGTCGCGCACGATCCCGGCGAAGCTCGGCGCCCGCGGGCCCGTGACCCACGAGCGCAGCTCGACCCCCGCGCTGAAGAGCTCCACGTGGCTCTCCTCGGCGACCGCGGCCCACGCGAGCACGAACGCGCGGTAGCTCGCCGCCCACCGCTTCCACCCCGCGTCGGTCTTGGGATCGATGAGCGCGCGCCAGTCGCCCGACTCGACCCACAGGTGCGGCACCAGCATCACGTGGAGGCCGCGCGCGTGGGCCATCGCGATGGCGCGGCGGATGGAGTCGCGGTTGGTCGCGAACGGGGCCTCGAACGTGAGGTCCACGCCCGCGCCCCCGAGATCGTGCACGCGGCCGAAGGGGGTGATGGCCACCCAGGTCGCGCCCATCGTCTTCGACTCGTCGAGCGTGCGCGCGTAGGCGGGCGTGCCGTAGCCGACGCCGGGGTGGTAGCCGTTCTCGATCGGGCCGACCGTGACGCCGCGGATGGCGTCGTTGCCGGATGCGCGCCAGGCGTTCCCGGTCGCGAGCGCGCGCGGATCGTGCGACGGGATCGCGAGCGCGGTCATCGCGACCGCCGCGGTCAGCGCGACCGAGACCGGGACCACCATCACCGCGTGCACGTCGTCCCCGTTAGCACACGCGCACGCGCGTCAAAAAAGGTCGAACGCGAGCCCGCCGGCGATGCCGTAGCGGAGCCAGATGCCGCTTGCGTCCTTCGGGGAGGAGCGTGTGCCGCTGAACGCGGGCTGCGCTTCGAGGATCAGCGGCGAGAGCACCAGGCGGAGCTCGCGTGAGAAGGCGTAGGAGACCTGGCCCCCCAGGTGAACGGCCGGCTTCACGCCCGGCGACGGGCTGCAGCTGGGCACGAAGAGGTCACCCCCGACCTCCCCGACCGAGTACGTCGCGATTCCGAGCCCGAAGTCCCCCCCCACGCGCCACCTCGACGTCGCCCGGTAGGCGAGCCCGCCGGCGAAGAACGCGGTCACCGCCGTCGCCCCCTCGCCCGAGGGGATCGTGGCGCCGCAGTTGGTCGCCGTGTTCGGCGCGCCGACGCTGTTGCCCCAGGAGTCGCTCGTGAGCATCGCGCGCACGCCGAGCGTGGCGATGATCCGCGACGCATCGACGATCACGTACGACACGTCGAGGAACCCCGCGACCTCCCCGGAGCCGCCGATCGATCCGAAGCGGGGGAACTGCGCGCCGAGCTCGCCGTCGAGGATCACGCGGTGCGGCTGGGCGTGCGTCGGCTCGGGCTTCTCCGGCACGGGCGTCGCGACCGGCGCCGTCTCGCCGCGCTTCAACTGCGCGTCCACGATGATCGACCGCCCGAACTTCGCGCTCACCGACGTCTCGTAGGTCTCGTACCCCGCGCGCTCCACCGTCACGGTGTGCGAGCCCGGCGGGACGTCGATGTTCGCCGGCGTCGTCCCCACGGGCGCCGCGCGCTTCCCGTCGAGGTACACCAGCGCCCCGTTCGGCGACGACGCGACCGTGAGCGGCGACGGGCGGTGCTCGATCTCGTGCAGCTGCTGCTCGGCATCGGCCTTGTCGCCCGGCGAGACCCCCGTCTGCGACAGGTACTTCTCGATCTCCTTGGCGGCCCCCTCGGGGTCGTCGAGCCGGATGCGGCACTTGGCGACGTTCCAGAGCTCGCTCGGCGGCCCGCCGATGCGGAAGGCCTCGTCGAAGAAGCGAATCGCGTCGTTGTACCGCCCGTCCTTGTACGCCCGGACCCCCTGCTGATCGAGGAGGCGCGCCCGCTCGAGGTCGTCGGCTGCGAGGGCGGGCGCCGTCCACAGCACGAGGCACGCCAGGGGAGCGAGCGCGCGTGCGAGGGGGGACATGGGGACTACTTTAGTCGGCGCGTCGGGCAGAGGAAAACTCGCCGGCGTTTCGCGGGTGTAGACTCCACCGGAGGTGAAGGCACTTCTGGTGGGGGAGGGCGGCGCGGTCGCCGCGATCGAGGGGCACCTTCGGGCGCTCGGTAGCGAACCCGTGCGCGTAGTCGAAGCGGCGCTTCCGGCCGAGATCGCGGCCGCCGACGGGGCCATCGTCGTCCTCTTCGAAGACGCGGCCGACGGGGTCGAGCGGCTCGGCGGTCCCGAGTGGCTGTCGGAGGCGCCGCTGCTGGTCGTGACCAGCCGGCAGGACCCCGCGACGCACGCCGCTCTGCGCGCGGCCGGGGCCGACGAGACCCTCGCATGGCCGCACGAAGCCCCCCTCCTGGACGCTCGCTACCGCGCGCTCGAAGCGCGCGTCGAGCTCGAACGGAGAGTCGCGGCCGCGACGCGCGCCGAGCACGAGCTGCGCACCAGCGAAGAGCGCCTCCGCCGGCTCATCGAGCTCGCCAGCGACTCGATCTTCATCAAGGACCGCGGCGGTCGCTACGTCTTCGTCAACCCGTCGGCCGCCCGCGCGCTCGGCGCCATGCCCGACGATCTCATCGGCAAGACCGACCTCGAGGTCTTCGGCGAGCGGACCGGCCGCGAGGTCATCCGCTTCGACGAGCTCGCGATGACGAGTCGCAAGCCGATCCACTACGAGGCGCGGCAGACGGTGCAGGGGGAGGAGCGCGTCTTCACGACGTCGAAGTTCGCGTACCTCTCGCCGCAAGGGGACCTCCTCGGCATCGCGGGCATCACGCGCGACATGACCGACCAGCGGATGACCGAGGAGGCCGAGACGCGGCGCACGAGGCAGCACCTCGCGCACCAGGCGGCGCTGGTCTCGCTCGCGCAGCTCGAGATCGGCGACGACTTCGTCGCGGGCCTGGAGAAGGTGCTCGATACGGCCGCCGAGACGCTGTCGCTCCCGCGCGTGAGCTACTGGTCCTTGCGCGACGACCCACCGACGGTCGTCAGCCGAGGCATGCGCGCAGGGGGGAGCGGCTCGTGGGCGAACGGCCTCGAGATGCGCGCGCGCGATCTCCCTCGCTACTTCGAGACGCTGGAGCAGATCCGCGTCTACGCGGTGGACGACGTGCTCGCCGCGGCCGACGGGACGAAGCTGAAGACGGCGTACCTCGAGCCGAACGGCGTGACCTCGCTCCTCGACGCGCCGGTGTGGCTGCGCGGGTCGATCGTCGGCGTCGTCTGCCTCGAGAGCACGTGGGGCGCGCGCGCGTGGACGAACGAGGAGAAGGACTTCGCCACGCGCGTCGGGCAGGTGATCTCGATGGCGCTCGTGGATCGCGAGCGCGATCTCGCGGCGCGCGAGGTACAGCGCAGCGAGTCGCGCATGAGGACGCTCATCGAGCACCTCCCCGACGCGATCTTCGTGCTCCACGACGGGTGCTTCGTGTTCGTGAACGCCGCCTTCGCCGCGTACCTCGGCTACGAAAAGGCCGAGGACGTCATCGGCGCGCGGCTGCTCGACATCGTGCACGCCGAGGACACGAAGGAGGGGCGCGCGATCGAGCGCGGCACCCCCAAGCCGCGGAAGGTGCGCTTGCTCCGGCGAGACGGCGAGGCGGTGCACGCGGAGGTGGCGGGGCTCACCCTCGTCTGGGACGGCGAGCCCTCGACCGTGGCCATCGCGCGCGACCTCACCGAGCGGAACCGCTTCGAAGCGCAGCTCCTGCTCGCCGACCGGATGGCGTCCGTCGGGACGCTCGCCGCCGGTGTCGCGCACGAGATCAACAATCCGCTCGGATACGTTCTGGGGAACCTCGTCGCGCTCGAGAAGGGGCTCTCCGCGGTGGCCGTCCACGAGGACATCCGGCAGGCACTCAAGGACGCAATGCACGGCGCCACCCGCGTCCGCGACATCGTGCAGGACCTTCAGACGTTCTCGCGCGGCGACAGCGGTCCGGCGAGCACCGCCGTCGACGTGCTCCGCGTGATGGACGTCTCGATTCGCATGGCGCACAGCGCGGTCCGCCACCGAGCACGTCTCGAGCGCGACTATCGGGCCGTGCCGCACATCGAGGGGAGCGAGTCGCGGCTCGGCCAGGTGTTCCTCAACCTCATCGTGAACGCGGCGCAGGCGATGCCCGAGCGCCCCGTGGAAGAGAACGAGATCCACGTGCGCGTCACGCAGGACGGCGAGCGGGTCGTCGTCGAAGTGCGCGACAACGGGACCGGGATGACCGAGGCGGTGCGCCGACGCATCTTCGACCCCTTCTTCACGACCAAGCCCATAGGCGAAGGCACCGGTCTCGGCCTGTCGATCTGTCACAACATCATCACCTCGATGAACGGCGCGCTCGAGGTCGATAGCGAGCCGGGATTGGGGACGACGTTCCGCGTGCGACTCCCCGTCGCGCACTCGCCCGTTCGCGCCGAGTCGATCGAGCCCCCTCCGCCCGTCGGCGAGCGCCGCGAGAAGGTCCTCGTCATCGACGACGAGCCGATGATCGGCGTCATGATCCGTCGCCTGCTCGCCGCGCACTGCGACGTGCTCCCGGTCACGCATGCCCGCGAGGCGCTCCGGAGGATCGGCGCGCAGGAGCGCTTCGACGCCATCCTCTGCGACCTGATGATGCCCCGGATGAGCGGCATCGAGTTCTACACCGAGCTCACCGCGCTCTCACCCGAGATGGCGAAGCGCACCGGCTTCCTCACCGGTGGCGCGGTCACACCCCAGGCGCGCCGCTTCCTCTTGGAGCACGCCGACATCTCGCTCGAGAAGCCCGTGGAGATCGGCAAGCTGCGGGCGTTCGTCCAGATGCTGGCGCGCCGCGGGAGCGAGTCCCCCTCGTCGCGCCACCTCGTCGCGCGCGCACGGCCCCTCGCGTGACCCCCGGCTAGGCCGCGACGAGGATGATCTTCGTCAGCTCCGGCGGCACGCCGAGGCGGGCGGGCGGGCCGGCGACGCCGAACCCCCGGTTCACGTAGAGCGTCGACCCGTCGCGCTCGTAGCGCCCGGCGACCCACTTCAACACGAGGTTCGCGGGGCGAATTTGCCCCCCGTGCGTGTGCCCGCTGAGTTGAAGCGCGACGCGACCGGCGTAGTGCTCGAACGTGTCGGGCTGGTGCGACAGAAGGATGCGCGGGAGATCGGGCGAGATCCTGGCGAGCGCGGGCGAAAGCCGGGGGCCGGGACCACCGTATTTATGAGACCACTGGTCGTCGAGGCCTAGGAGCGCGAAGCCACCGCCGTCGCCGGGGCGAATCACCCGCCCCTCGTTCACGAGCAGCGTGACGCCGGCGGCGCGCACCGCGTCGCTCACGGCTTCGGCATCGGAGTAGTAGTCGTGGTTGCCGAGGATGGCGTAGGCACCGTCGCGAGCGCCGAGGTCGGCGAGCATGCGCGCGACCTGCGGGGCGTGGCGCGCGTCGAAGTCGACGAGATCGCCCGTGGCGACGACGAGGTCGGGTTTGAACGAGCGGATCCGCTCCGCGCCCATCTGCAGCTCGCGCTCGCCCGTGAAGAGGCCGCCGTGAAGGTCGGAGATCTGCGCGATGACGTAGCCATCGAGCGCGCGCGGCAGCCCCGGGATGCGCACAGGCACCTCGTAGATTCGATAGTCGTGGCGTCCCACGGTCGCGCCCCACCCGACGACGAGCCCGGTCCCGCCGATGGCCGCCGCACCGCCGATGGTCTCGATCGCCTTGCGACGATCGATGCGATCGATGCCGGGCGGAAGAACCGCGGGTACGTCTTCGCCGACGCTCGGGGGCACCATCCGCGGCCGCACGCTCAGCCGGAGGGCCAGCAAGGGGAGAGCGAGGACGATGATGAACGTGAGCTCGAGCAGCGAGGCCGCCATGACCCAGTCGGACCAGGGTGTGCGTGTGGTCATGGTGACGGCCCGGGCGGCGGCGGGAAGAGCGGCAAGGAACACGCAGAGCGCGAACCCCCACTTCCTCAGTCGCTCGACCGTCGCGAACGAGCGCCGCGCCCACCCGAGGAGCACCACGTGCGCTCCCAGGCCTACCGCGAACGACATGATCGTGAAGGTGGCCGACGGGAACGTCCTCATTAAAGAACCACCAGCTTAACACGCGACTTGCGATTCACGTTCCCGCGCGCGGACGGATTACCCCCAGATGCCGTCGATGACGCGCTCGATCTTGCCGTAGTCCCGCGTGATCGCGACCCGCCGGAACCCGCGGCTTTCGAACAAGAGCGCGGTGGCGTCTGCTTCGCCAGCACCGACCTCGACCGCCAGCGTCCCCCCGGCATCGAGGAGGCCCGGCGCGCCATCGACGATGCGCCGCACGACCGCGAGGCCGTCGTTGCCGCCGTCGAGCGCGAGGCGAGGCTCGAAGTCCCTGACGTCCTTGTCGAGCGTGTCGATCTCGCCCGAGGCGATGTACGGCGGGTTGGCGGTGATGACGTCGAAGGGGGCGAGCGAGGCCGGCACCGCCTCGAACAGGTCACCGCGCGCGAACGACACGTTGTACGCGCCGAGCCGGAGAGCGTTGTCGCGCGCGACGGCGAGCGCCTCGTCGCTGATGTCCGTCGCGTGCACGCGCGCGGTGGGGCGCTGTCGTGCCAGCGTGATCGCGACGCACCCGCTCCCTGTGCACAGATCGAGCGCGCGCATCGAGAGCGAGCGCGCCTCCGTCCTGGCGAGCGCCACGTCGACGAGCGTCTCGGTGTCCGGCCGCGGCACCAGCACGCGCTTGTCCACCCGGAAGGGGCGCCCGTAGAACTCGCGCACGCCGAGCAGGTAGGCCACCGGCTCGCGCGCCCTCCTGCGCCGCACCATCTCGCGAAACCGCGCCAGCTCGTCGGGAGCGAGCGGCTTCTTGGCGTCGATGACCAGCTGCGTGCGACTCACCGAGAGCGCGTGCGAGAGCAGCACCTGCGCGTCGAGCAGCGGCTTGTCGATCCCGCGCGAGCGAAAGTCGTCCGTCGCCCACTTGAGCACCGCGTCGATCGTCCACGTCGGCGGCGGGCCGCCCGCCGTCGTCATCGTGCGGCGACGAGCTTCGCCTGCTCTTCGCGCACGGCGAGCGCGACCTCGGCGTGCAGCCGGTCACGCTCAGCCTCGCTCGTCGCCTCGAAGCGCATCACCAGCACCGGCCCCGTGTTCGACGCCCGGACCAGCCCCCACGCCGGCGCCCCCGGCTTGCCGAAGTCGATCCGCGCGCCGTCGATGGCGACGACCGTGTTCCCCTTCGCTTCGTACCGCTTCGTGATCGCTTTCACGACGTCGAACTTGATGGCGTCCGGGCAGTCCTCCCGAAGCTCCGGCGTCGTGTACGTCTTGGGGACGTCCGAGAGCATCTCGCCTATGGACCGCGGGTCCTTCGCGAGGATCTCCAGCAGACGAAGCGAGGCGTAGATGGCGTCGTCGTAGCCGAAGTAGCGGTCGGCGAAGAACAGGTGCCCGCTCATCTCTCCGGCGAGCAACGCCCCGCTCTCCTTCATCTTCGTCTTGATCAGCGAGTGCCCCGTCTTCCACATGATCGGCTTGCCGCCGTGCTTCGCGATGTCGTCATAGAGCGTCTGGGAGCACTTCACCTCGCCGAGGATCGCCGCGCCCGGACGTTCGGCGAGGAGCGCACGCGAGAACACGATCATCAGGCGGTCCCCCCACACGATGTCGCCGTTCGCGTCGATGGCTCCGAGCCGATCCGCGTCTCCGTCGTAGGCGATCCCCACGCGCGCCTTGGTCGCGGCCACGCGCGCGACCAGATCCGCGACGTTCTTCGGCATCGTCGGGTCGGGATGGTGGTTCGGGAAATGGCCGTCCATCTCGCAGTACATCGCCTCGGGCTCGAGCCCGAGCGCGCGCATCGCGCGGATCGCGAGCGGCCCGCCCGCACCATTGCCGGCGTCGACCACGAAGCGGAGCGGCTTGTCGAACGCGGGAATGCGCTTCTTCATCTCGTCGACGTACGCGCCCGTGACGTCCTTCTCTTCGCGCGTCCCTTTTGCGTCCGCCGCGTAGCCGTCGCGCTGGACGAGCGCGCGCAGCTCCTGGATGTCGGGCCCGAAGAAGCTCGCCTTCCCGCGCATCATCTTGAAACCGTTCTCGTCGCCGGGGTTGTGGCTCCCGGTGATCATCACACCGCCGTCGGCGTTCAGGTGATGCACCGCGAAATACAGGAGCGGCGTAGGCCCGACGCCGATGTCGATCACGTGCACCCCGGCGCGCGACAGTCCACGTAGCAGCGCCTCGTGGAGCCGCGGGCTCGATAGGCGGCAGTCACGCCCGACCGCGATGCGAAGAGAGCCCGGATCACGCCCGTTCGCGATCATCGTTCCGTAGCCGCGGCCGATGGCCTCCGCCAGCTCGTTGGTGAGATCGCGCTCGGCGACCCCTCGGATGTCGTACTCGCGAAACGTCTGGGGTGCGGCGATGTGCATGGGTTGGAGGACGCAAATCGTACGTTTTGCGCCGATCCGCAAGCGGCATTCGGCTATCGTCGCCCCCGCTCACCGTGGACGCTCCGCCCCCGCCGCCCCCGCCGCCGCCCGCGTACGTCTACGCCGCGACCGACGAGCGCCCGCGTGGCGCGCACGAAACCGAGCTCTGCGCGAAGGCGAGCACGCCCGACTGGCTCTACCTCGGCGCCGGCTTGGTTCTGACGGCCGCGGCCATCACGCTCGACAACGACGTCAAGTACAACAACTCCCAGTTCATCCGGCAGCTTGGCCCATCGAGCGTCGGGCTCACGTGGGGCTTCACGCTCGGGGGCGGCTACCTGTCGATCCCGAAGTGCTCGATGGACTTCGTCCCCTCGCTCCCCCCCGAAGGAGACGTCAGGGCGACGTGGCCCATCGCGACCGCGTTCGCCGTGCTGGCAGGGCTGACCGCTCCCGTGATCGTCGCCGTCGAGAACGGTGCCCCGTCCCCGTTCTGGGACAACGGAGAGCGCGTGTCGCGTGTCCTCCTGGCGTCCGGGTTCGGCGTGGCAGGGTCCCTCCTCCCGTACCTGATCCCTCCCAGGACCTGGAGCGCGTCGCGCGAGCTGCAGCGCCTGAGGGCCGGGGCGACCCAGGACGGACGCGGCGTATTTGTCTCGTACGGCATTCGCTTCTAGCCTGTGATCATGGGCGACCAAGGTCGCGACGATTCACCACCGACCAAAGGCGGCACGGCCGCGATGCGTGCGGTGATTCGACCGCAGAGCGACGCGGCGACCGACTCGACCAAGGGGCCCTACCTGCCGACCGCGGCCATGCCCTCGGTGTCGGACCCGCATGAGGCCGCGCCGCCGAAAGCGCGCGCCAAGACCACGCAGCAGTCGGCGCTTGCCATGACCGAGTGCCCGACGTGCCACGTCGCAACACCCGTCGCGCGCTTCTGCACCGACTGCGGCGCGACGCTCGTTCAGCGGAACTTCTGCGCCGACTGCGGCGCGCGCCTGCTCCCGATGGCGAACTTCTGCGACGGCTGCGGGCTCAAGGTCCCGTGACCGTCACGCGGGTTTGAGGAAGCGCGCGAGGATCTTCTTCTCGCCCCAGCCCGGGAAGAACGCGACGACCGTAGGCTCGGCGGCCACTTCGACGCGCCGCACCTCGCCTTCGCCGAATCGCGAGTGAACGACGCGTGACCCGCGGCGCAGCGGCACATCGGTCGTGTCGCTCGCGTCGTCGCTGAAGAACTCCCGGTCCACGAACCTCTCGCCCGTCTCGCGCGCCGTGGGCGGAGCGGGGGCGCGCGAGACAGGCGCGCTCTGCGGGTGGCGCCAAGGAGCGCTCGACGCCTGCTGAGCGGCCGCGCGCTGCACGTAGGGCTCCATTCGAGCCGTCGCGGCGCGCGTCGTCTTGTGAACGATCGCGTCGGCGGGAAGATCCGCGATGAACCGGCTGGGCCTTCCCCACCGGGTCGTGCCGAAGATCTGTCGCAGCTCGGCGTGCGTCATGACCAGGTACTTGCGCGCACGCGTGATCGCCACGTACGCGAGCCTTCGCTCCTCCTCCATCTCCTCTTGCCCGCCGGGTTCCATCCCGCGGTACGGGAACATCTCCTCTTCCATCCCGGTCAGCAGCACGAGCTCGAACTCGAGCCCCTTCGCGCCGTGCACGGTCATCAGCGTCACGCGCGGAGCATCCTTCATCCCATCGATGTCGCTCTGGAGCGACACGCGCTCCAGGTACCCCGAGAGGGTCGGCTCTTCTCCCGCCGCGCGCGCCTCCGCTTCGTAGTCCTGGATGGACGACAGAAGCTCACCCAGGTTCTCCAGGCGCGCATCGTTCTCGGCGCTGCTCTCCTGTTCGAGCGCCGCGCGATACCCCGTGCGCTCGAGCACCGACTCGAGGACCGCGTGCGGCAGGTTCGTCGCCGCTTCGGCGCGCAGCTTCGCCAGGAGCTCGTGAACCTGGGTGAGGCGCTTTCTGGCCGCGTTCGCGATCTCGTCGCACTCGTCGAGGCGTGCGATGGCGTCGTGCATCGATAGGCCACGCTCGCTCGCGAAGAGCGCCAGGCGCTCCATCGTCGTCGCGCCTATGCCGCGCGCCGGGACGTTGATGATGCGTCCGAGGTCGACGTCGCTCTTCGGGTTCACGAGCACGCGCAGGTACGAGATCGCGTCCTTCACTTCGGCGCGTTCGTAGAACTTCATGCCGCCGACGATCTGGTACGGCAGGTTCACCGCGCGCAGCGCCTCTTCGAGGACGCGGGACTGCGCGTGCACTCGGTAGAAGACCGCGATCTCCTTCGGATCGATCCCGCTCGCGCGCCCCTCCTGGATCACGCGGACGACGTGCGCTGCCTCGTCGCGTTCGTCCTTCACGGCGACGACCTCGATCGCCGCGCCGTCCTCGTTCGCCGTCCAGAGCTCTTTCGGCTCACGCTGGAGCGAGGGCTCGATGACGCCGAGCGCCGCCTTCACGATGCGCGCCGTCGAGCGGTAGTTCTGCTCGAGCTTCACCACCTTCGCGCCGGGAAAGTCGTGCCTGAAGCCGCGGATGTTCCGCACGTCCGCTCCGCGCCACCGGTAGATCGACTGGTCGTCGTCGCCGACCACGCACAGGTTCTTGTGCTCCTTCGTGAGCTCGCGGAGGAGGCGGTACTGCGTGGCGTTGGTGTCCTGGAACTCGTCCACGAGGACGTAGTCGAAGCGCCGTCGAATCGCGTGCGCGTCGCGCTCGTTCCCGTTCTCGAGGATGCGGAGCACGTAGAGGATGAGGTCCTCGAAGTCCACGGCGTTGGCCGCCCGTAGCTGGGCTTCGTAGCGCGCATAGACCTTCTGCCAGGCGTCGTCCTGGTAGGAGTCGAGGCTCATCTCGTCGGGCCCGCGCGCCTCCTGCTTCTCTTTGTGGATTCGCGACAGCGCGACGCGCGGTGGGTACCGCTTCTCGTCGAGGTTCAACTCGCGGATGGCGCGCGTGACGACCTGTTTCTGATCGGAGCTGTCGTAGATCACGAAATCGCGCGACAGCCCGACCGCCTCGCCGTGTCTCCGGAGCAGCTTGGCGCACGTCGCGTGGAACGTGCCGGCCCAGATGTCGCGTGCAATCTCGGGCGACAGCAGCCTCTCGAGGCGCGAACGCATCTCGCCGGCGGCCTTGTTGGTGAACGTGACGGCGAGAATTCGGTAGGGCGGTACGCGCGCGCACGCCACGAGATTCGCGATGCGGTACGTGATGACGCGCGTCTTCCCGCTCCCAGCGCCGGCAAAGACGAGCAGCGGTCCGTTGATGTGCTCGACCGCTTCGGCCTGCGGCTCGTTGAGCCCGTCGGCCTTTGCGGGGCTCATCGCTTCGTTCTCGATCGGCGCCGGTGCGACTTCCACGAGAGGCACATACAACGTCAGGGCAACGCCCGCCACGCCAGCTCGAACTCGAAGTCATGCGCGAAGCTCGCTTCGCCCGCCATCACGCGCGACGTCATGTCGCTGCACGCCGCGCTCTTCAGCAATCCCTCGGCGGTGCCGACGGTCAGGTTGCGTACAGCGAGGCTCGCGGCATCGAAGCCCTCGAAGCGGACCGATGCGCGCTTTACGGCGCCGCTGCTGCTCGTCGAGGCCTCCGCGACGCGGACGTTCGCGAAGTCATAGAGGCGCGGCCACGCCGTCACCGAGCGCTTCAGCAGTGTCTCGGGGTCCGCCGCGCGCGTCGTGGATCTGAAGATGGGGCCCAGGTCACGATCGAAGTGCTCGCGCGCAAGCGTCCGCCACGCCGCGACATCACCACCGAAGACAAGCGCAGTCGCCGCCTCCAAGAACGTGTCGAGCGCTTCGATGTCGTACCAAACCAACGCATTGAAGCCATCGGCGCGGTACGACTCGGCGAGCTCGGCGGGGAGTGCCCTCAGCACTTCGTCACGGGCAGGCGCTCCGTAGGCTCGCTCGATCCACCGGCTCGCTGCTCTGGGGACGCTGCCGCGGGTATGGCACTTTCCGCGTACGTTGCTGGGAAGAGGGCGCGGGGTCCACTCCGAGCGCCGCGCCGTCGGCGTGCGATTGGGCGCCAAGGGGACGGGCGACATCCGCTTCGGCGTTCCAGGCGGGGTCGTGGAGAAATGCGGCGAAGACGCCCGACGGTTGGTTGGCGCGGGACTCCAGACGGGTGGACTGGTCTGCGCCTGTCTCGATGCTGCCGCCGAGACGGGCTCGCGGAGTGGCGTGACGAGCGGATCGCGCGTGTCGGGCCTGACGATCGTGTACGGGACGGAGATCGGTGCACGCGGCGACGCCAGGGTCGGCGCAACTGCCACCGGTGCAGGTGCCGGTGAGCGAGGCGCAGCGGGCGTCTGTGCCGCACGCCCCTCCGCGTCGAGCGATGGCGCCGAGGCCGAAGCGCCATCCCGTGGCGGCGCGGTGTTCTCGCCGACCGGCGGTGCGGCCATCGTCGGCTCGAGTCCGGTCCCGGAATCCACGATGGCAAGGAGCGCGGCCCGCCGAGCCGCCCCATCCGGGGCAAGAGGAGCCAACATGTCCGCGAACGATTGCGCGCTCAGGAACCGGTCGTTCTGCGACTTGGCGAGCGCGACATCGAGCACCTCCTGGACGCGCGCGTCGGTGACGATGCCGAACGATGCAAGACGAGGCGCGGGCGCGTGCACGATCTTGTACGCCGTCGCCACGGCGCTCTGCGCCTCGAATGGGCGCCGGCCCGTCAGCAGCTCGAACAGCACGATTCCTACTGCGAACAGATCGCTTCGCCCGTCGATGACCCCGTCGCCTGAAGCTTGTTCGGGTGACAGGTAATCGGGCGTCCCGAAGACGACACCCGTGTTCGTGTTCGTCCCCGAGCCGAGAACCTTTGCGATCCCGAAGTCGACCAGCTTCACCACCACGCCACTCTGCGTGCGGGAGAGGAACACGTTCTCCGGCTTCAGATCGCGGTGAACGATGCTGTTGCGGTGAGCGCCGTCCAGGGCGTTGAGCATCGGGAGAATCACCGACAGTGCAGCGGTGAGGTCGAATCGTCCGACCCGTGCGAGGGCCGCGCTCAAGCTGCTCCCCTCGAGAATCTCCATGACGACGTACGGCCCCTCCTCGCAGAGGCCGGCGTCGAGCACGTCGACGATGTTCGGATGGCGGATCTTGTTGACGGCCTGCGCTTCCTGGAAAAAGCGCCTCGTGAGGTCCGGATCGGTGGCGAAGTCTCTTCTCAGCAGCTTGAGCGCGACCTCGCGCCCCGCAAACTGGTGCTCCGCACGGAAGACTTCCCCCATCCCGCCACCGCCCAGGCGCTGGAGAAGCTTGTACTTGCCGGCAACGATGGATCCGACGTGCGCGAGCGAGGTCACGGAGAAGGACGAACGATACCTCGACCCGGCGCGCACCGGGGGCCTCCCGGCGCCCGCGAAAAAATGAAATCCGCGGGTCCCCTTTTGCGTGGCGCGAAGTGCCTTATATTCGCCCAACCGATGTCCGAGTCCAAAGCCCCCCCGCCCAATGTCCCGTCGTCTCGAGAAGCTGCCAACGATGGAGTGGCTGACGCCGCGCCGAGTGCGGACGCCAAGTCCGACGCGCCGCAGGATCCTCTCGCCGAGGCGCGCGCGGAGGTAGCGCGTCTGAAGGACGCCTGGATGCGCAGCGCCGCGGATTTCGACAACTTCCGCAAGCGCTCCCGGCGCGAGCTCGAAGACGCGCGGAAGGCCGGGCGCGAGGAGCTGCTGAAGGACCTTCTCCCCGTCTTCGACAACCTCGAGCGAGGGATGCAGAGCGCGCAGCAAGCCGCCGACGTGAAGGCGGTCGTCGACGGACTTCAGATGATCCTGAAGCAGTTCGACTCGACGCTGGGCCGCACGGGAATCGTCAAGGTCCCCACGATCGGCAGACCTTTCGACCCGTCCATGCACGAAGCCATCCAGCAGGTAGAAACGAGCGATCAGCCCGCCGGGACGATCGTGGCGGAGGTGCAGCCAGGCTACATGGCGGGCGAAAGGCTCATTCGTGCGGCGATGGTGGTCGTCGCGAAGCCGAAGATCGACGGGCAGACGGGATCGAACTGAAGCTTTTCCGTGGGCTACCTTCGCTGGATTCGTTCGCTGCAACCGCGTGTATCCTGACGGGCGATGAGTAAAGTCATCGGCATCGACCTCGGCACGACGAACTCGTGCGTGGCGATCGTGGAGACCACCGGTGCCGCGAATCGCATCGAAGTGCGCATCATCCCGAACGCCGAGGGGGCGCGGACGACACCTTCGGTGGTCGGCTTCCCCGCGAGCGGAGAACGGCTCGTCGGCCAAGCCGCGAAGCGCCAGGCGGTGACGAACGCGCAGAACACGGTCTACGCGGTGAAGCGCCTCATGGGGCGCAAGTACAACGAGCCCGACGTCGACAAGCAGCGATCGCTCGCCTCCTACAAGATCATCGAATCGCCGAACGGCGACGCCTGGGTCAGCGTCGGAGGGCGCGAGATGTCTCCGCCCGAGGTCAGCGCGTTCATCCTCGGGAAGATGAAGGAGATCGCTGAGGCCTACCTCGGCGAACAGGTGACCGACGCCGTGGTCACCGTTCCGGCGTACTTCGACGACGCCCAGCGCCAGGCCACGAAGGACGCAGGGCGCATCGCAGGGCTCGACGTGAAGCGCATCATCAATGAGCCGACGGCGGCCGCGCTCGCGTACGGCCTCGAGAAGAAGGGGAGCGAGCGGATCGCGGTCTACGACCTCGGCGGTGGCACGTTCGACATCTCGATCCTCGAGATCTCCGAGGGCGTCTTCAGCGTGAAGTCGACCAACGGCGACACGCACCTCGGTGGAGAGGACTTCGATCAGCGCATCGTCGACGCCATCGCCGACAAGTTTCTCGAGGAGCACAAGGTGGAGCTCCGCAAGGATCGGATGGCTCTCCAGCGGCTCAAGGAAGCGGCCGAGAAGGCGAAGCACGAGCTCTCGTCTTCGATCGAGACGGAGATCAACCTCCCTTTCATCGCAACGAGTGGAGGAGGCGAACCGCTCCACGTCGTACGCGCACTCACGCGAGCGGACCTCGAGCTCCTGACGAGCGACCTCATCGAGCGGACGCTCGCGCCGTGCAAGATGGCTCTCGACGATGCCAAGGTCACGCCGGCCGACATCCACAACGTCGTCCTCGTCGGCGGGATGACTCGCATGCCTGCGGTCATCCGGGCGGTAAAGGAATTCTTCGGCAAGGAGCCACACAAGGGCGTCAATCCAGACGAGGTCGTCGCGGCCGGCGCGGCGCTCCAGGGGGCGGCGCTGACCGACGACAAGGTCGAAGTGCTCCTCCTCGACGTCACGCCACTGTCGTTGGGTGTCGAGACGGGCGGTGGCGTCTTCACTCCGCTCATCACGCGCAACACGACGATTCCCACGGAGAAGGGCGAAGTCTTCACTACGAGCGTCGACAATCAGACCTTCGTGCCGATCCACGTCCTGCAGGGGGAGCGCAAGATGGCTGCTGACAACCGCAGCCTCGCGCGCTTCGAGCTCACGGGCATCCCGCCGGCACCGCGGGGTGTGCCCAAGATTCAGGTGACGTTCAAGATCGACGCAAACGGCGTCGTGAGCATCGATGCCAAGGATCTCGGCACGGGCAAGTCGCAGACCATCGAGGTGACGCCGACGAGCGGACTCTCGATGGAAGAGGTCGACCGGCTCGTCGAAGAGGGGGACCGCTTCAAGTTCGCCGACGAGCTTCGCCGCGAGCTGGCAGAGCTTCGGAACCAGGCCGAGACGTTGCTCTACACGACCGAAGCGGCGCTCGAGGGGTATGCGAACCTGGTCGACGCCGACACGCTGGAAGCGACCAAGCAGCAGACGCAGGAGCTTCGCGGGCTCCTCGAGAAGCAGGCCGACCTGGGATCGATTCGTGAGTCGTACCAGAAGCTCGAGGGGCTGACGTTCGCGATCGCAGAGAAGATGTACGGCGGCGAAGCTTCGGGTGGCGCGCCAGGGACGTGAGCTCGTCCGAGCCGAGCCGGGTCGAGCGCGCGCTCTACGCGCTGGCGTTTCGTGCCGAGACCGACGCGCGAGCGCGGGCCGTCTTGGTGCGCATGGTGAACGTCTTCTTTCGAGCCATGGCGTTCGAGCGAAAGCATGGCGGGCGCCGCTTGTTCGACCTCGCGAGGACGGCGGCCATCCGCTTCGGACGATGGCGTGCGCCGGTCCTCCGCGAGAAGCTCGGCCTCGACACGAACAACATGGCAGACATGGGGCGCCTCCAGGATTGGGAGGACCGCGTCTTCGCAGTCACCGGTCATTGGACGGAACGCGAACCGGCGCGCGCGACCAAATGCGAGACCGCCTGCCCGTTCGCGGACGCGGCGAAGGACGCTCCCGAAATCTGCACTGAGGTGATCCACGCGCTGGAGACGGCGACCTTCCGCGAGCTGAACCCGCGGTATCGTCTCGTGCCCCTCGAACGATTGCTTTCGAAGGGGCACGACCGTTGCGAGTTCACTCACGTCCTCGACGAGTAGCCGCGGCAGATACTCAGTCCAGCGTGTCGTCCCCTGCGACCAGCGACGAATCCGGCGGCGGCGCGATCTGCGACACCGGGCCGCTGGACTTGGGATCCGGCGACACCAGCTTTCGCACGAGGTCCGCGCGGTTCGACACACCGACCTTCAGGTACAGGCGACGCACGTACGTGCGAACGGTGTTTTCGCTCAGTCCCGAGATGGCGGCGACGTTAACGCCGCTGTAGCCGGCTACGAGCAGCCGCGCGATCTCGCGCTCGCGACGCGAGAGCCCTTCGAGCACCGGGTTGTTGGCTTTCTCCGTCGGTTCCACGCGGAGCACGGCACATCGCGCGCCTCCGAAGACCGGGTCGCCGTCGATCCTCGCGACGCCCATCACGGTGCCATCGGGGAGACGAGGGGGGGTCGGGAGCGCCTCGTTCTTCGCGCGTGCCCCGATCGATTGCTCGGTCGCCTGGATGATCTCTTTCTCGATGGGGAGCACGTCTTGCTCCCAATCGACCCCGCGCTCGCGGTCGATGGCCCACACAACCGCCTGGCGGTCCCGGTCGACGATGAAGAGAGTGCCCTTGATCTTTCCGAGGGCTCGGAGCGCCGCGGCCTCCCGGGTGAGCTCGTCGTAGGCGAGCTGTGCGCGGGCACCGGCCACACAGAATGGGGCGAGCCGTTCGAGCTTCTGCGCCTCCTCATTCGTGAACGGCGGGTCGCTCGCGCGCCGCTCGAGCCCGGCGATCCCGAAGAGCACTCCACCTTCGTGCAGGAAGAGGAGGAGAGCTTGGGTCATCTGATCGCCGACGGCGTGCTCGGCGAAGTAGGGGAGGCGCATCCGCTCGCTCTCCGGGTACAGCTCGTCGGCGAGATAGGCTCGTCGCTGCGTCGCGGCGACGCTTTTTGCGTCGAAGCCGAAGGCTGCGGTCAGGCGCACCCCGTCGGCGGCGCGGATCGGCGAGGGCTGGCCATCGACCACCCGCGTCGAGTCCGCGTACGCGCGCACGTCCTGCGTGCCAAAACAGACGAACGCGCCTGGCGCGCCGACCACCGACCTCATCGTGTCGATGATGCGACGCCGGAAGCTTGCTCTCGAACCTGGCTGTACGACCTGAAGCTGTGCCGACTCCATCAAGCTCTCGTCGCTCACGCCAACCTCCCCGCACGTCCGCAGCCCACAAATGGCGCGTCGCGTTTAGCGCATCATGTCCGAAAAGGGGCCCGATGCCACCCCCCCAAAGCGCGCTCCTGCCGGATCCAGCCGCCGCCGTCGAGTATACTGGGAGCATGCCGAGCTCCTCGGACGGAATGTCCACATCTGATCGTGTCGCCGAGCTCATTTTCGATTGGAACGAAGTGAATCGGAGGGGGCGCATCACCCCCAAGAACTACTCGTTCTTCGACGAGACGCTTCGCGATGGCTTGCAGAACCCGTCCGTCGTCGACCCGGGCATCGGGGAGAAGCTCGCCATCCTCCACTTGATGGAGGATCTCGGCATTCACGAGGCCGACATCGGGCTCCCAGGCAGCTCTAGCCGTGCCTTCGAGGACGTCCTGCGCATGTGCCAGGAGGTCGTCTCCTGCAAGATGAAGATCAAGATCGCTTGCGCTGGACGCACGGTGGTCGGCGACATCACACCGATGATCGAGGTGTCTCAGCGCGCCGGACTTCCGATCGAGGTGTATGCGTTCATTGGCTCGAGCCCCATCCGGCAGTACGCGGAAGCGTGGGACATCGATCTCATTGCCAAGCGGAGCACCGAGGCCATTGATGTAGCCGTCAAGGCCGGGCTTGCCGTCGCCTACGTGACGGAAGACACGACGCGCTCGCGCCCCGACGTTCTGACCACGCTCTTCCGCGCGGCGATCGATCACGGAGCAACTCGGCTCTGCCTGTCGGACACCGTCGGCCATGCGACCCCCGATGGCGTGCGCAACCTGATCCAGTTCGCCAAGAGCGTGATCGCCGGAACGGGGGCGACCAACATCGGCATCGACTGGCATGGCCATAACGACCGGGGACTCGCGCTGGAGAATGCGCTCTGGGCGCTCGAGTTCGGCGCCGATCGCGTTCACGGGACCGCACTCGGGATCGGCGAGCGCGTCGGCAACGCGCAGATGGAGCTCATCCTCCTCAACATGAAGCTTCTCGGGCAGCTCGAAGATCAGAACCTCACCAAGCTCCTGGAGTACTGCGAGACGGTGGCGCGCGCCGTCCACTGGGACATCCCGATCAACTATCCGCTGGTCGGCCGCGACGCGTTTCGAACCGCTACGGGTGTCCACGCCGCCGCGATCATCAAGTCGATGCAGAAGGGCGATGCCTGGTTGGCCGACCGCATCTATTCCGGCGTCCCGGCGGGCATGTTCGGCCGCAAGCAGGAGATCTGCATCGGCTTCATGAGCGGCGCCTCGAATGTGAACTACTGGCTGAACGAGCGCGGAATTCAACCCAACGAAGCTCTCGTCGCCGAGATCCTCAAGGCAGCCAAGGCGAAGGACCACATCCTCAGCGAAGAGGAAGTGATGGCCGTCATCGCGCGCGTGAACGCCGGCTGACCCGTACGCTCAGGGGAGTCCGATCCACGGTCCCGGCGGAACGGTCTCGGTGCCGTGGCGTATCTCGAAATAGAGCATCGCGCCCTGCCCGTCGTCCCCGACCGTGCCGAGCCGCTGGCCGGGGGTCACTTCGTCGCCGACTCGGGCGTCGACGGAACCGAGGTTGCCGCTCACCGAGTAGTAGTGCGCGCCATGATCGACGATGACGATCTTGCCATAAGGACCGTACCTGTCGGCAAAGGCGACGCGCCCTGCGTAGACCGCGCGAACGACGCTACCCGCGGAGGCCCGGATCTCGAGCCCCGGACCCTCGGTCCCTTCGCGGTGCGCGGCGCGGGCATCGGCCCGACCGGCGACCGGAAAGAGCAAGCGCCCGCGCGAGGCCGCAAAGCCCGACGGGGACGCGTAGTCGTCGGAGGCGCCGCCGCCGCTGACCGCGATGTAATCCGAGGAGCTCGTCGAGGTCTCGAACGCGCGGTCGAACGCTTGCTGTCGGCGCGATTCGTCTTCCATCGCGACGCGCTCCGCATCGAGCACGTTCCTCTGGGTTCCGAGTGCCACGTGATCGCGTGCAACACGTTCGAGCGTTCGAGCGAGGTCGGCGGCCCGCGAGCGAAGCTGCTTCTCCGCCTCGAGATCGGCGGCGACACCATGGCGCATTCGCTCGACCTTCATCGCGTGACCGACGAGAGCGTCGAACCCGCCGCCCAACGGGAGCATCCCGGCGCGCGTCGCCCGGTAGAACGCGCGCCCGCGTGCAATCACGCGCGCATGCACCTCGGCGATGCGTTCGCCAAGCGCCTCGATCTCGTGCTTGTCGCCCGCCTCCTCGGCATCGAGATCGGCGATCTTCCGGTCGAGCGCCGCAAGTGACAGCGCCGTCGTCGAGCCACGCGAGGTCCCCGCGCGCTCGTCACGCGACGCGTCTGCGCGCGCTTCGTCCGATCGCACGACGAGCGCGACCGACAGCGCGAGAATGATTGATGCGGCGACCCGCTCGGTGCTCACACCGCCACCAGCTTGCGAAGGCCTAACGCGGCCGCCGTCATGCCGAGCACTGCGCCAGCGCCCACCATTCCGAGCGCGACCGGCCACGGCAGAAACGTCGGGTCCACCCCGATCAGCGCAGCGAGCTCGCCATCGAGCCGCCCTCGCACCACGAGGAACAATGCGCCCAACAGCGTCAGAGCCCCAAGCGCGCCGAGCGCCCCCTGTGCGCTCCCTTCGATCAGGAAGGGTCCTTTGACGAAGCCGTCCGTGGCTCCGACCAGACGAAGCACTTCGACCTCAGTCTTCCGACGTTGGAGCGCGAGCCTCATGGTGGAACCGATGACGGCGAGCACCGACGCGAATACGACGACCGCGAGTAGGGCGGCCGCTGCGACGCCGCCTCTCACGAGGCGTGCTAGTCGCTCGGTCCACGACTGGTACGTCTCGACGTCGTCGACCGCGGGGAGCTGACGAATCTTCGCCACCATGTCCTCGAGGTCGGCCGCCGGCATGTCGGGTTTCACCTCGATCTCGAGCGACGCCGGGAACGCTTCGACAGGGAGCGCCGCCAGGTCCGCCGCCTTGGCGATCTCCTCCTGGCCAAAGTCGGCGCGCGCCTGGCCGCTCGAGACGTAGCGAACCTGTGAAACGCCGGGCACGCTCGCGAGCGCGGCCTTGAAGGAGTCGATGTCAGCCTGGGAAGCGTTCTCCTTCAAATAGATCGACGCACGCCCCGCGTGAGACCAGCGCTCTTCGACGGCGCGCAGGTTCGTCAATACGAGAAGCGCAGCACCCAGGCATACGAACGCCACGGCGAGCGAGAACACACTCAGCGCATGAAGGCGCCACTCGCGCAACATGCCGCGCCGAGCTCTGCGCGTCGTGCCGATTGATCCTTCGAACATCGCTTCCTCCTGAAACCAGCAGCGCGGCTGCTTACAGCGGCAGCTCGTTGTCGTATTCCGAGCCGAGGTCACCGCCGACCCCCGAGGGCACGTCGACGGCCTTTCCGTCGTCGAGGACGATCAACCGGCGCGGTCGCACCTCCAGCAGGGAGCGATCATGCGTCGCGAAGAGGACGGTCGTACCCGACTCGTGGATCTCCTCGAACAGGCCGAGGATGTCGATCGCCAGCTGCGGGTCGAGGTTTCCCGTGGGCTCGTCAGCCAGGACGAGCGCCGGTTCTCCCACGATGGCTCGCGCGATGGCGACGCGCTGCTGCTCGCCGCCCGAAAGGACGCCCGCCGGATCTTCGCCACGGCCCTGGAGCCCGACGCGCTCGAGCGCCTCGCCGACGCGCGTGCGAATGAGCCGTGCGGGGAGCCCGAGCACCTCGAGCGTGACCGCGACGTTCTCGAACACGGTCCACGTCTCGACGATCTTGAAATCCTGGAAGACGATTCCCAGGTTGCGTCGCAGGAAAGGAACCGACTGTGGCGTGAGGCGTTCGATGTCGCGCCCCATGAAGAGAATGCGCCCGTCGTCGACCGACTCCGAGCGATAGAGGAGACGCAACAGCGTCGACTTTCCGGAGCCGCTCGGGCCGGTGATGAACACGAACTCACCGCGCTCGATGGTCAGGTTCGTGCCGCGCAGCACCGGAGCACCGGGGCGGAACGACTTGTAGACGTCCTCGAACACGAGGATCGGACGTTGCGCTGCCTCACGTGCGAAGCGACTACCCGCGCGGAGGAGAGGCCGGAACGGGCGATCGACGCGGCCGTCGTCGTCGTCGGAGTGGCGCATTCATGAGCGCGTATCAGGAGCGCGGGCGGCGCGGCAAGTTTTCGAGCCGCGCGGCCTGGACCTGACGAGCCGCGCGTTCAGCGGAGCGGAGGGCCATCAGACCGTCGCGCGCCGTCGCGATCTCGGAAGGCATTCCACCGTGTATGGCCAAAGTGAACGCGAGCGTCTGAGCGAGGAGCGGCTCCTCGGTATCGAGAGGGATCGTCTCGTGGGACGACGTGACACGGCACGTGCGGACGAGCGATGGCGTGAGCAAGTCGCCGTGCCAGACGTGCGTGCGCGTGGCCAGGGCGATCGTTCGGCGGCGTATCCCGTCCGCGGGCCGCTGGTCGACGTAGATATGAACCGTTGCCCCCGACTCGGTGCGCGTGAGGACGTGTGCGCGCTCCTCGGCGCCGCTCCCGTCCCGCTCGCCGGCCGCATGTCCGAATCCGAGCGGTGAGCGCGTGAGGTAGGCGGCGAGATCCAGGTCGTGAACGCCCAGATTCAACAGCGCGCCTTCTTCTCGCGGCGACGGTCGTGCGCCCACGCGACGCAGCTCCAGGGCGCGCACGCTCGAGGGCTCCACCAGGCGGGCGAGCGCTCGCACCACGGGATTGAAGCGCTCCGAGTGGCCAACGAAGAGGCGAGCGGCGCCGTATGACTCGGCGAGAGCGACCAGTACGGCGGCCTCTCGCGCGCTGGCCGCGATGGGCTTCTCCACGAGCACGTGCTTGCCGCTCGCCAGCGCCCGGCGCACCGTGTCCGCGTGCGCGCGAATCGGTGTGGAGACGATGATCGCGTCGGCAGACGCTAGCGCATCGATCTCCGTGGCGGCGCGCCTGGCCCCATAGAGCTCGGCCACATCGTCGGCAGTGGCCCCGTCGACGTCCATCACCGACGCCAGCGAGAAGCTCGAAGGGCGTGAGGCGAGGACACGAGCGTGCCGGCGGCCCATGGCGCCCGCACCGATGACCGAGATCCGCAGCGGTCTCGACGCGTCGACACGTCCGATGCGCGGGGGCGGCAGATAGACGGCAGAGTGCATCGGAGCCCGCGATTCCTTACGCGAAATTGCCCTGGCGTTGGGAGATAAAGCAAGCGGAGTCGAGAGAAAGCGATGGGATACAAAGCGTTCGGGCGCTCTCCCCAACCGCGCTGCGATCGCCAATAATCACGCGACCTACCCGCAGGACGCCGTTCCGGCGGGAGGGGGCGAATAGGCGCGCTCGTGGCGCGTCCAACGTGGGTGGAGGGTTTGCATGGCGATGCGCCGCGTGTGGGCAAGTACAGGAGCAGCGGCGGCAATTCTCGCGGTGGCCTCGATGGGGGCGGCGGATCCGAAGCACCCCACCCCGATCCCGCCTCCGATCCCCGTGCACGGCTTTCAGCACGTGCTGCCGAGCGTGAACGTACGCGACACGGTCAACGTCGTTCATCTGCAGAAGCTGAAGGCCCGTGTTCCTCAGAAGTGCGGCGCGCGCGAAGTGGCGCCGAACGTGTGGGTGAAGATCGACTGCCACGAGTACAAGATGGTCCCGAACGCGAAGCCGCTCGTCTTCAGCGTCGGGCGCGTGCGGATGCTGCAGCAAGGGAAGCTGCGTCTGGACCCCGGCTCGCTGGCGACGCCGCCGAGCGGGGGAGTAGGCGGAGCGGCACCCACTCCGAATGGAGCCGTGGGCTCGGCGTCCGCGCCGGCGTCGTTTCCGCTCACCGTCGATCACCGACAGAACGGCACCGAGGGGCCGATCAAGAATCAGGAGTACACCTCGGCGTGCACCAGCTTCGCGCTGTCGGCCACGATGGACAACGCGATCCTCCGCCTCGGTGCGAACGACGTCAGCTCACCGTCGCACCTCTGGGCGCACTATGGGCAGCCCGACATGGCCGACGCCGTATCCGGCAACTTGAACAAGCCGATCGCGACGTGGGCAACCTGGCCTTTCAGTCCAAAGGAAGGGTGCGAGCTCAGTCGGTTCAGCGACGACTGTGACGAGCACTACGGCGTCTCGACGAACAGCTACAAACGAGACGCGAAGCTCGAAGGCGAGCTGTCGAGCGCGGAAGCGAACGGCAAGTACACCATCACGAGCATCCAGTCGCTCACGATGCCCGCGAACCCGAACGACATCGTCGCCGTGCTCGCGACGGGCGCGGACCTGTGGGTCGCCTTCTCGCTCGACGTGAACAACTGGGGCTACCAGGCGCTCCAGATGAACAACAACGTCATCCCGGATTGGACCTCGCCCGAGGGGGGGCACGCCGTGATGCTCGCGGGCTACCGCACGGCGTCCGACGGATCGAAGCAGTTCCTCATCCACAACTCGTGGGGGACCGACTGGGGCGACGGCGGGTACGCCTGGGTGAGCGATCGAATGGTGAAGCAGTTCATGCGCTCGGCCTACAAGATCAAGGTCGTCGCCGTGGGAGGGGCCCCGCAGCAACAGCTTCCGCTGACCGACGACGATTGCGACAGCGACGAGCTCGTGGACGCCGTCACCGGCCAGTGCTCGCCGGAGTGCTCCGACGGCTCACGCCCGTCGAACGGGGTCTGCGGGACCTCCTCGTCGTACATGCCCAACGGCCCTAGCAGCACGGGCGCTCAGCCGCCCGCTGCCGGACAGTGCGCTGCGGGGCAGGTACTGGTCGGGGGACGCTGCGTGACGCCGGGCCACTTCTAGTCCGGTCGAGGCCCCCTACTGAACGCCGAAGCGGAAGCCGTACGAGCCGACTTCGCTCGGCGTCTCGGCGGTCGGGAAGTGCCAAGAGCGCACCTGGCGCAGGACGCACCCTTCGACGCGCGGATTGCTCAGCGTCGAGCTCACCAGCGAAGCGGTCGACACCGCGCCGTCGGGCTGAATCTGCCACGACAGCACGATGCCTCCGCGGAGGTTCGGATTGCGTGAGGCCTCGACCTCGTAGCAGGCGCGCATCGATCCCTGGTGCGCCGTCACGACGCGGCGAATCTGCTCCGCGCTCAATCCCCCCTTCGCCGTCACCGCGGTGCCTGCGGAGACGCGCGCCTCGCCAGGTCCGTTGCCAGTGCCGGTTCCGCCCCCCGTGCCGCCGCGCCCGTTGCCGCCCGAGCCGCGGCCGCCGGGGCCCCCGCCGCCCGCGCCGTAGCCGCCGCCGTTGCCAGCTCCCCATCCCGTGTTGAGCGTGCCCGAGCCGAACGCGACGCCGGCGCCGGTCCCGCCGCCGCCTGCGCCTCCGCCGCGCAGCGAAGTTCCCGAGCTGCTCCCGAGCACGATGTTCGACGAGTTGAGCCCGCTGAGCGCGTTGGCGACCGTGTTGATCGTCTGCAAGGTCGACTTGATCTGCTCACCGGTCTCGCCGCTGAGCACCTCGCTGAGCCCGCCGTACGCGGTCGTCGGCTTGATCTCGCCCTGCAGCTCCGTGTGGTTCTCTTTCCCATTCAAGCCGAGCTTCCCCTCGGCTCCGGCGATCTTCTGTCCACCCCCCTGTGGCCTCTTGTCGTGCGCGCCCGGATCTTTCACCCCGGAGCCGCCGCCCGTTTGATCTCCGGCGGCGGGCGGTGGGGTCTCGACGATGGGTCGATGAAGACCGAAGCGGGCCGCGTACTCGTCGGGGTTCGTGAGCTCGAGAGGCTTCTCGATCGTCGGAGGGTTCTGCGCCCAGAAGACGAAGCCGATGAGGCCGGCGTGGAAGATGAGGCTCGAGAAGATCGAGAGGCTGGTGAGGAGATCGGTGCTGAACTGGTTCGCGATCCCCTTGGCGGGTGTGACGTACTGGAAGAAGACCGAGAAGAGTCCGTACTGGAGCAGGCCGTAGTCGCCGGGCATGATCGCCACGGCGGTCCCCGTGCGGCCGACGGCGACGGGATCCTCATCGCGTCCGCGCAGGCGCAGGATCCCCGACACGGTCCCGCGCGCGTCGATCTCCCAGCCGCCGGGCGCCGCCCTCACGGGCGTCTGCGGCATGTCGATCCCCTCCGGCATCGACACCAGCGGCGGCTCCCCCTCGCCGAGCACGAAGGACTCACCCCGCTCCAGCGTGCGGGTCGCCAGCACCGTCGTCCCCCAGACGGCGGCGACCCGAAGAACTTGCGGACGAGGCGAAGAAGCGACAGCGGTCATGATCGACTCCTGGAGCGAAACCTAGAAGCTTGGATCGTGGCGCGTATCCGAAAGTTCCCGCATGAAGGTGCGATGGCCGAGATCGCCGGCCGCGAACTCCGCCCGCACGCGCCGCAGGAAGTACACGAGCTGCGGATTGCGCAGCCGCCCCTCGATCTCGACCTCCCCGAAGCGGAAGACGCGCGTGCCGCCGTCGAGGGTCCTCGCTTCGAATGCCCCCGCGTCGATCGACTTGGCCTCGGGCTCGTTGGAGCGTGAGGGGAGGGGCGCCTCGCGCTGCGGCGTGTCGGTCGTGCCGCCATCCGTCGCCGGCTTGGGGCGGTGACGGTGGTGCTGCGCGGGAGGCGCAGCGGCGGGTTTGGCTTGCTGGGCGAGCACGAGCGTCGAACCGAACGCGACGAACGCGACGAAGACCGCGGCGACAGCGAGGCGCATCACGGAGCTCCCTTCTTTGCGGGCGGAGTCGCGGCGGGCGGGGCCGCGGTCGGCGCGGGGGACGCGTTGTTCGCTTGCGAGACGTAGCGCTCGGCTTCGGGGCGCGAAGCGTGGCCTGTGGGGGCGTCGTCGAGAAAGCGTTGGAAGTAGGGTTTCGCGTCCGCCGGGCGCTTTAGGAAATCCGCCAGCAGCACGCCCATGTTGAACAACGCGGCGACGTTGTGCGGATCGCGGTCGATGACCTTCTCCAGGATGGCGCGTGCCTCTTCGAGCTTCTGCGCGTTCTTCGGGTCACTCTCCCCACGAAGCGCCGCCGCGAGCCCCACCTCGGCGCTCGAGTCCTCCGGCGCCACTTGCAGCGTCGCGCGGTACTGCTCCTCCGCCTTCGCATAGGCGCCCGCGCGCAGGAGCACGGCGCCCATGTTGAGCCGCGCGGTCGTATCGCGCGGATCGCTCTGCGCCGCCTTGGTGAACGCCGCGAACGCCACTGCGTCGTCTCCGCCGGCGAGCGCGATCATGCCGCTCGCACGCGCGGCCACCGCGCTCTTCGGGTTCGCGTCGAGCGCCTGCTTGGCGAGCAGCGAAGCGGTGTCGCGCTCCCCCTTCGCCAAGTGCGTGAGGGCCAGCTCCGCCAGCGCGGACGCGTCGCCCGGCCTTCGCACGAGAACCTCCTGGGCCTGCTTCAGAGCGGCGTCGAGCTGGCCGGAGTCGCGGAGCGCGGTCACGTCGAGGATGCGGGCTTCGATCGCGTTTGGGTGGTCCTGCAGGAAGTCGCCCAGAGCGTCGGCTGCGTCCTTCTGCTCCCCGCGTCGCCGTCGTAGCTCGCCGAGCGCGATCGCGACCTCCTCCGCATCGGGTGCGAGCTTCGACGACGTCTTCAGCTCGTCCTCGGCCCCCGCGAGGTCGCCTGCACCGGCCAGCACGACCCCGAGATCGTAGTGCGCTTCCCACAAGCCGCGATCGAGGGCGATCGCTTCACGCAGAAGGCCGATCGCACGATCGCGTGCGCCGTCCTTCGCGGCCTGGGCGCCCTGCACCATCTTGGCTACGGCCTGCGGATTCGCCGGCGGGAGCGCCGTCTGCACTGCGACCGCATGCGTCGTTGCCGCGCTGCCACCGCACGCGACGAGCGCGAGCGCGAAGAGGCCGGCGAGCTTTCGGACCCTCACTTCTTCCCCCCCCTCTTTGCGGGTGCAGTGGGGAGCGGCGCTGCCTGAACGGGCGGCGTTGTCGCCGCGGGCGCGTTGCCGACGTTGCCCGCCCCCTCGCGTCGCGGCGCTTCGATCAGCGGCGGGAGCGGCGACGGACCGGACGAGCGAATGTCGAACCCGATCTCGTGCATCGGTGGATACAGCTCGCCGTTCAGGCGACCGAGCGCTTCGCGCATCTTCTGGGTCCACTGGTTGTAGATGCCGAGGTCCGTCGCCTTCTTCCAGCCGTTCTCGTACGCATCGAGGCTTCGCTCCTCGATGGGCACGACGAACTCCTCGATCTGCTGCTGGTACGCATCCTTGTCGGCGTCCGACAGGCCAGCGGGAGCGGGCGCTTCACGCATCGCCTTGGCGAACGACTCGTAGGTGCGCCCGATCTGGTAGAGCGCCGCCGTCGTCCATTCGGCGACGCCGAGGGACACGGTATCGAGGAAGATCTGCGACGCCTGCTTCAGCAGCTCGGCCTTCTGCTTGAGACGCTTCGACAGCTGCTTCACGTCCCCCTGGATCTCGATCTTGTCGAACTTCGCGAGCACGCGCTCGCCCTGGAGGTACCGCGCGTGCGCGGCCGCGTACTTGCCGTCGACGCCCAGCTCGCGCGCGTGGTGCTTTCCCATCGACACGGCTTCGGCGAGCGCCTCGTCCGCGCCATGATCGTCGCCGAGCTTCGCGTCGATCTTCGCCAGCGCGACGAACCCCTGCACGCGATGGTCGGCGTTGTGCGCGCGCCCCAGGTAGCGCCGGTACAGATCGGCCGCCTGCTTGTCGCGCCCTGCGTTCTCTTCGGCCTTCCCCATCTGGAAGACGACTTCGTCGGCCTCCTTCTCGTTCCCGTACAGCGTGAGGTACCGCTGCCCATCGAGCACGGCGCGATCGTGCTCGCCGATCGCTTCGCGGAGCACGACCGCGTTGTACGCCGCGTCCTTCGAGTGCTCGTACTTCTGGTACGCGGGGTGGTCGCGATCGGCGAGCTGGCTCATCGCTTCGTCGAGCGTCGCGGCGCTACCGAAGAGGCCCATCGCCTGGAACGTCGTCGCCGCGGTCCACGCGCCCACCGGCGACTCGGGGCGCTCGCGGTACGACCCGCTCGTGACCAGCGTGGCGGCCTCCTGCAGCGTCGCCACGTCGCCCGCCTTCTGCGCCTCGAGCTCCGCGTTCACGCACGCCTGCGCGGCACGCGGGTCCTTCGGGAACTCCTTCGCCGCGCGCAGGTATGCGGCTCCCGCCCCCGCGTGATCGCCTGCCGTGCCCTTCTGCTCGCCCTGCTTGAACACGGCCTGCACGAGCAGGGTCTCCAACTTCGCCTGCTGCGCCGGGGTCTGGAAGCCGGGCGCCGTCTTCAAGCGACGCGCCCACGTCTCGATGTTCTCGTAGTTCTTCGCGCGGTTGAACGAATCGAGGATCAGCTCGCCGGCCCCCTGTGCGTACTGGCTGCTCGGGAAGCGTTCCAGGAGCGAGCCCCAGATCTTCACTGCGGGGTCGTAGACGCCGTAGTCGTAGTAGAGCTTCCCCTGCCGGAAGAAGAGCTCGGGGAGCGCGGGGTCACTCGGATAGAGCTGGGCATAGAGGTCGAGCGCTTCGGCGAACTGCTTGTCCGTCGGCGTCTCTTGCGAGCCGGCCTTCCCCTTGCGGGCCTCGAGCTCCGAGACACGAAGTCGTTCGAGCGCGGCGAGCGCGTCGTAGATGGCGTCGTGCCGCAGCGTCTTCAGCGGCTCGCGTTGCGCCTGGTCGTTCGGGATCCCGCGCGCGGCCGCCATGTAGTGCGTCGCGGCTTCGCCATCCTTGCCGAGGTGACGGAAGTCGATCTCCGCCATGTAGAAGTGGATCTGGTAGGCGTTCGGGTCGTTCGAGAAGCGCGCGAGGTAGATCGAGTACAGCCCCGAAGCTCCGTCGTACTCGGCGCGGCTCGTCTTGTCCTTCTGGGCGCGAGCATGCAGCGCGAGCGCGTCTTGGCGCAGCTGCGTCTCGATCTTCGACGTCGTCGCCGCCACGTTGGCCGGATCGGCCTGCGTGCGCGACCAGGGGCCCCCCGCGGTGTAGCCCTGGATCGCGCGCTCGTAGGTCGCCTTGAGGTGCGGATAGTCCTCGATCTGACCGTAGCCCGCGGCGATCGCGAGCACCCACGTCCCCGCGTCGCGGCTCGTCGGCTCGAGCTTCAAGAGGAGCTCGTACGCCTCGATGCCGCGCTCGTAGTGCGCCTGGTCGTAGAACGTCTCGGCGAGCGCGCGGACGACCTTCCCGGCGAACTTGTCGCCGCCGATCTTCTGCAGGAACCCGTACACGTCGCGCGCCGTGTTGTGCTCGTCCTCCGTGAAGACCTCGACGAGGTACTTGAGCGCTTCGCTCTGTAGCTCGTCGAGCTGCTTTCTCTGGGCGGCGTTGACCTTGTTTCCCTGCGCGTCGGTCACCTCGAACACGCTGACGAAGCGCTTGGCCGCTTCGTCCGTGTTCCCGAGGCGCCACAGGCACCACGCGCTCTTGAAGAGCGCGAGGCCGTAGAGGTCGTTCCCCTTGTACTTGAGGACCTCTTCGTACTCCTTCAGCGCGTTCGCGTAGTCGTACTTCTGGTTGAAGAGCGCCTCGGCCTTGAACATGTGCGCGTCGGGCGTGAAGCGCGACTGCGGGTAGCCCTGGAGGATGCGGTCGAAGCGCTCGAGCGCCTCGTCGTCCCGGCCGAGCTGGCTGGCGAGAAAGCCGTCGACGTAGAGGGCCAGATCGTACTCGGGGAACTGCGGGTAGTCCTTGAGCACGCGGCCGAAGAGATCGCGCGAGGGCTGGAAGTTCGGCTGCGGGGTGGGGCCGCGCTGGTCGACGGGGAGCGCGTCCCACTTCTGGAACCGCTCGACGAACGCTTCGCGCTCGATCTCCCAGCGGAGCTCGCCGAGTCGCAAGAGCGCCTCCGGCATCTCGGGGGCGTCCTTCGGAGATTCGCTGACGAACGTCGTGAGCAGGAGTACGGCGTCGCCGCGCAGCTCGCGAATGCGCACGATGTCGCGATCGATCCGCGCGTCGAGCTGCGCCTTCAGCTGCGCCTTCAGTGCGTCGGGGATGCGCGGGCCGTTCATCGCCGGGCGCGTTCCGGGGCCGCTCGGCGCGGACGTGCCCGCCGAGCCTCCGACCATCGGTCGCGACGTCCCCTGCTGGAGCGTCCGCTCGGCCGCCGCCTTCACCGTCGCATCGGCCCCGCGCGCGAGACTCGGCGCGCATAGCGCGATCACGAGCGCGACCAAGGACGGCGTGCGGTGCATGCCCCCTCGCATCAGCGGGTCTCGCTTCCGACGAACTCGTCGGGCCAGTCGTCGCCTTCGAACGGCCAGTACTCTTCGTTGTCTTTCAGGTAGCGCGCGGCATCGAGCGAATCGACGGCGTCGGCCGGGAGCACGCCGGCGTTGATGGCTTCGATCTCCACTTCGAGCGCGCGCTTCCGACCGAGCACGCTTTCGATCCGTCCGAGGCGCGCGCGTCGCAGGAGGCGCGAGAGCCGGAGATCGAGCCGTCGCATGGCATCGCGAGCCAGAGCCCCTTCTGCCGTGGCCAAGTCGCGCCGCGCGTTGTCGAGCTGCGCGTAGAGCGCGCTCGCCTGCGTCGCGTCGGCGTGGAGAAGGTCGGACAGGTCGGTCCCCGCGGCCGCGGTCGCCGACTCGCTCGCGGCGCGCTGCCCGTTGGCGAACGCGAGGCGCACCTCGAGCTTCTTCGCCTCGTCTCGCATCGCGGCGAGCTGGTCGGGCGCGGCGTGAGCCGCTTCGGCTTCGGCGATCTGCCTCTTCACCCCCTCGAGGGCGTCACGAACTTCGTTCGCGCGCGCGGAAGGGTCCGGCGTCTCGTCGGCCGCCGGCCGCACGCCTCCGTTGGTCGCCAGGCTTCGCTGCGTGTCGGCGAGGATCCCGATCGTCAAACGCAGCCCGCTGGCCTCGCGGTCCGCCACGGCGTGCCTGCGGGCGGCGCGACCGTACTCGGGGTCGAGGCGAACGAGCGCCGCGATGGCTCGCATCGCGTCGGGGCTCACGCCGCCCACGTCGGTGCTCGCGGCGTCTTGCCCTTCGCGGGCCGCGCGAAGCAGCGCTTCGGTCAGGCGCTCGTCGCCGGCGACGCGGCGCGCGGCGTCGCGCAGAGGCTCGTACCGCGCGAGGAACTCGACGAGCTTCCTGTCGGCCTCGGGGAACTTGCACTGCGCGAGATCGATGTACGAATCGAGGATCCACGCCTCGTCTTCGTAGCGATGGTGAATCTGCAGCGCCTTCAGCTCGTCGAGCAGCTCGCGCGCCCCCTGGTAGTCCTTCTTCTCGTAGCGGCTCGTCGCCGCCTCGTAGAGCGCTTCGGCGAGGCGGTCGGAGTCGCGCGGGACGAGGTAGTAGTAGTACCGCGCGTCGTCGAAGCGCCCCGCCTCGTGCGCGACGCGACCGAGCGCGAGCCGCGCGAGATCGCGCACCGCGAAGAAGCGCTCGTCGGCGAACACCGGCGTCGTGCGATCTTGCCGCTTGGGATCGGCGACCTTGCAGAAGAGGTCCTCCCCCTCCTTCCACTTGCTGTGCTCGACCGCGATGAGCCCGCGGAGATACGTCGCCTGCGACCACCAGCGGGAAGCCTGCGGCACCTGCGCGTAGGCGGCCGAGGCGCCGTCCGGATCGCTCGCCGCCTCGCGTGCGCGGCCCGTCAGGTAGAGCACCTCGGCCCGCGTCTCCTCGGGCGCCGTGCCCGGGACGGAAGAGAGGTCGTCGAGGGCCTGCTGCAGGCGCTCGGTCTCCAGCCCGATCTCCACGAGCCTCCGCGTCGCGCGGTGCGCCCACGTCGAGCGCGCGCCTCGCTGCGCGCCGGGCACCGAGGATTCGTCCCAGGCGCCGCGAAGTGCGAGCACGCGACGCAGCTCGGCGCGCGCGGGGTCGAACGCTCCGGCGCTGGCGAGCGCGTCGCCGAGGAGATAGACGGCGGCGCGCCCTTCCTCGTTCTCCGCGAACGGCGCGAAGGCGCTGCTTTCGACCAGCTCCGTCAGACGCGCGATCGCTTCGTCGAGCCTTCCGGAGGAGACGAGCGTCTCGCTCTCCGCCACGCGCGCCGCGACGTCTTCGAGGCGCATGCTGTCGCTGGAGCCGAGGCGCCGGGCGACGAGCGCGGCGTTGTACGCGCGGATCCCTTCGGCGCGGGTCGAGGGGCCGGTCGGGGGGGTCGGGGTCGGGGTCGCGGTCGCGGTCGGCGCGGCGTGCGGGCGTGGCTGCTGGGCCGTCGCGGTCTGCGACAGCAACGCGAGCCCTACGATGGCGATCGCCGTGTGCCGCATCGACCTCACCTCACGGGCTTCGCCGACGCCTTCGCGCGCACGCGCAGGTCGTAACGGCCGCTGTGATCGCTCGGGAAGTCCCCCCCCATGTTCGAGTCGTCGTCGATCCGGATCTGGAGCTCGAGGCGCTGGTCCTTCGGGACGTCGACGAGGAAGCGCGAGCGCTGCGAGGAGCGGAAGGTGTCGTCGCGATCGTCTTTGCGATCGACGTCCACGATGACCGCGTGCCGCCCGGGCGCGACGCCGTGCTCGTAGAGCGCGGTCATGCCGTCGAAGCTCGTGCTCGTGGGGGCCGTGTAGACGACGCCGTCGTCGAGCGACACCGTGAGGCGACCGATCTTCGCGTGGCTCCCGTCGGCCTCGAGCGCGATGGCGATGCGCGAGCGGAACAACGTATCGGTCACGGCGGCGACGCGCGCGCGGAGCGCCGAGACGTCACCGAGGAGCTTGTCGTAGTCGGGGGACGGCGCGGCTGCCGTGGGGGGGAGCTCCGCGGCGGTCGGGTTGAGCGGGGACGCTTTGACGCCGCCGTCGCCGAGGTCGATGTGCGCGATCGGCGGAGCGGGCGGACCTGCGTCGCCCGATCCCGCCGCGGCGGGCGTCGCGGCTTGCGCGCTCGCCGATTCGTCGCCATACGGGTTGTCGTTCGTCCCCCCGTCGGCGGCGGTGGCCGCCCCCTTGGGCTTGGCGTGCTTCGCGCGCGCCGGTTGCTGCGCGATGGCCGCATGCATCAGCGCCATCGCGAGCACGACGAAGGAACAACCCGTGAGGACCGATCGTCGCAAGAGCACCGCCTTCAAGAATGCACGCCTGCGGTCGCGATAGCCAAGCGGCAAATCGGTGCGCAAGGGTGCGCAAACGTCGGGGCTTGCATTCGGCGCGCGAGCCCCGCCCATTTCGCGATCCGCGCGCTAGCCGCCGAAGGGGATGAAGATGCTCGCCCCCAGCGTGACGAGGATGTCGTTCACCAGGTGCTCGTCACCCACCAGCGCCTCTTGCAGCACGTGGTCGCGCACGTCGAAGCGGAGGGCGAACCACTTGCCGATGAACATCTTCGTCCCGAGCCCGGCGCTCCCGGTGACGCCGCGCGAGGTCTCGTTGTCGGTCACGCCGGCGCCGAGCGCGAGGTTGAAGTCGAACCGGCTGATGCCGCCCCCCATCCACCGCAGCTTGCCGTACGCGAACGTGTAGATGAGGTGACCAAAGTACAGGTGCCCCGGCGTCGAGGCCGCGTTCTCGACCTGAATCTCGGGGTACCGGCGCTCGTAGGTGTCGGTCACCGCCGAGTGGAACTGCGTCTGCTGGTAGCTCGCCTCGAGGGCGAGGTCCTCGGAGAAGTGGAACGTGTAGGCGCCGCCGAGCACCCAGTTCGAGGAGTAGAGGTCGGCCGCGTAGTAGCCGCCCATGACCGAGAGCTCGTGGCGGTAGGCCTTCGTGAAGAGGCGGTCCTCGACGCCGCGGTAGTGACGGCCGCCCACGAGCTCCTCTTTGAGCTCCTCGTCGACGCACTGGGCATGGGCCACGCGAGGCGCGGCGACCGCTGCGAACGCCAGCGCGGCGCCAGCGAACAGCCCGATCCATCTCGCGCGCGACGATCGCATCCCTCGTTATCGGGTATCAGGCGCGCTTTTGCGCTGTCAATGTGAGCGAAGGAACGCGGACGCGAGGCTTGCGCGGATCTCGCCGTATCCCGCAGAGTGCGGAGCCAGAATGCGTAGCTCGTGCGCGCTGGCGATTGGGGGGCTCGATCCGGGGGGAGGCGCGGGGCTCGCCGCGGACCTGCGCGGGATCGCGGCCGGGGGCGCCTTCGGCTGCGCCGTCATCGCCGTCGTCACCGTCCAGTCCACGTCGGGGCTCCGCGCGACGACGCCGATCGGCGCGAAGGACGTGCTGGCGCAAGCGCGCGAGGTCCTGCGCTACCAGCGTGTTCGCGCGATCAAGACGGGTGCGCTCGGCAGCGAGGCGAACGTGCGCGCCGTGGGGGAGCTGCTGGGGAGGCACCGCGAGATTCCGGCGATCGTCGATCCGGTGATGATGCCGACGCGCGGACGCGGGCGGCTGCTCGCGGAGCGCGCCATCGGCGCCCTACGGACCGCGCTCCTGCCGCGGGCGGCGCTGGTGATGGCGAACGTGCCGGAGGCCGAGGCGCTCACGGGCAAGCGCGTCGCGAGCGTGAGCGAGGCGCACGACGCGGCGCTGGCGCTGTGCAAGCTGGGGGCGCGCGCGGCGATCGTGAAGGGGGGCCATCTCGGCGGGGCGCAGGCGATCGACGTTCTGGCCATCGCCGGCGATACGCCCGTCCTCGAGCTGCGCGCGAAGAGGCTCCGGTTGCCGGCGATTCACGGCGGAGGGTGCATCTTCGCGGCGCTGGTGGCCGGGCGAATCGCGGCCGACGCGCGCGCGTTCGACGATGCAGTGCTGCTGGACGCCATTCGCTGGGCGAAGCGCGTTCACCGTCGCGCGCTGGCGGCCGCGTGGGACGTCGGCGGGGACATGCGCGTGCTCATCCCGTAGCGCGGGGCGTCGAATGCGCCCTGCGGGGAATTGAATTCTCGGTGGGGGGAATTGCGTGCGCCTTGCGGGGAATGGAATGCGCCCGCGGGGGAATTGAATTCTCGGTGGGGCGCAACGAACTTCCCCCTCGGGGAATTGAATTCTCGGTGGGGCGCAACGAGCTCCCACGTGGGGGAATTGAATTCCCGGTAGGGGGAATTGAATGCGCCCACGCGGGAATCGAACCCCCGTGATGGGGAGTTGAGCTCCCTGTACGTGACGCCGAGCTCCAACTGCGTGGAGTCGATCTCCCCGCGCGTGACGCCGAGCTAGCGCTCGACCAGCAGCGCGATCCCCTGCCCGACGCCGATGCACAGCGCCGCCATCCCCCGCTTCGCGTCGCGCGCCACCATCGCGTGCACCAGCGACCCGAGGATGCGGCACCCGCTCGACCCGATGGGGTGCCCCAGCGCGATCGCGCCGCCGTTCACGTTCACCCGCGTCGGATCGAGCTCGAGGCCCCGCAGGCACGCGATGGACTGCGCGGCAAACGCCTCGTTCAGCTCCACCAGGTCCAGGTCCCCCACGTGCCACCCGGCGCGCGCGAGCGCCTTCTTCCCCGCCGGAATCGGCCCTTCGCCCATCAGGTTCGGTTCGACCCCCGCCGTCGCGAACGCGACCACGCGCGCGAGAGGCGTCACGTTGGTCGCACGCACGGCGGCCTCGCTCGCGACGACCACGCCGCTCGCTCCGTCGTTCAAGGGCGAGCTGTTCCCCGCGGTGACCGTCCCCCCCTTGCGGAACGCGGCCGGGAGCTTGGCGAGCCCCTCCATCGTCACGTCGGGGCGCGGCGACTCGTCCGCGGCGAACGTCACCGACTCCCCCTTCTTCTGAGGAATCACCACCCCCACGATCTCGCGCTCGAACGCCCCTGCGGCGATCGCGGCGCCCGCCTTTCGCTGCGACGCCTGCGCGAACACGTCCTGCTCCTCGCGCCCGATCTTCCACTTCTCCGCGACGTTCTCGGCGGTCTCGCCCATCGACTGCAGCGGGAAGCGCTCGGCCATCTTCGCGTTTTCGAAGCGCCAACCGAGCGTCGTGTCGAACACCTTGGGGGGCGTGCGGTCGAACGAGTCGGCCGCCTTGCCGAAGGCGAACGGCGCGCGCGTCATGCTCTCGACGCCGCCGGCGAAGACCACGTCGGCGTCGCCGGTCCACACGCGCATGACCGCGTCGCTCACCGCTTCGAGGCCCGAGCCGCAAAGCCGGTTCACCGTCACCGCCGGGACCTCGTACGGCAGCCCGGCGAGGAGGCCGGCCATGCGCGCGACGTTTCGGTTGTCCTCACCGGCCTGGTTGGTCGCTCCGAGGATGATCTGATCGAGCCGCGCCGCGAGCGCGCCGTTCCGCGCGACGAGCGCCCGCACGACGTGTGCGGCGAGATCGTCGGTCCTCACCGTGGTGAGGGCCCCCTTGTACTTCGCGATGGGGGTGCGGACGGCGTCGACGAGGTAGGCGGCGGGGAGCGCTTTCATGGCGCGACACCCTAGCGCATCACTTCGGCTCTGCGACGCCGTCCTTCCAGCGGTAGAACCCCTCGCCCGTCTTCTTCCCGAGCTTGCCGGCCCGCACCATTTGCCGGAGCAGCGTCGGCGCGCGGAACTGCTCGCCGACCTCCTTGTAGAGATGGTCGAGGATGGCGAGGCGCACGTCGAGCCCGACCAGGTCGGTGAGCTTCAGCGGACCCATGGGGTGCCGGTAGCCGAGCTCCATCGCGCGATCGATGTCGACTGCGCTGGCGACGCCGCTCTCGAGCATGCGGATCGCTTCGGCGCCCAGGATGACCCCGAGCCGGCTCGACGCGAACCCCGGCGTGTCGCGCACGACGATGGGCGACTTGCCGATGGCCTTTGCGAACGCGAGCGCGCGGTCGACGGTCGCGTCGCTCGTCCCCAGGCCGCGCACGATCTCCAGCAGCTCCATCACCGGCGGCGGGTTGAAGAAGTGCAGGCCGATGGTCCGCGCCGGCGCGCCGATGCGCGTTCCCAGCTCGGTGATCGACAGGGACGACGTGTTCGACCCGAGGAGCGCGTCGCTCGCCGCGGCCTTCATGGCGACCCGGAAGAGCTCCGTCTTGAGCCCCATGTCCTCCGGGACCGCCTCGATGACGACATGTGCTCCCGTGCACGCCGCGGTCAGGTCGGAGGCGGCGGAAAGCCTGGAAATCGTGCTGTCCCGTGCGCTCGCGTCGATCTTCCCTTTGCCCACCAGCTTCTCCAGCTGGGCCCGGATTGACGTCAAACTCTGCGTTACGCGCGCTTCATCGATATCATAGAGACGCGTGGGGAAGCCCGCGCTGGCGGTAACTTGGGCGATGCCCTGGCCCATCGTGCCGGTACCGAGAACGCAAATGGTCTGGGGGGTAGTCACGGCGGCAGCATAGTCACGCGATCGCCGCGTACGGAAGAACGGAAGAAGGACACCAGGTGCGTAGAATCCTCTTGGTCGACGACAGCGCCAGCGCGAGGCACTTTCTCGCCGCGAAGCTGCGCGAGCACGGGTTCGCCGTGATCGATGCGCCCGACGCCGCGGTGGCCGCGGAGATCGCCCTCGCGCAGCCGCCCGACGCGGTCGTGACCGATCTCTGGATGCCCGCGATCTCGGGCCTCCAGCTTTGCCGGCTGCTCCGCGCCGACCCCTCGACGTCCGCGATGCCGATCGTCCTTCTCACGGCGTCCGACGACCGAAGGTCGCGCTTCTGGGCGCGCTGCGCGGGCGCGACCGCCTACGTCACCAAGACCGAGATCGATCAGCTGGTCCGCATCCTGGGCGAGGTCACGACCGAAGGCATCACCGCTCCGCCCCCGCCGGCGACGGCGCGCGGCGAGCTCGGGCGCGTGCAGGAGCGACTGTCGTTGCTCCTCGATTCCGCCCTCTACGAGGCGACCATCTCGAACGAGATCCGCGCCCTCTCCCAGAACGAGGGCGACCTGCAGCAGATGTTCGGCGAGCTCGTCAGGCTCGCGGCCGACGTCGTGAGCTACCGGTGGCTCGCGCTCTCCGCCACCGCCGACAATGCGCCCGTGCTGCTCCTGCACGCGAACGCCGCGACCCGCGCGAGCGCGCAGGAGGAGGCGTGCCGTGCGCTCGGCGCGCGCGAGGACGTCGCCGTGTCGGCCCTCGAGGACGAACGCGCGCTGCTCGGCTCGCCCAGCGGAGCACCGCTCGTGCACGCCATCAAGTTCGGGTCGATCTCCCTGGGGACGATCGCGCTCGGCCCCAACCCGCGCGGCGCGTCGAGCGAAGACCGGCGGCTCATCGAGCTCCTCGCGTCCGAGCTCGGCGGCCCGCTGCGGATGGCGGCTCTGATCTCGGAGGCGCGCCGTCTCGCGGCGACCGACTCGTTGACCGGTCTCATGAACCGTCGCGCGTTCCTCGAGGCCATGGAGCGCGAGAGCTCGCGCGCCACGCGCCACACGCTGCCGCTGTCGGTCCTCATGATCGACGTCGACCACTTCAAGAAGGTGAACGACACATACGGGCACGACGCCGGCGACGTCGTCCTCCGCGGCATGGCGACCGTGCTCCACCGGATCGCGCGCAAGAGCGACTTCGTGGCGCGCTGGGGGGGCGAGGAGTTCATCGTCGCGCTCGTCCAGACGGCTGACGCCGGCGGGCGCATCGCAGCGGAGCGCGTGCGTCGCGCGATCAACGAGGCGACGTTCACCCTACCGAGTGGCAACCCCATCAAGGTGACCGCGTCGATCGGCCTCGCCAGCGCCGCGTCCACCGTCCAGCTGGAAGACCTCATCACCCGCGCGGACCGCGCCCTCTATGCCGCCAAGGGGCGTGGAAGGAATCGCGTCGAGGTCGGCTGAGCGGGGCCCGCCGTCGCCCCCCGTCGCGACTCTCAGGCGTGGCTCTCCTGCGCCGACGCTTCTTCGGTCTTCACGTCGTCCAGCGACTCGCGCGCGCCGTCGGTGCTCGTCCGCGCCGCGAGGGAGCCGCCGCACTCGCAGATCTCCGGCAGGTGATCCTTGTGATAGACGCGTTCGCACCGCGAACAGACGCGCCCGTCCGGCGCGAAGGCGATGATCTTCTTGCTCGCCGCGCACCGCTTCCCCACGATCTGAACGGGGTCGAGCGTCAGGCGCTCGCCCGCGCTCTCGCGCGGAGCCGGGAGCACGACCTCGTCGCCGATCGACAGCACGTCGGGGACGCGGCTCCGCGCCTCCGCGACGATCCACGCCGCCGCCTGGGGATGGCTCGCCACGCGGGCGCGAACGACGACTTCGCCCCCCCCTTCGTCGTGCCCCTTCACCACGACCGCGGCCGTCGCCCCCTCGTAGCTCACGCTGTCCACCGCGTACCAGGGGATGCGCCGGAGGCCCCCCTTCTCGAGCACCACGCCGCCGTCGCCCACGCGAATCGTCGGCTCGCCGCTCGTCCCGAACCAGATGGCGACGCCCATCATCACGATGCCTGCCGCGAGGACCCACGTGCCGTACGGCGCCGACGAGTCCACGTTCGTCACGACCACGCGAATCCACTGCGCCCACGCCCCCGCGCCGAGCACGAGCGCTCCGACGCCACCGATCGCGTAGACGACGGCCGGGCTCGCCGTGGGGCGCGGAAAGAAGCGACGCTCGCGTCGCTCGCGCTTCGACCTCAACATCTTGTCGGCTTTGGCCATTGCGGCGCGCACCTTAGTCGCGATCGACGCCTCGTGCCACGGGGGGCGAGGGGGATCCGCCCAGCTTGCCGAGCTCGTCGTACAGGTACGCCGCGCTCTTGATGCCCAGGACGTAGTTCTCGAGGTCGAGCCACTCGTTGGGCGCGTGCGCGTTCTCGTCCGGTTGCCCGAACCCCATCAGCAGGCACGGCTTCCCCGTCGCGTCGGCGATCGTGCGAACGAACGGGATCGACCCCCCCTCCCGGATGAACACCGTCGGCCGCCCGAACGCCTTGGTGAACGCTCGCTTGGCGACCTCGAACACCGGATGGTCCGTCGGCGCCAGGTACGGACGCCCACCGTGGAGGTATTTTACGGTCACGCGCACCCCCTTTGGCGCGACGCTCACCAGGAACTCGCCGACTTTCTGCTCGATCTCACCCGGCTCCTGGTGCGGCACCAGCCGGCACGAGATCTTGGCCCGCGCTCGTGCCGGGATGATCGTCTTGGCCCCCTCGCCCTGAAAGCCCCCCTCGATCCCGTTGCAGTCGAGCGAAGGGCGCGCCCATATGCGCTCCAGCGTCGAGTACCCCTTCTCGCCGAACGTGGACGGGGCGCCCGTCGACGCGAGCCACTCCTTCTCGTCGAACGGCAGCCCGGCGATCTCTTCGCGCTCGACCTTCGTGAGCTCCTTCACGTTGTCGTAGAAGCCGGGCACGGTGATGTGTCCGTCGTCGTCGGTGAGCCTGGCGATCATCTTCGCCAGCGCGTTCACGGGGTTGAAGATCCCGCCGCCGAACGAGCCCGAGTGAAGGTCCGTCTTCGGCCCCTCCACGAAGACCTCGAGGTACATCAGCCCTCGCAGCCCCACGCACAACGAAGGGATCCCGCGCCCGAACATCGCCGTATCGCTCACGCACACGAAGTCGGCGGCGAGGTCGGTCCCCTTGTCGCGCATCAGCTGGTCGAGGTGGTCGCTGCCCACCTCCTCTTCGCCTTCGACGATGAGCTTCAGGTTGATCGGCAGCTTGCCCGCCGTCCTGATGAACGACTCGATCGCCTTGGCGTGGATGTGCACCTGCCCTTTGTCATCGACGACGCCGCGCCCCCACATGCGCCCCTCGCGGATCGCCGGCTCGAAGGGGGGCGAGATCCACTCGTCCAGCGGATCGACGGGCTGAACGTCGTGATGCCCGTACACGAGCAGCGTCGGCTTCCCCGGCGCGTGCAGCCACTCGGCGAAGACCGCGGGATGCCCGGGCGTCGGCCAGAGCTCGACGCGGTTCGCCCCCAGCGAGCGCAAGTCGCGCATGAGGAACTCGGCGTTCCTCACCATGTCCGCGTCGTGCGCGACGTCGCACGAGATCGCAGGGATTCTCACCCAGTCCGCGAGCTGCTCCACGAAGCGGGCGCGGTTGGCTTCGATATAGGCGAGGACGTCCTTCATCACGCCTGATCGATCCCCGAACGCGGGTCACTTCGCAAGGAGCACGAGCGCCTCGCGGACGAGATCCGCGAGTGGGGCGCCGTCGAGCCTCCCCTCGAGCTGGCCCACGGCCCGCTCCGCCTCGGCTGCGCGGTAGCCCATGTGTACGAGCGCCGAAAGCAACGTCTCGCGCGCGGTGCCGCTCCCCGTGGGCTTCGCAGGCGCGACGGCGTCCGCGACGCCGAGCACGGGGAGCTTGTCGCGCAGCTCGAGCACGAGGCGCTCGGCGGTCTTCTTCCCGACGCCGGGAACGTCGGTCAGACGCTTGAGGTCTTTGCCGGCGACGGCTCGCGCGAGATCGGCTGCGGGGAGCGCGCTGAGGATCGCCAGCGCGGTCTTGGGCCCGATGCTCGAAATGGAAATGAGCGTGCGGAACGTCAGCCGCTCCAGCTCGTTGGCGAACCCGAAGAGCGTGAGGGCGTCCTCGCGCACGTGGGTGTGAACGCGGAGCGTCACGCGCCCCTCGGCGTCGCGCATGGCACGCCCTAGCGTCCCCATCGGCGCCTGAAGCTCATACCCGACGCCGTTCACGTCGATGACGATGGCCCCTTCGCCCTCGTCCAGCGGCACTCCGGTGAGTCGACCGATCACGTCACTCTCCCCCCGCGTCGGGGGCGCCCGCGTCGAAGTCGGCGAGCGCGCCTTGCGCGATCCACGCACGGAACGTGAGGCGATCGTTGACGGCCATCAGGTCCGAGCCTTGAGGCATGAGCTCGGCGCACCTGCTCGAACACGATGCGAGCGTGCACGCGTCGCCGTCGATCTTGCGCTGCAGGAAGCTCCCCGCCGGATCGCCCGGCTTGATGCGGAGTACCGACGGTTCGATGGTCGAGGGGGCGCCGACAGTGCTCTGGTAGGTCAGCGCGAGCTCGGGCCCGAGATACATCCCCCCGGTCGGCCCCCCCACGGCTCCGTGGCAGGAAGTGAACGCGCAGCTTCGCAGGATGATCGGCATCACGTCATCGGTGAAGCTGACCGGCGCCGCCGCGTCGTACGTCGTCGGCGGAACGTACGACTGGCACCCCGTCGACGCCTCCGGGGACGCCGTTGGCGGGGCGTCGGTGCTGCTGCAGCCCACGCTCGCGAGCACGGCGAGAGGGATGGCGACGCCGAGCGGAGCGAAGAAGCGCATGCCCCATCCATTGCCTGCGAACCGCGCGTACCACCACATAAAAAAGTGAAACGGCTACTCCGCTCGCACATCGACCCTCCGCGGGCCGGAGGGCGGGCTTTTCCGCACGTTCGTGCGCCGAATCCGGCGAAGACGTGTCGCGGCGCGTGAGAGACCGTTTGGCGCGTAGCGTCTTTTTTGTTGTGTTACGGGGCCACACTCGCTAGGAACCGCGCCATCGGAGATGGACCACATGCGAACCCTGAAGCTGCTTGCACTCGCCCCGTTTGCTCTCGCCGTCGCCTGCGGCGGTGGAAACAGTGACGCGAATCCGCCCGCAACCCCGTCGACGCCCGACATGGATGCGGCTACCGCTGCGGCGCCTGCCGATATGCCGGCGGCTCCGGCTCCCGCGGACACCTCTGCCGCGGCGCCGAGCACGACGACGACCACGACGACGACGACCACCACGGACACCAGCACGGTGGACGCGGGTGCGCCGGCCGCTTCGGCGACCGACACGTCGGCTGCCGACGCGGGCGCGCCGAAGAAGGGCGCGAAGAAGAAGGGCGCGAAGAAGCCGACGAAGTAGCTTCTTCTCGTCTCGATCTCAACGAAAGGCGCGCGCTGGGCCAGCTTGGTCCGGCCGCGCCTTTTGTTTTGTCTAGCCTGGGAGCCAGCCCGCTTCGCGGGAGCGCTCTACCTCAAGCTGGAGCCGCCCTAGACGAACTCGTCGATCGGGCCGGCCCCCTCGCGGACGATCACCGGCGGGACGCAGGTGAGGTCGATCACGGTCGTCGGCACGACGCCCCCGCCCCCACCGTCCAGGACCATCGCGAGCCCGCGAAAGTCGGTGTCGATCTCGTGCGCATCCACGTACGGCTCGCCCCCGTCGTGCTGCGCGGTCGTCGAGATCACCGGTCGGCCGAGCTCGCGCGTGATGGCGCGTATGACCTCGCTGTTCGGGATTCGAATGCCGACCGTTTTGCGCTTCGTCTGGACGAGCTTCGGAACGTCACGCGTCGCCAGGAGAATGAAACAGTAGGGCCCGGGCAAGAAGTGCCTGAGCACGCGGTAGTGCGCGTTCTCGACGACCGCGTAGCGCGCGATGTCGGAGAGGTCGTGGCAGATGAACGCGAGCTGGTGGGCGCGGTCCATTCGCTTGATCTGGTAGAGGCGATCGATCGCCTTCTTGTTCATCAGATCGCAACCGAGCCCGTAGACCGTGTCGGTCGGGTAGGCGATCACCTCGCCCGCTTCGAGCGCCTCCACGGCGCGGCGGATCTTTCGCGGTTCGGGGTGGTCGGCGTTGACGGACAGGATCACGGCGAGTGGCCGCGGCTTAGCACGCGGCCCACGGCGTTTTCGCGACGAATCGCAATCGGAGCGCTAGAGTCGCGCTCTTCGCATGCGGCTCGAGGACGTTCCCCCGTGGTTCCTTCGGGCCTTCGCGCTCGCATTCGGCTTGATCTGGGGGAGCTTCCTCAACGTCGTCATCTATCGCGTGCCGCGCGGGATGAGCGTGGTGCGGCCGCCGTCCCACTGCCCGGCGTGCGACAAGCCGATCGCACCGTGGGACAACGTCCCGGTCCTCTCGTACGTGCTCTTGCGCGGAAGGGCCCGCTGCTGCGGGGCGCGCGTGAGCCCGCGGTACCCGCTGGTCGAGCTGATGGGCGGAGCGCTGTCGTTGGCGATCGTGCAGCGGGTGATTCTCGCCCTCCCGCCCGGGACGCCGGCCACGCGCGCTGCCGCGGTGTTCGGAGCCGACCTGGCGCTCTCTCTCGGGCTCGTGGCCGCAGCATTCATCGACGCCGAGCACATGTACTTGCCCGACCCGATCACGCTCGGCGGCGCCGTCCTCGGCCTCGCCACTTCCACGCTTCGCGGATACTCGCTCGTCGACTCGCTCGTCGGAGCGCTGGTCGGGTTCGTGTTCGTCTGGCTGCCGTTCGGTGTCCTCTACAAGCGCCTACGCGGCCGCACCGGCATGGGGATGGGAGACGCCAAGCTGACGATGCTCGCAGGCGCGTGGTTCGGCGCTGCCGGTGCGGCGTTCGTGCTGCTCGCCGGCGCCGTACAGGGGACGATCGGCGCGTTCGTCATCCTCGCCGTGAAGGGGAAGATCGAGGAGCCCGAGGCCGTGAAGGCCGATCGCGAGGAGCTGATGAAGGCCGCGGCCGAGGGGGACGAAGACGCCAAGCAGGCCCTCGCCGAGGATCCCCTCGCCGAGCCGCAAGGCGAGGGGCTGGGCGCCGCGCGATTGCCGTTCGGCCCCTTCTTGATCCTCGCCTGCCTAGAGTTTCTCCTCGCCGGCGACTGGGTGCTCGGCTGGTACGGCGGACTGCTCCGCTGGCGTTGACGCGCGCGCGGCCGGAGCCGCGCGCACGCCGCGTCACTTCCCGGTGCGCTTCTCGATCGGCACGTATGACCGGAGCGTCGAGCCCGTGTAGATCTGGCGCGGACGCCCGATCTTCGTGCTCGGGTCCTGCATCATCTCCTTCCAGTGGGCGATCCACCCGGGGAGACGACCGAGCGCGAAGAGCACGGTGAACATGTTCGTGGGGAAGCCCATCGCGCGATAGATGATGCCCGAGTAGAAATCGACGTTCGGGTACAGCTTGCGCTCCACGAAGTAGCTGTCCTCCAGCGCCGCCTCTTCGAGCGCCTTGGCGATGTCGAGGAGCGGGTCCTTGACCCCGAGCTTCGCGAGAACCTTGTCGGCTGCGCTCTTGATGATCTTCGCGCGCGGGTCGAAGTTCTTGTAGACGCGGTGGCCGAAGCCCATCAGGCGGAAGTGCGAGTTCTTGTCCTTCGCCAGCGCGACGTACTTCTTCACGTCGCCGCCGTCGGCCTTGATCTGCTCGAGCATCTCGATGACTTCCTGGTTGGCGCCGCCGTGCAGCGGGCCCCAGAGCGCACAGATGCCCGCGCTCGCGCTGGCGAAGAGGTTCGCCTTCGCGCTTCCGACGAGGCGCACGGTCGACGTCGAACAGTTCTGCTCGTGGTCGGCATGCAGGATGAGGAGGAGGTTCATCACCTTCTCGAGCTCCGGGTCGACCTCGTACGGCTCGGCCGGGACGCTGAACATCATGTTCAGGAAATTCCCGCAGTACTTGAGGCTGTTCTTCGGATAGACGAACGGCTGCCCGATCGACTTCTTGTACGCGAACGCCGCGATCGTCCTCACCTTCGAGATGAGCCTCGAGATCGTGATCTCGACCTGGTCGACGTTCTCGACGTCGAGCGCGTCCGGGTAGTACGTGCCGAGCGACACGACCATCGCGGCGAGCACGGCCATCGGGTGCGCCGTCGAGGGGAAGCCTTCGAAGAAGTGCTTCATGTCCTCGTGGATCAGCGAGTGGCGCGTGAGCAGCGTCGAGAAGCGCTGAAGCTGCTGCTCGGTGGGCAGGTCGCCGTAGATGAGCAGGTAGGCGACTTCGACGAACGTCGAGTGCTCCGCGAGCTGCTCGATCGGGATGCCACGGTAGCGAAGGATCCCCTTCTCGCCGTCGAGGTACGTAATCGCGCTCTTCGTCGACGCGGTGTTCATGAACGCCGGGTCGAGCGTCACGAGCCCCGTCTTCGCCCGCAGCTGGCTTATGTCCAGCGCGCGTTCTTGTTCGCTCCCCTCGATGATCGGGACGTTGAGAACCGTGCTGCCTACCTTGATCTCCGCGTTGTCGCTCACGAGTGCCTCCAAGAGGTCCGGGGGGGGCCAGCAAGATAGCCGTTCCCGCATGGCGGAAGATAGGGTCACCAACGCTCTCCGTAAGGGGGGAGGTGACGGTTCAGCGATCGCCGGCCGGCGCGGTCACGTCTTGCAGCTTTGCCGAAATCTTTGCGCGCCGAAACACCCCTGCAGCCAGGAGCGCGAACACCGGGGTGACCACGACGTGGTAGCGGTCCTCACCGAAGAACACCGCGTGCACGACGACCGTCGACGCGAGCAGCGCGACCGGTAGCCGCAGGGCCCACGGCCACGGGGGGGCTCCAGGGAGCGGGAGCCAGGGAACGACCCCGCAGACGAGGGCAAGTGGCCAGAAGACGGGCGAGTCAGCCGTCCCGCCTGCTACGGCGAGAACCAGGACGAGCAAGAGCAGCGCCCCCTGGACGAGCGCGCCCTTCCCTCGCGACTTGAGCGACAGGGCTACGCAGCCGAGCGCGGCCGCGCAAAGGAGAACGCGGTGGGCGAACGTGGTCACCTTGCGCGCGGCGACACGGCGCGCCTCCGGCCAGGCGTCGGGTCGCGCTTCCCGCAGGTACTCGACGGCGAACGACTCGTGGTCGAACGTGAACCCGAGCTTCGCGGGGATCAGGCCGAGCCACCGCGCAGGGTGCTCCGCGATTTCATGGAGCCCGTAGCCGAACCAGCATCGGTCTTGCTGCACCTGACCCGTGACCTCGCGGCAGCCGTCGGACGAACGGAGCGTCTCGAATCGACCCGTGGCTCTCGGAAAGGCGCCGATGGCGAGGTTCCAGCCGCCGTTCGTGCTGATCAGCGCGCAGCCATCCATCACGCGACAGTTTCGGGCGGTCCACGGAAGGACCGGGACGAGGGTGACGGCGCACGTCACGGCGACGGCGGCGAGCGCGCGGATCCAGCTTGCCGCGCCCCTCGACGGCGGGCGGAAGCACGGCAGCGCGAGCGCCAGCACCGGCGCACAGAGGAGCGCCTGCGGTCTCACGAGCGCGGCGACTCCCAGCACGAGCGCCCCCAGAGCGATGCCGCCGATCCGGTTCGAAGCGCGAACCGCGATCCAGAACGCGAGCAATGTGAGGAGCGCCGCGAGCGGCTCGGTCATCGCGAGCGCCGCGTACAGGATCATCCCCGGGTGCAGCGCCACGATGAGCCCTGCTGCGCGCGCTCGCGGCCTGCTCAGCGCTTCGCGTGCGAGCAGCCAGGTCACGACCGCGAGCGCAGCGCCGGAGGCGGCGTTCGCGACGGCGGCCGTAGCGTGAGAAGCGCCGAACATCCTGTATGCGGCGCCGAGGAAGGCGCTGTAGCCCACGGGGTAGTGGCACCACGGGTGCCATGTCGGTTGCCCTGCGATCGTCAGGTCGTCCGAGTAGCCGAAGCCGCTCGCGATACGACGCGCGCCGAAGTCGTAATAGTGACCGTCCCAGACCGGCTCACCGCTCCACGCCAGCGCCACGTAGAGGCGCGGCGCCAGCGCGAGCGCGAACAGCGCGATCCCGAACAGCGCATCGTTCTCCTCGCGTCGTTCCCCGCGTGCTCGCGGAGTCGCGCTCAATCCGCCCCCTTCCTCGATTCACCGGCGGCGCGCATCCTCCTCAGGTAGGTCTTCTGCACCTGCGGCGGGTCGAGGCGCAGGAACTTTGCGACCTCGAGGAGAAAGCCGCGCACGTAGACGATGGCGGGGAGCTGCGCGAACGCCTCCTCTTCGATGGCGAGGAGGTGGGCGCGCGCGATCTTCGTGCGGGCGCTGATCTCGGTCAGCTCGACGCCTTGCGACTCGCGGACCTTGCGAAGCAGAGCGCCGGTGAAGTCCGTCTCGGGGCCGATCTCTCGCGCGAGCTCCCCCTGCAGCATCACCTGCTCGGCGGCAAGTGCGGGGCGAACCGACCGCGCGCCAGGCGCCGCAGGCTCGTCCTGATCGGCGAACGTCGAGAGATCGTAGGCGCGGCGTCGGATCGGGTCGAGCAGCGTGTCGTAGGCCTCGTCGAGCCGGGACTGCTCGGCCTTCAGCTGCGCTTCCGTGAGCAGCGACGACGTCGCGAGCCCGCCGGTGGCGTAGATCTCTCGCTGCCGCTTGTACGCGCGGCGGACTTCCTCGTCGCTCGAGGATCGGGTGATCCCGAGGACGGCGTAGTGCACCGGCGTCTCGCTCGGAATGGGCGGAGGCGCGGCCGAACGATCGCCCCTCAGCGTCCCCAGCGCGAGCACGCGGCGCGCGATGCGCTCGAGGTTCCTCGCCGCCTTGCACGTCGGGGAATCGACGAGCAGGGGCTTGTTGCGTCGGACCGTGAGCCAGACGGTGTCGTCGTGCTCGATGTGCCCCAGCTCGTCGAGCACGAGCCCGTAGTGGCGCCACGTCAGCCCGCTCATCCACGCGCCGAGCTCGAGATCGGTGCGCACGCGGGTCTGGTTCACGACCAGCGCGTGGCGTTGCCGGTTGGCCTCGGCCCAGGCCATCTCGGCGAGTGGACGATCGATCTTGCTGAGCGCGCGAACGAGCTCGAGGGGCGAGGGGAGCGAGCCGATCTCGCGCAGGGCGCGATCGAGCAGATGGACCCGGAACCGGTCGCGCGCGATCGAACGACGCAGGGCGCGCCGAAACGAGGCACGCAGGTATCGGTACGTCGTCTCTATCGCCGGCGGCTCGGGGATGGTCACGCACAGCGCGACATCGGCCGCGTTCATCACGTCGAGCGCGAAGGCGCCGTGGCCGGGCCCAACGTCGATCACGAGGAACTCCGCCGGGAGCGCCCGAAGCTTCGCCAGCCATCGCGACTTGCGCCCGGCGCGGAGCGCTAGCGGCGGCTCGACCGCGTCGTGCGGCGCGGGGAGCAGAGACAGCCCGGGGATCGACGTCGGAACCAGCAATTGCGCGAGGGCGGTGGCGTCGTCGGGCTCGGCGGTCGAAGAAGCAGAGAGACCGAAATGAGCGTGCAGATTCCCGCCCGTCGCGTCGCCGTCGACGAGCACGACGCTCTTGCCCAGCTGGGCGAAATACACCGCGAGGTTGCCTGCGAGGAGGCTCTTGCCCACGCCTCCGCGTCCGCCACCCACCGCGATCACGCGGCGGATCGTTCGGCTCGCTTCGGCTTCGACTTCCTCCGGTTCTTCCAACGGCGGCGGGGCGTTCGAGTCGTCGTCCTGCATCGATTCTCCCGCGGTCAGCCGCTCATGTGGCCGACGCGCGCGCGACGCAGGAGGCCGAAGATGCGCGCACCCAGCTCCGGCGCCCGGAACGGCTTGGCCACGTAGTCGTCCGCGCCGCTGGCGAAGGCGTCGACGATGTCCTTCGACGAGCTATGTGCCGTCAAGAAGAGCACTGGGATCGCGTTCAACGACGCCTCGGCGCGAATCCGCCGACAAAGGTCGAGCCCCGTCATTCCCGGCAGGCTCCAATCGAGCACCAGGAGGTCGAAATGAGTTTCCCGCACACGGTCGAGGGCGGCCTCGGCGCTGGTCACCGGCTCCACGACGAGGCCGACGGCCTCGAGCATCGCGCCGACCACGTCGCGAATGTCCGGGTCGTCGTCGACGAGAAGCACGCGCGCGCTCATCGATGCCGGGAAGCGACCCGAGGGGGTCAGCATGCTCGGGATCGAACCGGGACGCGGCGATGCGCGACCGCCGCTGGGAGCTACGCCGCGCAACGTCGGATTCGCAGGCAAGGCGCTCAACATCGTCGTCTCGGCGTCGGAGCTCGAGTCGAGGCTCGGCTGGACTGCGGAACCAAACGGCCTACCGACGTCTACGCTCGAATCGACCTCCACGGGGATCGATTCCCTCGGCGCCGGCACGACGGCAGCCGCCTTCATCTTCTCGCTCTTGGCCTCGGCGAAGGTCTGCAGGCGCTCCCAGTCGCGGCGCTCGAAGCTGAGACAGAACGAGCCGTCACCCTTGTCCACGCCGCGCGCGGCCGAGGCGGTGGCCCGTTTTCGCTCGCCGATCTCGAAAATGGCGAGAACCCATTCGCCGTCCGTGACGGCTTCGTCAACCGGTAACGGGAGCTCCTGGTCGCTCGCGCCGATGGTCCGGCCGAACGTGAACAGGTCGTCGAAGCGGTAGGCGATGCTTCGCAAGGTAGGGGGAACCTACCTTTTCGCTCCGGCCCGCGCAAAGGCTGGTCGGCACGGTCCGCACCGGGGCCCTGAAAGCCTCGTGGCATCGGACGGCGCCTGCGACTAAGCTCCCGCGCGCCGATGACGGGTTTCCAAGCTTCCAGTGCGCTGCTTCTCCTCACCCTGAGCTCGCTCGGGTCGACCTGCCACGGGCAGTCGTCCCCCGGAGCCGAGGCCACGAAAGACACCACGGCCCCGGCCGATGTCACGCTGGCCGGCGTCGACGCGAGCATGCTCACGCCGCGCGAGAAGCGCGAGTGGAGCCAAGAGGTCTCGGACCTGCTCGCGCCGTGCTCCGACACACCGGTCTCCATTGCGCAGTGCGTGACCGAGAAGCGTGCATGCTCCCGATGTCTCCCCGCCGCGAAATACGTTCTGCGTGCCGTTCGCGACGGCCTCTCGCCCGAGCAGATCGAAAAGAGCTACCACAACCGCTTCGACGCCGACCGCGTGAAGAACGTCCCTCTCGACGGCTCCCCGGCCAAGGGGCCCGACTCGGCGCCGATCACCGTCATCGAGTTCGCCGACTTCGAGTGCCCGTTCTGCGCGATGGAGGCGCCGGTGCTCGAGAAGATGTGGCAAACGCACCAGTCGCAGGTGCGCTTCGTCTACAAGTTCTTCCCCCTGCAGGCGCACCCGCACGGCGAGTCGGCGGCGCGCGCGGGCATCGCCGCGATGAACCAGGGGAAGTTCTGGGAGATGCACGACAAGCTGTTCGCGAACCGCGATCACCTGGAACAGGCTGACGTCGACGGATACGCGAAGGAGCTCGGGCTCGACGTGGCGAAGCTGCACACGGACATGGCTTCGCAGGCGACGACCGATCGCATCGATCGCGACAAGAAGCTCGGCGAGTCGGTCGGCGTCCAAGGTACGCCCACCATCTTCATCAACGGCCGCGACTACGATCCGCGGCAGGATGTCGAAGATTGGCTCGCGCTCGAGCTCCAGTCGATCAACGGCGCGGCCCCTGCGCCTGCCCCCGCACCGGCGGCACCCGCTTCGGGCACCAAGAAATGAAGGCGAACGCTCACGACGGTTGCGGCTGCTTCCCGACGGGGCGGGTCTACTCCGGCATCGCGCATCTGCTCCGCGCCGTCGTGCGCGGGCTCGTGACGGAGTTCGCCGCGGAGACACCGTGGCAGGAGCTGCCGATTGCGCTCCTCGACGTGGAGACGACGGGGCGCGACGCGTCGGTCGATCGCGTGGTCGAGATTGGCATCGCGGTCGCGCGGCATGGAGTCGTCACAGCGCGGTACAACTGGCTCCTCAATCCTGGCGTGCCGATCCCTGCCGAGGTGAGCGCGATTCACGGAATCAAGGACGAGGACGTGAAGGACTCTCCGAGGTTCCAAGAGATTGCGCACGAGGTCGCCGCCGCGCTCGAAGGGTGCGTCCCCGCGGCCTACAACGCGGCGTTCGATCGCGCGTTCATCGCCGGCGAGTTTGCGCGCGTGGCGGCCGGCGCAGCCGAGGCGACGACACCGTCGGCGCCGGCGCTACGCAAGGACGTCGAGTGGGTCGATCCGCTCGTTTGGGCCCGCGAGATTCAGCAGGGGGAGAAGTCGCGCGCGCTCGGAGAGGTCGCGGCTCGTCTCGGCGTGAAGCTGGAGAACGCGCACCGCGCGAGCGATGACGCGGAAGCCGCGATCCTCGTGCTGTATTCGCTGGCGAAGAGCGGGCGCATTCCCAGCGCGTACGGTTCCCTCATGCAGGAGCAGCGACGGCTCGCGCTGCTGCACGCGGACGAACGCCGCCGTTGGCGCGCGTTCAGCTGAGCCACCTTGGGAGAACACACGGTTCTCACCGCTGCCGTTCGGCGGCGCCTGGACTCTCTTGCCCGCCCAAACAATTTGCATGACATGGGCAAATAGTTAATCCACACTCCCGCGTCATGGGGACTCGGGGGGCGTTCGGTGTCTCGATCGTCGTGGCGCTCGCGCCCATGTTCGTCGCCTGCGCCTCCGGTGGCGCTGCGCAGGCGACGGCAAGCGATACCGGCCCGACGATTGCGACCGCGCAGCAGTCGGACGCCGGCTCCTCGATACCGCCGGCCCTTCCGGACGCGGGCACGCCCTACGTGAACGAGGACGGAGCCGTGTTGGAGAGCGACGCCGCTTCGTCGCCGCCGTCCCTCAGCGCGCCCGCGATCGCCTGTGACGACACGCTCACCGACGTCTACGTGACGCCGCCGGGCCTTTCGGCGATGACGATGAGCTCGCGCGGTGCAATCGTTCGCTGCGCGCCGGACTTCAGCCTGACGCAGAGCCAGGTGACCGCGGAGCTCTCCACGGCGGGCGACACCGGCGTAACGGCGACGAGCGGAACGAACGTCTACCGGATCGCGTATCGCACCTACCGGGAAGACGGGGTGGCCGGCGTGTCGACGGCGCGCGTCTATCTCCCGACGACTCCCAGCGCCGTGCCTCTTCCGATCATCGCCGTCGCGCACTCCACGGTGGGCCTGGCGCCGGGCTGCGCGCCCTCGGAGGATCCCACGTCCCAGGAGAACCTCGCCCTTCCATGGGCGGCGAATGGGTACGCGGTGGTTGCCACGGACTACGCCGGCCTCGGGAACGAGGGGATCCAGGGCTACGTCGCCAATCACGACGAGGCACACTCGCTGCTCGATTCGGTGCGGGCGCTTCGCGCGCTCGTCGACCCACGAGCGTTCGACGATCGCGTCGTGCTCGTCGGCTACAGTCAGGGGGGAGGCGCGGTGCTCGCCGCTCAGGGGCTCGCTGGCGCGTACGGCGCGGGGGGGAACGTCGTGGCGGCGATCGTCTTCGCGGCGGAGTACTTCTCCCGGATGAACTCGTTCACGTACGTGGACATGTTGCGCGAGCCGACCGCGCTCACGATCTCGACGGGCATCAGCAAGCCCGTCGTCGCCGCGATGCGCGACTATGCGTATGGGTACAACCTGCTCGGTCCGGCGGACGCGAACATCACCTTCCCCTCGAGCATCCAGGGGATGACTGCGGCAATATCGACGCTCTGCCAGACCCCGTTTGGCGGGTATCTTCAGGGCGTGGCGGTACATGTCGGCGACATCTTCGATTCCACGCTCACGGCGTCCTTCCTCGCGTGCGTCGACGGGACGGCCGGCTGCACCGGCACGGGTGCGTCGCTCTACGACTGGATGAGCGGCGACCTCGTTCCGCCGGACCCGGCGGGCGCGCCGGTTCTCTATTTGCAGGGCCTCGCGGACATCATCATGCCTGCCGACGAAGAGGCCGCGTGCAACATCCAGCTCCTGCAAGCGGCCGGCGTCCCCGTGCAGGTCTGCGTCGATCCCCCCGCGCAACACACCAACATCGCGCAGCGGAACGTGGAGCTCGCGTTTCAGTGGAGCCAGGCGACGCTCGCTGGCACCGCGCTCCCCACATGCGCTTCCGCGGGGCTCCCCGCGTGCTCGCTTTGAAGACCGAAGACGTCGGCAAGGTCGATGGTCGTCGCGAACGGACGAAGCGTACGCGTGCGGCGATCGTGCTGGCGCTGACGGAGCTCCTCGATGAAGGGCGTATCGAACCGACGGCGGCCGAGATCGCGGAGCGCGCCGGGGTCGCGGTGCGCTCGATCGGGCAGCACTTCGCGACGCGCGAGGAGCTGCTCCTCGCCATCGCCGAGCACCATGCGGAGCGGCTCGCGCACGAGACGGTCGATCCTCGCGTCGGGTTCGAGGCGCGCGCGGAGCAGTTCGCTGCGGTGCGAGCGCGCGTGCTCGAAGCGTCGCAGGCCATGCGCGGCGCCGCGGCGGTCGTGCTGGCACGCTCACCGGCTGTCGCGCGTGCACTCGAGCACGTCGCCAAGGAGCGGCGCGCGGAGACGGCGCGGACGTTCGCAGGCGAGATCGCAGCCGCGGTGGATCCCGAGACGACGGAGCGCACGCTGGCGCTCGTGACCTCTGGGCGAGCGTGGGACGCGATGCGCAGCGAGCTCGGTCTCAGCGCGAAGGGTGCGCGCGCGCAGCTCGCGAAGATGATTCGCGCGGCGCTCGGTCGCGGGTAGCGCTGTAGACTCTCGGCGTGCGACTCGCCGTCTCTCTCGCTGCGCTCGCTCTCGTCTCGTGCGGTCGCGACTCACGTACGCAGGTCTCCACGTCGCCGGCGCCGCTCTCCACGTCGCCGCTCGTCCAGGCGCGCCCCTACGCGATGCACGCTCCGCCCGCTCACGAAGAGCACGCGCCGCTGCTCGTGCTGCTCCACGGGTACGCCCAGGACCACGTCGCCATCGCAGCCGCTCTCGGCGCGAACGCGCTCGCCGACGAGCACGGTTTCTTTCTCGCGCTCCCCGATGGGACGCTCGACCCGAACGGAAGGCGCTTCTGGAACGCGAGCGATGCGTGTTGCAACTTCCAGCGCCTCCCGGTCGACGACGTCGCGTACATCGACGCGATCCTCGCCGATGCGCTCGCGCGCTATCCGATCGACGCGACCCGCGTCTACGTCGCCGGGTTCTCCAACGGCGGGTTCATGGCCCACAGGTACGCCTGCGAGCGGGCGGAGCGCGTCGCGGCAGTCGTCAGCCTTGCCGGCGACCCATCGAAGGACGCCTCGCAGTGCAAGCCTCGTGTCCCGGTCAGCGTGCTTCAGGTTCACGGTGATGCCGACCCCGTCGTCCCCTACGAGGGGGCGCCGGCGTACGGCGGTTCCGTCTTCCGGATGCCAGCCGCGATCCCCTCGGCCAAAGAGGGGATCGCGACGTGGTCGCGTCTCGACGGATGCGGTGCTCCCACGACCAGTGATGACGGGCGCGAGGAGGATCTCCGCTACGTCGGGTGCGCCGGCGGCACCGAGGTCCAGCTGTGGACGCGCCACGGCGCGACCCATGCGCTCGGCTTGCGACACGAGGACATGGAGCGCGTGTGGAGCTTCCTCGCGGTGCACACGAGGACGTAGCGATCCGCGCGTTGCGCCGTCCGCATCGCTCGAGTGCCCTTCATGCGGCGGCGGCCGACGCGCTCTCGTGCGCGCGCTTCCATGCTTCGAGCACGCCGCTGCTGTCGACGTCGTTCGGGTGGAAGCCCGGGCGGTAGTACGCGAAGTAACGGGGCACGATGGCGCGGAGACCCCCCGGCTGCACGAAGAGGAACTGCGCGAGCGCGGTCCATTCCGAGAGGGACCAGAGCGTGCCGTCGCTCTTCATCATCCGCGCCTGGTGCTCGAGCACCTTGGCCCAGAAGACGACGCTCGCCACGACCATCGTGATCACGCGCTCCGCGTAGGTTCCGCCGGCTGCGAGGAACACGTCGAAGGCGACCGCCTTGTGCTCGTTCTCCTCCGCGGCGTGCCACCGCCACAGCGCCGCCATCGTCGGGTCTGCACCCTCGAGCATCCTGGGGTCCGAGAGGATCAGCTCCCCCATGAGCGCAGTGAAGTGCTCGAGCGCACACGTCACGGCGAGCTGCGACCTCCGCGGCGTCACGCGCGTGACCAGCCGCAGGAGGCGCACGACCCGCGCTTCCATCGCGTGCGCAGGGTAGCCCTCCGCGGCGAGCATCTCGTTGTAGCGAACGTGCTCGCGACTGTGGATCCCCTCCTGGCCGCAGAAGGCGCGCACCGCCTCGCGGAGCGTCTCGTCCTTCGCGCGCCGATCGTAGGCGCGCACGCTCCGGACGAAGAAGCGCTCCCCCTCCGGGAAGAAGATCGACAGGTTGTCGAAGAAGGCCGTGACCGAGCGCCGCCCGCCGTGCCAGTAGCGAGGGACGGTGGCCTTGGCCTCGGGCGTGTCGTGCCGGATGTCGAAGCGGAGGTTGCGGATCTGGGGTTGAGTGCTCATCGATGATGATCGTCCCTGCGAGTCGACCAGCGCGGTAGGTTCGTCCGTGCCAAACTCTTGTCACTTTGGGCCAGCAGATGAGCGAGCGCGTCGATGAGCCGACCGTCCCCGCCGTGCAGGCGCTCCATCTCGTGGAGCTCGTGCGGCGCTGGGGCGTCACGGCCGCGCAGCTCCTCCGCGGCATTGACCTCGACGAGCGCGAGCTGCGCGACCCGAGCCGGAAGCTGGGCGTGAGCGTGCTGGTGCCGCTGGTCGAGCGTGCGCGCGCGCTGACCGGTGAGCCGGGGCTCGGGCTCTACTTCGGGCTACGCATGCAGGTGGCTTCCCACGGCTACCTCGGCTTCGCGGCGATGACGGCATCGACCGTCGGGGAGGCGCTGGAGCTCGCGGTGCGCTTCGCCCCGATGCTCACCACGGCGCTCTCGCTGCGCCTCCGCCGGAGCGGCAAGAGCGTCTCGCTCGTCATCGAAGAAGAGGCCGACCTCGGGGCCGCGCGCGATGCGGTGCTCCTCGCGCTGATCGTCGGCGTGTGGCGGATCGGCTGCACACTCACCGGGCGCGGGCTCGATGGTCACGCCGACCTCGCGTTTCCCGAGCCGGCGTACTTCGAGCGCTTTCGTCCCGTCGCGCCGAACGTGTGCTTCGGGCAGGCGCAGAACCAGCTCGTCTTCGACGCCGCGATGCTCGACTATCCGATGGCGACGGCCGACCCAGCCGCGCTGCAGCTCGCGCGCGAGCAGTGCGAGCGGGCGATCGAGATGCTCGGGTTCGACGGGCGCGTCGTGGCGAGAGTGCGCGCGGCCATTCCCGGGGCGGGCGGCGGCTTTCGGACGCTGGACGAGGTTGCCGCCAAGTTGCGGACATCGCCGCGCACGCTGAAGCGCAAGCTCGCGGCCGGTGGCTCGGCGTACTCCACGCTGCTCGACGAGGCGCGACTCGATCGCGCGCAGGGCCTGCTCGCGGGAGACGCGCTCTCGATCGACGCGATTGCCGAAACGCTCGGCTACTCGGACACGGCGAATTTCACGCGCGCGTTTCGACGATGGGCCCGGACGACGCCGGCTGCCTGGCGGCGTCAGCGCGCCGGGAAGTAGGCGAAGAGCGGTCGAAACGAAAGACGAGAACCAAGCGAACGAGAAACGAGTGGCGCGGGATGCGCCCTTCCCCGGAGCTGACGTCCCGGGAAGGGTGCTTCCCGCGAAGCGGTGCCGTGATCAGCCGCCGTTGCTCACCTCGTGACGCCCGGGGGGATCGGGCTGCGGGTTGAACCCCGCCTTGACGCCCGACTTCACGATCAGCTTCACGACCTTCTTGTTCTTCATTTCGAGTGAACCTCCGCGGACCGGTATCGCAACCGGCGTACCAGCGGGGTTGCTGCACGATCCGTCGGGGATATCGCGGTCGCGTCTCGCGATTGAGCAGAGTCTGCGCACAGTGGCGCGCAGCCGACCGCACTCCGAAGTGCACTAGGTGCGCGAGGGCATCGTCGCGCAGCGCCAACCGTCGGCGCGCTCGAAAAGCGTCACTAATCATCCTCCCCCGGCTTCGACGCCCGGTGCAGCGCGGCGCGCGTCTCGTCCGACGCGCTGGCCTCCGCGATCTCGGCGACGCGTTTCCGCCCCGCGTCGTCGAGCGTTGGCGTGAGCGCGTTCACGGCGGCCACGCGATAGTGTGTCTCGACGGCGGGGTTCTCGACGACGCGCCATAGCCCGTCGGGCTCGATGGGCGCTGCGCGGTAAGCGCTCCCGTCGTCGTGCCCCTGGACGTCGAGGCGCGGGAGAACGTCGTGGTTCGCGCCCACCGTCCGCGCATACGCGGCACGTGCCGACATGAGGCGTTGCACGAGCGCCGTCCGCTTGGCGGAGTTGCCCACCAGTCGATTCTTGGAGGCGATGGGCAGGAGGACACTTCGCCCTCCGACGAGCTCGAGCCACACGTCCTGTCCGTCGTCGTAGACGCTCGCGACGTCACGGTACGGGAAGAAGCGCGAGCCGAGCCACGCGACGCGCACGCCGTCGTTGCCGACCGTGATGCGCGTGGGAATCCGCGCGAGAGCGATCGTCGCCCAGATCGTCGCCATGAAGACGATCGGCAAGCGAATCGCGAGGCAGACGAAGCCCACGACGACTGCGATGGCGGCGACGGCTCGTGGCTCGCTATTCAGGCGCGACCGGCCACGGAAGCGCGTTGCTGAGCCCATGAGCGGTCGTCCGCCTCGCCGACCTACCGCGTCCCGCCGAGCTGCACGATCGCGCTGCCCACGAGGATCACGAGCAGTCCCACCCACGTCGTGGCCGGTACCGACTCATGAAACATCACGCGCCCGAAGAGGACGCTGACCAGCGCGAACAGCCCAACGTATGTTGCGAGCAGCTTCGAGAAGTCGATCGGCAGCAGGTTCACGATGACGCCGTACGCACCGAGCGTCGCGACCCCGAGCGCGACGATCAGCCAGCCGCGCCCGCGAAGACCCGAGCGAATCATCGCGTCCCCACCCACCTCGCACGTCGCGGCAAGGAGCAGTACCGCCACGTCGAGCACTCTACGCGTCGCGATCATGGCGCTGGCCATAGCCCAAAAGGTGTCACCGAGCCCACGCCTAGCACGGACGCTCGAGCTCGACCGTGTCGCTCACTTCCGAGCTCGGACCCCGTTGCTCTGCGGCTCGGGGGCCGTGCGCCACCGGCGCTTCCCACGCGATTGCGAGTGACCTACGACAGCGGAGATGAAGCTGGTGGTCCCGCCGCGCATCGCGCCCCAATCGAGCGCGACGCCCGTGCTTCGACTCGCACGCGCCGACGACCAGCCGTTCCTCCTCACGATGCTCTTCTACGCGGCGCACGCCGACGAGGACGAGGGAGTGCGCCCCGAGCAGCTCCTCGCCAATGCGATGCTCGCCCGCTACGTCGTGGGCTTCGGCCGGGCGGGTGACCTCGGAGTGATCGCCGAAGGGCCGCGCGGGCCGGTCGGCGCCGCCTGGGTGCGGCTCCTCGCCGGCGACGACCGCGGCTACGGTTGGGTCGCCGACGACACGCCCGAGCTCGCGATCGCCGTCGCGCCCGCGATGGTCGGCGCCGGTCTCGGGGCGCGCATGCTGGGAGAGCTCCTCGAGCACGCGCGCACCCGTTACCCCGCGGTCTCTCTCAGCGTACGGCGGGAGAATCCGGCGCGGCGCCTCTACGTCCGGTTCGGCTTCGCTCGCGTGAGGGACGTGACCAACCGCGTGGGGGGAGGGTCGGAGACCATGATCCTCCGATTCGAGGATCGCTGACAGGACGCGCGGTCTACCCGTCACGAACGACCAGCCCGAAGAGCTGCGCCAGCACCGTCGCCTGCTCACGGTTGACGACGAGCCCGCGGACGTCGCCCGCGCCGATGCGAATCTCGTTCAAGCTGGAGGTGCTCACGTCCACGCGCGAGAGCTTCGCGCCGCCGAAGTCGGCCCCCTTGAGGTCGCAGCGCAGCAAGGACGTGCCCGTGAGATCGGCGCGCGTGAAGTCAGCCTCGCGGAGCTGGCACCCTTCGAACGAGCTCTCTCGAAGACGCGCCTCCGAGAACGATGCGTAGTCGAGCTGACACTCGACGAAGCGCACGTGGTCGAGCTCCCCCGTGGCGAGCTTCGCGCCCGTGACGCGGCACTCACGAAACTCCACCCGCGTGAGCTTCGCCTCGTGCCACTCGATCATCGACAGGTCGCACTTCTCGCACAGGACATCGACCCACGTGAGGTGGGTCAGCTTCGTGGCGCTCAACGTGCCGCCGACGATGCGCACCCCATCGAAGCGGGCGCGGTCTCCGCTTTGGTTCGCGAGCGCGCAAGCGTCGAGCCGGCACGACTCGAGCTCGGCGCCGTCGATGCGCGTGAGCTCTTGAGGCTCGAGCGCCGCCGGCAGGATCGGTGCGCGCAGCGCTTTCTTGGGGGGCGGCCGCATGAACCCTCGACGGCGTAGCAGGGCAATCGCGCAACGAGAAGAATGCAGCGAGAGCGTAGCCGCTGATGGATCGTCTGCGACCGTGGTGCCCAAGGCCGAGCGTGCTAGGTTTCCACCTCCCGTACGGAGGGATTTCCCATGGCCTCACGAGTTTCCGCCTCGTTCTCCTTTGGCACCGCAGCCGTCGCTGTGTGTGCGCTGGTGTGGATCGCGTGTAGCGGGAGCTCGACGTCCAGCTCGGGTGGCAACACCGACGGCGGCGGCGGGAGTGGGTCCGGCAGCGGCGGAAGCGGCAGCGGCTCGTCGGGCAGCGGGAGCGGGTCCGGAAGCGGCAGCGGCTCGTCGGGCAGCGGGAGCGGGTCCGGAAGCGGCAGCGGCTCGTCGGGCAGCGGGAGCGGGTCCGGAAGCGGCAGCGGCTCGTCGGGCAGCGGGAGCGGCAGCGGCGGCAGCACCGACGCGGGCTGTCCCAGCACTCCGTGCGCCACGGGGACCTGCTGCGCAGACATCGCCACGGCGCAGGCCTCGTGCGAGTCCACCTGTGGGGCCGACGACACGGTCGGGTGCACCGGCGCCGCCGACTGCGCCGATTCCGGAACGACCGAGTGCTGCGCCACAGCGGCCCTCCTGAACAACCCCGACGGCGCTGCGTTCCCCCACTGCGAGATCTCGGCGCTCAAGTCGCAGTGCGTGACCAAGTGCACGACGGCCATCACCCCGTTCTCGTGTACGGCGACCGATACGCTCCACGTGTGCACGCAGGCGGCCGATTGCGCGACCGACGGCACCAACAACTCGTGCTGTCCGGTCTACGGCTACATGGTTTGCCTCAACAGCACCGTCGCGACCGCCGGCGGGATCACGGGCTGCCTGAACTAGATCGCTCGCGTTCCCACGGACGTGCCCGCATCCGGGAGATGCGGGCGCGCGTCATTCATGGACCCGGCCGATCTGCGCAGGATTGCGGAAACGCACGTACCGGAAGGACTTGCCATCGACGAGGCGCGCGTCCTCGAGTTGCGCGAGGGGCAGCTCTTTCCGTTCCGGGCTGCGACGAGCGGGACGCCCGATCCCCTGTCCACTCCCGTGGGCTGCAACGGCGTCATCGTAAACAAGATCACGGGAAACGCGCTCCGCTTGGGGTCCGCGTTCCCGATCGCGCGCGATGCGGCCATGTATGATCGTGGCTACCGATTCGACCGCTACGATCTCGTCGTCACGGAGGTGCGGCATCCCGCTCACACCGTCGAGACGCTTCGCAAGATCGCGATGACGGTGGTGGAGCCGACGTACGAGCAGGGGACGGTCTGGCGAATCCCGCGACCGATGACGAACGAGGAGCTGCGTGCTCGGCTGGCGCGCGTTCCGTGTGTCTTCGGCAACGTTCGCCTCTACGCCGCGTGCGAGGCACTCGAAGCGGCGCGTGAGGCCGGTGCCTTCGTGTTCGAGCTGCTCGAATATCGTGCGCCGCGCTGAACCGTGGGCCGGACACAGGCCGTCTGAGCCCGCCGCTCACTCGGCGCGATTCCGGAGTGATTCTCAGTACGCCCGGTCCGATTCGAACGGACGACTCCCGGCTTCGAAGGCCGATGCTCTATCCAGCTGAGCTACGGGCGCGTGCACGCATCGAGTAGCACGAGCCCGCTTCTAACGGAACTGCACCCGGTGCACTTGGTGGACGGAGCGCGGGTGACGTCGGGAGCGCGGCTGCGTGCACCTCGGCAAAAGTCGGCTATAAGCGGGGCCATGCGCCGAACGCTCGCGCTCGCCCTCCCTCCGGTCGTCGCCGGGGTTGTGGCCGCGGCTGTCGGTGCGTGCGGCGGGACGGAGTTCGTCGCCGGCTCGGGCGATGGGGGACCCACGATCGTCGACGGGAGCACCGATGCCCCCCTCGATGCCTTCGGGCCCGGAGCCTTCTGCACGTACGAGGCGGGCACCCACACCTTCTGCGACGACTTCGACGGCGCGCCGCTCGCGGATCTCTGGCCGGACATCGAGGTCCCCACCGGGGGGAGCGCCAAGGACGACCGCTCGATCTTCGTCTCGTCGCCGAATGCGTTCGAATCGATGGACCCGCGCAGCGATCTGGTCACCGCGGGCACGACGCTCCACGCGCGCATCGGCCGCGCATTCGCGAGCGGCTCGCAGCTCGTCATCAACTTCGAGCTTCACCTCGACGCGGTCGGCAGCAAATCGACCGGCGTTGGCGGGACGACGTTGCTCCTCGTCACGTATGGCGGGAACTACTCGATCGGCATCAGCGCCGCGACGGACGTCATCAACGTCTACCAGGACCAGACACAGGCCGACGGCGGTATCTCCGAGGTCTCCTCCCAGGTCGCGACGACGCCGCTCGTTCTCGGCACCTGGGTGAAGGCGTCGCTCACCATCAATCTCGAGACGACCACGGCGACGGCGAGCGTGAACGGCACGACCGGCACGATCGCGCTCGCGCCGCCGAAAGGCTTCGCCCCCACCGTGTATATCGGCATGTCGTCCCGCGCCGTCGCGGTCTCCGTCGAAGCCCACTACGACAACGTCACCGTGGACGTCATCCAATGAACCGCCCCGCGTCCGCCCCGCCGCCCGCATCGCGCCCGCCGTTCTCCCTGCGCCGGCTGGTGAGCGATCGCGTGACCCGCACCCCGCGCACCCTCGAGGCGCCCGAGCTCTATGGGCGAAAGGCGATCCGCCGCATCGCGCGTGCGCTCCCGCTCGTCGAGCGCGCCTACGCCGAGGTTCGGTTCTCGATCTTTCGGCCCAAGCTCCTCAGCGTGATGGACCTGCTCCTGACGGACGAGGGGCGCATCCTCGACGTCGGTTGCGGCTTCGGCCTCTTTGCGGCGTATTTCGGGCAGACGCACCCCCGCCGCGCGATCGTCGGCGTCGATCCCGACGCGCGCCGGGTCGCTCTGGCCTCCCGCGTGGCCGCTTCGCTGGACCTCGTGAACCACGAGTTCCACGTGGGCGACGTACGCTCCGCGCAGCTCGAGGGCCCCTTCGCCGGCGCCTACGTGCTCGACGTGATGCACCACATCCCGTCGCGCGATCAGCGGAGCGTGCTCGCTCGCCTCCACGACCTGCTCGCCCCCGGCGGCGTGCTCCTCATCAAGGACATCACCACCGAGCCTCGCCACGAGCTCCTCTTCACCGAGCTGATGGACCGCGTGATGGTCGGCTGGGACGAGGAGCTCACCTACCGCCACCACCGCGAGTGGGGCGAGATGCTCACCGAGCTCGGATTCAGCGTGCGAATCGTCCGCGTGCCGGACTTCCTGCCGTATCCGCACGTCGTCATCGCGGCGACGAAGGCCTCATCCTGAGAATCGCCCCGTCCGGCGTGCGCTGACGGCCGCGGATTGGCACGCCGGCCACGCGCGCTCCGCCGACGGGCCGGCGCGATCCGCTCTCGGCGGACGTGCGACCAGCAGATTCGCTAATGCGTTAGCTCCGAGGGCAAGTGCGACCAGCAGATTCGCTAATGCAACTAGCCCTCGGGGCAAGTGCGACCAGCAGATTCGCTAGTTCGTTAGCCCCAAGGGCAAGTGCGACCAGCAAATTCGCTAGTGCGACTAGCCCCGGGGGAGGTGCGATCACCAAACTTCGATCGCGGCTTCGTGCGGCCTCACCGACGTTTGGTAGAGCCGTCTAGAGCTTCCCGCGCACCGCGTCGAAGCGGAGCTTCCAGACGACGCCCACGGCCTCGAGGAAGATCTTCCGGCTCATCTTCGACTTACCGACGACGCGATCGACGAAAATGATCGGCACTTCCTTCACGCGCATCCCGCGCAGGATGGCGCGGTACGTCATCTCGATCTGGAACGAGTACCCGTTCGACCGCACGCTCGGCAGGTCGATGGCCTCGAGGGCGCGCCGCGAGAACGCCTTGTAGCCGCTGGTGAGGTCGTGGACGCCGAGGCCGAGGATCGTCCGGGAGTAGATCGAGCCCCCCTTCGAGATCACATGGCGGCCCAGCCCCCACCCCTCGACGCCGCCGCCGGAGATGTTCCGGGACCCGATGACGACGTCCGCCCCTTCGTCGAGCGCGCGGACGAAGTCCGGCAGGTACTTGGCGTCATGCGAGAGATCGGCGTCCATCTCGAAGAAGCGGTCGTAGCCTTCGCCCAGGCCCTTATCGAACGCCTGCAGATACGCCGTTCCCAGCCCGAGCTTGCCCGCGCGATGCATGACCCGGACGTGGTCGTCCTTGGCGGCGATGGCGTCGGCCAGGTCACCGGTGCCGTCGGGCGAAGCGTCGTCGACGATGAGGATGTGGGCGTCGGGCGCGGCTGCGCGCACCCCGTCCAGAAAGCGGGGGAGGTTGTCACGCTCGTTGTAAGTCGGCGTGACGATGAGAGTCCGCGGTTTGCCGTTCGACGCCATCGGTTCGATCTTGGCGGTCTTTAGCAGAAGCGGGCCCGCGCCAGCAGACGAAAAGGCGCGCGCGCTGTTAGCATCGGCGCGTGACGCTCAGGCCCGGCCCCCCCCCTTCGCACGCCGCCGACGAGCGAATTGCGGCGCTCGAATCCGCGCTGTCGCGGGAGTCGCGCATCGCGACGGCGCTGCGTGAGGTGGGGCTCGCCCTCGGCACGACGCTCGACCTCGATCAGCTCCTCGAGCTGATCCTCGGGAAGCTCACCGACGCCCTCGAAGCGGACCGCGCGACCCTCTATTTCCTCGACGAAGCGCGCGACGAGCTGGTCTCGCGGATCGTACAAGGGCGGGAGGTCCAGTCGATCCGCCTGAAGGTCGGCCAGGGGATCGCCGGGCACGTCGCAAAGACGGGCAAGTCGCTCCACGTGCGGGACCCGTACCAGGACAGCCGCTTCAACCCCGAGTGGGACCTGCTCACCGGGTACCGGACGAAGTCGATCCTCGCGGCGCCGATGAAGAACCACCTGGGACGCACCATCGGCGTCATCCAGGTGCTCAACAAGAAGCGCGGTGATTTCACCGAGACCGACTCGATCATCCTGGCCGCGCTCGCCACGCAGGCCGCCATCTCCATCGACAACTCGCGCCTGTTCCTCAGCGTCACGCAGAAGAACATGCAGCTGCTCGACACGAAGGAGCAGCTCGAGCACCGCGTTCGCGATCTCAAGCTGCTGTTCGACCTCGAGAGCGCCATGGGGCGCGCGACATCGATGGACGAGCTGTTCAACGCGGTCCTCCACGAGGCGATGCGCGTGTGCGAGGCGAGGGCCGGCGCGGTGCTTCTGCGCGAGGAAACCGGCCTCCTGACCCTGCACGTGCGGGACGCGAAACACGCGAAGCTCCGTCGCTTCACGATGCGCGATGGGCAGGGGCTCATCGGCTGGGCGATGCGCAACAACGAGGTCCTCGTCACGAACGACGCGCTCGCCGATCCGCGGCGCGACACCACGTTCGACGAGCACGTGGGCTTCGACAGCGAGGCGGCGATCGCCGTTCCGATCGAGGGCGACGGCGGCGAGAACGCGAAGCCCCTGGGCGCCATCGCGCTCTACAACAAGAAGGACCGGCGCTTCACCGAGGAGGATCGCGCTCTGGTCGTGCTCATCACGGCGAACGCCTCGACGGCCCTGCGCCTCCAGATGGCGCGCGAGGCCCGCGAGCGCGAGGAGCGGCTCACGACGATCGGGCGCCTGCTGTCGGGTGTCATTCACGATCTGAAGAACCCGCTCACGGTCATCAGCGGCTACGTCCAGCTGATGCAGCAAACCGACGAGCGCGCGCAGCGCGACGAGTACGCCGAGCTGATTTTGAAGCAGTTCGACCACATCTCGACGATGCAGCGCGAGGTGCTCGAGTTCGCGCGCGGCGAGAAGAGCGTGCTCGTGCGAAAGGTCTACCTGCAGAAGTTCTGGTCCGAGCTGAAGACGCAGCTCGAGGCGCTTCTCGCGCGCTACGACGTCGAGCTGGTGGTCGACGTGCAGGACAAGGGGACCGCGCGCTTCGACGAGGGGCGCATCACGCGCGCCGTGTACAACCTGGCCCGCAACGCGGCCGAGGCAATGGGGGAGCGTGGCGGAAAGTTCACCGTGCGCATCACGCGCGAGAAGGACGCCGACGACCACGCGCTGGTGATGACGTTCTCGGACAACGGGCCCGGTATCCCGAAGGAGATCGAGCACCGGCTCTTCCAGTCGTTCGTGACGAGCGGCAAGAAGGGGGGGACGGGGCTCGGCCTGGCGATCGTGAAGAAGATCGTCGAGGAGCACGGCGGCGAGATCAGCGTGCACTCGACCAGCAAGGGGGCCACGTTCAAGTTGCGCCTCCCGCAGAACGAAACGTGAGCCCGCGCGCCGCGCGGTTCGGTTTGGCCCTCCTCCTGATCGCGCCGCTCGCGCGCGCCGATTCGGTCTTGCCGCCGTGGGCCGATCCACACGACGTGCCGCTCCCTTCGTGGGGAAGGAGCGTCGCGCCGCTGCGCGCCGACGTCGCCATTGCGGCCGCGCCCGGCAAGCCAGACGCAAAGCGCGGCACGGTCGAAGCGGGGGCGCGCTTGCCCCTCTATGGCTCTTCGCGTGGGGCCTCCTGTGGCGGGCGATGGCTGCTGGTCGGGCCGATGGCCTGGGTGTGCTCCGACGCGGCCGAGGTATCGCGTGACGCTCCTTCGAGCCCCATCGACGAGCCGCAGCCGACCGAGGCTCCTGATGGGCTGCCGCACCGCTACTTCTTCGTCGGGGCCGACGGCGCCGAGGCCTTCCTCAACTTGCCGGCGAACCGCGAGGACGCGCGGGGGGTCGAAGCGCCGGACGAGACGCTGGACCCCGGCTTCTCGGTCGCCATTACCGAACAGGCCGAGGTCCGCGGTGCCCACTGGGGTCGCACCCGACATGGCAAGTGGATTCCGATGCGCGAGCTCACGCCGTACCGGGTGTCTGCCTTTCACGGCGAGCGCTCGTCCGGAGACGCGCTCGACGTGGCGTGGGTCGTGAGCGACGTGGCGAACGTGTTCTCCTCGCCTGCCGCAACGGGGCGCCCGACGGGTAGGCGGCCGCGCTTCGATCGCGTGACGTGGCGTGAGGAGCGCGCTGCCGCGCACGGCGGCGGCGCCATGGTGCGGGTCTCGGACGACGGTGTGACGCCCGAGCAGTGGATGCGCGCCCGGGACCTCGCGCATGCGACCCTCTCCGCACCCCCCGACGAGCTCGGGGGCGCCGTCACGACCGATCGCTGGATCGACATCGATCTGGGGGCGCAGACGCTCGTCGCGTACGAGGGGCTTCGTCCCGTGTTCGCCACGCTCGTCTCCTCGGGCCGCGGCGCTGTCGGCGATGGGACGGCGACCCCGCTCGGCGTCCATCGCATCGGCGTCAAGCTCCTCACGAGCGACATGGAAGGCCTCGAGCCCGATCATGACGACCCGACGTCCGAGGACACCGATACGCTCGAAGACGTCCCCTACGTTCAGTACTTCGACCAGGGCGTCGCGCTCGTCGGCACCTTCTGGCATGGCGACCTCGGGCGCCCCCACGGGCGGGCCAGTGTGAGCCTCGCGCCCCGCGACGCGGCCTGGCTCTTCGCCTTCACCGCCCCGCATCTTCCCCCTGGCTGGCGCGCTGCATACCCGACGGAGCTCGAGCCGGGTACCGTCGTACGTGTGCGCGCGGGCGAGGCCGTACCGCGCGACTTTCCTCTCGATAGACCCAACAACGGACCCGCCATCCACAAACCCGCGGAGACACCATGAAGCTCGGAAAGAACGTGTTCCTCGCCCTCGCGGCGGTCGGCATGGCCGACGGCGCGACGTCGGCGAACGAGCTCGAAGCGCTGGTTCATGCCGCCGAACAGAGCGGCGTCAGCGGCGCGGAGCTCGAAGAGATCAAGGCTGCTGCCGGTACCGCGAAGGGGAACTTCGCGGGGGTGGCGAACCTCCGTCTCACCCCCGAAGAGCGGCTCTTCGCCTATGCCATCGCCACCTGGCTCGTCCGCGTCGACGGCATGGTGATGCCCGAGGAGAAGATGGCCCTCTACAAGCTCGGCAACGCGCTCAAGCTCGCCGACGGCGATCGAACGCGCGCATCCGCGGCGTCGTTCAGGGTGTGGCAGCTCGATCCCACGGTGCGTCCGCAGCGCTTCGACATCGCGGCCCTGTCCGAAGCGATCAAGGTGGCGCTCGCCGAGTCGATGCGCCCGCCGGAGGCGTGAAACGGCGACGTCGCGCGTCTCCTCGGGTAGAAGAGCACCGATGACGCGCCGCTGGATGTTCGCGAGTGTCGCCGCCCTGGCGATCGCGTCGGCGCTCGCCGGTGTCGTCGCCTCTGCGTGCAGCTCGAACGCGATACCCTCGCTCTCCGGCTCGCCCTTGAACGAGTGCCTCCCCACGCTCGCTCTGGCCAACGGCAGCGCCTGCGCCGACGGGCTCGTGTGCCCCTACGAGCTCGCGTGCGGTCCCGTCCAGGTGTCGACCTCGTGCACGTGCGAGAGCGGGACTCTCGTCTGCGTCGTCGCGGGGGACGATGCGTCTCTTCCCAGCGATACCGAGCCTTCGTGCGCGCAGTTGACGAACCCGGCCGGCTGTCCCAGCCACGAGCCCACCAGCCACGCTGCATGCTCCAGCGTCGGCCTCGCGTGCGTCTACGGCGGCGTCGCGTGCGCGAGCATCGATGCCGGCGTCACGCTCGACACGTGCGAATGCCAGGGAGGGGACGACGGTGGCCCCATCCTCTACAGCTGCTCCATCGCCCAGTGTCCCTCGGACGACGGTGGGCTCGCCGCGGTCGAGGGGGGCGACGGTGCGACCCTGGAGAGCGGCGCGGGCGACGCGTCGGACGCAGGCGGCGACGGTAGCGACGACAGCGGGTGAAACCGAGAAAACTGGTCTAGGCTCTAGCCGCGAATGGTCAGTGTCCTCGCCGCTGTCCGCGACCTGGGTCGCTTGCGCGAAATCTCGGCGGTGCTCGTCCGCCACGGGTTCGGCGAGATCGTCGGACGCGCGGGCTTCGGTCGCACGAAGAAGAGCGATCCGCCGGACGCGCCCGAGATCCCCACCGAGGAGATCGAGCACGGCGAGGCCGAGAAGAAGCGCATCTCCTTGGCCGTGCGCGCGCGGCTGGTGCTTCAAGACCTGGGCCCCTCGTTCATCAAGCTCGGACAGATCGCCTCCACGCGCGGCGACGTGCTCCCGGCCGACCTGATCGTCGAGCTGAAGAAGCTCCAGGACGAGGTTCCGCCGGTCCCGTTCGCGGAGATCAAGACGGCGATCGAGACGAGCCTCAATGCGTCGCTGTCGGACGTGTACGTGAGCTTCGAAGAGAAGCCACTCGCGACCGCGTCGATCGGCCAGGTTCACCGCGCGGTGCTGGCGACGGCCGACGGCAACAAGGACGTCGTCGTGAAGGTGCAGCGGCCCGGCGTGGGCAACACGGTCGCGCGCGATCTGGAGCTCCTCCACATGATGGCCGCCGCCATCGAGCGCGCGATCCCCGAGACGAAGATCTACTCGCCCGTCGGGCTCGTGAAGCAGTTCGACCACTCCATCACGAGCGAGCTCAATTTCCAGATCGAGGCCGACAACGCCGAGCGCTTCGCCCTCAACTTCGCGGACAAGGCGTACGTCCGGTTCCCGAAGGTCTACAGGCAAGCGTCGAGCAAGCACGTGCTCACGCTCGAGTTCTTCGACGGTAAGAAGATCGACCCCGCGCTCGCCGCCGGCTATCCGGGCCCGCTCATCGCGAAGACGGCCGTAGGGCTGGTCATCAAGATGATCTTCGAGGACGGCTTCTTCCACGCCGATCCGCACCCGGGGAACATCTTCATCCTCGGGACGCCCGAAGAGCCGGTCATCGGGCTCATCGACGTCGGCATGGTGGGGCGCCTCTCGCCCGAGCTGCGCGACCGCACGATCGACATGATGGTCGCCGCCGTCCGCAAGGACAGCTACGCCGTCGCCGACGCCCTCTATGCGATCGGCCGACCGACCAAGAAGGTCGACATGCGCGAGTACCGCGGCGAAGTATCGATGCTCGCGGAGAAGTACCTCGGCAAGCCGCTGAAGGAGATCGACCTCTCGGCGATGATCCGCGACCTCGTCCAGGGGGCGCTCAAGTACGGCATCGAGATTCCGACCGACTTCATGCTCGTCGGCAAGTCGCTGATGACGATCGAGGGGATCGGCAAGCAGCTCGACCCCGACCTCGACGTCTTCGGCGAGGCGACCCCCTACTTCACGGATCTGCTCAAAGCGCGCTACTCGCCTCAGCGCCTGGGTAACGAGCTCTGGCGCGGCGTCGAGCAGCTCTCGCGCGTCGGCTACGACATGCCGATGCAGGCGCGCGAGGTGCTCGAGGACCTGCGCCTCGGCCGTCTCGCTTTGCGGTCACCCGATCCTGGGCTGCCGCGGGCCGCCGACCGGCTCGGGCGCCGTATCTTCAGCGGACTCGTCGTTCTCTCTCTGGTCGGGAGCGGCACGCTGCTCGTCTCCATCCCCGCCCACGAGAGGCTCGGGATCGTGATGCTCGTGCTCGCGGCGCTCGTGTGGCTCGTCCACGCGCTGCTCGACTTCCAGCGCGGCTTCAAAGAGCACTCGTAGACGGGGCAGCGTGGCCCGATGGGCACCCAAGAAACGAAAACGCCGACGCTCCCCGTTCGAGGGCGTCGGCGTCACTAGGATACGGGCGTCGTGGGCCCGCAGCGCTCGCGCGCTGGAGTCGAATCAGCCCCCAGCCGCGATGTTGCGGAGGAAGAAGGCGATGACGAACGCGAGGAGCACGAGCGACTCGATGAGCGCGAGACCGAGGATCATCGGCGTCTGAATCTTCGCGGCCGCGCCCGGGTTCCGGGAGATGCCTTCGAGAGCCGCAGCGGCCGCACGCCCCTGGCCGAGGGCGCCACCGAGCACGCCGAGGCCGATCGCGCAGCCAGCGGCCATCGCGGCGTACGACTTCACGTCGTTCAGGTTCGACCCGCCGGCCTCCTGGGCGAACGCCGACGTCGCGACGAAGGTCACGAGCGTCGCAACGAGGGACGAGACACCAAGCTTCTTCGAGATCGACATCTTCGAGAACTCCTTCTTCCGTGAACGAGGCTGCGACCGCGTCAGCCGCGGGCGCTGGATAGTCGGTTTTCTACGGGGCGGCTAGTCTTTTCAGTGCGCGGCGGGTGCTGCGTGGGCGTGCGATTCGTGCGCGTGATGCCCATCGTGCTCTTCGTGCTCGGTGGCGAGCGCGATGTAGATCGACGACAGGAGGCAGAACACCACCACCTGCACGATGATCACGAGCGTTCCTAGGACCATGATCGGAATCGGCAAGATGAACACGAAGATGCTGGCGGCGATTGTCACCAGGAGGTGATCGACCGCCATGTTGAGCATCAGACGAATCGAGAGCGTGATCGGGCGGATGCAGAGCGAGATGACCTCGAGCGGGAAGATCAGCCACGCCATCCACCACACGGGGCCCGCGAGGTGCTTGAAGTACCCGAGGCCGTTCTCTTTGATGCCGTAGTAGTTGAACGAGATGAACACGACGAGCGCGCATCCGGCCGTGATGTTCCAGCACGAGGTCGGCGGGGTGAACCCGGGGATCAGGCCGAGAAGGTTGCCGAAGAACACGAAGCACGCGCAGGTGCCGATGATGGGGAAATAGCGCTTGGCGCGCTTGGCCCCCATCATGTCCGACATCATTGTGTAGAACGTGCCGGTGAGGATCTCGAAGAACGTGCGCAGCGTGAGCTTGTCGTCCGGGATGACCGACTTCTCGTAGTCCGCCAGCTGCCCGCGGATGGCGAGAGCCATCAGGATGAGGAGCACCGCGACGAAGGCAGCCGCCGTGATCGGCTCGGCCGAGTGCACGCCGACGGGCTTGCCGAAGACGCTATGACCCAGGTTGTGCATGTTCTCCCCGAGGGCGGGGAACATGGCGAGCAGGTAGCTGAAGAAGGATGTGTGCTCGGGCATGTCTAGGGCTCAGGCGGCGCCTTAGCATGAGCCGAGGCGCGGCGATCGGTTTTGTCGCTGACGAGGGACCCGATGGTGATGCCGATGGGGAGCGCCCCCCATCCGACGACGAGCGGGATCGGGTCGACGAGATGCCGCGCCATGAGCAGCCACACCCCGCCGAAAAGCCCGCAGATCTTAACGACGGCGAGAACGCCCATGAGTCCGGGATTGGACTCCCCTTCGCTCGCATGGCCACCCACGAGGGAGCTGAGGATTCGGGCAAGACCGTACAAATTCAGCAGCGCGATGAGCGCCCCGACGGCGACCGACGTGGCGGTGCGCAGCCCCCACGCGCTACCGGCCCCGATGGCGAACATCCCACCGAAAGCGGCCACGGCCGCGAGGGCCGTGCACATCCGCGGATCAAGAGGGCTTTTCGCCCGTTCGCTGGTCTCACCCGTCATGCTTGGACTCTGTCTCGTCGCCTTCGGCGCGGGAAGTAGGGGCAGAGTCGTCGCCAGGCGAGAGGGGAGCGCTCCACGGATCCTCTCCGCGCTCCTGGCGCTCGGCCCGTTCGATGTCCCGCTGCATGTGGGACGCCGCGACGAAGAGCGCGCGAAACCCGGCGTAGACCCCGACCACGAAGCCGAGGGCGGTCAGCCACCCGTGCCCGCCGGCGATCCGCCCGTCGAGCCAGTGCCCGGCATACCAGCCGAGCATGACGCTGAGGACGAGCTCGATTCCGACTGAGCCGTAGCGGCCGTAGTCCTTCCAGGGTTTGCCCGTTCGCTTCATTGTAGAATGCACTCAACCAGGGCAGGCGCGTAACATCGCAGCTCGTGCGGGTCAACGCGCGCACATTCGCGGTATGATGGGGCGGAGAGGTGGAACGATGACTCGCTGTCCTGCGCGGGCTTACACGGGGGTCACGACATTGCTTGCGTGCGCTGCCTTCGCGACGGCGTCGCCGCAGGCCCTCGCGCAGCAGGCGCCGCTGCCGCCGCTGCCGTCCCAGGAGCCGCAATACGCGCCGGCGCCGGCGCCGCAGTACCCGCCGACCCAGCCGTATCCGCAGCAACAGCAGCCGTACGCCCCGCAACCGAACTACGGTCCGCCTCCGCAGTCGCAGCCTTACGGGCAGCAGCCGTACGCGCAGCCCTATCCGCCGCCCCAGCCTTACTACTCGCCCTACTACGCGCCGGCGCCCCCCCCGATGGCCTACGTCGAGCGCCCCTCGGAGCCGCCGGTCCACGCGCCGCGGTTCTCGCTCTGGACCGGGGCACGACTCGGGTACATGGGCTTCGGCGGCGCCTTCTACGGCGGCTACAACACCCCGTCAGGCAACGAGTTCACGGAGACCACCGGGAACCTCGTCACGCCGGGGCCGTCGTTGCAGCTCGACGTCGGCGTCCGCCTTGGTCGGCGGTACATCCCGTTCGTCTTCTGGGAACATGACTTCCTGCGTCCCGGGCGCCGCTTTGCCGGCGACTCGGCGTCCGCCTACTCCGAGTTCTACGGGATTGGGTTTCGCTACACGGCCGGCGACGTGAACAGCGTCGGCTTCCTCAGCGATCTGTCGATCGGCTACCGCACCGTCTCGGTCACCGATAGCGGGATGACCTACCAGATGACGGCGTTCGAGCTGTTCCGCCTCGGGCTCGGTGCGGAGATTCGACTCACGACGCTGTTCGTCCTCTCGCCGCTGCTGTCGATCTCGACCGGGTACATGACGGATACGCAGGGGAGCGTGAACTTCAGCTCGCAAGGCTCGGCCATCGACGGCGTGAAGACGCCGCCGTACACGAACGGAACCCAGATCAGCGATCAGCGTGGCTACGTCACCATCAGCCTGACGTGCGGCGCGCACTTCGACCTGTTCGGCAAGTAGAACGGCCGATCGCGTTGCACGCGCTTCAGGCGCGTTCGACGCGCGCGATGACTTCGTTTCGCTGCGCGATGACGCGTTCGAGCACCGGGCGAAGCGCCGCGAACGCGCGGGCGCGATGGCTCAGCGAGTTCTTCTCCGCCTCGGTGAGCTCGGCCATCGTCTTGTCCGTCCCATCGACGACGAAGAGCGGGTCGTAGCCGAAGCCCCCCGAGCCGCGCGGCATCCGGGTCACGGTCCCTTCGCAGCGCCCTTCGATCAGAATGGGCGAAGGGTCGGGCGCGTAGGGATCCACGAGCGCGAGCACACAACGAAACCGCGCCGCGAGAGGGCGCGTGATCACCGCGTCGGGGAGAGCGCCGAGCGCAGCGATGAGCGCTGCATTGTTCTCCGCGTCGGTGGCGCGTTCGTGGGCGAAGCGGGCGGAGCGCACGCCGGGCGCGCCATGCAGCGCGTCCACCTCGAGGCCCGAGTCGTCGGCCAGGGTAAGCATCATCGACACGCCGGCCACGATGCGCGCCTTCTTCGATGCGTTCTCGGCGAACGTCGCGCCGTCTTCGACGATCGTGGGGCGCTTCGCGCACGCTTCGTCGAGCGTGTGCACGCGCACGGGCAGACCCACGAAGAGCGCGCGAAGCTCCTCGAGCTTTCCGCGGTTCGACGTCGCGACGACGAGCGAGTGATTCACGGCCCGAGTCTACCTCACCCTCAGGGGGACGCGCGCGGTCGCTCCAGCCGCGCGAGATCCACGCCGGCCTGCGCGAGGACTCCGCGCTGCAACTCCACGAGCCGCGCGATCCCTTTCAGCGCCAGATCGACCATCGCGTCGATCGTGGCGCGCGGGACCGCCTCGCCTTCCGCCGTCCCCTGGATCTCGACGATGCCCGCCGATGCCGTGGCGACGACGTTGAGGTCGACGCGCGCCGCCGAGTCTTCGAGGTACATGAGGTCGAGCGCGAGGTCGTCGTTCGCCACCACGCCTACGCTGGTCGCGGCGACGGGCTCACGGAGCACGCGTTCCTTCAGATCGCCGCGCATGGCCAGCTTATTCAGCGCGAGCGCAAGCGCGACGAAGCCGCCGGTGACGGACGCGGTCCGCGTGCCGCCGTCCGCTTCGAGGACGTCGCAGTCCACCGTGATCGTCCGCTCGCCCAGCCGATCGAGATCGACCGACGCGCGCAGGGCGCGCCCGACGAGCCGCTGGATCTCGAGCGTGCGCCCACCCGGAGCCTTGCCGCGGCCGTCGCGCGCCTCGCGCCGCGGTGGGTTGGCGCGAGGATGCATCTGGTACTCCGCCGTCAGCCACCCCTTCCCCTTACCCTCCAGGAACGGTGGCACCTTCGAGTCGATCGACGCGGTGCAGAGCACGACGGTGCCGCCCGCGCGGTACAGAACGGAGCCCTCCGACGGCCGGTGGAAGCCAGTGACCATTTCGACGGGGCGGAGCGCGTCGAGCGCGCGTGCATCGGGACGGGGCATGACCGCGAGATAGCACGCGTGGCCGGCGCCGGTCCTCTCACCCCGCGCGCAGGGTCAGAATCACGACAGCCGGCGCTACGCCCAGGCGCATGGGCGGCCCCGTCGTGCCCAGGCCCGGGTGGACGTAGAGCCAAGCGTCGTTCTGCTGGTAGAGCCCTACGTTGAATCGGTGCGCGAGCCGCGCGAGCGATATCCATCGCGACAGGAATGGAAACGCGATCTGCCCGCCGTGCGTGTGACCGCTCAGCGTCAAGCTGACGCCTCGCTCGGCCGCCTGCGGAAAGCGGTCGGGGTCGTGAGCGAGGAGCACGACGGGGACTCCGTCGGGCCTGTCCCGCAAGGCGCGGTTCATGTCGTCGCGCTTCGTCCAGGTGTCATCGATCGCCGCGAGGTACAGCTTCGCGCCGTCGCGCTCCAGCAGCGTTCCCTCGTTGCGCAGGACGCGTGCACCGCGAGCCTCGATGAGCGAGATGAGCGGCTCGCCGTCGCCGAAGTAATCGTGGTTTCCCATCGAGACGAAGGTGCCGTCCTTCGCGCGGAGGGTCGCGACGACGTCGGCGATGTCCGGGTGGTACGCGGTGCCGCTCGTGACCATGTCGCCGGTGACGACGGCGAGATCCGGCGTTCGCGCGTTGGCGGCGCGCGCCCAGCGCTCGCCCATCGCGCGCGGCGTCAGCGTTCCGATGTGGAGGTCGGACAGGTGTGCGATCCGATACCCGTCGAGCTTCGGGTCGAGCCCACGGATCCGCACCTCGACGTCTTTCACCACGAACCACTTGCGACGAACGAGCACCCCGTAGCCGCAGACGACGAGCCCCGCTACGTAGGTCCAGAAGTAGAACCGCAGCGGCCACGCCAGGGGTTCGCCGTGGAGCCATTCCACGATCGGGAACACGACGAGCGACGCGAGCGACGGGACCAGGCACCAGACGCACGCGCACCAGTGGATGAAGTAGGGGATGTCCACGAGGGTCGGCAGGAGCGGACCGACGCGCCGATCCAGGGCACCGGCGCGTCCGCGCCAGACGAACACGAGCGCTCCTGCGACCCCCGCCATCCAGGCGATGGCCCACGGAGCGGGCCACGCTCGCGTCGTTCCGAGGTACCCGACGGCGGCCACGAACGGGAGGTGGATGAGGGCCGTGACGGCCAGAAGCACGCGCAGGAAGCGCGACATGCGTGGTCGCTTGCCGATCGCGCGAGCGGCGGCATTCTTCGGCGGGAGGCTACTCGGGGGCGCTTCGGACGCGGTCGACATCGTGGGTGCTTTCGCCTAGATCAGCCGCCCCTCGATCACCGCTCCGTCGTCGCAAACCGCACGAACCAGCCGCGCGGCGGCCCAGATGGCGATGATCGCCGGGGTGATGCCCACGTCTCCGCTCATGCGAACCCACGCGCCCTGCGTGCGTCTGAGCAGCCGCGCCTGCGCCGCGCCCGCCCAGGCTGCGCCGTCCTCGGCGATCGTCAGCGCGAGAAGGTCGCGCGTCGTTTGCACGGCCTCGAGCTGCGCCTCGATGCGCGGCGTGATGTAGAGCGCGTGCCCTCCGACGCCGACGGTCACCGCGCCTCCGTCGTCAGTCGCTTCGATGGACGATAGGTGGCCTCCACAGACCGAGCCCATGTGCTCCGCAACGCCGAGCTCGAGCCGCACGAGCGCTCCCCAATCTCCGCACGCCAGGTACGTCCCGCCGCGGAGGCGCGTCGTCCCGCGGAGGCGTGCGCACGACGCCGCGTCGCTCATGAGGTTGAGTCGGTCGTTTGCGAACTGCGCCAGTGTGCCGACGGTCGTGGCGGCCTGAGGGCGATTCGAGCCCCGGGTCTGCCGCTCGCCCACCAGCGTGGTCACGCCGTTCTCTTCGGCGCACGCGCCCAGAAACGTGACGTCGCGATCGGGCACGGCCCAGGCGTCGTGTTTTCCGCTCGGCGCGATCCGCACGACGAGCGCGCGGGCACCGAAGACGAGCAGTTCTCCTCCGGGCAGCAACCGGAGACCACGGATCTGCGTCGGGTCGACGTTCGACGGCGGCGGAACGTCGGTCCACGTGCCGCGCTCGAAGCGCGCGAGCCCCGACGGGCCCGCGGCCACGATCGTCTCGCCGTTCGGCGTGAACGCGGCGCTTCGAACGCTGCCGGCGTGCACCGGCGGACTCGCCACGTGCCACGTCCACGCAGCGGGGTTCGCCGCCGCCCCGTCGGAGGACCGAAAGCGCGAGGCGGGAGCGCCCGAGAGGCGCGCGAGCCCGGGGTTCGAGACGGAGCGCGGCGGCGGCGTGGCTCCGCCGGCGGAGATCGGTCGACGCTCGGTTCCCGTCGACGTGGGCACGGCGACGTCTCTCTCCGCGAGCGGTACCGCGCTCGGATACGGCGTCGTGGACGCGCGCTTCTCGTTCACGGCCCGCAGCAGCGGTTCGAGCGCTTGCCAGTACTCCTGCACCGACGCGTGCCGATCGCTGGGATCGGGCGAGAGCGCGCGCCCGAGTTGAACGTCGAGCTGCTCGACGAGGTCGATCCGTGCCGCGAGCTCCGGCGCTAGCCCCTCCACCGCGCGCGCGAGCGAAGGCCTCTGACCGTTCAGGATGCGCGCCACGATGAGCAGCGGGTTTTCCTTCTCGCGGTAGGGGAACGCGAGCGCCCCGCTCAGCATCTCGTAGGTGATCGCCGCGAGTGAAAACACGTCGGTTCGGGGCGAGACGCGCTGGTTGCCTTGCTCGTACTGCTCGGGCGGTGCGTACCCGAGCGACGCGCCCGCCAGCGTCGTCGTTCGCTGAAGATTCACGTCGACGACCTTCACGAGGCCGAAGTCGGTGACTTTGGCGATCTCGGTGCCTGCGTCGTTCGCCAAGAGGATGTTCGACGGCTTGAGATCGCGGTGCACGACCTTCTGCGCGTGGACCACGTCGAGCGCGAGCACGACTTGCCGCACGAGCCTGCGTACGCGCTCCACGGGGAGCCCGTGTCCGCGGACGGCCCTGAGGACGCTCTCCAGCGTCGGTCCGTTCACGAACTCGAGCACCGTGAACGGAAGCTCGATCGGCCCCATGGGCGACGCGACGTGGGCGACCGCGTGGTCGAAGAACCGAACGATGTGGGGATTGGGCCGCCCCTGTGAAAGGAGCCGAAGCACCTCGGCCTCGCGCTTGAAGCGCGTCAGGGCCTCGGCGTTCACCGCGTCGGGCCGCAGCACTTTCACGATGACGACGAGGCCACCGGGCTCATCCCAGTTCGCCTTGAAGACCCAGCCCTGCCCCCCCTCGCCGATCCGCTCGCGAAGGTGGTAGCTCGTCGTTTGCCCGTGCACGACCTGCCCGGCGAGCGCATCTCGCAGCGCCGTGAGTCGCGGATCGGGGGTCTGCATGCGCGCTTTCTACGATAGGCGGACCGCTCGCGATAGGCGAGCGTGCACGCACCGGCGCGGGGGGCGATCTAGCGCCGAATCGCTATTTTGCCAGCATCTTCAGGAGCGTCTCTCGGTTCGTCACGCCCACGTGCTGGTCCACCTTCTCGCCCCCCTTGAACACCAGAACGGTGGGGACGCCGCGGATTCCGTACCGCTGCGTGACGCCGGGCGCGTCGTCGATGTCGAGCTTGCCGACCTTGTACTTTCCGACGGACTCCTCGGCGATCTTCTCCACGATCGGCGCGAGCGCTTTGCAGGGGCCACACCACGTTGCGGTGAAATCAACGAGCACGGGCTCCGTCGACTTCAGGACTTCCTGGTCGAAATTCGAATCGGTGAGCTCGATGACTTTGCCGGCCATGAAGGTTTCTCCTGTGAAGATGGGAATCTAGTCTTTGGATGCCGGAAAATCCACCCGGGGGTCGGCGCGCGCGTCTCGGCGCCCCTCTCCCCTCGGGACCGATCAGCGCCCGCTGCCCTTGGCCTGGGGAGACGGCGCGGGGGGCGCAGGCGTGCCCGGCGTGGGGGGCGCTCCTGGTGCCGGTGCGGCGCCACGGCCCGGCTCGCTGCCTTTCGGGCCCCCCTTGGCGTGCGGCGCGTCGAGCATTCGGGTCAGGACGCGGGCAAGGGTATCTGACGGGGCGCTCGTCTTGAGGGTGAGTGCGCCCCCCGCAACCTGCGTCTGTAGTCCGTCCACCAGCGGCCCAAGGCCCGACAGGCGCACGCGCACGTCGCCCGACAACTTGAGCCGCTCGTGGAGAATCAGCGTTTCGACCTTCTTGCAGGCGATGTCCGCAGCCGTCGGGTCTCCGTCGCAGCGGAGCTCACCCACGACGCGCGTCTCCTCGTGGGCTTTCCCCGCACGCACCGCCAAGGACACGCCGCTCACCCCAAGAACGCCTTGCATCGCGGCGTTGCCCGGCGCCTCGCCCCCATCGGGCGCCTCCACCAGCTCGGCGCCGATGCGATCGCGCAGATCGCGCGGCAGCACCGCGCTGGCGACGAGCGCCTTCGCCTCCGGATCGCTCGTCGCGACATCGGCTCGGAGCGCGTGGTGGAGGTCGTCGTTGGGGACCGCCATCGACTTCGATCGCCCTTCGACCGTGTCGATCATCCTCTCCAGCCACTCCCCGCGCCCCACGAGGACCGGTCCCCCTTCGCGAAATGCGATCTCCGCGCCGTGCTCGTTGTTCTCGGAGACGACCGAGTACGACGACGACTCGCGCATGCTCCAGGTGCCTCCGCGCTTCTCGATGAGCGCCTTCGCGCACTGGACCAGGGAGCCCTTCGGGATGTCCCCCGTGACGGCGATCCCCAGCTCGCCGTGCGTGTCCCCTTCGGGGACGGAGATGGCGATGCCCTCCACGTGGGGGAGCGGATCGAAGCCGCACGTCCCTTCGATCGAGTCGACCCCGAAGAACGCTCCGGCGTGAGCCCCCTTCTCGCCCGCGAGCGCTGCGCCGAGCGGGGACGAAGCGAGGGAACGCACGTCGATGTTCACGACGATGAAAGCGTTCGACGGGACGGCCGTCAGCGGATCGTGAACGACGTGCGGCCCCTTCGCGACGAGCGACACGATCAGCAGCGACCCCGCGATGGCGATCGCCGCGAGGGTGAGGACGTCTTTGCGGTGCTCTCGGTTCACGCTTCGCTCATGCCCTTGCCGCCGCGGGTCATCGGCGCGAGCGGACGCGGGAAAAGTATCACGAGGCGCGCGCGCCCGCGCGCATCAGGGAAACCGTCCGCTCGCTGCGAGGAAGTCGAGGCGGGCCTGGCGCGAGGCATCCTCGGCGATGGCGGCCTGCGTCTCGGCATCGCGCGACTGCCGCTCGGCGTCGATGACCTCGAGGTTCGAGGTTGCGCCCGCGTGGTAGGCGAGGTTGGCCAGATCGAGCGCCTGCTTCGCGAACGCCGCCGACTGGCGCGCCTGGTCGAGCGCGATGTCGGCGCGCTGGATCTCCTCGAACGCCGTCCGCACGTCGCTCTTCGCCTGGCGCAGCGTCGCCTCGACGTCGGCCCGCGCCTCGTCAGCGAGCGCCCGTCGCTGACGCTCTTGGCCGTAGCGGAGGCCTCCGTCATAGAGCGGCACGGTGAGCACGAGCTGCGCCTCCCAGCCGGTGCGGGGGACCGTCGTGTAAGCGGGGCTCTGGTAGAAGGGGAACGCGATCAGGTCGAGATAGGGCATGTAGTCGGCCCAGGCGTTGTCGACCGTGCGCGCTGCAGCTTCCGCGGCGCGCTTGCGGGCCCGGACGTCGGCGCGCGCCGTCTGCGACTCGTTCGTCGCTTCGTCGTACGTCGGCATCTGCATCCGCGTCGGTTCGTCAGCGCAGTCCACGGCGCCCTCTCCCGCCACGAGCACGCCCAGCGCTTCACGTGCCCGCACCAGACCCACTTCCTGGTTCTGCAGGTTCACCTCGTCGGTGGTGAGCTCCTGCGCCGCCCGCACCTCGTCGAGCCGGTTGCCGATCCCGCCGACGAGCTGTGCTCGCGTGAACTCGAAGTGCGCCTTGGCGTTGTCTCGCGCCGTGACCGCGCTTTCCAGCAGTCGCTTCTGCGTCAGGATCGTCAGGTACGCGCGGGCGGTCGTGACGGCTAGAGTTCGACGGACGTCGGCGGCGTTGGCGCGCGCGACGTCGATCTGGTCGCCTGCTTGCGACCACTGGATCCACCCCTTCGGGTAGAGGAGCGGCGCGGTCAGCGTGACGTTGGCGTTGAGGGAGCTTCCCGGCAGGGCCACCACGCCACCCGAAAGACGGTCGTGGTCGAGCTTGGTGTATGTCCCGATTCCCGCGAGCGTCGGTAGTGAGGACGTGCGGATCTGCTCCATGAGCGCGCGCGCGACGCGGATCTCGTCGTCGGCGATCTTCGCCGTGGGGTTGCGATCGAGCGCCTGCTTCACCGCAGCGTCGAACGTGACGCGCGGCAGAGCCTGCTCACCCCCGCCGGCCGGAATTGGGGCGGGTCGTGGGACGTCGCCCGCAGGTGCGGGGACGACCGTCGAGGAGCTACGGGGCGCCGGTTGCGTGGGCTGCCCGAGAGCCGGCGAGGTCGCGAGGAACGAGAGCGAAACGAACAGCGGGAGGGGACGAACGTGCATGAGCTTCACGCGCGGCGCGCGCGCTGTTGGGATGCGCTCGGGGGCATGCGCGTTTCGCGCGCCGAGCGCAAGCAGCTCATGCTTCGAGCGAATCGCCCTTGCGCCGCCCGCCGCCTTGTCGTCGCCCCTCGGGCCGAGGCGGGAGCTCGCGGCGATCGCTGGCGGCGCGGCGGTCTGCCTCGGCGCGGCGTTCGACCTTCGGCGCAGCGGGCTCCTTCGTTCGAGGCGAACGTCGCGGCATCGCTAGAGAGATCCTCATTCGCGCGAGGATGGCCAACTTTGCTGCGAGCAGCCTCGGTCAGCCCTTCACTCCGCCCGCGGTGAGCCCGCTCACGAGCTGCCGTTGAGCTACGTAGAACAGCGCCATCACGGGCACGCTGACCAGGATGGCCCCTGCGGCGAACGCACCCCACGCTGCGTCGTGCTCCCCCACGTAGCGCTGCAGCACGACGGGGAGCGTGAATGCGCTCTCGCGCGACAGCAGCGTCGCGGCCAGGATGAACTCGTTCCATGCGCTCATGAACGCGAACAGCGCGGTCACTGCGATGGCCGGCCGTGCCGCAGGGAGGACGACTCGGAAGAACGCCTGGGCCCGCGTGGCGCCGTCCACCATCGCCGCCTCCTCGATATCGACGGGGATTGCCAGGAAGGCTCCGCGCAACTGAAAGATCGCGAACGGCACCGACGTGGATGCGTAGACGAGGATCAACCCCGCGCGCGAATCGAGCAGGTGGAGCGCGTCGAGCAGCAGGTAGAGCGGCACCGCGCTCGCCACGGCGGGGAACATCTGCGTCGCGAGGAGCCCTCGCATCGAAGCGCGCGAGCCGACGAAGGGGAAACGCGCGAGCGCGTACGCCGCCGGCGTCGCGATCGCCACGGCCACGAACGCCGTCGCGAGCGACACGACCAGCGAGTTCGCGGTCTGCGTCGCGAAGAGCCACGCCTGGCCCGCGCTTCCGGCGCCGAGCACCAGTCGGAAGTTGTCGAGCGATGGAGACTTCGGGATCGGCAGCGCACCGACGTTGGCCCCGAGCCCGCCCGGCGTGAGCGCGATCGAGACGACCCAGAGGACCGGATAGATCGCGAAGAGCACCGCTGCCAGCAGCAGCGCGTGCGCCAAGGTCGACTCGATCCTGTGCGCGCGCGTCCTCATGCGACCGCGCTCTCGCTCTGGAGTCGGCGTCCGAAGAGGCGAGCCCCGCCGGCGAGCAGCAGGAAGATGAGCACCGCGTAGGCTGCTGCGTAGCCGTACTGCGCGTCGCGCGTGAACGCCCAGCGGTACGCCTCGCTCACGAGGATGTCGGTCGTCTCGTCGGGATCGCCCCCCGAGACGAGGAACACGACGTTGAACATGTTGAAGGTCCACACGGCGCCGAGGACCACGGCCGGCAGGAGCGTCGGCCCCAGCAGCGGCAGCGTGACCAGGCGGAACCGTTGCCAGCGGGTCGCGCCGTCGACCTCGGCGGCCTCGAGGACGTCCTTCGGGATCGACGTGAGCGCCCCGAGCACGACGACCATCATGAACGGAAACCCGAGCCACACGTTGGTGGCGACGTTGGCGGCGAACGCCGTCGAGAAATGCGCGAACCAGGACACCGGCTCCACTCCGACGGCGTGGAGCACCGCGTTCACGGCCCCGAACTGCCGGTGGAACATCCCCTTCCACGCGAGCGCCGTCACGTACGACGGTACGGCCCACGGCAAGATGAGGAGCACGCGGTAGGCGGCGCTGAGCCGCAGCATCGGACGCGAAAGGGCGATACCGAGCGCGAGCCCGATGGCGACGTGGAGCGTCACGTTGGCGACCGTCCACGCGATCGTGACCAGCAGCGTCAGATAAAACGAGCCGTGCGACAGGAGCGGCTCGCCGCGCGCCGTCAGGATGCTCAGGTAGTTCGCGAGCCCCACGTACCGCGCATGGTCGCGTGAGCCGGCGAAGAGCGACGTGAGCGCGCCCGCAGCGAGCGGGAGCACCACGAGAACGGCGATGGCGAGGCCTGCGTGGGCGACATAGCGGTACGCGGGGAGCGACTTCCTCACCGCGGCGCGGAAGACCGGATCGCGCGCGCGCCGAACACCGACGATCGCTCCGGCGAGGGACATCGTTCCCAGGAGCAGGAGGAGCGGTGCCGGGGACGCGGGGGGGGCCAGCGGGCGAGTCACGTCCTCGAAGCGATGCCGGGCTTCCTCGAGCGCGCCGTGGGGCGACGTTTCGCCGCGGAGTACCTTGAGGATCGCTTGATTCGCAGGGACCCACACGGCGCGCATCGCCGTCGTCGTGGGCATCGGGATGGCTGCCTCGGCGGCCTCGTGGAACGCGCGCAGGACGGGGTCCGCCCCGCTCCCCATCGTCGCCCAGGCCACGTTCTCGGTGACGACTTGATGCCCGACGCGCGCGCGGACGATCGCTGCATCGACGTCGCGGCCCAGCCAGCGCGCAAACGTCAGCGCGGCCTTCCTCTTCGCCCCCTCGGGTGTCGCGAAGACCCCTTCCACCGTCAGGAACGGACGCATCGGCGCGTTGCCTGCCGCGGCGATCTTGGGCAGCGGCTCGACGCGGTAGTGCACCGACGACTTCAGATCGCCGACCAGCCACGGCCCCTCGATGGCCGTCGCCGCGTGCCCGGTGGAGAACAGCTGCACGACGAGCGTGCTGCTCGGCTCCTCGGGGAGCACGTGGCTCGCGGCGAGCGAGCGGATGAACGTGAGCGCGCGCACGCCCGCTTCGTCGCCGAACGCGAAGCGCCCGCGCGCGTCGAGGAGCTCGCCGCCGAAGGCATGGAGGAACGGCGCGTTGAAGAAGGCCGTCGTCGTGTCGTAGACGAGCGGGTACACGTCGGGCGGGAGCTGCGACTTCAGCGCGGCGATCCCCTCGATCGTATCGGGCGTCTTCGGAACGAGATCTTCGTTCACGAAGAGCGCGAGACACTTGCTGGAGAGCGGTACGGCGTAGCGCGCGCCGTCGAGTGTCACCGCGCGAACGCTCGTTGCGTCGTAGAGCGCGACGTCTTCGTCCGGGAATCCGTCGCCAATGGGAGCCACGATCCCGTCGCGCCGGTACACGTCGAGTCGCTCGTGCGCCTCGATGTAGAGATCAGGCCCGTGCGCGTGAGGGACCGCCGCGTCGAGCTTCGCCGAGAGCGCCTCGAACGGAATGGCCAGCAGCTCGATCGAGTCTCCCGACTCGCGCTCGTAGCGCTGGACGATTTCGACGAGCGCGCGCTCCTCGTCACCGCGGTACGAGTGCCAGAGCACGACGTGCTCGCCGGCACGCGCGCGTGAGACCGTCGCGACGAGCGCGATCAGGAGCGCCAAACACGACAGCCACTTCATCGCCGCTACGAGGCGCCCAGCGCCCGCCCGCTCGTCGGATCGAAGAGGTGCACGTGCGACGGCGCGACCGCGAGCGGCAGCGCTTCTCCGGCCTGGACCCGCTGGCCGTCGTGCGCCTCGAGGCGTGCGATGACGCGCGGCCCGCTGGCTCGCAGCCACCCGTGCGCGAACGCTTCGAATCCGAGCGCCTCGACGATCTCGACGTTCAGCTTCGCGGCAGCCTGCGCCGAGTCCTTCACCGGCTGGAAGTCGTGGGGCCGGATGCCGATCGTGACCGCGCGCCCCTCCTCGAGCGACGCGCCGAAGCGCTCCTCGTCGACGACGACCCGCACGCCGCCCCCTTCGGCGATCCATTCGCCGCGCTCGCGCGCGAGCTTTCCTTCGAGCAGGTTCATCTGCGGCGAGCCGAGGAAGGTCGCCACGAACTTCGTCCGCGGTCGCTCGTAGACCTCGAGCGGTGCCCCCTTCTGCTCGACCAGGCCACCGTTGAGCACCCAGAGCGTGTCGGCGAGCGTCATCGCCTCGACCTGATCATGAGTGACGTAGAGCGTCGTCGCGCCCAGGCGGTCGTGGAGACGCCGGATGTCCACGCGAACCTCGGCGCGCAGCGCGGCGTCCAGGTTCGAGAGCGGCTCGTCGAAGAGGAAGATCGCGGGACGGCGCACGATGGCTCTGCCCATCGCGACCCGCTGGCGCTGTCCTCCGGAGAGCTGCTTGGGCAAGCGTTCGAGGAGCGCGTCGAGGCCCAGCATGGTGCTCGCCTCGCGGATGCGCTCCTCGATCTCCTTTGCCGGGGCGCCCCGCAGCTTCAGGCCGAACGCGAGGTTCTCGCGCACGCTGAGGTGGGGGTAGAGCGCATAGCTCTGAAAGACCATGGCGACGTCGCGCGCGCGCGGGGGCTCGTGAGTCACGTCGCGACCGGCGAGCTGAATCGTCCCCGCGTCCGCTTCTTCGAGCCCCGCCACCAGGCGCAGCAGGGTGCTCTTCCCGCAGCCGCTGGGGCCGACCAGAACCGCGAACGTCCCCTCGGGAATCTCCAGGTCCACGCCGCGGAGGATCGGGTTGGCGCCGAACGCCTTGGTCACGCCGCGCGCCGCGCACCGGACGGCCCGGGCGCGCACGCTCGCCGCCGCAGTTTCGGCGGGCGTGGAGACGGCGGCGACACGCCGATCGGGCGTGCTCGTTTGCAGGAGGGCGTCGGTCATTGGCCGGGAGCGATCGTACGCGGCGGCGAGCGGGCGCGCCGGCTCGCGTGCAGAGCGATTGAGTAACTCATGACAGAGTGACTCGCACGCCCCAAATCGATCGCGCAGTGCGTCGTCGAAGCTCTGCTAGGCGGCCAAGCTCCCGCGGCAAGCCACCTCGCTCGCCCACCCGACGACCCGCTCCGCGGACCCCTGCTGCACGAGCGCCCGCGCCCGCGCCCCCATCGCGTCGAGGGTGCCGCGGTCGCGGAGCGCGGAGACCGCTCGTCCAACACCACCGGGGGCGCAGGCGATCCCTGCGCCGCCACCCACCACGAAGTCCTCGTTGATCGCCTCGTTGCCGGGCACGGCCCCCACGATCGCGATCGGGCGTCCGGCCGCCATCGCCTCCGAGATCGTGAGCCCCCCGGCCTTACCGACGACCACGTGGCATTCCGCCACGCGCGCCGCCATGTCGTGCTCGAAACCGAGAACCCGCGCCTTCACGCCTGCGCGATTCGCCGCACGCTCGACGCGATCGACGAGGCGCGTGGCCCGGCCGCACACGACGACCAGCTCGACCGCGCTGATGCCGGCGAACGACGCGACCACCTTCTCCGTGGGACCCACTCCGAAGCCGCCACTCGTGACGAGGACGCGCAGCGGCTCCCCCGCCAAGGGCGCGCGCACGCTCTCGATCCGGTCGAATGCGGCCTTTACGGGGAGACCGGTGACCGAAATTTGCGGAGGGGCGACTCCGTGCAGGATGAGCTCGTGTCGCGCCTGGGCGCAGGCGACCGCAAACGCGTCCACCCCCTTCTCCGCCCAGCAAGCGTGTGCGGTGTAGTCGGTGACGACGCCGACGAGCGGGGCGCTCAGCCAGCCGCGCCTGCGTGCGCGCCCGAGCACGACGAGCGGCAGGTGATGCGTCGCGACCACGACCCTGGGCTGCATCGCGCATACGCGACGGAGGAGCGGCAGGAACACGACGTGATCGAAGTTCCGCCGCACGGGCTCGAACGCGCCCCCGCGGTGGTTCGCCGCGAAGTATGCCGACCCGTAGAACCGGGGCAGCACGCTCTGACCGGCCAGGTGTGCCCCCAGGTAGGCTTCCCCGAACAGGCGCGGCGCGTGCTCGAACGCGTCGAGTACCTCGACGCTCAGGCCTCGCTTCCGCGCGGCCTCGGCGATCGCGCCGGCGGCCGCCTTGTGCCCTCCACCCACCGGACTGTGCACGACGAGCAAGTCGACCATGACCGTAGGACGGAGCAATCGCCGCGCCGAGCCAGAAACCACCGAAAGTACTGGGATTCGGGCCCGCGGCGCCGACGCGCTACGCGCCTGCCCGCGCACGCGCGTACGCGCTTCGCTAGCCGAAGAACGAACGGAGGCGTTCGAAGAACGTCGACTGCATCGGCTGCACGTTCTCGCCGAGCTCCTTGGCGAGCTGCTCGAGCAGATCCTTCTGCCGGTCGGTGAGCTGCGTCGGTACTTCGACCGTCACGTCGACGCGCTGGTCACCGCGCCCCAGCCCCGCGCGGTGCGGGATCCCCTTCCCCTTGATTCGCAGCGTCGTGCCGGGCTGCGTACCCGGCGGCACGCGCATCTTCCCCCTCCCCTCGAGCGTCGGCACTTCGACCTCGCTCCCGAGGGCCGCCTGCGTGAAGGTGATGGGGACCGAACAGACGACGTCGTCGCCGCTCCGCTTGAAGAAGGGATGCGGGCGCACCTGGATGGTGATCTCCAGATCTCCGGCGGCCTTCTCCGGGCGCGACTTGTTGCCGGCACCACTCACCAGCTTCGTCGTCCCCGCTTCGACGCCTGCGGGAATCGTGATGGCGAGGGTGTTCGTGGACGTCACGAGCCCGCTACCGCGGCACTTCGTGCACGGATCCTTCACGATGTGCCCCGAGCCGCGGCAGCGAGAGCAGGTCCGCTCGACGGCGATGGGGAGGATGCCCTGCTGGTAGCGCATGCGCCCACGTCCGTTGCACGCGCTGCAGACGTCGGGGACGGAGCCGGCGGCGGAGCCGTTGCCGCGGCAATCGCCGCACGGGGTGACGCGCTCGTAGCGCATCTGCTTCTCGCAGCCGAAGGCCGCCTCCTCGAAGCTCACCTCGAGGTCGCGCTTGATGTCCCCCTTGTCGCCCCGCCCGACGCCGAAAACACCCAGGAGATCGCCCAGAATGCCGTCGAACGCGATGTCACTGATGTCGACCACGCCCCCGGCGAACGGCCCACCGGCTCCGAACGGCGACCCCGGCTCTTCGACGCGGTGCCCGAAGCGGTCGTACATGGCGCGCCGTTGGGGGTCGCTCAACACCTGGTAGCTGGCGTTGATCTCCTTGAAACGGACGTGCGCGTGCGGATCGCTCGGGTTCTTGTCCGGGTGGTGGACGGAGGCAAGCCGCCGGAAAGAGAGCTTTATCTCCTCCTGGGTGGCCGAGCGCGATACGCCGAGCACTTCGTAATGGTCTCGAGAGGCCCCTTGCGACATCGCGACCCTGGCTCAGTAGCACATGGAGCAGACCGGAGCTTGACTCCGTGCTACACGTGGCCCCGTCGTCCAATGTCGCAGTCTACTCAGACGTCGCGCGGCTCCGCGTTGATGATGCCGTCCTCGAGCCGCAACAACGACGGGCCCTTCCGGAGGCTCGACAAAAAGCCGCAACGCGCCCTGCTCGCGCGCATCGTGGCGCGCTGCAAGCACGACCCCGCGCGGGACCAGGGGAAGGCGCCTCCGGTCGTGGTCTTCGACCTCGACGGTACCCTCTTCGACAACCGTCCCCGTTCGTGCGCGATCCTGCGGGAGCTGGCGGACGAGTGGCGCGCGAAGCATCCCGAGTCGGCCGCGAAGCTCTCGCAGATGCGCGCCGAGGAGATGGCGTATCTGATGAGCGACTCGCTCGCGCGCGCAGGCCTCACGGAGGCCGAGCGGGTCGAGGAGGCGACGGCGTTCTGGAAGGAGCGCTTCTTCGCCGACGAGCACCTCCGGCACGACGTGCCGCTCCCCGGCGCCGTCGATTTCGCGAAGGCTTGCTACGACGCGGGCGCGGTCCTCATCTACCTCACCGGCCGCGATCTCCCGCTCATGGGCATCGGTAGCTTCCGGAGCCTTCGCGATCACGGTTTCCCGATCGGGGTTCCTGGAACCGAGCTGGTGCTCAAGCCCGACGCCGCCATGCCCGACGAGGCGTTCAAGCGGCTGGAGATGCCGAAGCTCGCGCGCGTCGGGACGATGGTCGCCTCGTTCGACAACGAACCGATCAACTGCAACACCGCGCTCGTGACCAGCCCGCTCTGCGAGAGCGTGCTCGTGGACACGCAGCATCTCCCGGGCGCCCCGCCGCTCGACCCCCGCGTGCACGTCGTCGCCGATTTCCGCGTCTCGTGAAGCGGATGTGCGGGCGCAGCGGGTCGCCGCTCGCCCTGCTCGTCGGAGTCTCGTTGCTCGTCGCCTGTCGCGGTACGCCGCAGCCGAGCGACGTACCCCCCGACGCGAGCGTCAGCCCACAGGCGAAAGCCGAGCCCGCGCCGCTCGAGATGGCGATGACGCCGAGCACGCTCGCGCTCGCTCCGGACGCGGGACCCCCGCCGGTGCCTCTCCGTTCCGACGAGGTGGTTCCCGGTGACGCTCCCATGCCGGACGTCCGCGGCTGGGAGATGGACGCCGTCTTCCGCACGGCCGAGATCCCTCCGGCGTTCCGCGGACCGGAGACGAGCATCGGCGCCGTCGACTCCGTGAAGAGGAAGACGGAGCCGCGTGTCACGGTCGACTTCACGCCGTCGCGCATGAGCCTCACCCTCGCGAACAAGGCGTTCCTCGCCCCCGAGGGGACGGAGATTCGGGCGCGCGCCGATCGGTACGGGCACTTCGTGCTTCTCCCCGGCAGCCACGAGGTGCGGGTCGCCGCGCCCGGGTCCCTGCGCGCGCTGTTCGCGGAGCGGCGCATCGACGTCGAGCCGCTCGTGTCTCCACAGATCACCGAGCGCGGTGAAGGGGCGCGCCGCCTCGGTTACCGCACGAGGCGCGTGGAGGCCGCGAGCCGAGTGGCCGTGGCGACGTTCGAGCTCACGCACCTCGAAGGGGTGGGGGAAGGGGGCGTGCTCCTCTGCCGTGCCCTGCTCGATCTGATGAACGCACCGCCGTCGGCAGCCGTGTGCGCGCTCGACGAAGTGCCGCTCCACGTCGAGTGGCGATGGGCTACCAAGGGGGCGCTGTTCTTCGACGCGACGGATCTCGCCCGTCGAGCCGACCTCGCACCGTCGACGCTCGCGGCCCCACCTGCCACCGACCTGTTCGCGCTCCCTTCGCTCCCTCCGCTGAGCGCCGACACGACCGTCGAGCTCCCGGAGATCGCAGCGTTCAGGACGGCCCCTGCCGACGTACCCTCCGCGCCGGATGCCTCCACGCCGCAGCCCCCGATGGGGCTGGCGCTCGCCAATGTTTCGGACCAGGCGCGCTTCGCCTTCCTGGACGGCGCGCCGATCGCGTGGGTCGCGCCCGGGGGGCGGATCCTCATCTCGTCGCTCCTGCGTGGGCGGTACGGGTTCGAGTGGCGCACCTTCCTAGGGGACGCTTTCGAGGCGCCGACGACGATCAACGTTCCGTCGACGCAGGTCGCTGGAGCGAGCGACGGCGGCATCCCGTAGGCTTCCCCTCGGGGCGGTTCGTCCGACCAGGGGGGCGACGTGGATCCGTTTCGTACGCCGGACAGAATCGAGATCGGAGCCGCCACCGGGATCACGGCGGTGGAGAAGCTCGCCGAGATCGACATCTTGGTCTGGGAAGGAGCGCGGCTGATCGTCCGCTCCCCTCGCGAGATGCCGTCGTGGCGCGTAGGGAAGAACCGGAAGACCGCGGTACTCTTCCGTGGCGTGCGTTACGCAGTCGTCGCCGTGCGGCGCGGCGAAGGCGAACGTGACGCCGAGTACGTGCTCGAGCCCTGGTCGCCCCGCGCGCACGAGCTCCCGAGTCAGGAGATCACGTACGACGAGAGCTACGTCCGCGAGCGCGAGGGGCACGCGCGGGCGCTCAAGGCTCGGCGCGGGGAAGCGTTGGCGCTCGCGCTGCTCTGGCCGCTCTTCGGTCTCCTTCCGTCACGCGTGAAGATCGCACTCCACGCGCGCTACGGATTCATGCCGCTCACCTCGACGCGCTTCTCGGTCGTGGTCGAGCTTGCACTCCTCTCCCTCTCTTTCATCGGCGTCATCGTCGGGCAGGGGGATCCGGTCGTCGTGCTGTTCTTCGTCGGCATCTTCGCCGACACGTTCTTCCGCATCTCGATCCTCTTCGACGACAGCTATCCCGCCTTCGGGTTCGGCGAGTGGATCGCGCGGCCAGGGCTCGTGGAGATCGTGCAGAAGGGGTGGCGTGCGGTTCGCTCGCGAGTCGAGTAGTGCGCTTCGGGTAAAGTCGGCGCGTGTCCCACCATCGATCCGCGCTCTGCGCCGCGACTACGCTTCTGGCGCCTCTCCTTTCGATGGCGTCGCTCGCGTGCCAGTCGGCGATCCCGCCGTACACCGTCAATGTTCCACCGCGTGTCGTCGATGTGCGCCCGCCGCGGTCGGTGGCTTTCGTGCGCGGCGACGTTCCGCTCGATGGGGCGCGCAGCGCCATCGAGCGCGCGATCCCGGCCGAGGTTACCGGGAGCCGGAGGATGAACGTCCTCGCGCTTCATGACGTGGACGTGAGCTGGCACCTCGCGCGCCACCCGGTCGCCCTGCGCGCGGAGCGGGATGGGCTCGTGCTCGAGATCGCGATCCTCGGCGAGGTGGGGCTGCAAGGGGAAGGGGTTCGCTGCCACGCGAACGACGCAGGAGTCGTGTTCCGCGTCGCGACCAGTCCGACGCTGCGTCCTGGGGGGGAGCTGGCGCTCGATCACTTGCAGTGGAAACCAGAGCTGCGCGGCACGCTCCAGTGCGGCCTCTTCCCCGTGCCCGTCGGGGCTCTCGGCGATGCCATCGTCGAGCCGCTGGCCGGCGCGCTCGCCAAAGGGGTCGAGCAGATTCGCATTCCGATGGGCCCGGCGCTCGAAGCCGCGCTCGTGGCCCTCCGTACGCCGCGATCGCTCGAGCTCGGCGACAAGGGGGGGGAGGCCTGCCTCGATCTCGACCCCGCCCAGTTCGTGCTCTCTCCGGTCGGGGGCGCGGGGGGCGAGATGACGCTGAAGATCGGCGTGGACGTCGCCCCGCGCGTGACGCTCGATCCGTGTCCGGCACCGTCCGCGCGCGGAAGCACGCACGAGGGGGCTGCGCTCGTGCGCGTGCAGCCGCTGCGCGATGAGTTCGCCGTGGCGCTCGCCGTGGCCGTTCCTTACACGGAGCTCGAGGCGCTCGTCGCGCCACAGCTCGTAGGGCATCACTTCGGCGATGGGAGCAACACCGTCACGATCGACGGTTTCGAAGCGGGAGATGCGTCCGGCCACGTGCTCGCGCGCTTGCCCATCCGCGGCGTGCTCACCGGAATGCTCTACCTCTGGGGCACTCCCGTCATCGCGCAGGAGGGGAGTCGCTGGATCCTCCGGGTGCCCGATCTCCACGTGGCGCTGGAGAGCGAATCCTTCTTCTCGAGGCTCGTGCTCGTGGTGCTGCAGTTCAAGAACGGTGGGCTCGAAGCGATGATGCGAAACCTGGTGAAGCTCGACGTGACCGATCGAGTGGCGAAGGCCCAGGCGTCGCTGTCGGGGAAGCGAACGCTGACGTCGGGGCCGCCCGCGGTCGGGCTCATGACCGAGCTGACGCGCGTGCAGCCCGGAGAGGTGTCTTCGCAGCAGGGAATGCTCCTGGTGGAGCCTGTGGTCACCGGGAAGGCGTCGATCGAAATCGGTCCCTGACCCACGAGCCGCGCGCAGCTTCGGAAGCCTCCGCTCAGGAAGCCGGGACGACGGGGCGAATGGACCACGTGCGCCCCTCGGTCGCTTCGTAGATCGTGCGGCCGGGGAACCACGACGCGATCTCGGCGTCGGTCGCAATCCCCGAGCGTACGTAGAGCACGGAGCCATCGAACGTCGAGCCGTTGCGCGTGTAGCGGGTGGGGTACTCCGCGTGCACGACGACGACGGCGTCGTGGAGGCCGCGCGCTTCGACCTCGTCGAACAACCCTTCGCGCACCCGAAGCGCCGCCAAGCGCACGTCGAGGAACGAGGCGAACGAGAGAATGCCGAGCGCCACGCACGCGAGACCCGCAGCGTTCGTCCACGACCGCGGGACTGCGGGCGAGATCGCACCTTTGATGGTGAGCCAGCCCGGCCCCGCGAAGAGCGCGACCGCGAACAGCATCGAAGTCAGGTACCGCGGGCGCGCGCCGTCGTCGGCGTCGGTGTGCGTGAAGACGAGCGCGGCCGCCATGAGCAGCACGAGTACGACGAGCGCGTCACGCACGCGCAGCGCGGCGCGCGGTCGCGTGGGGACGCCGATGATCGCGACCGCGGCGGCGCCGGGGATCCCCCACGCCACGAAGAACGCGCATACGACCTTCAAGTGATCCCACTGCTCGTCGGGATCGATGATGCGGGAGAGACTCATGGCCGCGTGCGCCCCCTCCCCGGGATACAGCACGCGGAACGTCGGCATGTACGCGGCGTAACCGTCGGTGAATGGTGAGCCGAACAGCACCTTCTGGTACGCGAACATCAGCGCGGCCACCGGGATGGCTCCGAGCGCGATCCACGCGAGCACGCGCACGTCGCGGAGCGCGAGGAGCGAGGCCGAGAAGAGGACGGCCTCGAGCGGGCGCGTGAGGAAAGCGCATCCGATGGCCGCACCTGCGACGAGCAGCCAGAGGCGACGTGGATCCCGATCGTGCGCCACGAGCGCCGCGAGTGCGGTGGCGAGCCACATCGTGACGGGAGCGTGCGAGTAGAAACACGCCGCATGGAAGATGAAGAGCGGGGAAGCGCCCGCCACGATCACGGTCACGAGCGCCGCGCGGTCGCCGAACATCGCGCGCGCCACGTACGCGAGGAGAGAGAGCGTCACCGTCGCTTCGATCGGCGCCACGAGCCAGGGTGCGTGGACGAGGAAGCCGAGCGCGAGGAGCGCGGACGTGCCGGGCGGGTACTTGCTCCGAACCCAGTCGTCGATGACCACGTGGTCCACGCTGAAGAGCGCAGCGTGTGCCGGTGCGGGAACCTTCATCGCGCCGCGCGCGAAGATCTCCGCCTGCAAGACCGTGGAGTACTCGTCGCCCGAGAAGGGGAAAGCGTGCAGCGCGGCTCGCGAGAGGATTGCGTACACGACGCCAAACAGCACCGCGAGCACGGCGCAGAGGCGCATGTCCGCTTTCGTGAGAAGGCTCTCGGGCACGGGCTCCTCATAGTGCGTTCACCGGGAAAAGTCCCGCCGCCGCCGGGATGGCGATGACGGAAGAAATCGCGATGCCTCCGACCGACCCAGGCGTGGACCCGCGGGGTTCTTCCCCCGGTATCCCAGGGGTGATCGCGTAGACCCGTGGGTGTCATCGTCATGCATCCCACCGACCCAGACGTGGACCCGCGGGGTTCTTCCCTCGGTATCCGAGGAGTGATCGCATGGACCCATGGGTGTCATCGTCGTGCACCCCACCGACCCAGACGTGGACCCGCGGGGTTCTTCCCTCGGTAT